>Ga0179591_1285325_pt1 | contig 19847 bp, 20 predicted proteins | sample CZOMad2_1_08_16f_FD_182891 | JGI IMG/M metagenome (GOLD analysis project Ga0179591, IMG submission 182891) | Vadose zone soil fungal communities from Angelo Coast Range Reserve, California, USA - CZOMad2_1_08_16fungal (PacBio error correction) | ecosystem: Environmental > Terrestrial > Soil >... | reverse complement strand
GTCCCGGTGGTCAAAAGATTCCGTAGTCGGTACTCGATTCTTTATGTTTTTTTTCCGCGGTCGATCCTCCCGGCAAGCTTTAAAGAATGTCTTTTTCCCCTCTTGGCGTGGTCCCTGATACTGAGATGGTCGTTACATTTTCCCCGACACAGAGAGGCTTTTCTTCTTCCGTAGGCTCGCCGTGACCTTTTGCTACTTGAGATCTCCCCTCCCCCGGCTTACCAAATATATCTTTTACACCTAAGACGGTTTTCCATAACCCTAAAGCCCTGACTCTGCTCCACACCTTGTTGCTTACCTATCATCTTTTAATCGTCGCTAATACCTCGCGGAGATCTTACAGTTGACCTTTCTGCCCCGATCTGAAGGGTGCCGGTTAATCAAAGCCTTCTATTCTTCGGGTACTCTGAGGCGCTGGGTCTCCTGATTTGATTTCTTTTTTCTTAAGATTCCACGGCCGGGGTCCGTCTTCCCCTTCGCGATATTCTTCCCCGACTCGTCCCCAACCCCAAGAAAATCCGGTCATCCCTTGATCTAACCCGGGTCAGTAAAGCTTCCCCCCCCCCTGGATATTACGAACAACGTCCCTTTTCCATGACCTCCCCCAAGCCCATTCCTTGGCACCCCCTTTCGCTTCATTTTTTAAAGTATGGACCTTTCTTTTTTTTTTCGTGGGTCCTCGGTTGCGCATTTCGAAAATGTTTCACTGGTCGTAAACGTAACTTCCCCTCTCGCGGCATCTTCCCTTTGCGGCTTTTTCAGATATGATAGATGTCGGGATCTACTGTAATAGGTTTTGGTTCTTTTTCCTTTTCCCTTCCCCGTATATAATGAATTCCTTCGCGGAGGGCTTCCCCCCCCTCCCCCTCCTTACCCCTGCGCTATTGGGGCGCTCCTTCATTTGTTTCGCCCGGAATTCCGAGGACCGTCACCACGAGCCTTTCTCCCTTAATTTGTCCGAAACCTGAGGGCAATCCTTTCTGATCCAGTCCCCCGCATCAAACCGCATGAAACACCGCTTCGTCTCTTTTCCTCCTTTCCAACAAATTTTCGACATGTCCTTGAAGAGCGCATTCCTTTTCATGTTAGAGCCCTAATCTTCCCTCTCACCTTTAAAAAGCAGTTCCCGCCTCTTCTTACCCGCGGGAGAACGTACTCCAGGTGTTTGCCTTTCCCCCCTAGGCCTTTGGGCTCAAAACCTTGACTGATGGATCCCCTTCGGTCTAAAGAGTGCGGTGGTTCCTCCTCCTTTTCTCTCTGTGGTGGTTTTCCCACCGTGACGTATATTTTTCAACTCATTTATTTTCACACGTGAGCGCAACCAAAGCGGCTGCCGCGATTGCTCTTCCGATCACATAATGAGGACCCTTCGGAGATGGCACTTCCCGGTGATTATGGCAGGACCCGTCGTCCCCCGCATCACATGCGCGATTTCATTTTTTCAGCCCCGTGATTACTGACCCTTTTCCTTCTTTCCAGAGGGCTACCACCCTCTGTAAGTGGATAATACCTTCTCTGGTTCGCGGAATGACACCGTCTATCTAGCCCTTTCCAAACCAACCACCGATCAGTGTCAGTGGCCTTCCTTCGTTATTCTAAAACCTTGTTTTCCTAAGATTATACTTTTTTTTTGTGGACCCCCCCTGGGTAAAATCCGAAATAGCCTGGTTATAAGTTTTTTTTTTTTTCGAGTCTATGCTGGATTTTCGAGTGCGAACCTTTTTCCCCCCTCATATACGAGGAAATAGTTGGAGACTCACAATCTTAAACCGATAGGGTTGTTTACCTTTCCTTCTATTACGGCGGTTCCCCTTAGAAGACTTGAAGTCTGGACGAGATAGGCTGGAAGAGAGCAAAGATGTACGTGGATGAGTGTGATGTAAGCCTTGAGCAGTTTTTTTTTGTTTTTTTTGGAGGTGCTTGGGGTTGGGGGGGTTGGTTTTTTTTTTTTTTTGAGTTTGTTTTCCGTTGTGTTGGTTGGTGTTTTCTCGCTGCATTTTTTCGGGCCCGCCGTACGGTTTTTGGTATTGGCGGCAGCGGGTTAGGAGGAGGTTGTGTGCGGGGTGGTTGGCTGGTTTTTATGTCATCCCCTCCTTCTTTTCCTCTTCTTTTGGGGTGGTTGGGTTCTTTTCTTGGACTTGTTTGTTCTTCTGTGTCGGGGGGGTTGGGTGGTGGGGGGTTTGGGGGGGGGGTTGCTTTTGCCCTTGTGTGTTGGGCTCGTTGCTGAGGTTTTGTTGGGGGGGGTTCTGGGGGTTTGTTTTTTGTTGGGGGTTTTTTGTTACTATTTTTTTTGGTCGCGAGGATGGGTTTTTTTTTTTTTTTTGTATTGTTTAGAGCTTTGGTGGTGTGTTTTTTTCTCCGCTCTCTGTTTGGCGTTTGCGTTTTCTCGGTGTTTGTTTTGGGTGGGGTTTCTTCGTGTTTTTTTTTGTGGTTTTTTTTTTTTTTTTTGGGGGTCTGTGTGTGGGTCTGTTTTTGTCTTTTTTTTTGGGGGGGGTTTTGGGTGGGGATTTTTTTTGTGGTTTTTTTGGGTGTGATTTTTTTTGCTGTGTGTGGCTGAGGTGGGGTTGGGGGGGTGGTTTTGGGGTGGGGGGGCTGGGGTGGGTTTTGGGTTTTTTTTTTTTGGTTGGGGTTTGTTTTTGTTGAGGTGGGTTGTGGGGAGGGTTGGGGGGGGGGTGGTGGGTTGTTGGGGAGGGGGGGGGTTGGGGTGTTGTTTGTTATTTTGGGGTTTTTTTACTTTTTTGTTTGGGGGGGGGGGGTGGGGGGTGGTGATTTTATTTGTGGGGGGGGTTTTTTTGTTGTTTTTTTTTTTTGTTTTTTTTTTGGGGGTGTTTTTTGTTTTTTTTTGTGTTTTTCTTTTTGGGGTGGTGTTTTTTTTTTGTTTTTTTTTTTTTGTTATTTTTTTTTTTTTTTTTCTTTTTTTTTTGTATTTTTTGAGACGGACGTTGTTGCAAAATCCAAGGAGTACCCCGTTGTGCGTCTTTTCATTTTTTTTCAGTTTTCCGCGGCCCTCTCTTTTTCGGCTAACTTTAAGGGCCGTTATGGCCTGGGAACTCCCGGAGTGATTTCCTGCTCCCATCAAGAAATTGTGAGACCCCGACAGACTCTTTTAATCCAGCGGCTCCAGTGTCCTGAGTTCCTTCCCCCCTCCCCCCGAGACTTGAAGCTCGCTCACTTCCTTCCCTTTTCCCCCTTTAAGAAAAGTCCATGGCCCTGTGCGATGGACGATAGGGTTACCACCTGTTTTCCGGTTTCCCGTTTATTTTTACTTCCGCATGTTTTCTTGATCAGCGCGGCCACGAGCCGTGTCTCCAGTTTCCCGTGTCATGGTCTTGGCTTTCTGATCTTGCCTTCATGTATGGTCCCTTCTCTGTTGCCTTTCTCTCGTTTTGTTTACGGTCTTTTTTTCATTTTTGACCACCCCTGTCATCTCTTTCCCAATCTGCAACTTTTTCCTTTACTGCAGAGGACTCCTTCTCTGAAGATTCCTGATACAAGTAGCCTGGCGTCGCGACTCGACCCCTCCCTTTCCCGTATCCGCCTCGATCACTAAACAGTGATCGACGCCGAGGATCTTCCCCCTCACTCTCCCTTTGACTTTTGACCATGTTTTTCCCGTTCCCCCTGTTTAGCTTCGAACGACTCTTTTCCCACTCCCGGAACATCTGTTGACGCATTTTTTTTCTGGGTTATGTGTTTTGTCCTTTTTTTCCGGTTTCAGTTAGGTTCGGCGAACCCTTGGGGAAAATTCTGAGGTTCCCTTCCCGTTAGATCCTTTTTGATTTTTTATTGTTTTCTTCTTAGGCTTCGATGACGCAGTATTTTTATATAGTGTTTTCCTTGGTACTTGAAGTTCGGCGCTTCCTCGTAGCAGACAGCTCGATCTTTTCCTCCCTCCATTATTTCTCTTCCTTCCCGCCCGCAGCACGGTCCTTCTTTCTTTCTCCCCGGAAGCCGACGATGACCCTTTCTAGGGGGAAAAAGATTTTTGCGGCCCGCTTTTTTTTCCCTTGCTTTAGTTTTTTTTCCCGTCTAGTGACGACTTACTCCCTTCTCGAAGATCCACGGTATCCCTCGACCTCCGCGCGCTTTTTCCCTCTTCGCTTCCCACCCCTTAAAACTACCCTGAGGTGATTTCTGCCCATCTTGCGGCTCTGTACCGTTCCCCCACATCCACCCAAACACATCCTAATCACCTATGTCTTTTGGGTCCCCCCCGGTTCCTCTCAGAAGCACGTCGTTCGCAGACTCGTCGGCGACCTTTTTGGCCGTTGCTTTTCCTTTTGACCCGCTCGAATTTCTTCCTTTCCCTAGGCTCTCGTTCCGGATGGTTTCAGGGACCTTTTTCCCCGGAAGCGTCGGCCCCGATGCCGCTTTGAAAGCGTGTTCCCCTGAGTTTTTTCCTTTATCGTCTTCGACGTCGCTTCTTAGCAGTAGTTTTACCGAGTCGGAGCGCTCTTCCCACCTCCTTTTAGAGGGCTGACTTCTGCCCTTTTCTCCTCTGCCAAGAATGGCCCTTTTTTTCTGTTTCCCTTTGAGTGAGCCCCCTTTCGCGTCGGGGACACATGTGATTCCTTCCGTTTTGAATTATATTTTCCCCCTTTTTCATAAGTGTCCCCCCTGCCCCGCCCAGATAGTCCTGACCGATTGTGATTTTTTTCTTTTTGCCCCCCTTCTGCTGGCTCAAGTTCGGTTGGACTTTTGCCCGCCACATTTCCTTTCCTTTCTTGTATACAGCTGGAGTCGTCTTTTTGGTCCATTTCTTCCCCCTTTGGTAGGATTAGATTCTTCGGTTATGCCCCCCCCCGAATCGAGCTTGGAATCGATAGCTGTGTTCGAACTTGCCTCTCTTTCACCTGGTCTGTTGAAATCTTTCTGCCTTTTCCGGAAACGAAAGCTTGTAGTCCTTACTGGTATTAATGGGGCCGGCAGTTCTTTTGTTTTTCGCACGTGGCAGGGCAGCCAAAGCTCCCCGTTCCTAGGAAGCAACTCCACCCGAGTCAGACGAGATCCCACTTTGCTTTTCCCCGCGCCTGCCTCTTTTAGCAGTTTTTTTTATGAAAGGTTCTTCCCTTTTCTTTCCACGGGCGTTCTTCGTTCGGAGCATAGGTTTCCCTAGGTATCCCTCCCCCTGCTGGCGGGCCCAAACCAGAAGCGTTCCTGAGACCGGCATGCTTGGAACTCTCCAGTTGAAATTAGGCATCCTCTCTTTTTTTAATACATCCGGTTCTTGGCGAGCCTCCCCCCCCTATTTGTGTTTTTTTGTGTTTTTTTGTTTTTTTTTGGGTTTGTTGGTTGTTTGGTCGTCATGAATGCTACGATTCTTCTGGCGCCTGCCTATTCGTTGTCACAGTTGGGAAGGTGACCACCGCTTACAAGAAGAATAGCGACGTCTCTTTTTTTTCTGCTCGTGTTCTGCGCGGGGTTACATATGTCCAATTACGGGGCTTTTATAGCTAATTTTCCTTTCCCTTTTTCATACTATATTTTCCCCCCCTTCCCCCTCCTCAGTGGGTTTTTTGCTCTCGATTTTTTTGTCACTGAGACCTTTATATGCCGGCTCCAGATTTAAATATTTCCTAGCTCAGCCCCCTTTCCGGTCAGGGGTCTTATGGCGTCTTTTTCAGGTCTTCCTAGTCGCGGTCCTTTCCTGACCCTTTCGCCGTCTCCTGATCAATTGTGACTCGTCCGAAGTATCTCCTGAGGCTTCGCCCCTCACCCCTTTTTATTTTTTCCCCCCCATGAATTCCTTCCCTTTAAGGGTTGGAACACCTCCTTCCCTACTGTTCCGTCAGAGCCTGTTTGGTGCCCTACTCCCCCCTCATTTGTTTCCTCCCCCTTTCCCCCCGTTGGACCCGATTTCCCCGAACTCACCGAAGGGCCTGACTATTTGCCACATGGTGAATACAGCGCTCCGGTACTTTCGCAAGATGTGGATCTCGGGACTCCCTGTATTCTTGGGTGCCCCTGGTAAAGATTTTGAGGCAGTTTCCTGGTAGTACCCTTCGCAACTCAGTCGGCCCGTTACAATTCTTCCTCCTCTAGAGCTCGTCCGGTTTGAGGCACTTCCCTCCGTAGGGCAGAAATTTCCCCATTGCTTCACTTTGTTATTTCACACACCTTTCATTAATTCCAGATCGATTCGAAGCTAATGCTCGCTTCCCCTGGACATGGAGCCCAGGATGATTCCCCTTTCCCCCCTTCTCTCAAAATCACCTTTCGTGGACCTTGGTTCCGTTTCCGAGTCAACTTTCCTCCCTTTTTCCCGGAGGGGGAGACTCGTCTTCCCCGCTCACAAGGCCGGTCAAGTAACTATCTTTTTACGGCCTTCGGTCTTTGATTGATTTACAGAAGGAACTAGACAGTTCTCCTTAAGGAACTGTCCCTCTCAATCTGTTTCTACCGAGGCGCCCCATTCTCTCACGTAAAATCCAGCCATTCCTCGCGGTTTTGACGGTCATACCTTCCCTTTTCCTACCCTGGAGGTTGCCGGACTAGCCCCTCCTTTTTTTCCCCCAGAGATCCCTTTTCCTCCGTTAGCGAAAGCCGCTTCGAAAAAAAGTACAGGTGCTACCCCCCGCGTTCGAAGCTTAGAGAACGGCCTAGGGAGCCCTGTCACAAGGTGGCCCCTTCCTTAGCCTCGAGCCGAGTCCCTCCCTTGACTCTGTGGGCGATGCTGTGCAAGAAGGTTTTTCCTTCTTTTTTCCCGACAGTATTTAGCTGGCACCGTTACTTCGTCCCCATTGTCACGTCATCTTTGCCTCCCGACAGGAGGTGGGTTTCTTTCCCCTTAGTTTCACCCCCCGTGCAAGATGGTAAATTCATCGGTTTTTTTTTTTCAGACGCCTCTCTTGTTGTACGCGGTAACGCGTGTCTCTTCTTCTGTCGGTACGGAACTTTTCTCTCCCCCCATCTTTCCCAAGCTCTTTCCCCGGTCCCCGGGAGCGCCCATGAACGCTCGCACTTTTACTCCCCCCCCACCTGTGTGTTCAACCTCCTTTTGTTTTTCACTTCATACCTACGCGCTGCGCTTTTTCCAGCAGTGCACGGCCAGGCTTTTTCCCTCCTCCCTTTCATTAGAAAGCTCGAGGAGTCTTCCTCCGTGCGATGGGCGTCCCGTCTGGAATTTCGAAAGTAAGTTTCCTTGTTCCCTTTCTCACTTGAATCTCAAGCCGCCCTTCTCTCCACCCCCCGAAATATTCCCCCTTTCCTTCACGATATAAACCGGTTTGAGTTACACCATGTCCCCTTTTCTTTTTTTAATCAAAAGGAGAAATCTTCTCTGCCCTCAGACCCCCCCCAACTGATTCAATTTCCCCAGATCGGCTATTTCACATCCTGTGTTACGCGTTTTTTTATGGGACATCGTGTTAGATTCGATCCGGGACCACGGTAGGGTGCCCACCTTTTTTCTCCCTGACCATGATCGCGGTATGCGTTTGCCAGCTCTTGCGCTCTTTACATGGTTCGATGTATTTCCGTTACTGACCCTCTTTTTCGGTTCGCGCTACGTGAACTCATTCTTCCTGGCCCTGACTTATTTAACTGGTATGCCGGTTGGAAACCTTTTGACCCCTTAGGAGCATCTTGGGGAGAGCGCTCCTGTTTTTTCCTCCTGATCGAAACGTCGCTTCCTTTCTATCCGGTGGCACTGGCTTCCTGTCCCCCCAATTGAAAGCTCGATCCTTGAAGCCAATTTCTTCAAACGTGCCTTAATAAAACGCGATCTTGGCTATAAAGGCACACCTCTCTTTCCTATGTTCTCGTCCCGACGGAGAGCCTTCGGTAGAGAGCTACATAGTCCCCCCTTTGATTAGTCATCCTTTTACTTTCCCTTTCCTTTTTTTCCTCTTTCCCGTCCCGGTTTGTGACCTGACCTACCACAAACTTTTCTCTTCTTTCTTACCTCTCTTTCCCACGATTGTTCTTTCCCTAGCCTAGAGGAGTGGCCGACCCCCTCCATTGTAATACGGATTAAAATCCTCGGTCCTTTTTCAAAGCCGTTTTTTGAGGTTTTCCCCTTATTAAGAGGCGATCCTTCTTAACCCTCCGCCCCTTCGCGGGGTCCCTCTTTCTCTGATGACAAGAATTTCATCCCCCGGAAATCCAAAAGCGGGGCGTCTCACATGCTTTTCCCTCCCTGTTTCCTCTTTTTTATTCATACTTCCCTCTCCCACTCTTCTCCGTGCTCCTCCTCTCTCTTTGTCCGATACTTGACCACTTATCCTAGCACGTTTTAAAACCCAATCTTCTTTGGGCAGGTATTATTCTTTCTTTTGCCTCTCTCTTCGGCGGACCTTCGTCTCTTTTTCCCTTTCCCTTCTTTTCCTTTGTTTGAGAGATGAGAGAGTCTTTGCTTCTTCCCCCTGATTACCCCCGGTTCGCCTTTTCTGGCGGAAACGTTTTTCCGAATTGCTCGCCACTTCATGATCGCTGTTTGGGTAGGGAGATTTCCTCTTTCATGAAGCCCGCCCGCTCGGAGGCACTCCCTCATGAATCCACTCTGTTTCAAAGCGTGTGCTGTCCTCTTCCGCTTTTCTTTCGTTTTGAATGGTTGCCCCCCAACCTTCCCAGATTTTTTGGGGACCCTTACTGGTCGCTTTTCACTCCCCGTTGTATCAGTTCTGTTTCTCGATTCAGGTCTCACTTTTTCCCTGAGGAACATGTGCTATGCCCTTCCTGAAAAGGGACCGGAGTCGTTGCGATCTCGCCCCCAGGTTTGCCCCCCCTTCCAGACCGTTTTTTTCGGGTCCAATCCATCTGATACAAGTTTTTTTTCCCTTGTAGTAATAGTTCCTCCCCCGCCGTCCTATCCCTCCCTTTTTGGGTCTACCCTTTCTCTTTTGCTTGATCTCCGTGAGATTTTTTCGATGTAGGGAGCCCACCTGAGTGCTTGCCTGGGGCATTCCTGCCCCTTAATCGCTGTTTGTCATTGATCAAGCCCGTCCCCTCTCTCCTTGTGCAAGATTCCTTTCTCCTTTCTCGAGCTTGCCCTTTCCCTTTTCTGGCGGAGACGTGGCCCTGGATCTTTCCTTGGTGCGTCGTAAGTTTTCCTTCAACCCCGGACAGAGGATGACCATATTCTCCCTTCCCTTTCCTTTTTCTTTTTTTTCCCTGCCGACCTGCGATGTTCCCGCCGTCCTTTCTACCGGGAGTACCGCCCCCTCCGACGAAACATTACAGTTACGTTGATTCCGAGAATAGATCTTGACCAAAGTGAATTCGTCTCCTCTGAGATGCTTCCCCCTTTTTCTCCGTCACGGATTTCCCCTTTTCACCCCCCCAAGTTACCGTGTACCCCCCTTTTTCCTCGCAGGCGAACGACCCCGTTGCCCACTCCCGAACGTCCATGGGACCCTTACCTTCCTAGAGTGTTTCAGGGCCTGTTTTTTTTTCTTTTATGAATAGGAGAAGAGGTCGCCTTTTCACTGGGTCCCTTTTTTCTTTTTTTCACGTCAGGGGTTTCTCTCGGTTTACGTGGTATTGTTTAGCCCTCGGCTTGGCTTGACTCCTGTAGAGCATCAGGTTTGCCGACCGCATAATTCTTGACCTTACTTAAATCTCCATCATCGCCGAGAGTCCGCCTCCTCCCCCTCGCTTCCTTCTCCGGAATCGCGAGTGCAGGCACCCTTACCCTTCTGTTTTTCCTTTACGCGCGAGTAGGTACCTGCCCTTGAACCTTATCGAAACCCCTTTTTTTGGGGGTAAGGAGAGTTTTTCATGCTCCGTCGTCATTTGACCCTATAGAGTGTCTAGACCTTCATAGATATAAAGTCGCCTAGAATCCTGCTCGTTTTCAATTTTAGGACCTATCTGGAGTATTCCTACCCCTATTTCTGACATCTTTCCCCTTTCCTATCGTAAGGTAAAAAGACCCCCCAACAATCATGACATCTTTTAGCCCCCCTCTTTCGTTTATTTCTCTTTTTTGCTGACGTACCCCTCGGTTTCCTCCCCCGAGTACGGCTGGCTTTCCCGACTGACCTTTTCTGTCCCGGTTTCATCGCCCAACCTCCTAATGTTCCTCTGCTCCCTGATGTCAGGAAGTAGATGGTTCAGACCTTTGCCTTTCGTGCTTCAACTCCAGGCCTTTTTCGATCTAGAAAGATGGTTCGACCATCGACTTGCTTTTTTTTACTCAGGCCTTATACCTTTCCGAGTTATGGTTTTTTTTGGTTTTTTTTAAGATTCTTTTTTGGGTCTACTCTTCCCACAGGTATCTGGACTTTTTTTCGCGCCTTGGTCGAATTTTTTCCCGTCCTGCGAATCATCTGCCTGCCCCTCTTAGACCAACGACTTGCTTTTTCAGTTGGCAGTCGGGACCAATGTAGTTACCTTTTCATTCCCTCCCCGGCCAGCCGCCTACCATCTTCTCCTTTACCCCTGTTGGTGAGTGAGATAGAGTCTCCCTCCGGCTTTGTTCCTGTTTAGTAGAATGCTCCCCTTCCCGTTCTGATTCCCTACGCTTTTTCCTTGTTCGGCGAATTGGCATTTTTACCTAGTATCACTCTTCCTTCCTTGCGAGACGTGTCTTTGCTCACCCCTCCCTTTCCTGCTACTCTTCTTGATGCCCTCTCTTCCGTCGGCCCCCCCCCGCCTTCCTTCCCTTAGTTTTCTTGTCGACGCGGGCCGGCCCGGTATTGCAACGGTCCTCCCCGCCCTCCGCGGGAGTCTTTTCCCCCCGATCCCCATCACCGTATGTGAGTCTCCACTGCGTTTCGGCGATGTGACCTTTATCTTTTTTTTTCCCTTTGGCACTCGGGCCCCGGCCGTTTTCAATAGCGTTCCCCTTGAAGGACGACGCCCCTTCTTTGATCCAACGTGCGATCAATTGAGACTGGCGATGTTCCCTTGACTTGACCCCGGAACCGACTGATGCTTTTTATGAAGTGAGGCCCTACCTCCCTTCAGTAGACTCTCTCTTTCATTTTCACTTCGAGCGTCTTTGGCAGGGCTACTGCTTTCGTCTTTTCACCTCGACGTAGGAGAGTATTTGCCACCGATATATTTGCCTCCTTCCATTGCCTTTTGCCTGGCTGAGGACTTCTTTCAATAAGGGTCCGAGACTACTTTTCCCCTTTCCCCCCCCCAAATATCTCCTTTTTCCCCCCCCCCCCTTCCTCCCAGTGTATCGATGAGTGAACTGAGGAAAGTATATGCATTTCCAGGATTATTATATAGTGCAGCCGTCACTCCCTTCCCATTGCTGGAGTCAGTCTTCGTAGTTGTCTCTTGGATACGTCTGGTTTCTTTTTTTTTCACTAGTCCAATATCTTCCTCGGAATAGCCCATTTTTCCTTCTACTCGACCCTAGAGATTGGATCTTCCATATTTGTTCTTTTCACAAACTTAATAGCCCTTCCCCCTCATCCATAGTTAACCTTCCTCGCATTCATTGTGCCGCTGATTGTTTTTGCCTACACGCCTTCCCTTTGGGTTATCACTGCGGGCTGGGCCCACCCGAATTATAACCTACCCTCTTGCCCGAAAAATTCTTCCCCCTGGTCCTTCCCCAGATTCCGGGCCTCCCTTCGCCGACCCGCATTAGCTCGTTGCGGTTTTATGTGTTATAGTGTACTTTTTCAAGCCAGCCGTCTTAGTAATGGTAGACCCGTTTCTCCCCTTTTTCCCCCCGTTCCGTACCGTTCGACCATTTTTTTGGGAGATAGCCTGATTTTTGGTGTGGAGTTACTCCTCTCTTGCCTTCCACTTCGTCCTCTGCCTGTGTGCGCAAATAAAATCTTCTTCGAATTATCGATTTAGTTGACCTCTTTCCTTCTCGATAGTCCCTTTCCCCACAAGAAATTGCAGACTACCCCTGCCGTACCTCTTCTTTTTCCAACAGGATTGGTTCCTTTCTTTTTTGTTCCCGATTCCAATCTAAGTTCTTTTCCGTTTTATGTCTCGATACAGCCTCACACAAGGCCGTGTTTCCAGAATAAGTTCTCGGTTGGCGGGGATGATTTTTTACCATCCTACAATTTCATAGCATTGAATTTCATTTTTTCCTCCCCCTACGAGGTTTATTAAAACCGATCCGCTTCGCTCGCCTTCGTTCCCATTTTTCCCCACCGAATACTCGTAGAAAGGAATTTCACTCCCTCCCCTCCCCTTCTTTTGGGACCCCTCCCTTTCCCTACGTACTTTCCATTACCCGACGAGAATATCCTCCGTCAGGCGAACGATTATCGTCCGTCATGGTTTAGACCCCAACCAGCGTTAGAAGCAGCGCTAATCGTGTCTCCTTCCCCCCTTCCTTGTCCAAGGTCTGCGACCAGTCCGGCTTCTAGCCGAGGCGGACACTTTCTTCTTTTGGTCGATTTCCACGCCCCCCCCCAGGACAGGAAGTTCCTTCGTCCTTAGCGATCAAGTAACTTCCCTCTCTCGGGCCCCGAGGGGCCTTTCCTCCAAAAAAAAAGGTGCAATACCGTCCTTTTTTATCGAGGCGTTCTTTGGTTGTTTCCCCGGCCGAAGCCACCTTCCCAAGATGCGTCAAGCTCTCCCCCCTCGGGTCGGGGATCCTCCCCTCCCTCTCTTTTTGTGGCCGTCTTCCATGCCCGGACGCGGTTATCGTCGGTTCGGCGCCGAGTTACGTGAGTGATCTCCCTGCTTCGCAGATTCTTTTCTTTCATACGACGGGAGCTCCCCTCAACGCTCCTGACCCCCCCCTAGGTACGCCCACCAAGTTGTCGTTTTTTACCTCCTCGAGTGAATCGTACGCTTTACTCTTCGGAACCTTGCCCCGTTGCTGCGCTCGGCTTTTCCTTGATCATTTGAATCGAGGTTGGCTTTTGGACCTCTTCCCCCCCTTTTGGGTAAGGATTTACCACTAGCGGAGAAAGTGTCCCGTTCGAAACCCCCTCTCTCTCCGGTGCGGATCTTAAGCCTTCCCCAGCACTCAACACCCCAGCAATATCGGTAAAAAGCTCTTTTCCCTGCGTTTCACCAGATGGTCCCGGGCTTTTCGAACAACGGCGCCTTTCTCCTATTCGAGCCATCCCTTTCCCCCTCTTCGGTTTTCATTCCTTCCCCATAGGACGCTCGGGAGGGTCCGTTTCGTTCAGACATTTAGAGACATTTTTACGGCAACCCACCTTTTGCCCTCCCCTTTGGTACCAGGCTAGATGTGGGCATTCTTCTCGCTATTATGTGAGTTTTCTTCCCGAAGCGGCGGAGGTTTTTTTGCTTTTCCTCCGCCCATTTCCCTGTATCCTGACCTAATTAGCTTTGGGTTGAAACCACGCCCCAAAGCCAGTTACGAGCCTTTTTTTCCCTCTCCCCTTTCCTTCCTTCGAACGGCACCTCTCCTATATCCTTACAAAAACGGACTCATGGCCCCTGAACCTGAGGGCCAGTTATAAGTGGCTCACACGGCGGCTTGACTCCCAAAAGTTTCCCGAACCATAGATCGTTTTCCCGCTGGAAAAGAATTTCCTCCCTTTCCTTCTTTCCCTGACGAGAGCACTCTGTGATGGACTCTCATCCACTCATCTAACATGGGACCACTTTCATCCCTTTTTTCTGGTCTTGACCCCTCCTTCTTTCGAGCTTTTCGGGGGGAAGGTCTAGACTCAAATGGCCTCCCCCCCTTTGGAATGGATGACCCCCTTCCCCTTCTGGGGCCCCCGATTTTTCTGGGAATTGGGCCGGTCCTAACGGCGGTAACGGCATTGTCCCTTAGAGACAGTGAGCCTTCAAGCCGCTTGTTTTGCCGCGAGACGAGTAACTTCTCCCACATCTGAGAATCTCTTTTTCCTCTTGATTATTGCATCCCCCTTTCGTAATCCAAGCACAAAATCCCCCTCGCTAGAGGCAGTTTTTCCTAGGGCCATCCTTTTGCGTTCCCTTTGTGTTACCCAAGATACGTTAAGTGGGTCCTCCTCGCGCTGGGTGGCATGTCCCCCCTTCCTCATCCTTCTCCGTGCCCACCACCGATCGTGCCTTTTGCCTTTTTCTCCCCGATTTGCGCTTTTTCTCACTTTCTCCCCACGTCCCGACCCATCGCCTCGCCTCTCTTGTTCCGTATCTAAGGTTTTTTGTTGCGCGCAGAGACGTGATTTCTCTTTTTTTTTCCCCGGGCTCGATGAGGCGGCCAATCTTTTTCAGAAAGTGGAACGCACTTACGATCGTTTGGGGTCACGGGCTATATAAGGTGTCCATGTTTTTTTTTTCCCGCTCCCGCGGAGGTAAGCATTAACGATCGTGGAGCAAGCCTAAATACGTAGCCCTCTTTTCGTAGCCGTTCCTCCCGCCTGTCTCCGCTGGTTTCTACGGAGTGGTTGCCAATAATCTATTTTTCTGGGACCCCCTCCCTCCCCCCTTGCTCGTTTTATCAGATTGCCTCCTTTCCGCTTCCCTCGCGTGCGCTAACGTTTTCGATGGTACCCGGTCGGCTGACCGTGTTCTTTCCTTTGCCCTGTCGTCTCTTTTTCCCCCCGCCCTTTGGTGGGGACCCCTCCCTCTAGAGTTTTTTCCCAGTTTGTCTCCATGAGTCCTAGTTCCCCTTTTCCCCCCACCTGCAGATCCCTTATTTGGGCTACCTTGACTTGTTAGGTTTTGACACTCCCCGTGAGATGTTGCCTCTGTAGGGCTCTCCCATCCCCGAGTGCTCGGTCTTTCCCTCTCAAAATGTCATAGTTGTTCTTTTCCTCTCTTCCCTCTTAGCGTTATTCAGTTTCGTCTTCACTTGTTTTGGGATCAGGAGCTTGCCTTGTTTTCTGTTGTTCCTTTTTTTTTCCGTTTTCTCTTAGTCTGTGGTTAGGTCCGCCTTCCTTCAGGGTAACCAACCCCTTTCCTCCCCCTCTCGCAAGGGGGTGTCTCCGTACTCTTTCGTGGTCCTGACGCGGATTCGATGTTCCATCCGTCCGTATACCGTGGAATGTGTCCCCTTTCCCCCCGTCCCCGAGAGTTCCCTTCGTCTCCGACGTATCCTCCCTCACTTCATCGCGCGCCCCAGCATCGCCTTATCCTTGGTCCGGGATGCCGTTCCCCAATTCTTTGGTCCTCTCCCTTGGAATTGGATTTTCATCCGAACGCGCCTATTCCCGCCCCTGCAAGGATGTTTTGTTGTTATCTTCCCTTCAGTCGCTGCTCCCGCGTTTTTCTTCTCTCCCCCCGGGTAACGGTGGTTTTAAGGTGCGACCGTCCATTTCTTGGTGTCTCTGAATGTAGTCTTGCTCGACGACGTACTTCCTGTGGGCGGCCCCTTCCTTACGCCGGCTCCGGGCGCTTTCCCCCTCTTCTTCAGCAGCTTCTTTCCTGCCTCTCGTCTGTGATGACCCGTTTTTCTCCCAACAGTCGTTCTTTCTCCACTTGGCTTTTCTTTTTCTCTGATTGTATCTAGATGAACGATTTCTTTTTTTTTATGTTTTTGTCTTAACCTGTTAAACCTTTTTTCTGCAAATTGGTGGTTTTTTATTTTTTATTTGGTTCTTTTTGTGTGTTTTTTACAGGTATGATTATTTTTTTTTTTTTTTTTTTTTTTCTGTTTTTTTTTTTTTTTGGACCAACTTCAAAACTTTTTTTTGGAGTTTTCCCGGTTTTGTCTTTTTCTTCTTGGGAGTCCTTCGTAGTGAAATCGAGCAGGACGCTTCTCTTTTTTCCCTAGGCCGTAGCCTCTAACGAAGTACGCTCGGTAGCCATATTCGCCCTTCACATCGGTTCGTCTTAAAGCTGGTTCTTTTATTTCCTTTACCCTTGCCGGTCCCGTTCCCGGTCCAAAACAAAACCCCCTCTTCTCCCCCCCCTCGGTATTTGCAGCCTTTGTTTTTACAACATGGCGGCCGCGATCTTACTTAGTGAGGCGCTCATATTTTTTCGTCCTTTGCCTTTCCTTTGCGGCAATTTTTGAAAACGCTCTCCTCGCCTGCTCCTCGGAAATTTTTTTCCCTCCCGTGACAAGTCCCGAGGTCGACCAGCCTTCAGTTTGCTTTTTTTTTTTCAACGGGTGTAGACCCCCTGAATCTTTTTCTGAGCTCCAGTCCGGCTTGATCGTGGGGGAATTCTTTGGACTTCCGCTTCCCCCCCTTGTGTAGATCGGCTTCTGGCGGTAATATTTCTTCCGCTGAGGAGCTTCTTCCTTCCTAGGATTGAGAAACGCTTCGCTTCAGAGGTTTGCAGATGGAGTTGCTTGAGCTTTAGAGTCCTTTTTCTCATCACGAATCCTTCCCTCTAATTGGACCCCCCGTACTTTTGTTGCTGATTGGACCGAGTTCCACCTGGTCTTTCCCCTAGCTTGGAATTGTGACAGACAAGACTACCCCTTTTTCCCCCCTTCCTCTTGACATAAGGGTTCCTTCTTTCTTCTTCGCGGAGGGTGGTAGGACCCTCTCTCAGGTATCCAGACTTTAACTATAGCGGGTATTTGCGAAATTGACTTATGGACCGGTTTTCCTTGCTTCCCCTATGCTTATTGACATAACCGGAAGATAGGGAGTCCTCCTTTTCCTCGTTTGTCGGACCAGGAGGCGCACTGGGTTTCGCACATTTTTGCCGCCTCTCCAACGCCGGGGACTCTAAACCTCTACACACCCCCGAAATAGCTTTCCCTTCCGGGTCTAGAATCTCCTTATGCTCCCCCCCTGTCTTTGCTTTAGCTTTCGTTTCGTCCCGTTGTGTTGGGTCCCCTCTCCTGGTGACTTGGGACACTTTTAGCTTACGCGCGTTATGAGGCACACATCTTCTTCTTCCCGGCAGATGCTTTTTGACGAAGGACCGGCTGAGGCAATCATCCTTTTGTTTGAACCTACAGTTGTGGAAGCGCCCCCTCGAGGTTCGATTTTCCCACCTTCTCTATGGATCCTTTTCTCCCTTCTCATTGTCTTTGTCAAAGGCTTTCGGAGTTGGACGACTTAACGACGCCATAACGCCTCTACCTGGGTCTTTCTCGGACCCCTATAGTAATGTTGGCCAAGGAGAGCTATTCTAAGTGCCCTATTCTAATCTTTTTGTCTCTATTCTCCCTCGAGATTAGCCTTCCCCCCCCGTTTCCCCCTGATATAGTGCAGAAGCCCGCGTGAGTTCCGATTCTTGCTAGGGTTTTTCTTCTTTTTTCACGGTGGTTTCTACTTGGCCTGTGAAATCTTCGAAGGATACCTTCACCGGTCCCTCCTCTCAGATGTATACACCTTCGAGATTTTTTCTTCTGCCCGAAACGGCGATTCACCCATTCCTATCACTTTTTTTAATTTTAATTTAGGTCCATCCCATCTCCTTTCTCCGCAATTGCGTTTCCTCATTTTGTCGTCGGTGCCCGCTCAAAGGTGCAAGTGGCAACCCGACTCGTGCCCCGATGACCTCCTGGGCCTAAACAGATGCCCTTTTCCCTGATCCCCCAAGATAAAGTCTCCGGCGCCGACCCTCCAGTGTGCATCTTTGTCTCTTTCTGTTCTCGTTGTTTTTCTACCCCGCCCCGGGGCGTCAGTTCGCTTTCGAATTCCTCCCCCTACCTTCCTTCAACGATACCATCTGAAGATGTGTGATGTCCCCCTTCCCTTGTACGCAAGCAAGCTCCCTTCTCTTTTTTTTCAGTTCGTGTAGAAATCCCACCCTATCGAATTCCCTTCTGATCGTTTTTTAACATATAATGACCTCGTCGTTGGATACCCCAATGCGCAAGGCGGTCCTCCTACCTTAAAGACGTTATAAACAGCCTGTACTTCCCCATGGAGGTTGTTTCCCTAGTTCCAACCTTCGCCCCACTTGCGGGGGTGACCCCCTCAAAGATCAAAGGAAGTTTTAACATAGGTCCCCCCCCCTTCCTTTCGTTCGGGGGATTGTTGACACTAGTTTTTTTTTCCCCTCACAAGTCTCGAGGAACCATCATGGTCCAGTGAACGAAGCTTTTCTAACATCGTAGCACTATGACTCTTCGTATTTTTCTCCCCTATTTCCTCGTTCGACCGGCCCTCCGCCGGTACTATTACCTTCGGTGTTTTCCCCTATGATCCTTTTTTTTGGACCTGCCCATCTTTCCACACGCGATACTCAACGTCTCCCCGTGCCGCCACCGGTTATTTTCTTTTTCCACCCCGCTTTCGCCTCTCTCCTCGGCTTTTCTTCTCATACTGCAGGTTCTTTCCCCTCTACGACGGACCCCTTTCTTAGCCTAGTGGACTTACCTTTTCATCCCATTGAGCGTTTTGTGATGCCCTCAACCGTTCCATTCAAAGGTAGTCGACGAATGATCTTTTTTTCCTCGTAGTAGAGCTTCCCCCTCTTTTTTCCCCGCACAAGGACTCAGTCCCTATGTCTCGATGCATTTCATTTGGTGGTCCGTTTACTCTCGCAGGTTTTTTCGAGAGGTACCCGAAGATCCCTGAAGTCCGCCCCCGCGATGGTTTCTGCGTGGAGCTCTTCGCTTAGTATTATTCTTTTTTCCGGACCGTTCGGTTATATCTCTCTCCTTCTTTACCTAGATATATTCGTCCCTTCCAAGGTTGATAAACCAGCCTTCTCAACCTTGGACGCCAAAACCCCGGTTGGTTTTTTCAAAAGATCATCTTTTTAATCGTAGCGTAATATCCGATCTTCCCTGTGACAGTGATTTTTGCCTTCTCGGCGGTGGATTGGATAAAGTCCCGCGAGGAGGGGATCCTTTTTGCTTCCGGAGTCAAGACGAAGGTCGACCCGGTCAATGCAAGGTGGAAGTCTCCCCCCCCGCCAATGCGTCATATTACCGCTATTTTCTACCCGCTAACCACTCCCTATTACTTCCTCAAACATCCCCCTGGTCCGTGCCCAACCTGTCCCCCCCCCCCTTTGTTACCTTCCGAACACACTCCAATTCCTTTTCCTCTCCGCACAGAGGCCCTGGCACCTCTTTTTCATGTCTATATGGACTGTGGGATTTCTCCTCGGTAGCCTTATCTGTGGCCCCCGGTAACCCCTGTTCCCCACGTTCCAGACCATTCGCTCCCCCGATTGCGAGTGCCATTTCTTTTCTTTTTAGTTTCTTACGGATACTGTACTTTTTTTTCGTTCTTAGTCCGCCATTTCTGTATCATGATTCTTCGGTCTTGGGCGTGGTTTTTGAACCCGAAACGTCCAGTCCTTCTGCCTGTCCCTCTGGTTTTTCTCAACCGGATTCTCTTTTACCCGTTTCCGAGCTACTCTAGCAGGACACATTATTTTTTTGGCCCAGAACCTAAGTGAGCTTCGACACTTGTCCCTCCCTCCCAATGCCCCTGAATACCAATCCCGATGTGTCCTCTTCTTCCCCCCCCAACAAGCGATTCGACTGTCCTTCCAGATTCTTGAGCACCCTTTGTGTGGTCTTCCCTCATAGCCACACTCTTTTCCCCCTTTGGTTGGACCTTTCGTCCATCACCAGCACTGAATAACTTGAAAAGAAGGAAGTGATCCCTATTTCACGCGATGTGGGGAAGTTCCCCTCTTTGATTGACACTAGGACTCCCATGTTTTCTTTACCCCCCCTGAGCTGTTTCTGAACTCTGTCGTGTGCCCCCCCCCTCTTGGGACGTCCCTCGCTTTTTTCGCCCGACGGTCACGGTCCAATGTGTAACCTCAGAGTCCACCGTTACAGCCGCCCTCTTTCCCCCTCCCCCTCTGGCAGATTCCACTGATCAAACTCATGTCCGTAACCTTATGTTTGTCCCTCCGGGCTCTTTATTTGGATCCCCAGATCCCCTGAACCTCCCTTCCGGCTTGCAGAGTTCCCGAAACTTGGTACTCCTGTCAAGATCGTTACGTTTCCTTTCGCAGTCTTTTTGCGGCGGCAGGCCACCGGTATACGCCTGACCCCCCCAATCGTGTCAGTGGCTTCCTTTCTTATAAACGAGTTGGCGCCTCCGCGGCGCCCCTTTTCTCAATCTGAACCGCCTCGCCTCTTT
>Ga0179591_1321431_pt1 | contig 19853 bp, 21 predicted proteins | sample CZOMad2_1_08_16f_FD_182891 | JGI IMG/M metagenome (GOLD analysis project Ga0179591, IMG submission 182891) | Vadose zone soil fungal communities from Angelo Coast Range Reserve, California, USA - CZOMad2_1_08_16fungal (PacBio error correction) | ecosystem: Environmental > Terrestrial > Soil >... | reverse complement strand
CATTTGTCTGGCTGCTTCCCTTTGGATGACGCCTGGCAAGCTTACGACCTGTGTTCCAGGTCGCACGTGCCTGAAGTGAAGTAGACCTTAACGGTTCCCTGATTTCTCCCCATTCCCCACAATACGGCGTGCTGGTCCAAAGTTTTTTTGTCCCCTGATTCGCAAAGATTTGCCGCACAAGCATAGTTCCCCCCTGGCTACGGTCACCCCCGCTTGTACTTTTTTTTGCCGATTACCACGCTCAGTTGAGGTCACCCGGTAACTGTGACTGTGTTCTTCTTCCGCATGAGTTTTTGGTTGCGTTCCTCTTTCACCCTGTGTCACCACTCTCCCAACCGTACAATCCGATCTTTACCAATAAGAATCTTCCGTGCCTGCCGCGACAACTCTTCGCTCCTAGTCCCTTCGATCCGCTGGTTGAATCCATTGTTCAACTTGCTGTGAGTTTCAGCACCCCACGCTGGCCTTTCTAAAACAACCGTTACGATTTTGCACTTGAGACGTAATCAGGTCCGAGGACTCTTATACCGTGTCGCTCGGGTCCTTGCCTTAGTCTCCTCAGTTCCCCGCTTCCTGTAAACTAGCCATTTTTGTTTTACCTGATCTCTCGCTTTTGGACATGTATGACTCCTTCTTGACCCTAGAACAGTGTCGACCCTGGCAAGAATCTTCTTGCTTCATTACTCCCAGAGGATTCAAACTGAGTCTCCCCCCCACCCCACCCCCCGCAAGCGTTGTTGTTAAGGAAGAACTTTCGTGAATTCCGTTCCTTGTCCCGTGCTATGGATCACTGTATGACCCCCCAGAAGGTCGCTCCTTCCCCCCCGTCCTCGTCGAACAGAAGAACTTTTTCATAGCTTCTTTTCGGACCTCCTTAATGGCTCGAGCATTCTTGGAACCCATGTTCCGGTTTTAAAACTTTTTTTCATATGAGTGTTTAAGCTTGAGGATCTGTCCTAGCTCTGCCAAGAGGATTTAGTTGCATGTTCACCATCGTGCTCAGATAAGAACAGGTGGCTCCACCCATCCCCCCCCTTCCCCTTTATAGTTATGGTCAATCAGTTGGCCTCTCAACTTCTGCCGTTCGCGAAGGCGATTTGGAATTTCCTCCGTCTCTTTCGATCCTGGCGGTCAGTTAATCGGGTCTTTTTCTAGTCCAGGGTCCCTCCTCATTTGGCCCTGATTTTTCATTCCTTCTCCAGTGTTCAAGCTTCCCCTAATTAGGTACATTCTCGACGCCCCCAGTTTTCTTGATATTTCGCCCCTCTTTCACCGCCGCCGCGCGGCCCTTTCTCACCGCTGTAATTGTCATTTCGGCCCCTCATTCACGCTCCACAGGCAGCTAGACCAACTTGCAAACCACGCCGGCGCGGTCTCCCCTTCCCCGTCCATAGAAGTTTAACTTTCACACGCTCCACAGGTCCCTTTCGTTTCCCCCCCTCAAGCTTGTGACCCACGATCTATTCAACCTTGCGTTAAAACCCCCCCACAACCCCCCCCTCCTGAGATTTCCTTCCCGCACCCTGTCCTGCACCCAGATGCAGTCTCGAAGTCTCCTGGCTCTCCAGCCTTCTGGTCAGATCATCCAAAACATTAAGTAAGTTCTACTCATAAAGTCCCTTCGCAGTACAACTCCTCGCCACTCTTTTTTCTGAAAGTACAGATAAAGCGCCCCTTTACGATAGCGACTTCCTAAAACCGGAATAAATGAGAAGCAAGTCCTTTTCTTTGCCTCTTCAACCAAAAGTATTTGGTGATTCCTTTCAGATCATTGGCCTTCGGGGGAGTATTTCGCAAGGACCCTTAAGTCCCAGGACATGCGCAACACCCCCCCTTTCCCTCCCGTATAAGTTGTCTATCAAACAGTCGCCCCCTCGTTGGATCTCGTCTGGGTTTCCATTGCATGTCTTGTAGCTCTTGCACCCTTTTCCTTTTTCCGAACATTGAATGTCGAGTCCCCATTCTCTATGCGACACTTCGAAAACTGATCAAATGAGTCAAATTTCCTGAAACCTCCCTCCAGACGCCGTCTGCCCCTTCTCGCGACAGTGCTGACACATCTTTGGACCCAAATCAGAATAAGAAATTTTCTCCTGTTTGGTCGCCTCTCTGAGTCCCGGACCATCACCGAAACTGACTTCATTTCCTCCCACATTGGATCAGCTCTGGGCTCTACTTTTCTCTGTTTCGCCTTAAATCCTGCGATGGCCTTGGGACCATCATCCAGGACCGCCATCTCCTGTTTCCCACCCACCATTTATTATCAACTGATATCGCGCAGAGTAACTCTCGTTTCGTTTTTTATGGCTCGGTCGGATCGCCCTCCCTCCGTTTGTGATGACTCCAGTAAAACTGCAATCCAGAAGCTCCCCGATCCGGCCCATCGAGAAATGTTCATGCTTCCTGATCTAATCCGTATTCTACACCCCTCCCTTCTATTTCATAGCTCTCTTGGCGTAACCTCTGAGCCATCCGGCCGTCCCCATTTCCTATGGTGCCCTTTTTAACTCTTAATTGTTTTCATAGGTTTTTGTAGAGTACGACGAAGGTCGCTTTGCTAGTCCAATGTCGCTTCTTCTGACATGCATGAGTTCTCTGTCCACGCTTGTCAACTTAATTGATAAAGCAATTCGAGCACCCCCCATCAGCATTGAAGTTTAGTAGAAGATTCTTCTCCCAAGCTCGTTTTGTTTTTGTGCCTGTATATCATTTCTTCCGACAGTTCCCGGTGGTTTCTTCTGATCTGAAAGCTCCCGGTGCTTTTCCTTTCTTTCACCTTCCCTTTATTTTGTCCCAGTTGTTACCTTCAGGGAGGAAGACGTTCCAATGTCCTGACGTGATCTTTTCTTTTCCCCACTTTGTGTCAGCTAGTTTTCCCCCTTCAGGACACTTGTCCACGGCGTTGGGGCCCCCATTTTTAAACCCCACCCACCATTTTGTCCAATTAGATTTGCACCCTCGATCCTAGGCGCCTCATTGGAGCACCTTTGACTGGCAGTTCCCGTTTTGTTCTTCTTGCCCCCTTCCCCTTCGCTCCTTTGCGAAACAGAAACTTGTCTTTTTTACCAGTTTTGGTCTGAGGGGGTTAGGCGACTCTTCGGGAGCACCTGCTATTTCCACCTTTTATGTTCAATGGGAGAGATTTCCCAGTAGTTACGAACTCGAGGCTGACATGAGATCCCCCTCTATCAACCATTGTCCTCTGGGCCCTTTTGAGGTGCGCCACGACTGAAGGCTGGGTTTGATTACGTTTCCTGAATGCAAATCCCTCGAGTCCCTCGCAATGGCTGCGTCTGCTAGGTTTCCTAATAACTGACGAACGAGTTCTGAGGACCTTCGCTTTCGCCCCCGTCAGTCTCGGTTCCTCTTTTTATCTTCTTTTGTGTACAGTCTCACTCACCACCCGTTGAAGTCCCGTCCTGTCTACCCACCTCATTCTTCATGCTCTCGTCTTTCAACGTGAGTAGACATTTGTTTTTGCGTAAGGTGCTAGGCCGGATGAAGGCTTCCTCAGTTCTTGATTCTGAGTTTTTTTAACGCGCGATACCTAACAATTCTCTGTCTTCCCCCAGGCGTAGAATCCCCCCCCCCCCACTGCATGGTTCACCTGATGCGTTTCTATCAGTCGGATCCTCCTCTTAGGATGAATCCTTTTCATAAGTTAGACCGCCCTCAGGTCCCAATGTGAGCCTGCCGGAGATTTTAGGTTCTAGTTAACTGCAAGTAGCCATTTCTTTCCCCTTTCCCTCTCCTAGCTCAATGTGGGCAAAATCTCTTTCAACTTTTTTCCCGAAAGACTCTCTCTGATCCTCTCATCCCCCCCAGCAACCCTTTTTCTACAATTTCCTAACCCCTTTTTTTCCTTTGCTCGAACTTTGATAAATATTAACTTGGTCTTGCCTCCTTCCTCTTTGGCCTTTCAGGGAGGACGCCACTTTAACTGGTTCTTAAGCCTCTCCACACGCCCGCTTGCTTTGTGTTTCACGACTTTAGGGCTCTCTCATTCTGATGTCGAATGATGGCTCCGAAGTTTCCCTTTTTGATTCGTTGAGGGAAAGAAATTCCCTTGACCCTGTGGTCGGTCCTTCTTCCCCTTGTTCCCGTGACTGATGTGTTGGTTGCACTCCCTGGGAGAGTGACCCTGCAGTACCGGAGTGTATACTGACCCCTTTTTTTGAGTCCCGATCGCAGTAATTTTTAATTTGTTGCCTTCGTCCCCTTCTCTATGTGGCTCAGACCGTGCTTCCTTTTTTATCCGTCCCTTTCCTTTGAAGGTTCTCTTCTTGCGCTTCTCGTAGGCGGCTTCCTAGCTTTTTTGCGTCTTTTTCGAGCTTGCCTTATATCGCTGCCTGACCTTCCCTCTATTCCGCTTGGCCACCGGCTTTGACGATGATCGGCAAAGCACCGGATCACTGATCGGTTTTTCCTTTTTTCCCCCTCTTTCTCGGTGATACTCGATGGGAAAAACTTTGGTTGCAGCATCTGAGGCAACCACCTTGACCGGCTCTTCGCACCCCTCCGCGAACCGAATTGGGTGTCCTTGAACGCCTTCTCTCTGACCCTCTACCTTCATAATCCAGCCGTTCGTCCCTTCCACGATTGTCCCCCTCATAGGCTCGCACGCAAGGTTTTTCTGGGCGATCATCCCCGCGTTTCAGATCAACTTTGAAACTTACACCCGTCCTCCCAGTTCTCTTCCCTGGTCCACCGCTTCAACAAGGTTTCTCACTGGTCAAAGAATTCCATCCGATGCAATGACAGGTACTCTTGGGTCTTTTGCCTGGCTTCGCCCCCCTTCCCTGCCTTAGCTAGGAAAACCTCTTTGGCATCTGTTATTTTGGATCGGCATCTTTGTCACCCTTCAATCTTTCTCCCGTTCTTCACGACCACCTGGTTCTTTTTTTCTACCTTTTTGCCTTGCACCTTTCTCTTCGTCATTTTTACTGAAGGCAATTTTTGCCACTTGATGCCACGTCGATTTACGAGGTTCTGTTCCCTTTTCCCCCCCTCCGGTACATATATTTATACCGTTGCCCTTGCCACTTCACGCCTCTTGAAATCTCTTACCACTGAAGGTAGAGCCGTTATCATTAGTCGTTCTCTCTGCTGATAGTATGAGCCTTTCACCTTTGTGACAGTTCGGGAAATGTCTTTGGCTTTCTGTGTTTCTGCTTCTCAGAACTCGAGCACGAATTTCGTACCCCCCCTACTCCCCCCCTCCTACTCCTGGATTTTCCCTTTGGCACTCCGGCGAGCATTCCCTTTTGTCCAACCCCCCCCTCACAGGGGACATTGCTACGGGCTGCCTGACGGTGGTTGACCCCTCTTCCCTGTACTCTCCTTGCTCCAACCATTTTTCGAACGTGCACACAATGTCGTTTCCCTTACTCCCCGGACGCAGATGTTGACCCCCCATTTCCCTCTGCTTTATGCTGCGACTTCTCCTTTCGTGTTTGAAAAGAAATTTGTCGTATTTTCCTTTTCTTATGTCTCGTTTTTCGATTTTCGCCTCTCCCTTCCGCCTTAGCCATCTTTCCGTGCCCTAGGAGGCGGCAAGGCTCGGGGTCCAGGCAGGATCGAAAGCTTTCATACCTCTAATCCGTTGTTTTTTTGTGAGTTCGAGAATTCTCCTGTGTTGGAATCATGAGCACACCCGAGCCGCACGGTTGGCTTTATGAGACGTTGAGACAGTCTATTCTGATTCTCTCCCTCCGCGGTAGCGCCTCCTTTTGGTCGGAAAACGTAATATCGTTGGAAAGCGTCTTCCCTCTAACGTTACAGAAACCTGTCCTGCGACACCCGCCCCCCTTTGGACCTGGGATACCGGTCCAACTCTGTCCTTGTATATCAAAGCTTTGATGCCACCCACAGTATCGCCCACTTTTTCTAAGGTTATGGCATTGTAAATGATTTATTGATAACCCAGGTCCCCCCTGTTCCACAGCATTACAATTTTTCCCCTAGTTCTTTTCTGGTTTTTTCAAATGCCCTTCCTCTTCCAAGTCCGCGATCACAAAGCATTGTGCGCTGCGATCCTTTGTGCTCGAAGCTCGCTTTCAAATTGGTGTCTGATGCATAAGCAACTTCAGATACCACAATTTCCGGATGTTTATTTTTCCCAGTTTAGCAGTACATATCAGGCCCTAGAAGTAAGTGAGTAGGCCATGAGAGTTCTTGCATAAGCTTCTGCCCGCTCTCGGTGCGGGTCAGCGACCTACTATTTCCCCGATGATGATGACGCCTCTGAAAAGAACTTGCATATTGAAAGCCTTAGTTTTGCCTTGTCTATCCGAACGGTGCTCAAATTTCGCCCACCCCCACTCCTTTCCCTTTCTGTGCCGAAAGGGTTATTTAATGTTCCTTCCCTTCCCTTTTTTATCTTACGCCTTCCTTATCTGGACTGAACAAACCTCAGGTTTGCGCTTCCAGTCCGTTTCCTCCCCCAACCCGAACATCCTTTTGCAGCGACCCTCCCTCCTTCCTCTGCCCCCAAGTTTAAGTGACCCCACTGTTGAACGCTTTTTTTTATCCCCCGCAATCTCCCAGGGGATTTTGTTTCGCCAGATTTCGTTTTATAGCAACTCGTTCTTTCTTTTTCCCCCAATTTTCGCACCTGTCGTGAGATCCATTTATGGTTCTCCCCTCGGTCATCTTTCCCAGACAGCGCACGTTCTGTCTGTTCCCTCCCAGACCCTTTTTTTTTTGTCTTCGATATATTAGCCTTTTAACATTGTGGACTCTTTTCCGCCGACTTTGCTCGCGCCCTTGTTCAGTGAGACTGTTATTGGTCGCTTTCTCTCCGCCATAGACTGGTAGCTGCATCTACTCTCAGAGAATTGTGCCTTGCTACGCCTCTCATTTTCCAGCGCGAAAATTCCTAATGCGCCCCTTCATTTTCTTCCCTTTGCTCCTTTTGTGTACAAGAGCAACCCCCGCCGCGTGTAACGACGTCATTCTGAAACCCCAAACTGGCAACCCTCCCAGCCAGGCCGTATCTTTATAAACAGCCCCCAGAAGCCCTCCCCTCCTATCGAAAAATATAGTAACCCCTTTTTGCAATCCCCAACCCCTATTGACGTAGCACATGATCGAGGCTCATCACGGTGACTTATAACAGCCTGTCTTTCATGACTACCGGTATATGAATGGGCATAAAAACTTTCCTTCACCCTGTCAGGTTAGGAAACTTTTTCCCCACAGCTTACCCAATAGCTCCACCTCTCTTCCCTTTGCCTATACCCTAGAAGTTACGCCATCATTCTACAAGGCAAATGAGCTCCGTCCCGCAAAGAAAAGTTCTTTTGCCAGTCTCCACCCGCCTGAGGTTGTTTTCAGGCCGGCTTGGTTCCTCTGCCCCTTACTTCCCAACTCCTTTCCTGGCTATGATAAAGGCTATGATTATTCCATAGACCAAACTCTTTCCAGTCCCGGGGTTGGCTCTAGTTTCCGTTTTCCCCCTTGTGGAGATCGTCACTCAGTTGACGGTCTCTTTCCTCCCTGGGCGCCTATTTATGATGTTGGTCCAATTGAATATATGCTTGAACCCTGGCTCTTTCCCCGTCTCCGTCCCACCTACGACACGTCCTCCTCGTCCTTGTCGAAGTTAGGGCCTCGCTATCACCCCCTCTCCCCTTTCACGAGCCGTCTTTAGTAATGGACGATGTTGGCTCCTTTTCCCTCCCCACCCCCTAGTAATTTTTCCCCTAGAATCTCGGGTGCTTTGCCGAATTTCCTTCACAGACGGGTCCGGAAGGACCCCGGCATTCCTTTTCGGGCTTGCCACCTTTTCGCACAGACATTTATTCTCCCCATTTTTCCTATCCTCTCTGCGCTTCCAGCTTCGTGCTGGAATGGCTATCGCCCTCCCCTCGTTTTTAGTTATTTTGTTGTCTCTTTCCCCCCTAGGCCTTTCGAAACCAATGCTCTTCCGTGACCTTCTTCCCGGTAGTCTCCGGATTGATAGCATGCGCCTTGGATCGCGTTCCTTGCCGTACTTGTAAATAACCCTAGCGAAACCTGATGTCTCCAATCAAGGCTATCCTTTGAGCTTCTCCGACTGACTTGCAATGTAGCTTTTCAACTTCTCGGCGTGAACTTGAAACGCTTCCTCTCTTTCCGAATTTTTCCTTCCCCCCCCCCCCCAGCATGCCCGGTCGTTCGTGACCCCAAAAGGTCTCCCCCGATCGTCTTTGGTCCCCCTTTTTGTCCTTTTGAATCACACTCCCTGTTCGGCGCTAAAAGGTGATCCGCGACTCCCTTTTGCTTCGCTCTGTTGACAATTAATGTCAGCTTTGTGTTTTTCCCAAGATTAGGTACCGAATTCAATTGTCATAGTCCTTTTTCCCCCCCGCAGTGGTTTTTTTGTCGAGGCTCCCCCCTTTCTTCAAATGAACGTCTCTGGGGATAATCTTAACAACCGGGCAATTCGATTGCAACCCGAGCGCCTCTTGTCCCTCGCTTCTTCGCCCGGAATCATTGGGTCCTGCTGCCTCAAAATAGCGTTCACACCCCTTACCAGCGGATCTGTCGTAAACGAGGTCTTTGAACAGTGCATGGTGGAGGCCGATCTTTGGAGAACTTACTGCCCTCTTCTGTCACCCTGCCGAGTGGTACTGACCCTTTTTTTCCTGAGAGAGAATGTCTCTGTTCTTTTCTCACAGCCATCTCAACCAATTATCCGGTTCCTGACCTGACTTTGAGCGGGAATGGTTATTCCTAGGCACAAAGGACATAGCCCATCTCATGTCTGCTCTACATCTTATTCATCGCCAACGTGGTCAGTATTTATGGATCCTGATCGTCTCGGTCGTTCTCCGTTCCTTCGTCCAAGTGAATAAATCACGGACTAGTCTTGCAGCTCCGACATTCTCCACCATGCGCCAAAGTCCTTACGCGATTGAGAGGATATTGCAAATTAGAAGGAAATCGTTGTCACCGGTTTTTCTGTATTCTTCAATTGTGTTCATTCGCCGTCTTCTGATGCGGAACCCTATCTCAGTCACTCCCCCCCGTCTTAAGGTTGAATTTTCCCTGTTGAGGTACCTGTCTTCCTTGGGACGCCCGAAGGGAGGCTCTATGTCACCCAAGATTCTAACTCTTTTCCTCTTTGCTCTCTACTATAAGTTCAGATAAGGTCATGACGGGCTTGCCGGGTCGTGTCTTTCTTTTTTTCCCCGTCCATTGATTTTTAGTTGCCCTTTATCAGTTGACCTTACATCTTTCCTTTTTCTCATCCCGTCTCTGCTTTGCCCTGATATAATACCATCCCCTTTGGTTAAAAATCGCGCTTCAACCCCTCCTTTTTCCCATTTTTTGTTCTTCCCCAACTCTTCATCTCCTTTAATTAGCATCTGGAAGAAGTTTAGAATTTACCCTTTTTACCGGCTTCCCTGATCTTCTCCGTACGCAACACGCCCGGCCTGCTTTTTTTGATAGGGAACCGACGTGGTCGCTCTCTGTCGCAAGACCCTTTCCCGTATCGAAGCTTATCCCTTTGATTGGCCGTCTCCCCGGACGTTTTCTTTCGTTTCTTGCGCTTCTGTTTGTAACAATTTGACACCCAAACCCACCAACCCCACCCCCCCCCAAACCCACCACCCACACCCAACCCCCAAAACCCCCCCCCCCCCCCCCCCACACACTGGATTTGAACTGTGGGATCTTCCCCCCCCCTTCTTTTTGTTTTAGAGTGAACAAACGGTTTGTCTCCCAGGAAACCTGGTTTCCTGAGCCCGATCGAGAATTTGAAATTTTGCCTGGTCAGGCGCACTTTTATCGACATGTCTTCTTTGAGTAAAGATTATTGAGTGGATAACGTTTTTTTTTTTTTTTTTGATGCTGTTCCTGTTGTGCTCTTCTTCTCGGTCTGGTTTACGAGAGATGGGTTTTTGGGTGGTCTGAGTTCTTGTTACGAGAGTGTCTGGATTTCTAAATTGACTCCCTCTCTTTTTTCGCTCTGGAAAAATCGTCTGGCTGCAGCTGCGCTGCACATCCCCCTTCTCATTCGCTCGAGGTCGGTAATAGAGATGGCTGAGCTGGCGACCCATTGGGTAATTCCTCTCGATGACCCAATGAGGAGTGTTGACCTCCTCTGCTCCTCTGTCCTTCCCATGTATTCCCTTACCTCACTATCCCCCTCTCAGTCATAGCCATAGGCCCCATCATCCAGCATCGTGCATGCGGCCCATTACCGTAGTGAACGGAACGACCCTTTACCTTTCCTACTCCATGTTTGCATCCCTCCAGAGTTGACAGATCAATCATCTGGTTTTCAAACCAATTCCCCTCTCTTATCCTTGTAATGCGGATAACCGCTTTCAGAACCTGGTCACCTCCTTCCATTCATGTATGGTTTAGACTTGAAGGTGTTGTTGCGGACTTCTCTGAAGGAAGCCTTTTGAACGCTGGTTGTTCAAAAGTTGTTATCTGCTATACGTGCGTTCCAATGTAACGTATGGTCCCTAATCAAAGACCTTTACCCGATGAGTTAGACCATTTTGACTACACCTTTTTCCCTCTAATTGAAGGCACCCCATAAGGATTTGAAAATAGGATTAATTCTATTTTTTTGATGGTTGTCTTTCCTTCCCCATCTTTTCCTATTCACAGTTCCTGGTGGACCCCCACCTTGTTCACGCGCTGTGAATAGTATTGATGAAGCCGAACCGTCTCTGAAGTTAATTAGTCAGCTTTCTTCCTGTATAGGCTTGCGAGCCTCTTCCGGAAATGAACTAGTAACGGGTATTGCGCGGCGTCTTGGGGGATTTTCAGTCCCAGTCTTTATCACTTCGAGACATAGGAAAGGTCTCCCTATCTCGGATCAATTGGGTATCGGCGGTTAAGCCGGCGCTTGCACTTCATTGTTCACCAAATCCCTCTTGGAAAGTTAACTTGCCGTCGGCTTTCTTCTGACACATCCGTAAGCCGTACCTAGGCCACCAGTGTAGAAGATGAATTAACTTCGGCGTTGCGACATAATGCCCCTTAAACGGGTGTGACCTATCAACAGGCTTAATTATTGTTGGGTACTGACAACCCCCCCCTTGGTTCTCGGTCCTTCTTTAAGCAAACTTTTTCCCTAAGTATTTGCAATGCGTCCCCCCGGCTACCCGTCTCCTATCAGCGGTGCTATCGACTTTCTCATTGCTCCCCGCCTTTCCTTATGATTCTGTTTTTAAAGTGCCCCAGGCTCAGCAGGTAGACCTAGAGTTTTAAGACTATTGTTGTTGTGAGTGAGTTAATTGTCGATCCCTGTGTTTTTGCCGGTCTGCGCAAGCCCGCAGCTAGCCCTTCTGTAGACACTCTTGCGAGCGGACTCCGGCTGCATCTCTGGGTACCGCCCCGTTTCCCCCGCCACTCTACCCTTCTTTTTTCAAAACTTCGCATTAAAGGCAATGTTAGGTCCTCCCTCACCCCCCGGGTCCCCGGATCGTTTCACACCTGTACGTGCGATTTTCCATCGAGCTCACCGCGTAATTAGGACCGTAAGGCCCCCACTTTTCCCTTTCGGCACTGTGTGTCTCACTTGACATCCCGCCTTCCCACACGGTCTAGTTCTTTTTTGGTGCCCAATGCATCCACGTCCCTCTCCCAATGATCCTCTATCTTTAGAAATTCGATAAGTGGGCTAGTAGTCGTCGCTTTCCAGCGTCTTCTATAATCGACTGATCCAATTAAATTTCCTTCATGTCCGCCTTGGTTGCCAACAGGATGCAGCATTCAGTGAATTCCATAGCAATGATTACACGGCTAGCCCGGCATGCGTTGAATAACCCACCCTGTATCGCGGGGGGAAGAGGAACCCTGTCGTCGACCTTCTGGGGTCAGATGGGCATTTAGACTATCACCATTAACCCGTGGCAGACTGGTTTTTTTATACTTATTCTTTCCCTTCTTCTTCTGCTCGACTACCCGGTTCGGACATGTTCTCCCAACCCTTGTCCAAGTGATTCTGTTGCCTAACTGGTCGACTGACCGTTACCTTTGTCCTCCCAGTTTGTTATGAAGATCAAACAAGCAGGGTTCTCTCCTTTCACAAGCTTAAAGGCCCCCAACGCCATCGCTTCCATGCTCTCTGAGATCATTGGCACCGATTGAAGTGAGTTTTAAGGAACTGTTTTGAAAGTCTGTTATCCGCCCCGTAACTTACCGTTGGAATTCCCCTGGTTTTCGACCTCTCTTTCGTGATGACAAACTTGATGCTAAATTTCCCTAACATTTCGTTTTATCGATAAGCATCTTTAATGTTTCAATCGGTTTTTATTCCGAGCCCCTGAACGGATCTCCTGGTTCGATGATTTGGTGAGCTTGACGATTTGTGTGTGTCTCTCTCTATATGATTCAATTGCATTTTCCTTCCCCTGTGTTTCAGTGCAGATTTTAAGAGGCTGGCATCGAGTTATTTGCTCACCATTTGTAGAATCTCATGAGCAACCAGAGGGGACCTTAGCTTCTCCCCTGGTCTTTTTTCTCCTTTATCTCTTCAAGCATGTTTTTCCAATGTCGCGATTAGGAACTGCTTTCTTCCCCTCCTCCAACTACCGCTAACATGGCAGTCGCCCAACGAAAACATCCGGTCCCACCAAGAAGACCTCTACATCTCCCCAATACCTCTCGTCAAAGGAATTTTTCCTTTCTCCCCTCCGCTTTTTAACCAATGTTCCAGATCGAGGCACCCGTGAGAAAACCCAAATGCCTGATTTCATGCCTGCTTTTTTTTCCTCCCCAGTTTTACTTGATTCACAGCGGGTCTGAGGGTCGTCCATAAGGAATTAGCGCAATCTATCCACACCTTCAGTCCCTGTACCCTTTTATTCCAGAAACCCATGAGAGAAGACCATCCTTGCCCAACCCTCTTCATTTTATGCATCACCTTTCGCAGCTCTCTCCTTCCTCCTTCGCCCCGGCATAAATTTCCCTTTAAAAGCCAACTCTGCACCCAACGCCAGTCTCTTTTGCGTCCGTTCCTATTAAGGTTTGGGTAGCCCCCAAATTTTCTGCATTTTTAATCTAAAGATTCCCCAATCTTCTTCGCTTTGAGTCCCCATTTTTTCAAGCGTGGAAGTTCCTTGGTGACCAAGTTTTATGTTCGAATATGCAACGCCCTTTTCCTTTTCCTCCATTGAATGAAAGACTCTTCTCTTTAACGTCCCTGCCACAGTCCAATTGCGAAGGCAACTAACCCCCCCACTAGCCAGTCCAGTTCCTGCTTGCTTACTTGAATGAATAATCCAGTACCACATCGTAACTCCGACTTCTTGCTCCTCCGCCCTGCCTAAATTTTCCTTTCCATTGTCTCCCCTCCCCCCCCCACTTTCAGGAACTTCTACCCCTTTGATCATAACCGAGGGGAGTTGGAATAGGAGCATTTACACTAAGTGCGAGGCCGTTCTGGAATCCATTGGTGCTTTTCCAAATTTTTCTGACTCCGAACCCAACATTTCTTCTCATTTCACTAGCTCCGCAGTATTAAGTCGTGCTCGTGATGGTAAGGTTTCTCTGAACTCCCTTTTTCTGTCCTTGCTTTATTTTTCTAGTTAAAGGCCGGCCCGCTCAGGATATTCTCAATCCTCTGTGGCCTTCCTTCAGTCAGGTAGTCTCTATCTCCCCCCTTCTATCTCGGATTTTGGGAATCCGATTTTCCTTTTTCCCCTTCCCACTAACAGTTCAGCGAAATCCCTGCCGACTTTCAGTAGATTTGAGCAAATCTGCCAGATTCACATTTATATGCTTTCTCCCTATGCAAGGTCGCCCGGTACTTTGGGTGAAAAGTTCCTCCAGACTCTCCCCAGAATCAACGCTTCCTCGAGTTGCCTCCCGCAGAGTGACCAATTTTTTTTGTAGGTACCCCAATTTTTTCCGTTCTTTTTTTTTCGACCCCCCAGCTCGCCGGTGCTTTTGTTCCTGCGATTTCCACTTGACTTTCCTAATCAAAAATTAATTGTTTTGCCAGATCGAACGCGGCCTGCTTCGCCTGTTGCAATCTAATTAGATTTTTTAAATTTTGATTGGTACCAGACTTGCTTTATCCCCTTTTTGACTGTATTCCTCCTCATTTTTCTCCTCCCCCCCTCCTCCGTTGTTTTGGTGATTTTTTTCTCCTTTCGATCCTCATGGACAATTGGCTTAGTCTTTTTTTTTCCCTACTCTTTTTTCCCCAACCAAAACTGGTCCAATTAGATTGCAACATCTTAAGCGGACGCTATATGGGAAGGACCATTGGCGGCCCGGTCAAATGTCTCCCTCCTCCTTACCCCCCCCAAAGGACAAGCTCTAGTAAACATCTTTCCCTGTTTTCGACCTACTACCAGGGATGAGGCTGGGGTGAGCGCCTGCTTAGGGTCAAGCTATTGCACCCCTCCGTTCTGTTCACCCCTCCCTCTTGTCTTCAAGATCCACGCACAGTCAGTCGCAGGTTTCAATGCTGTAGTCCTTCACATCCATTTCACCAATGACGTTTCGATTTTTCATGAATGTGAAGGCGGCTTGATTTCGATGTCCCTTTCTTTTTAAATTTCCTGTCACGCTTTCTTCCCTTGTGAATGGCTTGACAGTTCCCTTCTTTTGCCATCGCCTTCCCCTGACCCGCGTTTCACGGCCAGCTGATGCGAGATTTCGAGTTTCCTTTCTCCCTTCTCTCACTTTCTTCAAAAACCTTTGTTCTGAATACCGCCTTGCCTCTGCTCCCCCCCTCATCCCCCTCCTATCTGCTCTCGCTCGGCCCAAAGGTGACAGAAAGTTTTTTTCGAAACATTTTGCCTCCTTCCGGAGGAGCCTGAATTGAATCTCCTCTATTGTTCCGAGGCAGGCGATATGCCACCCCCATTTATACCCCAGGGGTAGCATTTCCTCTCCTTTGGGGGTTAGTTACCTTCCTGGGTCCGACGGGCGGATAGCAAGATTTTCTTAATACTTCCGTTTAGCAGATTCCGGCAACCGTCTCTCCCCGCTGGTTTTCTGTTTTGCTTTTTAGTTTGACGTTATTGTTCCGTTCGCCGTTTTTTTCCTGACGATTACAAGTGGGCTAGAGATGTTAAAGATAATTAGCAGTTTCCACGATCTCATAACTTCCCGTTTTTCCCGTCACGCGTCCCCAGTGTTTGCCTATGGGTCGCCCGCTGTTTCATTATCTTTTCTTTGCATTCTTGCATGACGTTTTTTCTGAGGCTACGGGTGGCCCACGGACGGTCCTCGCTTAGACGGAAGAACACACCGCCGGTTGGTTGTGTTCTTCTGGCACTCCCTTTGGCTCCTTCTTTCGACTTTGTCGCAAGTGCCGATAGACTTTCGCCCTTTTCTCTCCCGGGTACGGGCAGCCAAATTTATAGGTTTTTCAGTTCTCTTTCCTTGGCTGTTTGGCTTGGACGTTCCTGAAGGTGTTGTCAAGTTAATCATTCTATGTTTGTGTCTTCTGCACTACACGGGGTTCACAGTTCAACTGGTTTCGTCTCTATCAATTCTTTCTTCCCTTGTTTTTGAGAAAGGTGGCGAGGTGGATAAGTCCCTTTGTTATTTCGTGGATCCCCCTCCCTTACTGGTTTCCGAGGTTGCCCCTTTTTGTTGCGATCCGGCTTTTTCCTCCGATAGGGTTTTTTTTTTGTGCTGGTGGCGAGCTTTACTGTGTGTTTTGTCAAACTTCCTCTTAGAGTTTTACCTTCCCCCCCTCTCTTTCCTGCAGATTGCTGCCATCCACATGTATCATGAGTTCGGCTTCCTTCTTTCTCCTTCCCCTATTTCTCCTTATTTTGCCCCCCCCATGGGATCCCAATGCTAGAGAAAATGAGGCGCTGACCCATTTCTCATCTTCAGCTGTCCCTACCCCCCCTTCTTGTGAATGTGTCCATCGAAGATATATTTAGCCAACTCGGACCCAATTTGACTGCTCATAATCTCAAGCCCCCCTTGAGATGAGCCCCCTTTTAACCCGATCTAACCCTTAACGCTTTCCGGTTGACAGCCAGTCTATAATCTTTGGATTTTCAGAATCCCGATTTGCAGATTACCCCAATAATCCTCTTGTTTTCGAACCCTTCTACTTCCAGGATAGATCTTCTTAATGCTCCCCTTCCTCCACCCATTTGTTTCACTGACCCCGAGCACTCCTCAATAGATTATGTGTTCGCTAAGTTTCTGTTCTTCTTGGAGAAGTCCCTCCTGAAAGCACCTCCTTTGTTTTTTCCTTTCCAGTTCTTAAGGGATCGTGAAACCTGCTGACAAGGCCTTATCTTCGATCTTCAATCAAAGCCCGCGGGCATGGGTTTGGGGCCTGCCGTAGTTTCCGCTCCCATTTCCCCTGAAACCCAATGGATTGACACCATTTTCGACCCCCCTTTTTTTTGATTTTCTTAGAGATGTCCGGTTCCCTAGTAATCGTCTTAAACTCCTAAGTGCAACGGTTCTGAGTTCAGAGCTTTTCATGCCCCCCCCCCTCTTCTTCTTTCGAGCCTCATTCGTCGATGTCGGGATAGGTCTGTTTCCGGGGCCCCCCTTTTCACTTCCCTGAGCCAATTGGCTCTATTGTTGGTTTAACACCCTGGATCGTCCGATTCCCGAGCCCCCTTTCTGTCCTTTCTCACTCTTATTCTAATTGTCACCTTTTAGGCATTGCTTTCTGTCCGGCACTTTTTCACAACCCCCGAAATTGCATTCCAGGATCCTCTTTCCCCACGGTTTGACACCCTCATGTCCCTTTTCCTGAAGGGAACCAATTCGCAGCCGGACCTCCCCCTTAGCTAAGTCCGTCACCATCAGGTCCCCCTTCCTTTCCCCCCTTCTGAGCTTTTCGTGCAGACCATGTTCGATTGTTCTTCCCCAGACCCATTTTCCCCCCCCCCCCCTAGCAGTATTGAAATTGTCTTCCCTTTCCCGTCGTAGCGGTCGGACGTAAGGTCCCTCTCTCTTCTTTCCCTTGCCCCTCGGGAGGAGACCTTTCGATTGAGACTCGGAAAGGAGCGGCATCCTCCTAGCTCGGAAAAGGATTCTTCATGTTTTTTGTTTGGCTGACTAATGTCTTTATTGATTCCCTCCCCGCGAATTCCCTGTGCTCCTCCAGCCGTCCTCGGATTTGTTCAAGGGAGACCCCCCCCCCATCCTTTGACCTTTGGCGTCCGGAGTTCCGACCCCACCCTGCTTCGTTGCCGATGCCTTCCACCCCCCCACATCAGCTCGAGTGGCAACCAAGTTTTTTCTTCCCCCCACGATCCCCCGAAAGAAAACGTATCAGCAGAACCTTTACCCCTTTGCTACAAAAAGATGCCTTTTCCGATCTTTATCGCATCCTAATTGATGCCCCCCCCAAATTCGCGTTACCATCTTTTTTCAGGTCGTTTGTCCCCTTCCCTTATGGGTGGTTAATTCCCCTTTTGACCTTTCTCATTCCTGTTCCCCCCCCTTTGGTGACCAAATGAACTGGTTTTTTTTGAGGCCCCCGCCCCTCCGATCCCCCCCAATTGTCCGCTGAGATGTCTCCTAGATAATCTTGTGACTGACGTAGTACCCGATTGCGTGGCTGAGTTCTCTCTCCCCCCCGCTTCCTAGCCCCGGAAATTTTTCCTCTGTAAGAGTCAATTCCCAGACCTATCATCAGGACACTCTTACTCATGAATTCTTCGCCCCAACTTTTAGTCCTCCCCAGCTCTTGAAAGATTGTCTTGATGTTTGTCAGTTTTCCCCCCTGTCGACGATTCGGTACAGATGTTTTTTTCTGTACCTCCAATTAATCTCAACCGTGTAATCGCTTTCCTTAGTTGCCAATTCATGATTTCTACACTGAAGGTTGAGGACCAAACCTTTTTAGAGCCAACCCCGCCAGCGTTTTTTTCTTTAATAAAAGTTTGTCGTCCTTGATACGATTCACGGCATCCTGTACTTGTACCCAAATCCTTTCTCTCTCATTTCCGTAAGTGCAAGAAGTTCCACAAGCCTAGATTAAGACGATACCTGGAACTTCATTTTGCACGAGTGCTATTCAACGTTAGGAACCCTTTGCTTGTGTGGCTTGTTATCCGCCCCCCCATGAACACTTGCACGACCCCTTTAATTTCGTTTAAGAAAGAGCCTAGTTGATATGACCACTGATCGCTCAATCTCAGCACTTCTATGATACCCTCCATCTTATTTAGGTTTCCCTCTGGTAATAGTTTTGTTTGTCCGTGGTCAGAGAGGATGCTTGATTGAGATGATTTCGGGTCGGGCATAGGTTCCATATTCCCTCGAATTTCGTGTTCCTCCATTTTCTATTATAGAATTTCCCCGTCTCCCTCATTGTTGCATCGAGCAGGATTGTCCGTATGCTTACTTCTACCTCTCTCAAGCGGTCCGCGGCCTCGCATGAGGCCTGTTGCGTTGCTTCGAGAAGTGCAGCTCGTCCCTTTCCCTCCTCTCTTCACCATTTCGTCCAGCCTGAATTATAAACAGCCCTCACCAAACCCCCGCGCTCGTCCCATAGCAGAGAAGCGGCCAACGTTTTTTTCAACACGCTGACAGTGGGCTCCCTGCCTCCCTTTTTCCCCTCTCCCAGTCTCGAGCACCGTTCGCCTCCACCCACAAACAAGCCGAGGGCCATGGACTTCCCCCTATCGCTCGCACCAGGTACTGCTACCCAAAGCAGGTCTTCAGGGCCTGATCAAGATATTAGGTCATTCTCCCCCCCCCCCCTCCACCCCGGTCCGTGAAGCTCAACGAACTCGAGCGCATCACTCTCTCCATTGTCTTCCCCCTTCCCGCGACCAGGGCTAAAGCTTCGACTTATCCTCCCCTTTTCATTTTAAATGTCTTCGAGACCCTCCCGTTCGGGTGCCTTACACCCAAAGTCCATTGCCTGGCTGTGGCGTCGTCTACCATTCCGTCCGGTCTTTTTCTTTTCTCGCCATTAGGAAAGGCCAACTTGAAAGTGGAGACCACCTTATTCCCCATACGCTTCCCGCTCCCCCAAGAGGGCAGTCCCTCTTGGATCGCGCGTATTGGCCCAAAAGTTTGATCTCTCTTCTGCAATCTTTCTCCCTTGAACATTGATGAAGCTCTCTGGTCTTGCTATCCCTTTTTTTTGAAATCCATGCGACTCATTCAATCCCCCCGCTTTTTTTTCCGTTCTACGGTCAGCCGTTTCCGAATTAGTCGCGCACCCGTTCCCCCCTTCCACCTTTCGTTTTTTTTAATCCGAATTGCGCATGATCACTGCCACTGATCATCGTCCCTCCCCCCGCCCTTAATTCTACTTGGATCAGCATATTGGAGGGTTTTATCGCGACTTTCCTTTTAAGACTAGACGACGGCGATTGCCCGTCGGACAATCAGGAACGGCCCCTTTCGCAGGCCCAAACACTTTCTTCTCTTGTATTCGAGCGATATCGTCGTGATGGAGAACTGGCGCAGGGGAGATCTGCAAGTCCCATTCGTTTTTTCTTTTCTTTCCGTACCACTGAGGCTGTCCACAAGCACCCTCTAGATAGGATCAACATAGCCGGCCTTCTCCCCTGCTTTTCTTTTTTCTTCCCCCATCCGATGATATTTAGCGCAACTTCGTGTCCCCTTGCTGTTCCGTAATGTAACGGACAGAAATCCCCTTTTTATTCAGTCTTGGCGCACCTTTCCCCCCCATTCTATTAAGGTTGAGTATGGTGTCATCACGTCCCGCGGTCTGCCTGTTCCGTCAATGTAGTGATTCTCGAACCCTGACCAACAGTCCAGATTGTTAATAGCTTTCCGAAGAATTTCTCCCCCCCCCTCAGAATGCCCGGGTCTTTGTAGTCCACAAAACAATTTTCAGTCACCGCTCGCTTGTTCCTTTTTTTGTGCCGGGACAGACCCCTTTGCGTGTGTCGCCACCCGGTATTGAGCAGATCTTACGGGATTTT
>Ga0179591_1383232_pt1 | contig 19855 bp, 25 predicted proteins | sample CZOMad2_1_08_16f_FD_182891 | JGI IMG/M metagenome (GOLD analysis project Ga0179591, IMG submission 182891) | Vadose zone soil fungal communities from Angelo Coast Range Reserve, California, USA - CZOMad2_1_08_16fungal (PacBio error correction) | ecosystem: Environmental > Terrestrial > Soil >... | reverse complement strand
TCCCCCCTTTGACCCACCCCCCCACCCCCAAGAGAAGAGTCTTCCCCTTTTTAAACCGTAATTACTTTTCCCCCCCCCTTTGTGTTGTTTTCTTCATGACAAGCCAGTTCCCCAGCTTTTTTCGTGACACCCTTGTCCGGGTACCCCGTTTCTGAAATTTAGATTTTTCCGAAACCCCCTTTTCCTTTAGTGTACTTATCCAAGGACCATATTGCCCCGTTCTAATTCTTGTAAACTTTTTTTTAGCAATCGGAGCCTAATAACTTCGATGTTACGTCTTTTTTGTTTCCCAAATACACATGAGTGCGTTTCCCTCAAATCCTAGTTTCTCTTCCCATTGTTGGCCTTTTTGGTGCATGGACGAAAATACATTCTCTCGGTAAATTCTTTAATCACTAACCTCCCTTAAATGTTTTCTCCTCACCAGGATCCTTTCTCCTGAGCACTCAAATATGTCCCTTTCAAGTGCGCATACAATTTTCCCTCGGTCTTCCACTTCTTTTTTTATGCTCAGCTGCATCCGTAAGATTTCCATCGAAGCCTTTCCCCCCCCCGGACCCCCACACAGTCGTCCTGATCTGTCACCTTCCCCCACCCCCCTTGTGAATGGCGGGTTTCCTGCTGGACCCGCGCGGAGGCTTTTCCCTTCTTTTTGACCTTTCTGTCATTTCTTTTATCCCCCACCTCCCGCCCGGATTTCGGCCCCGTTCAAAGAGGTTTTTGGCCATCGGATTGCGTTCTCCTCGAACTGGACTCGGCCCCCCTAGTCGTGCGTTTTCCCCAGGGCGTTCCCAAGATGGAAGAGACTTGGGGATCTTTTTTACGATTTTTTTCTCTCTGAGTACTCGCTCAGAACCCTTTTTTTCTGCAAAACGCCCCCCGTCTTTGCATGAAATTGATCCCCTTCCCCTTTCCTATTGCTTCACTCGAAAAGCCCTTTCCCCCTCCCCCTGTGATGCATTTTCCCTTCTGGCCGCCCGATGCTCCTTTCCCAATTTTTAGCTCGCTTGCCTCCCTCAGACTCGATGCTCAATAGGTGGCTCTTCAGATTCCGCTCCTGCCGCCATGATCCCCTTTCGCCCTTTCGACCTTTCCAGTCCCTTTTGATTGGTTCTCGGCCGATCCCCTTTTTTTTTTTCCCCCTGGAAGTCCCGCTTTGTCCCCCCCTTTTTCCTTTCGACTTTTTTCCCCCATTCGATTCCCCTTTATAGGCAGGAGCACCCCCCTTCCTTGTCGCTATATTTCTTTGATCCTAGGTAGTCTCTCATGGCATGCGTCCCACAAGAAAGATTTTCCACACTGGAGCTTTCCCCCCCCAGGTTCCTTCTTTTTTTTTACCAATTGTAGAACCCCGTAGCTCCCTTCCGGAGGTGGCCGGTATTTTGTGTTTTGAACCTAGAGGACGTACTCTTCTTTCGCTTACGGTTTCATCCCCCCCCTTCTGTCTAATACCTTCGCATGGACTACTCCCCCAACCCAATCCCCCTCCCACCACCATATGTGTTTTTCCCTTTCTTCCGGGCAGAACGCCGCCCCCCAATCTCCAGTCCCGGAGAACAACTGATGAATGATTTTTCCCCCCCCTCCAAACATACGGTACTTTCCCGCCCTTAAAACGACTTTTTTTTTTCCCAATTTTTTTTTATTCTCCAGACTTTCGGAATGGAAGCCCTTCTAGAGAATGGGGGCCCTCTCCCTCCCCTCCTCATCGAACTTTTTCCCTCTGCAAGCCGTCTTTTTCTTTTTTAATCGATTTCACCCTCTCAATCCCCCTCTCTTGTGTTTTTTTTCCCTTTTTTTTCTCAACTTTTCCTATTTCCCGAATTGACCTTTTTCACGACCCGCAGGCCCCCTTGTGGGCATCTGTCGGATCCTTTTTTGCTGACTTTTCCCCCCTTTTTTCGTCCCCTGGATTCACCAACCCCCCCCAACCCCTCGGCTCGCAATGAACCCCTTCTTCGGCTCCCACCCGTCGCCAGTCCTCTCTTCCCCAAAGGCCTTTCCCCCCTCAAGCAAGCGTTTTCCCCCTGAGCCCTTTTTTCTCTATCTTCTCTTCTTTGGAGAGAGATAGATTCATTTGTCGACAGATTGATGGCCCGTTTTCCCCTCCCCCCTTTTTCATCGTCGTAATAGAAATTTTTTCTTTTTTTGAGAAGACCCTTTCCCTTTTTTCCCCAGCGTTTTGTTGGTTTCAAGTTGCCTTTTCTCCCAGTGACTTTCCCCCCCTCCCCCGGTCACTTGCCGAGGTCCCTCTTTCAATTAGGGAAAATCTTTTCCTTTCTCTCCTTCTTCGGGCAACAGTCCCCTTTTTTTTTTGTTGCCCCTTTTCCTCGGACCTCTACTCCCCCCCAGCTGATTAAAGTCCACAAGAAATTCTATTTACCTCTTTTTTCGGCCCACAGTTTGTCCCGCCAAAGATTTCCCCCCCCCCTTTTCAGGCTGAGAACTTCGCTTCCCCTCCCTCCCTGACGGAGGAGTGGCTGAAACCCTCCTCTCTTTCTAATTTCTCACACGATCCTGGAGTTATGACAGCACTGACAAATGACTTTCCCCTTGTTGTTCCTTTCTTTTGAAATATTAAATTCTCCTTCTTCTGGCTTTTTTTTCTTTCTCTTCCTGATAGTAGGCTTTCCCCCCGAAGGGAACGAATGAAGTTCCTCCCCCCTTCTATGAATCCCCCCCCCCCTCAGGTGAGTCCCTTTCCAAATCATCGACTTAGAGCAGGCTTTCAGGGACTTCCCGCTCCTTGAGAGAAAGGTGTTTCCATATCTTGGAGGTGGCGCTGTCCCATTCTTCCTGAAGTTTATAGATTCTTCTTATAACTTTCCCCTGTAGTTCCCTCTTCCTCCCTGGGTTTTTTTTTCTGAATTCTTTTTCCCCCCCGAAGTACCGACAAGGATTTTTTCAGTAAGCAAGGCATCCTCCCTTGTTTATCCCCTCTTTCCCTTCCTCTTCCCCCCTCCTCGAAATGGGTCTCGGATTTTCCCCTGGCATTTTTTTTTTCTCCCTTCTTTTTGCAAGAATACGTCCTCCCCAAAAAGGGAGTGCTTTCCTGTCTGCTCCCGAAGCGATTTCCCTTCTCCCCCTTCCGAAAATTCCCCGATCGCACTGCCATTACCCTGCCTGTTCTGGAGGGAGATTGGAAGCACTTCCTGGACTGACTATTTTCCCCTTCTGTAGGAAGTCTCCCCTAGCCGGTGTAATCTCTCTCCTTTTCTCATCCCCCCCCCTCTACCCCCCCCCGTCAATAGAGACCACTAAAGGCAGACCCCCTTTAACCCGTCGCTCCCCCTGCTTCTTGTCCTCCCCCTTTTTGGCGTGAACTGTTTTTTGGCGTGCCGCTTAAAGGGACTCCCTTCCTTTGAGATATAAACCCCCCCCTTATGTGATCCCTACGTGTTGCGCTTTGATTCCCTCCTGACCGATTTCCCTTCTGGTAAAAAGCCTATCACTCCCTAATAAAGAGAGAATAAAATTCCCCCCCCCACCCACATGAAGTTTCCCCGATTCACCCTCTTTCCATCGCCGTCAACGGCTTGTGTCTTTTCGCACAAAGCGTCTAATAGTTTCTCCTTGCTTTTTCTCTCACGGCAGAGCTGCAGGTCCCTCAAGGTGAGGATGACGTAGAACGTTTCGCTTAAGCATAGGAGGTTCCTTTCCCCTTAGCTGAGGCCCGTGAAGGTCCCGTCACGTTGTTCCGCACGCGCTTTTTTCCCTAGATTGTACCTTCCACCAAAAAAAAAGAATCCCGCCCCTCGGCAGGATTGATGAAATCCTTTACTTTCTTTCCACACCAACGCCCCTCAAAGTAGAGAATGAAGCTCTTCTGCCGCGGCGTGCTTTTCCCCCCCCCCCCCCTTTTGAAGAAATTTGGCTTATTAACGGACTTTCCCTCCTTTCTTTTTGGCACCAAGGTAAGAAGCCGTTTACGCTGCAGTGACCTCCCTTTCAAACTCGGCTTTCCTCAACCTTCTTTTACTCCCCCTTTTTTCTTAGATGAAGGTGTCTTTTTTTCAAGAGATTCTCGATCCTCTCTTTCTACCACGGGATTTCTCCCTGGTAGTATCCCCCCTCCCCCGATTCCTTTCAAATTCTTTCATGTATCTTCCCAAGGACCATATTTCGTTTCTCCCTGGGCCCGGACAGTTTTAACTTCTCCAGAGCCTGTCTGGCATCCCCCCTATGTCCTACTTTTTTTCGGTTTTTTTTCCCCCCTTGAACTTTGGGTGACCATACCATTTAAGACCCTGCCACCTAATGATGCTTCTCGATTCTTTTTTTTTGGTGCCTCAACCGTCGTCTTTAACAAGCGGCTTTAGGAATGTCACCCACTTGCGTGTCGACCTTTCTTTTCTAAAGTCCCCGGAAGCACTATGCCCACGTGATTGACTTTTTTTCCCCCCGTGTACATTTACAGATGAGGTTTCCTTCCCCTTCAATCTGAAACTCTCCTCTTTCTGACATCCCTTTTCTAAAAACCCCCCTGTTGAGCGGACTTAGAGTATTTTTCTCCTTTTATTCTTAGTGGTTTATCGTATTTTTTTATGGAGAGTTTTGAGATCTGTCCCCTGGTCAACGCGGATCCCCCACCAGATTTTACTCCTTCCGAAAAATTGCGCTCACCTTTCATATATTTCGATCCAGATTCCCCCTCGACCTGGAATCCCCCTCCGGGCATTTTTTTGTGATTCCAGTTGTTTTTGGCGGCGCACCATTTCGACGAGGGTTTTAATTCTGTGGGATAATTCCGATTTGTAATGCATTTCCTTTTCCTCTTCTGCCGAAAATCTACATCCGACGTTATGCAAACGCCCTCGCACATTTGCTGTTTTTTTTAGACGACGGCTTCCCATCTCCCAAAGGATTTTTTTTCGGGCTAGGCTGGAAGCGCGATTGATAGTTTTTTTCCGTCCCCCCTGTTGCCCCTTCTTTTATCGATGCATTCCGTGTGATCTGCCCCTTCCCGTTCCAGCACCGCCAATTTTTTTTTGACCCAAACCCGCCGAGCCCCCCCAGTCGACTCCTTTCAGTTCTTTTTTCTCAACCCCCCCTGATTTTCCTTCCCACGCTTCCGCTTCCCATGGCGGAAGTAGCACGTTTTCCCCCTTTCTATGCCCTCTTAGCGAGCACTCCTTTCGAGGAAGATTCCTCCGGGATTTGGCTCACTCTCCCTTTTTTTCAGAGATCGACTTCAAAAGATAATTGGCAGCTCCTCCCCATAAAGAAACCTTCCTTTTTTTCAAGAGGTTAAACGGTCCCCCATATTTACCAGCGTGGACCCTCTCCTTTCAGCGAGGAGTTTTCCCATTAGAGGAAGTAACTCGACCTCGGGACGAGTAGTCCAATATAGCCCCCTTGACCTGGATACTTTACCCCCTAAAGTTCATTTAAAACCACTTTTTTTTTTGGCTTAGGAGGGCCTTTCCCTTCAATAGTTGGATTTTCCTTTTTGGACCACCTTGATTTCTCCATAAAACCTTCCTTTTCCTCCTCCTCAGAATTTCGGTGGACTCAATTACATGCCCTTCTGGCCTCTTTCTAAAGATTTCCCCTGTGAAGTCCCTTTCCTCCAACGTCCCTTTTTTTACTCGCTGACTTCCTTTGGACCTCTCCTTTTCCAGCCAGGTCTTGAGTTTCCTCCCCCTCTCGCAAAATAACGCCGAGTGGTTTCGTTGCCATCTTTTCTCCCCAACTGATAAAATATTTTTTCCCGACACGCGGCCTCCCCGTTCTCTTCTCCATTTGTTTTCCTTCTTCTCCTTCTTTTTTAAACTGGACCACCCCCCCCCCCCCGTAAGGATAGAAAATGACACCTTCCCCACACGTCGACCTTCCCTTTCTCCAACCAAGGTCTTCCCCCCGCAAATTCCTCCCCCGATGTCCCCCAGGAATCAATCCTACGTTGTTGTGGTGAGAGAGCTAGCTTTTTTGATTTTCCCGATTGTTGCAGGTGCAGAAAAGGATTTTTTCCTCGATTATAGGAAATGGTTTCCCTCAGAAAATCTTGACTTTTTTTTCTAACTTTCTCTAAACTTTCAAGGTCTCCTCTTTCCCTCTTGCCAAAAGGTCACTTTCCGTTTTTTCGTCAAACTATTTCCTTTCCCCCCCCCTTTGATCAGTTGATCGCTTCCCCCCAACCCCCCTTTTTTCAAAAGTTTTCCCTCTTAATCATGGTCCCAAAGAGGCTTTCCGCTCCCTCAGTCGATGAAGTAGCCTTTCCGGACACAGGTAGTACTCCAAACGGATTTTACCCTGTCTCCCTTTCAGGCTTGAGAACCTTCCCTTTCTCCCCTCCTCCCATTCCTACCTTCCCGCTTTTCCGCTTCAAGATTTTCTTTTCCTATTAATAAAGTTGGTACCTTCCAGACGATGGCGGCGTCTGCCCGCCGACTCCCCTCCTCCCCCACATTCTTTTCTGAAAGTAGTCCCCGAGAGGGGTTCTCCTGACTTAGTCTTTTTCCCGAAGCGGACCGCCTTTCTTTAAGGCAGCGATAAGTCCCGCTGCGAGAGTTTTGTCCAATCATCTGACCGTTTTGCCTCTTGGACGAGTTCCTCCTCAATTGTTTCCCATTATTTTTTGGAGTGGAAGCTTACCTTTGAAGAAGTAGATATTTTTTTTCTCAATAAAGAGTCCCCTTCCCCGTTGCCCCCGACGCGAGCTTAGTTTTCTCCAGGTTCCTCTTCCTTTCTCCCAAACAGGAGAATTAGCCCTTTTTTTAGCGAAGCCCCCCCTGATGGTCCGAGGAATTCTTCCCCCTAAAACAACATTCCCCCCCCCCCTCCTAATCTCCCCCCAGAGGTCGAAATTTTTCTTTTATTTGGGGTGAATAATTGTCCCCTATGAGTAGGGTATCTTCTCCCCCATCAAGAAGAAGACCTATCGAGTCTTTCCCCCCTCTCTCCAACTTCTCCGGAACTAATGAGCTCCCCATTCGATAGCTTTTCCCCTCACAGGAGGCAGTGTGTCTTTCCTTTTCGAGAAGACTTTTTTCCTCTCCTTGAAGGCTTTCCTTTTTTTTTCTCCCACGTAAGCGGTCGTGGACTCCTTGCATCTCGTCCGTCTTCCGCATCAGAGAACCCTCGTCCATTAGCTTCCCAATAACCTTTCTCTCTGAACGCTTTTTTTCCCCGCCCGTCAGGTTCCCCTTTGATAAACTTTTTTCTTCCTTTTCCCCTTAAAGTGCAGTCCTTTATTGAGATCTCGACAATCTTCCCCCTCCTTTGGACCTTTCCCCCCGTTTTTTCCTCCGAAAATCTTTCATGACCGCCCCCTGCGATTCTCCCCAACCCTGCGCCGACATCAACCTCAACAACGAAAATCCCTTTCTCTCGGTAGCTTCTCCAGCTACCCCGTTCCTTTTCCCAAGGCTTGTTTTTAGGCCGAGACATCTCTTTAATTTTTCTTTTTCTCCACCGGAAGCCTCTTTCTGAGTTAACCGTTTTTTCCTTCTCCCGCTTCCCTTGGAATATTTCGCCCTTTTACAGAAATTTTGTCCTTGAGGTCGTGCCTTGTTTTTTTTTTTTTTTTTTTTTTTTTGTGAATTATTTTTTTTTTGTTCCGAGCTAGATTCTCCCAAAAACCTCCCTTCGTTCGGCCCTGCGATTTTTTTTCCTGAAATGGTTCTTTTCTTTTCTGAGGCCACACCACCGACCCCCCTTTCCAAGTCGATCATGTTGATGCAATGCCGAATTCTTTCTCCCCAACGCCCTTCCCCCCCCCTGGATACGTGACTGCAATTTTCTCAATTCCCGGCTTCCCTTCAAGGCCGGCATGTTCAGGCAGCATCCTGTAAAGCTTTCCCCCCCCCTAGTCCCCTGAAACCGCTCTCCCCTGCGGTACCTCCCACCCCCCCCATATTTTAATATTCCCCTCTGTTGTTGAGAGAATTCGAGGACTACGATTGAAGATCTCCTCAAAAGGTCTTAACCCCTTTTGATGCTCGAACCCCAATTGCCGTCCCTTTCTTCCTTTAATTTAGACTCCCCTTGAAAATATTTAGCTCACGTTTCCCCCGGGACAGTTTTACCTTTCTTCCTTCCCGAAGGCTCCATTTTCCTTGGAGAGTGTGGTTGTTTGAAAACCCCTTCTGGTTATTCAAATGTCTCCCGGAATTCTCCTCCTTTCCCTCTTGGGCGGGTTGATGGTTTCTGGTCCAAAGAACACCCCCCCCCCCTCAGGGACCCATTTTCGTCGACCTCCCCCCCCCCTTTTCGACATTATTTTCCCCGCAGGTCTTCGATCCGAAGATCCTCCCCTTGAAGCGTGAACTTTCACTCCCTTTCCTTCATGCTCCTTGCCCCTTGTTGCTAACCGCAAGCGGTACCTCTTTCCAGAGAAGGTCTTGAATACCCCTTTAACAGAAGTCCCCCAACTCTCTGAGAGTCCTTGTAGCTTATTTTTTTTTTAGCAGGATGGGATGATACAGATGGAGTATTGAGATAGGATGTTTTACCCTTCCCCCCTTAGTCCCCTTTTCTCTAATTCCCCTTCGCCTTTCTGGACGAGGTCAACTCCTTTTTTTTAAATAGATTTGAGTATTTTCCCTATTCCCTTCGCACGTCTTTTTACATGACTTTCTGGAACCCGGCTTGGCGCCCAGATTCTTTCCTTGTGTTTAATCTTTTTTCTTTTGAGTTATTATATATTTAACCTTCCGGTCTTAGATTCCCCTTCCTTCGACAATTCACTCATTGTTTATTCCCACATTACGAACTTGCCCTTGATAGGAAACTTCCCCTTCGCATCAGAAACTCCCAACCTTTCTCTGAGATCCCCCTGTCATGTTTCCTCTTCTTAAGATTTGGACGCCCTCCCCTTTTCTTAGCAGGGCGGCTCCCCGATGATAAATAAGTTGAGTGCTTCTTGCGGATCTGCAAAGATATCATCCTCCCCTTCCCCTTCCCCCAATGGATTCCCCCCTCTCCCCTTCCATCTCCTCTCACGATGGGGCAGCCTGGTTTAACACTGGAGATGAAAGTCCCTCGCTCATGGCCTTTTTTCAAAATCCTTCTTGGTTGGGGTTTCTTATCCCCTTCCCTTTTTTCAGTCGACATTCGCCCCTCTCCCGCAACGGGCTTTGGGCTTTCCCCGGGCTCCTTTCCTTTGAAACGCTCCTTGCTTCCCCCCATCCTTTCCCTTTTTAACACTGTTTCAAGGGTCTAATCGGTTCCTCTCTCCCCAACGTTCCCCTTTAGACCTCTCTTTTCCACCTCTTTAGTTTTATTTTCCTTTTCTTTCTAATGCGGGCAGCTTCCTTTTCGAACGAGAAATCTCTTTTTTCCCCATATAATTCCCTCCCACAAGCCCCCCCTATGTGTTTTCAATTTTTGCTTAAGCCCGCACTCTCCCCCGGAGACCACATGTGATTTTTTATTTGCAATCAACACCCCTCTCCCTCCGCAGGGCGGTTCTTTCCGCGCAAGTTTTTCTTTTTATCAAGCCTGATTTGCATTTAATTTTCCCTCGGGTTTTTTTTTCATCTTTTCTCACGAACGTCTTTTTCCTTTACTCCGCTTTGGGGATTCCATTTTTCCGAGTTCATCGATTTGAACTTTCCCCCCACGAGTTGAGTAACCTTCTCCCCCCCGCTTGACCTGGAAATCCCTTTGTGGAAGATGTAGTCTTCCCCGGGGCGACGCTGATGGTCTTCTCTCTGCCATGAGACCCCCCCCCAAAACTAATTTTCCCTTTCCCCCTCCGTAAGCCCATTTCTCTCCAGGACTGTGAGGGTCTTGCCCCCTCCGGTCGATGCCCACCTCCTCTCCCCTCATCATCCGTTTTTCCTATAGATGTATCTTTGATGCAAGGTTGCGCCTCATTTTTTCCCTTTCTTTTTGGCTGGCGAACGGGTGGTCTCCTCCCCTTTGCCAGGGTTATGGAGAGCCCTTTGGTGGATAAGTTTACAGTCTTCCTCCTCAGCGTCGCCAACGCCTTCCCCTCCAACCCTTTTTCCCTTTTCCACCTTTTTTCTTCATTAGGTTAAAATTTTTAGGCCACAGAAACCTTTTTCCGCGAACGTGAATTCCGTCCCCCCTCCTGCTGGAAGCTACGCAACCTGGCTTTCATATGAAACAGCAAAGTATATTTTCTTCTCTTCGCCCCCCTTCTTCTCCAGTCACTGTACTACTGATAAGATAGGCCCACGCCCTTTAGGACCCCAATTAGTTCCTAAAGAACTTTCCTCTTTTTTTTTTTTCGATTGTGTCCCCCCTGTGGTCCTCTTTCCCTGGACTTCTTCAGCATAGCCAATCCACCCCAAATATTTCCTTTCTTTCTTCCTTGAAAGTATTCCCTGTCCTCGCGGGATCATGTATTTCTCTCTACTTAGCTTTTTCCTGTCATGCCTCTTCCCTCTTTACCAGCTGTAGGGATTTTTCCATTCCCCTTTGGTCGAGCCTATTTAACGTTTGAGGCTCCACCCTCGTATAAGCTTGAGATCCCCCCTCCTTGGTAGTTCTCCCCCCATGATTTGACATTTTTTGGTTGAGACCCTCTTCTCCAAGCCCGTTGCATTTGGCGCAGCGACCTCTTTTTTTTTTTCTAATGAAGTGCGGCATCATTTTACACCCCCCCTTCTTCTGGTCGCGCCCTTCACGTCAACCCCCAAGGAAGGTCCTCCGTCTCCTCCCCCCATAGAGAATAACGGTAGACCTGGGAGAGAGGAGGGTTGTTTTTCATTGGCGGTTTTTGTGAGGAGTCTAGACCCTGATTCCCCAATATTTCTCAATCTATTTTTTTCGTAGGAAAGATGGCCTTCTTCCCCCTAGAAGAGGTCCCTTTTTTTTCTCGAATTCCTTTCCAGAAAGTCTTTGGTCCCAGGCGGTTCTCAGAACTTTCCTCAGGCAGGAAAATTTTTTGTTGAAGAACCGCCGGTCGTTGTTAGAATGTACTTCCTTGATGAAGCCCCCTTACATATTGAATCAAAATCCCCTTCTTCCCCCCCTTTTTTTTCTTAAAAGCGTTTCTTTTTTCTCTGTTAGAAGTGTTTTTACGAAAGACTTTTCCTCAATGGCCCTTCTTCCTTCATGTATGCCATAGTCTTTCAAAATCATATTTTTGACCCTTTTCAATCCGTGTGGCAGAGTTTTTCCTCTTAAAAAGCTTTACGCCATCTTCCCTCAAAGCCGACTTTTAGCACCCCATTTTTTGCTGAATCACCCCTTCTTCTGCCCCCCCCCCATGAAAGTGATGACTGCCGTCCTTACAGCTCCCAGAGACTGTGGGTTGTACTACAGGCTTGGCTTTGATGAAGGACCCTTGCATTCTTCCCTTACCTCTTCAGCCCTTCTTGACGTGCACGTGTCCGTTTTATAGGCGATCTTATCCTTTTCTTCAAGCTGCGGTATTAAACATGACCTTTCCTTTTAAGTGTGGTTTCTGCAACGATTTTCTTTCAGCCACCCCACCCCTCCCTCCCCTTTGGGAGGCAGCGCTTTTTTTTTTCGGATGAAATGGTGCTCCAGCATGTTCCGCGTATGTTTTCCCAGCTTTACTTTTGGATCCCCCGCTATCCCCCCCCCCCCGGTAAAATGCCTTTTGGATACGTGAACTCATGAGTAATGGGATGTCCCCTGGAGACCCCTCCTATGTCAGGCAGCGCAGCCTACCGCAGCCTTTCCCTTTTTCCTTCCAATAGCCTCGAGGATTATCTAGGAGGTCACTAAAATTTCCCCCCTCCAGTTGTGGTTCTTCCTGAAGGTCCTCTATTCTCGCTCCCAGATTCTCCTTTTCTCGAGTTTTTTCTGAACTTTCGAGGCCTGTTCAAAGGAACGGAATTTTAATGTCCCATTTCGACACCCAAGGGAAAACTTCTTCTTGCCATTCCCTTCCTGTCTTTTCCTCGCCTTTTTGCATTGGAATACGGGATGATCGACTCTTGGCTCTTTGGCCCCATATGAATTAAATTCCCCCCTCCTCCGCCCCGCCAATCGTCTCCGCTTGTCGATATGAGGCTTTGCTGGACTCACACCTTTCCCCGGTCGAGAATTAACGCACACTTTCTACACTTCCCTACCTTCCTTCTTCCCTGAAGGCCGCCCTCTCAAGTCATCTCCTCCGAGTCAACCGCACAGGTTTTTCCTGACGTACTGCCTCAGCTGCCTTTGTTTTTCTCCAAGGTCCTGCAAGCGGAACCCCCTTTCCTGGATTCCTTCCCCCCTTTTTCTGACAACCCCCCCTTCGACGTCTTGTTCCTCACTTTTTTTTTTTTTCCCCTCTCTCCGCAGTTTTTTTCGTTTGCGAATGGCTGTTGATTTTCCTTGGGGTGTTTTTTTTATCCGCCCTTCCTCGGCCGCCTTCCACCTGCTGCGATGATCGAAAGACCTTAGCAATGGCCTTTTTTCTTCTGAAATTGTCCTTGAACCTGCCGGTCAGTTGCCGCGACGTCTTTTTGATGGCCATGCTCTCTCTATGGAAGATTTTTCTCCCCTTTCCATCCAGACATTCTAATTCCCTCCGGCTGAGTTCATTGACCCCCAAGAACATTTGATTCCCCCCGATAGGAATGCTCAGATTAAATCGAAATTTTCTGAAGAACGTGCTTGCTCTGCTTTCTCCCGTTGCCCGCGCTTTGCTCGCCGATGGCATCTTTTTCCCTTTCTCTCGAGGTCCTTTTCTAGGACTCCTCTTTTGGGCGCTCCGGTCTGCTACGCCCCCTCCCTCCACACCAAACGTCCCTTCTTCGACCGTAGTCGTCTTTTTTTTTTCTAGGCCTCCCTTTCCTTCCCTTACTTTTTCGGTCTTTAATGGCTTACTTTTTCGGTTTGGAAACTAATTCCTTTTGCCACTTCATTAAGACTTCCCCCCCAGAGGTCGCCCTTGCCATGCAACGGGGGATCAGTGGCCCTTTCTTCAGTTGAATTTTCCCCGCCTGCAGAGAAACCCTCCTTCCGAACATATGGAAAAAATGGCCCTTATAATTTTCACGTTCCCCCTTTCCCCAGTCGCTGATGGCCAATTTCCTGTGGTTGTTCCCTTTCGTAATAGGCTTAAGCTTAGGTTAATCCTCCCCCAATCTAGCCCCTTCTGGCGTTTTTTTCAACAATCATTGAAATCATCACATTATCCCATTAATTTGGCTTCTTCCCTTTCCCCTTTTACTTGAGAAACGGTCGACCCCCCTTGATGAATGATGTGTCCCCCCCCCCCTCGGAAGCCCTAAGAATCCCCTTTTTAGGAACCTCCTTTTCTCGGCTCCTTTTCTTTTCTAGTCCCCCCTTTTGAACAGGCCTGGAAAAGAAGTTTCTTCCCCAGAACTGGGGGCCGACTCGCTTCTTTGTCAGGTCTCTTAGCTTTAACTCCTCTTCTTTCCACGTTTCGCCCCCCAACCCCGAGGGGTTTCAGTGAAAGAAGCCTGAGCAACTGAGCAAAGATTTGCCTCTCTTACGACCCGCTCTTGGCGTGTGGGCGAACCTTTTTTCTTTTTCTCTTAAACTGGACCCACAACCGTAAGGCTTCTGCCCGAAAAAGTCCCCGTTTTATTTCCCCCCCCCTCCCTCTGGACACTTTTTTCTTTCCCCCAAAGGCCTGTGCTTCAAGGAATCCCCCACCCCCCTCCTATCTCTCCCTTTTTTTTTCTTTGTTTCGAGATAGATGATCTTGCCCATCTCTGCTTGCAGGTTGCAGCACAGGCCCCTTTTTTCCTTCTCCCCCCTTTTCGGAAGGTTTTCCTTTCTCAACTTGACCTTTTATGTCCCTTTTTTTTTTCCAAAGTTTTTCGCTCCCAGCAGCGTCGCCCCTTTCCTCGACAACAGATGCCACTGGTAACTTCGCGGTCGTACCCCCTTTTCCCGATTGCCGCTCCCTTTCTTTTCCCCCAGAAACCCCTCCGTTAGTTTTTAGTCTACCTCCTCCTGCGTTTTAGCTACGCAAAAGTCCAGCTGAAAACAGCAAGTTCCGCCAGTACGTAGCGAGTCGTCTTTCGTCGATCCCCCCTTCCCCAGTCGACTGTTTTCAGTTGCTCTTCCCCACTCAATTTCTTCCCCCCCTTCGTCTCCCTGCCCTTCTCAGGGCGGCTCTTCCTCTTTCTCCAAAAATAATTCCTTTTTCCCAGAAGATTCGAGACCACCCTAGGTTGTTTTCTTCCTTTTCAGTAGTCCCCTTTATCCTATGGATGATCGAGATGCCCTCCCCTCTTAAAAGGAAGAGGCCCCTGCCCTTCCAAAGCTCCAGGATAGATTCCTCCCTTAGACTTGGTAGAGACTCCTGTTTGCGGATATTTAACGTAGAAGATTGAGTCCCTTTCCCTAGGTTTTTTTTGGTCTGCCTTTTTTTTTCTTCCTTTTAGCTCCCTTCTTTTAGCTTTCCACAGCATTCTTCCCTGTAGGACAGACTCCCCCTCCCCATTCCGTATGGGGATCCTCCGCATTGGAATAGCCCCCCCCAATCTGAATTCCGCCCCCGGCTGTAGCTTCAGGGCCCTTATAACACCAAAACTTTTTTAAATTAGCATATCCCCCCCCCCCCTTCGCGAATAAGGTTCTTCATGAGGTTTTCTTCTGGAGGTTGATTAGGGCCTTTCCTCCGTCCCTCCCCCTGTATGCTAGAGTATGAGACCCCCCCCCCCTCAGAGAAAACTTTACCCCCCTCCAATACCGCTCCGGACCTTGTCCTAGAAGAATTCCATGAATCAAGGATCCCCCTTTTCACAGAGTTTCCCTCAGGTGACTCCATCAGTCCACTTTCGGCGATTGCCTGAACTCGACGGTCGTGTCATGTCCCTAGTCCGTGCATTGCGCTAGTTTTTCCCCCTCTAAACCCAGGCTCCCACAGACTAAACCCCCGCTTCTTACTGCTTGTTCGCCTCCTTCCTCAAGAAGATTCCCTTCGCCTGCCGTTTCCCCGAATAATTTCTGGAGTTTCCTAGATGGTCTCCTTCCCGGCCGCAATCCGTGTTTAAGCGGGGCGTTTGAACTAGTTTTGACAGACTCCCCTCCTTTTTTCAAACCTCCTTATACCTTCTCTATCCAGCGGCGAACCCTTTCCCGTGATGACGACGCCTGGTTAATGCCAGATCCAGCGAAGGTTTTTTCTCCTTTCCCGTCTTGCTGAGTTGACCCCTTTCTTCTTTCCCCCCCAGGCAGCGCTTCCTACAGAGTTTTTTGATTTCTCTTTTATTCACTGGCATAGGCCTTCCCTTCGAATGGATGGCCTCCCCCTTATTACATGGAAGGTTTTTTTTTAATTATCTTTCCCAGAGCTCGCCGTGATCCCCTCTTTATCGAGCCTTCTTTCTCCCTTTGCGGGTCGATGGCGCCCAAATGTATGTCAAAATCTTTCCGCTGCTGGGACACACCACCTCTCCCCCACAAGGTCGCCTCCTGCGTTCCACGCAATTGTTTTTTTTCCGAGCCCCTTACGAATTTTCCTTTCTTGTAGAATTCTGAAATTTTTTTCTCCCTGCATGGCTAAAGGTACTTCCCTTGTTCTTCTTGGTCGAAAATCCTCGAGCGAGAAATTCGTCCTCCCCATACTCCCTCCGTTGTTGTTTTATGCAGGGCTTCCCTTCCGATCTCTCTCTTCTAGAACACGGGCTTTTCGTGGTAAACGGATCTCTTTACATTTACTCTCCCCCTGCAGGCCTTTCTTTCTACATCCAAGCACTCTTTCTTAAATGGTCCCTTTTCCCCCTTCCCCCTGGCCTTGCAAGAGAACTTCCCGTTTGAATTGGAATCCGTCTCTTTTTGCTGAAGTCTGGACTCCTGGAAAAATTTCTCACAAATTCATCCCTCTCCAATCGCGCATACCCTGAATACAGACTTCCTGGTTTTTTGGTTCCCCCCCCTCTCCCCTCGGTAAGACTGCGAGCCCTACACTCCCCCCCCTTTTGAATACCGCAGATTAGATAACCCCTTCCGCAGAATATTGACCTCCTGTTAACTTCTCCTACATCCCTTGTCAACTCCCTCCCCCATAGATTCTTTTTTCCCCTAAAGAGGTCAAGTAGGCCTAGGTAAGGCCTTTCCCCCCCTCCCCCCCTTTTCACGTGATCCCCCCCCTTTTCTGCTTGCTTGGACTTCTCATGGGCGTTGGCTTCTTTTGATGCTCCCTCGGAGGAGTTTTGTCCCTCAGGCCCCCCTGTTGAACTCCTCTTCCATACCCCTACGCCGATTGCGCACCTCGGTAAAGAGGAGTTTGGCCATCTCTCTCTCTAACTATTACACTTTTCCAAGACTTCTTTTTCTTGCGGTCCCACCACCCCCTGGCGGCTTTTTTCCCCCCCCTTCCTCGGACGCTGTTTACTTTTTTCTTGTTTCGGCCTGAGTTATATATATTTTCCCGATTGGTATCCCCGAATTAGTCCCCCGAAAATTCCACGAAAGTTTCCCCTCAGCTTCTTGACTGAAATTTTAGAAGGATTCCTTTCTTACACTAGAAAGACTTCCCCCAAGGTCCTCCTCTCTCGATCGGATTTGATGGATCCTCTGGCCTCCTCCTGCTGATAGAGGGCGGAGATCCTCAGAGATAAATAGTTGGGCTCTTCCCTCTATCAGAGAAAATCCTTCCCCCCCCCAAACCCCCCCCCTCCCCCTTTTTCTCCCTATAGTTGCATTTGAAGAGTTTCCCCTTTTCCTTTCTCAGAACACTTAATCCAGATGCCCAGTCTCCTTTCTCTAACATAAATTTCCCTTTTCCTAATTCTATTCCCTCATTGCGAGCACCCTTCGGAGCTACCTTGCAACGGGCTTTGTTGATTCTTGCATTGCTCAAGACTCTCTCATGCTTAAACGTTCCAAACGCCCTCCCCCCTAGGAAACCGCCGACCTTCCTCGGTTCCCCCCTCTAGTTCCAAATCTTTCCTTCCTTCGTATGATATGGCCCCGCTTCCGCCTTCCGTCATAGCGTTTTCTGCTTCGTTCCGATCCCCGATTCCTGCGACCTTTCCCCTTAATCAAGCCAGACCTCTCCCACTATGGTTGAGCAATTCATTTTCTTCTTCTCAACGCCGCCCCCCTTTTTCCCCCCAGACCAACCTTTCCCCTTTTCCGCCGCCCGTCCTCCAGCCCCCAGTTTTTCCTCCATTGAGTTCTCCTTTTTCCGAGAGTTCTATTTATCAATCTGAAACTTGACTGGAACTCCGTTGATCAGACGACCCTTTCCCCTCGCCTCCCTTTCTTCCGATGGACCAGCGCGTTTTTGATGAGATCTTCTCCCTCCAAACTCCCGTCCTTTCTTTTTTTGTGCCCGAAGATCGAGAAATCTCCCCCTATTTAACGAATCACTCTTTTCGTGACATTGTTTCGGTCTTCTAAATGTTTCTCGCTGTTTTTTTTCCCCTTTTTCTTTTCCCACTGGATCCACCCCCCCCCCTTTAAGGTCTCGCCAATGAAAAATTTTTTTTTTTTTTCTTCCCACCCGTGCAGCCCCCTTTCTGTCTTAATCGTCCCTTCCCCCTGAAAGCAAGCCCCCTGTCCTCATCCTTCCCCTTTTTCCTCACTCCCTTTTCCCTTTTTTTTTTTCGATAGATGCATTATTTTTTAAAGGCCTTGATGGAAGGTGTCCCCTTCCCTTCATCGAGTAATAGACATTTTTTTCTCTTTGGAGCCCCCCTTTCTTGCCGAGCCTTACGGTTTGTTGTTGGATCCCCTTTTTCCCAAGTGAGGCGTCGCCACCTCCACAGCTGCCACACTTTTGCAGAGGGTCGTCAAAATTTTCCCCCTTTACAATATTTGACTCCCTCCTTTGCCAAAGACCCGTGAATCGATGACCTTTCCTGTTGACAAGATTTCCCCATCCTGACCCCCATCCTCCTTCTTATCGAGTCGGACCCCTTCGTCGATCAAACGGTCTTTCAAGCCGTTCATTTCTGAAAGAGACCTCCCCCGGCCCCTCTTGCTTTTTCCTCTTTCCTCCCTCCTTTTCTTCGGCTCCGATGTGGATTTTTTAATAATTCATTAAGGTTCTCCGTTTCTCAGCCGATTGCGTCTTTTCCCTCAAAGTTTTTTTTTCCCTGTGTTGTTCCTGCCGGGCTTTTCTTGGTTCATGTCTACAGGCTTCTTTTTTTTCTATATTGATCGTTTGGGTCCCGAAGCGGCCAGATCTTTTTTCCGGCCGCGTCCCACAGCAGGCCGCCGCTTGACACATCTTTTCCTGAATTTCTTTTTTGATTTTTTGATCTTGAACAGACTCGCTTGAGCGCCAGTGTTCTTCGTTCTTGGGAGTCTTTTCCCATGCGCTTTCTCTTTCTCTTCGTTTGCTACTCCCAGACTTTTTCGGCCGTGGTTTAGGTTGCGACCTTCCGGATTTGTTTCTCTAATGAAGTTCGAATGCGACTTTTTTCCCTCAGCGTTTCCTGGCATCTTCCAGTTTTCCACACAACCAGTTCCGGCCCCTTCCGCCGTCGACCCCTTTTTACGGTCTGGCGGGTTTGTGACATTGCGGAGCTTCCTTTCTTCCGACGCCCCAAAGTTCTTATAGAGTTAGTTTCTCCTCAGAGGCATCCCCCTCTTGCGATCACTTTCTGCATTCCCTTTTTTTCCCCAGCAACCCTTTGAGTCTTTTTGCGATTTTTTTCCCGTAGCGCATGTCCCCCTTCCTGGCAAAAGGTTTTCTTGAATCCGCCGGTCGTAGATCGAATTTTGACCTTCGACCCAAAATGTCCCTAACTACAGGCCCCTAATAAAAAAATTCTTCCCCCTACGAGGCGTGATCCAAGGCCGGATTTTCCCCCCCCCCCCCCCCCCCTTTCCCCCCCAATATTGATATTCCCCCCCCTCTTGACAACCCTCCGGTTCCTAGCAGCGTTTTGTGCCATTTTCCGACGCCCGATTGACCCTTTCCCCCCCCCGATCGCAAAAACCCCCCCCCTCGCAGAATCCTTCCAACCACGCCTTCCCGGCGCTTCATGCCGCTCCTTTTTTTCTCCTTTGTGAGTTTGTTTCTTTCTGATTGACTCGTTCCGCTTGCATGAAATCCTTCCACTGAGTCAAGGACCCCTTTTATTTGCCTGAAATCCTTTTGGAATTTTTTTCTGGATCGTACCCTCTCGGTATACCTAAGGTATGAGTGAATCCTTTCTTGTTCCCCCCTCTCTCATGCTTCTCCCCCAACAACCTCTTCCCCCTATGGCGGGAGGAAGCTTTAGGTAGAGGACTTTCCCTGTATTAAAAATCCTTTTCTGGAAAACACCCCCCCGAGCCCAGGCCTATAATCTTAAGACTCTTTTTTAGGTAACAACCTAGGCTCCTCACCTCTCCGCCCTATCCTTAAATCTGCCCTACTCCCCCAACTTTATCAATTTACCAACCCCCCACCAATATATCCCCCTTTGCCCCCCCTTCCTCCTTCATCTCCACCCTCCCTCCCCCAGTCTCTTCCCAATATTACTTTCCCCTCCCCAGCTCCTCCTTTGTCTATTACCTCCCCACCACATCCCCTCCCCTTATCGCCTACCCCCCTATCGTCCTCCATCTCAACTCCCTCCCTCCCACCTCACCTCCTCTTCCCCTCCCGAGCTCCTGCTCCCCCCACATAACATTTCCCACCCCACCTGCCCACCCTCCCCCCTACCCCTCATTTTTCACACACCCCATTACCCCTCACATTTTCCTTCCCCCTTTCCTCTCACCGCTCTCCCCTCCCCTTTCCCCCCCTACACCTTCCTCCCCCCCCTTACCCCCTCCCCCACTCCCCCCTCCCCCTATCTTACCTTCCTTCCGTCTTACCTTCCTCTCCCCACCAACCCCTTTCTCTCATTCCTCTTTCCCTCTCCTCACAGTCTTTTTTTGCTTTAAAACGTACGTTCCCTTCCCGTGAAGCCTAGTGTCGCCGCCCATGACGGCGGCATTCATCGAAATTTCTCCTTTCTTAAAGTTTGCCCTCTGAGAAAGCCTTCTCAAATCGACGCCTTTCCGCTTT
>Ga0179591_1259683_pt1:10000-19855 | contig 19855 bp, 24 predicted proteins | sample CZOMad2_1_08_16f_FD_182891 | JGI IMG/M metagenome (GOLD analysis project Ga0179591, IMG submission 182891) | Vadose zone soil fungal communities from Angelo Coast Range Reserve, California, USA - CZOMad2_1_08_16fungal (PacBio error correction) | ecosystem: Environmental > Terrestrial... | reverse complement strand
CTCGATTGTCTATAGTCTCTAGAGTTAAAAACCACCCCCAACAAACTGACAGTCACCCACTTCTTAGACTGTTCCCCTCTGATTTCTCCCGTTGCAACGACAGAATGGCTACCCCCAAGCACCCCTTTTTCGCGGTAGTAATGTTTCGTTCCTCACCATGTAAGGACAACTTTTTTGCATCTTCTCGGCCCCCCTCGCTTCCAATTTTGAGTATCCCTGCCCCCCTGGCATCCAGATTTCCACCCGTCGTAAAGACATATGTGATCGCGCTCCCTTGCGAGAGTTTTTCGTATCCACACCTTCTCAAGGAGACATACACATTCAACAAATTTTACTTTGCCCTCGAAAACTGCTGGGATGTTTTTTCTCCCGTGTCGCCACCCAGAACGTCTACCTATGGACATCTTTTTTTGCCGACCAGCGTAGGCAACAGGCTAGAAGCGTACTGCCGCGTTTTTTTTCTAGAAAATTCCCTCCTAGCACTGGACCGTCCAAGATCAGTCTCCCGCGATGAAGATACGCCGGCTTTTTTATGTGGATTTCTTGAAACAGCGAAACGTGATCTTTAGACCAGCATCTCAACTTCTTTCCTTACGGAGCTTATCCCCCCCTTAGGTGAGGCTGGTTGTGCCCCCACTGGATGTTCTTATTCATTTCTAAGGCAATTAGCGCGCACCTTTTTTCCCTCCCCACGCTTTTAGCGAGCACGCGTCGGTCCCCTTAGTGATAGAGCACTCTTATGTCCCCCTGAAGTCACGCGGCTCCCTCCCAACGGCAATGCTTTGAAGTCGGCGTCGTCGCACCTGCTCCACGTGACCCCGCTTCTCTGTCTTCCGCTCTTGTCGAGGCGATCTCCACATTGACCGCCATGTTTCGCCCATCTCTTCCCCTCTTGAATAAAACTAATTTTTTTCCCCATGAGCGTACCTTTAGCAATTTTACGAGGTCTTTGAACTAGGGTACTACCCGATTAATTTTGGTTTTTTTTTTCTCCTTCTAGTCAATACTGTGTTGTTGGTGATAGAATCGAATCCTCTTGGTCCCCCCCCTTCGGATGAGATTCAGATAGTCGAACCCTCCTCTCTGTGATAGATATTCTTTTTCTGAGTTGAGAGTTCGGAATGCCCGATCCCGATTCGCCCATTGAGTTAAACTGTCGTCTACTGCTCCTTAGAGCCTTAGGCCATCACGGTTCCCACCCGGGTGTTGGGATTACGGGTCCGCGTTTGTCAGCGCCCCGAGGAAAAGCTTGAATTTAGATTCCGGACGAGCCTGTGGAATCAGTTAAATTGGTTTCTCAGAGCATCTCAGTTCTAAAGACCCTCCGCACGGAGACTGACTCGCTCGTTGTTATCGGCTACGGCTCGATGTGCCCCCTTAGAACTGATTTACTAATCCAGCATTTCTTCATTTGTTCACAACGCTTTTCAGACTCACTCTCTCTTCAAGGCGCATTCGTCCCTCGATGGTTTCCTTTACTCTACCGTCATACTCAAATGATCTTTTCCGGCCACGAAACTTCCCCGCCTGAAAAATTTTTCCTGCGTGTCGGCCTCGCTCGTATCGGGGACGTCCAGCTCTGAGAAATGGGTAGATAATTTAGACAGAAGACGGACCTTTGTGCGCTACAAGATGTTTCCAGACTTCCTTTTTAGAGTAGACTTCCCTTTGTCGTTTGTTTCCGTGACTTTCCCCCGACGAAACAGCCTGCCCAGCTGTTTTTTTCATCTTCGTAGACATCAGATTTTTCCCCCCCGCGAACCATTTCGCCGTTTGCGCAGGTTGCGTCCTTCTCTTTGACGGCCGCGAATTCAAATGCGACCCCTTTCGGAGTTTAAAACATTCCTCTTAGCAGGTAGAGTGAGATCCCAGGCTTCCGCGAGGCTCGCGTTTTCATTGCCTTTGGTAGGCCGAACCACTCCTGACTCATCGCAAACATTGTACTCCCGCGACTCGGCTGGTCGCACTCCTGCCTCGAACCAACCGCCCTTCCCCCCAGTTGTGGCTTTTTTTCTTGGAACCTGAATCAGCTCCGTTCACAGGATTATAGTACAAGTGATAGCTGCACATTAGCACATGATAGATCTAGTGATGAGCCCTCGATAGGCGCATCGGCCTGTGGCTCTCCCGAGTAGTCCTCCCCCCCTGTACCAGCCTTCTTGGCTGACCTGCTCTACTTCTAGAGGCTTTATCCCCTCGTCGCCCCGGGAGCGTGATTTCCCCTTTGATATCTGGTTATGACCCCCAGCGTGCAGACCTGCTCCCCCGCATTCACGCCGAGCTCTCTTCGAAGCGTCACCAGGATTTTCGTTGCTAGTTTCCCTAGTGGTTCCTCCCTCGAGCCGTGGTCTCTTGCAGCAGTCGTTTGACACTGGTCCTTTTCCCCAGACAGACCCAGTAGACTCCTCGGACTTCTTTTCGTCTCTAGAACCGGCGTCCCCGAGACTCTGGTAGTTTCCAGTCATCTCAACTTAAATCTGATGCCTAGTCCTCTTCAATCTCTTTAAGGGGCCCCGATTTTCTTTAGTAGACTTTTTTTTAGCTGTTGTTACGGCACTTCTTTCGATTTTGTTTTGTGTTCAAGCACCATGTGTTTTTCGTCACAGCGGCTCCCGCACGTGTCGCGCTCTTCAGTCCCGCTGCGATGTTAGACCGTGGATGACATCGACGTTGTGGTCAATTGTTTCTCGAGGACTTTTTACTCGCAAACGCCGGTCCGGATTGATCTCCCCCTCTTGAGATTCCTTTGGGTCCTTTCAGTTATTTGGCTCACCCCTCTCGCCGCAATTGCTTTTTTTTTTCGCATGTGTCGCGCCGGCGGTACAAATTGCGTAACCGGCCCCTATGTCTCAGTGTACATCTGCAACAGCACCGGCCCGACCCGGCGAACCGTCACCCTTATGGCGCGCTCTACCAGAATCCCTTAGTTCCCAGCCCCAGATCAGATATTTAACTAGGGTACAAAGTTTTTTTGATGTAAGAAGTGTGTGATCAAATCTCATAAGCGTCGCCCCCTGGGGGTAGATCTAACCCCCAAAGTCGCGGGAGGGTGTGCCAATGCGACCTCTAGTGATCGCGCGCGCCCCCAGACGCTACTCGCCCAGCCTTAATCAGTATCCTACCGACGATTCCCCGATTCGCTTGCTCCGACCACCCAGTACGGAGCCTTGTCTGAGCTGGGGTATTTTGTTATTTTCGACATTTTGCCGGTCCCTTTGGGCTTTCGGGGTAGCGCTTTTTGACGAGACGCTGACACCCGATGCTCGGTCCATCGTCCTTTAAGATCGTTTCTCTCCGTGTGAGTCAATCTTGCCCTTTCTTGATTTTCCTGAGTCGCAGACGACAGCTGTCGCCGAGCACTTGCCGCTCCCATGGTCGAGATCGTTCTACGATCACCTTCTCAGTTTTTGCAGACACTTTAGATTAGGACGAACTTCCCAGGGCTCCTGGGTCCCCCCCCCCCGTCCCAGCGGAACTAGACTTACTCCCTTTGCAACAATCGTCTATAATGACTTTTTCCACGTTTCTTTGTAAGTGACGGGCAACTACGGACAAGTAGTTTGTCGGTGCCCTTCAGAGGTCGTGGCATCCCTCTTTTTCCCGTGAGGATTAACGTAGGACAGAATTTTTAGTGCGGTCCTCTGACCCCCGCGCTTGTCAGATCTACTAATCCACCGCCCTCTCTCTTGATCCGGTCTCCTTTTTACAACCAGGCCCTTTTCATTGGCCCGGCGGCGAGGCCGCGCGCAAACCGATCAATACCCCTCCGGCTGATTGGAGCATATTGCGTTTATTTCGTCTTCGAGGATTGTCGGCGGTAGGTTTGTGATATCCGTTCCGAACATTCATTCAGTCCCCCTCCATGTGACCCTCGCCGTTCCAGTGCCGTGCAGCTCTATGCGAGAGCAAGATGTAACCCCCCTCTGCTCCCGCTGAACTCACTGTTCCCAAATATCCCTCCCTCGGTGATCCGCGCCCTCTCCGGCGGGATAACCGTTCCCTGAAGCCGGTATCGTTACTTTTGTTCCGCGCCGCGGGCCGGCAGACCTCCCCTGAAAAGTTTCCGTAGGTTCTCACGATCTCCCCCGCCTCCGCCCCCAGGTCAAGAGGCGCTGGATTTTGCTCCGCGGCGTGAATGCGGCCGGGATCCTGACTTCCTGTTGTGGTGTTGTAGATATTCGTCCTCATCACGAATTTTCCCCTTCCCCCCCCCGCGCCTCGACCGATGTAGCCTTCGAGACGAATTCCCCCCTGGGTTCGTTTCTCTTTTCCTTTGTCGCGGAACAACTCGCGCGCCTTCTCGTACTCTATACCTTCATCCATGGACAATTCCCCCCTTATCCGAGGCGGACTTCTCACAGAGGGGTACCGGATCTCTCAGCATACGTAGCGAAGGAGCGTTGTCCTTCTTAGATCCCTCCTCAGAGTCTGGCAATCTTCTGCCTTGGTGGTTGAACGCGCGAGCTTTGTCATTTCCTACGGTTCTCTCATGCCACTTTGAACGAGCCCCCTTCCTCCGACCCTCCGAGAGCGCATCATAGCCTCCCCCGCTAATGATCCTTACGCCGTACACCCCTTGGCGCGTCTTGTTCCTAGCCTGCGAAGTTGTTCCCTTGCCCGCTCTCCTGATCCCTTAGGTCCCTGTGGGAGACTTCTTATCTTCCAACCTTCGCGAGGACACTCCACTCTTTCCAGTCTTTCCGATGTCAACATGGTTTAAGAAGCGGCACTTCACCCACACGACCTCGCGCTTTGACTAGGGAAAACTTACCGTTTGCCGAATGTTTCTGTGACGAGCCCCGAACCGGCGGATTCTCCTTTCCCGTAGATTGTTTTTTGTCATCTACTCGTTCACGTTAACACCCCGCCTCCCCCCCCCCCTTTGGTAGACCAAAAGTATCCCCCCGCCCCTACCTGTCCGGTCAATGAGGCCCCCCCCCCCCCCCCCCCCCGCCCGTCCCCCTTTACCAGCAGACGTCGCCTGCCCCACCTCCACCGTGGATTAACATGCGTTTCTGCCCACCGATCTCGACTTCCCGTTTCCGCTGTCGATGATCATGCCCTATTTTCCAATGAGTTTGCTCGTTGACTCTGACTCGCCGGCGTTTTAGTTGGGTGTGCACTGTAGAAACCCCCCCCCCTCTACTACGCGCAACCAGCCCCTCGCCTTTACCTCTGAAGCAATTTAACCGATCTGACCCCGATCACCTTTTTTCGACGACGTACATCCCGGGTCGGCCAGAGAGGAGAATCCGACGTCGCCGCCCCACTCCCGTTCCTTTTTTAGGGAGGTTTTGAGTTCCGGCTGCACAGTGCCGCGGACCCCTTGCTTTTCGCGATGCACTGGGACCCGTGTTTACAAGTGGGAACAACAGTTTCTTTTTGGCGAATCCCCGCGGGGAGAGCTTTTTTTTTTTTTTTTTTTTTTTTTGTTTATGGCTAGTTTCTTCTCCACACTGACTTTTTTTTTTTCCTTCGACTATGCATTTTTTTGAGTTCGATATTCCCGTAGCTGCGACGTACTCTTGCCCCGCGCGCGTGCCCTTGAAGGTTCTCTTGAAGTCTTTTTCGTGCTGTGGCAATTTTAAGCGCCGACCCTAGGAGACCGGACGGTCAGACATCGCTGAAAATTCGTCGCGTGTTCCCCCAGACCCATGTTCTAAGATTGGCGCATCTTCTCACAGACCCCCCCCTCCCTAAGGGACCCCCCGTCCTCTCAGCCGAATGGATCTGTTCTAGGATTTACTGAACCCGGTCTTTCTTCCCATTCCGAGAGATGGATACTTTGTCGTTTGAAAAATCTCGACCTACACTGGCTCAATTCCCCTACCCTCCCTTGCACATAACGGCTGCCCCAGTACCGTGGTTTTTTCGGAGCTGCGTGATGCTTCCCCCTGACCCCCCTTTTTTTTCGGATTACCTGGCGCTTCGTCTATCGCTACCGTTTCGGATCGAGGGATCCCTCTCACTCGGCTCCTGCCTAGTTCATCGGATTGACGCCGAGGCTTTTTTTCCAACTACCGCAGGGTGGAGTCTCGTATTTAACGCCTAAGCCTACCTCCCTCAGCTATGTTTCGATTTGCTGTTTCTCCACGACCGTCGGTTCATGACTTTCCTCGCGATGTTTTTCATTCCCCTCGCAATACGCTGCGCGGTCCTTCGATCCGTTCTAGTTTTTTGTTGCAGGACTCGTCTCTTGTCCTTTTGTGCGCGAGTCCGTCTGCTCTTTGTTCCGCAATAGCCCCTTTCTTGATCACGCGCAGGCGCCGCCTTTTTTTTTCTCGTAAGGCTCTATCCCACGCCAACCGACTACTGTAGCCGACGTCCTTCCCCTGCCCCTTCCTGAAGATAATGGAGTACCCTGTATCGATTTCATTTACCCTTTTGCGATCAATGTCGTATATCTCCGTTCTCTATCCGCGTTCCCGACCCTTTCTTCCCCGTTGGTTCGAGGAGGATCCTGAGCCGCCAAGACAGCTGTTTCTCGCATGTCCCCCTTTTAGAGGTCCTTGTCTGATGTGTGGTTTTCCTCCTCGCAAGGCCCCCCTCGGGCCCGTCCACCCCCGAGGTTCCGCCCCAGTTCCACTGATCTCATTTTCTTGATTTTTGAATCCCCTTTCAATTTCGACGAACGTCTTTCTTGTCCTGAGCGAGCAGGGCGCTCCCCCTAACCGGTTACTTTTGACAACCAATCTGTTAAGGCTTTTTTCGATCGTTTTTGATACAGTTCCCCAAGACTTTCCCCCGAGACATAGACGTTACACCCTGACCGATCAACGGGAGCAGTTATTTTGGCACAGGTGGGTTTGTCCGACCCTTTTTTCAAGGAAAGTACCCCCCCCCCCCGATAATTCAGAGTCCCCGTTGAGCTCGTGTTAATGTTGCTTTTATGGGGCCCCATCAGCACCTCGCCTTAATTCTTCATCGAACCCGACTAGGTTTCCGTCTTCTGTGAGGCTTCGCGGCTTCCCACCGTTTGATTGCATCTTACTCCTCCATTTGCGCGAACGCTTTCTTAGAGCCGATAGTCAGTTTTTCTCCTTTCATTCCTTACCGGTGCGCTACGGAGATCCTAGAATAAGGATGGGTTGATTTTCTAACGGTCCGCGAACGGCAAGGCCCCGCTCCCTGTGTTGCGCTCGCCCCGTCGACCCCCCCACCACTGGTTTTGTGCGTACCCCGCTTCGATTTCACGCTTGAAGCGACTCTTGTTCATGATGCCCTCCAGTGAAAGCCATGTCCGCGAAAAGCCAGCTGAAGAACGCCGCTGACAGCGAGGGCGAGACCCTCTTGATAGCCAGCTGCTTGTGAATCTGCCTCTCCTTCCCCCCCCCCTTTTTTTTTTGATGCAGATCAAGACTAGGCGAACATTTTTGGACTTCATGAGGTTTTATAGCCCATTCCCTTCTTTCTATAGGCTCGTTCCTTCTCTTTTCCTGCCTTTGTCGAGTTAGAAACTTGCATTCTCGGTCATCGCGCGAAGTCGCGGAACCGGCCCCCCCGGGGGAATCTCCGGGTTCTCTGCTAACCCTCCCGCCGACCACTCCTCGCGTTTTGGACGCAGGGCGTTTCTAAGTCCTTTCTTTGTGCCTCTACCCCTGGATCCCACCTCCTCTCCCCCCACGAGCGACATTTTCAGTTTATTTTTTTTTCCTACCGTTGCTCGCGAGAGTGCTCACCTTTACCCCAGTGTAGCAAATCACAGTGCACACCCCTTTTAAGAACAATTCTCTCTTCGAGCGAGCCTTTTTCGAGATTTGCAGATCACGATCCGTGCAACCCCCCCCCTACCGATGTGTACTCAACGCACTCTCTCCCGACCGGAAACCTTTTTCTATCCCCGCGCCGACTATCGGTTCCGGTCCAAGCTTCCTCGTCCTGCGTGTCGATCTCTTCCCGTGTTCCCGTTTGTTGCCCCTTTAGCCCGTGGTTCTCATGTTTATGGTCGACATTAGAAATTTTTGATTGTGCACGGTATCCCCAGACCCTCCAGAGATTTCTGCGTCAGCCCCTACAGATTTTTTTGGACTCTCTAAAGATTTTTTTCCCCCCGCAGGCGTGAGATGCTGCCTGCCCGCGCGTTTTCTGCACATGACCTGTAGTCGCTGTTGTCCCTTCTAGATTCTGATTTTTTCTTGAGTGATATCTGCGCTATGGAAGACGAGGAACTCTCCCATTTGCGTACTTGAACTTCTGTATCTCATGAACTAGCAAACTTTTCCTTCCCCGACTCTCAACCTGGCCTGGTATGTTTTGAAGAATCGAACCCCCGCTCGACGGTCTGGGAAAGAGAATCGTTCTCCTATAGTACTCCCTCAGACAGTGATTTTGGACAAAGTCCCCCCTTCGAATCTTGAATAAATTTTCTCCCCCTCTCCGAAGAGTTTTCAGTAGCTCTTCCTTAAAATAGGATTGGCGTGTGCCCTCCTCTGGACTGAGGCCTCGCACTCCGTTGCCGGATCGAACCCCCTTCTATGGTATTTTTAACTGTGACATTCCAGCCTCGCCGAAGAACGTCACTCCGAGACCGCCAAAAAGCGCCGAGTCCCCCGTTAGTCTCCCGAGGGTCCTCGAGTCTTCCGTGCAGCTTCGAGCCGCGTTCTTTTTGCGAAGCGTGGACTCACCGATGAAAGCCCTTCCTTATTTTTCTGAACGCAGATTTTTTTTTGAGGCTTGCCTTTTTTTTAGTGAGAACCTACGCCGCGTGCTGGTCTATAGCCCTTCTTCAATGAATCGGAAGATGAAGCATCCCGACTTTCCCCGTTCTACTCCTTCTCTCTCTAGCCCCGGCCAGTAGAGTCCTTCGCCTCGAATTCTTGGCCCCGCATATCTCGACCCCCTCAAATAGACCCTGGTCTGCTGATTTCCATTCTTTGGCCGATTTTCCTTCTTCCGAGAGCACGGGGTCCCCTGACTTTTTTTAAATTACGTTTTCCCCAGACGACGGTGCCTCCCCATAGAAATTGTAGTCTTCTTGCAACAATGTCAGGTTCTCCAGTTTCTCTTTCGGGATTAGAAGATACTCCTTTTCCTTGAAGTTTTTCCCTCCAGACGTTACTAGCGAATGCTCCCCGCCGAGTCGTCTTTCGGTCGGCCTTCCGACCACGCTGCCAAGCACAGTCAACTTTCCGTCGTCACTGCTCCCCCGAACTTCCAGTTCGTCTCCCCTGCACGGATCTCCGTCGACCAGATTCGTCGCCTTCTAGACGACCTCTCTTGAAATCCTGTGGCGCCGTCGTTCCTCGCTTTTGATTGGCGTTCGCCACTCGACACTCTCTTCAGGGGATTCGAGCCCCCTTCCTTGCGTGTTCCCAGTCAACAGACCACAGTGAATTCTCTTCTTTTCCCCTAAAAATGCTTTTTTGGCTTTCTCCTCAAGGACCGACCGTCACTTCTAAGATGCGCGCATTAGAGCTTATAATCTCCAACCAGCTTTAGCTCCCCCGAAAGTGGGATCTGTGTTCTTTTGCGTCTAGTTGCCCCCTCTTCCCCCCAATCGAGGAGTGATGGCTTTGGCAGGGTGTTCTACTCCCCAATTAGATCATGGCAAGTGCCCCTACGGAAGTTTTCCTTTTACGAGCCTTTTCCCCTCTAAGGTGGCTTCTTCTAATTGAAGAGGCGCATCGGAATTTTTAGCAGCTGTCCGGCCGAAATTTCTCTGGCTCTCCTCCCCTGCCCCCCCCAGTTTCTTCGTTGAGAGCCCTTCACTTCTTATTTTCATTAACGCAGTATGGACCATCGCCCAAGTAGGCTCTCGTACTTTTTTCTTCCCTTCCCTGAGTAGCAATGCCAGTTGCTCACTGCTTCTATCCCCCCCCGGTTCTTCCACGCTTACGTGCAAATGGACGGCCTACC
>Ga0179591_1259683_pt1:0-5000 | contig 19855 bp, 24 predicted proteins | sample CZOMad2_1_08_16f_FD_182891 | JGI IMG/M metagenome (GOLD analysis project Ga0179591, IMG submission 182891) | Vadose zone soil fungal communities from Angelo Coast Range Reserve, California, USA - CZOMad2_1_08_16fungal (PacBio error correction) | ecosystem: Environmental > Terrestrial >... | reverse complement strand
ATTCATAGTGATTTGGAGACTGTTTTCTACTATTCCTTTCGGAGTGAGACCCTTTCTTCTTGAGCGTGAAGGTATGCAAGATGTTTCACAGATTCCTTTAGTTTCTTTTTACTGGTGACAGGAAGAGATTTTTAGCCCTCGTTCTATTTTTTCACCCTCCAAAGACTGGATTTCGAGGTCTCAGTACCCCCCTGGATCCAGATGAGAAGATATGGCTTGGCCCTTCTTTTAGTGTTTTTGCTTATGACCATTTGAAGATCTGAGTCTCTTTTGTTTCTCTCTACGAATTAGAAGTTCCCTCTTACTGGAGAGAGTGTGTTCGCTTTTTCCCAGCCCCAATCCTTGTCGAGTCTAGAGAAAGGTTTGCTTGTTTTTTTTCCCTTCCCCCTCCCGATCAAATGTGCTGTCCCCTTCTTCCCCCCCCCTTTTACTTTTTCTATCACTAGAACTTCCCCTTGACTTCCAGCCCACCCTTTTTGAGAAAAGTATTCACTTACTCTCCTCCTCTTCTCTGAGTCTCCCTCGCAACGGCGAACTCTTTAGAGTTTTTTTGGCTTCCCCCCCCTTCCCCGGAGTCAGAGCCAGATGCATTGTCGTGCGCGACACCCCCACGTCTCGACACTAGCGGCTGACAACTCTTCTTCAAACGGTTCTCTCTCTTCGCCAGTTTCCCAGTCTCAGGTTCGACAGCCTGATAAGCACGATCCCTTAAAAGTGGAAACCGGTGAGATAAGTGTCTTTTTTTGGCTGATTTTTTGCCTTCCCAGATCGATTTTTTTCATGCCTCTTGAATGAAACCGCTCGGCGCCCTACCTCAGTTTTCGTCCTTCAGAGTGCCCCCCTTCTTTTTCTATTTTCTTCTTCTTCCTAGTGCGAACTTCTCCTAGAGAGCCCTCTGATGCTCCATTCTCAGCTCTAGAGCCGCGGCCGGAGGGAGAGGCCTCTTTTATTTTGACGTTCGCCCGCCTGATGAGACCTGCCCTTTTTGAATGTAGGCTGTTCTTTCCGATACTTTATTTCCACCCCCCCTTTTTCCGCTTTATGTACGCGTCCTATGTCCTTCTGAGATCCCCCCCACCCCCTCCCCCCCCCCCTTTCCTAATTCCTCGCTCACAAGCGGCAAGAGAAGCAGCCTGACCCTAGCAGCGAGCTTTTTCGAGACCCTCCCTGGATTCCCCCTCCCTCCCCTCTTCCCCTCTTTTCTCTTATCTTTTTTCTTTTTTAACCTCCCTGTTTTGTTGAGAGATCAGCCTCTCCCCACCGGAGATGGAGATACTCTGATTTTCACCTCCCCCTCTCGTGCTTCTCTCTCGTCTTTTTGCGTCCTTTTTCTCTTTTTCCGCTTTCTGTCCACCACCTTGGCGGTCACTGCGGTCGACCCGCACTCTAACTCCCTTTCCCTTCAAGCCGGTTCCCACCTTTTCCTCCTTTTTTTAGAGTCATCGAAGACATCCTCCCCCGTTTGGAACGCAGCCTGAGTTGATCAGTGAACACCCCACCCTATTTAGGTGGCTTCCTTCGACAATTCTACGACCCCCCGCGGAGCGTCCCTTCTCCTATTTCCCTCGTCTGATAAGCTGATAGAGATGCCTTTCGGCTCGAGACATACCTCCCATCATTTTTCTACGAACCTCCCCTTCCCCCTCTCTATTCGAGAGTAGCTTCCCTCCGAGCCTTTTTCCATTTGCTCCTAAACATGAGACTGCTTTTTTCCCCCCTCCGGAAAACGTAGAATCCCCCTCCTTTCGCCTCTCTCTTCTTTTTGAACTCTTCCTCTGCGGTCATACCCGACCTGCGCCCGCGAGTCTCAAGGTTGAGATAGCTCTTTTTCTTCCTTTTATCGCCCCTTCTCCCTGAGTGGTTGAGATCCCACTTTCACTCAACCTCCGAGTCTGGCTGCGCCCTCAGGTTAGAAGACTTGCATTCCTGCACGATAGACGTGAGACGTCTTTCTTTCCCTGGACGATCTCAACTAGCCTGTCTTCTGTGGAATCTTTTTTTTTTCTTTCCTCTAATGGCAGCTCTTCAGATCTCATTGGCAATTCCGCTTTTTTCCGACCTACCTTTTCCTTCCTCCACTCGCACACCTTCGTTTTTCCTTCCTTGATGTTTGCGCCGTCTTCATTACCCATCTCTACTTGTTTTTTCGAACCCCTCCCGGCGATCCGGAGCACTCCCTTCTCCTTTCCACAGTTAATGCTAGACGATTTTTTTGCTCGTCGGCTCCCTGACGTCTGCTCCTTTTGGCGACCGCGAACAGCCCGGATTGACCCTGCGATAGCCGGACCCCCGAAGACGCAGCTCATTTGCAGCCGTGATGAGTCCTTTCTCCCTCCCAAATGGAATTTTTCTTTTTCCCCAGTTTTCCTGACCTCCCCAAGCCACGAAACGGTCCTCCCTCTCCCACCCCAAGCGTCCCAAAGGTCTTGCCGCGCAAGACTTTCTCTCTCTTTTCCCCTTTTTCCCCCCTCCTACGATAATAGTAGTCGCAAAACGGCTGCCCTCCCCTGTCCTGACTCCCGCCCCCCTCGAGGCTTTCGTTTTTTTTTTTCTGAGTTTTCACCCAGCGACTACCCGCCATTCTTGTGGTATCCTTCCTCAACCCCTTGTCTTAATTGTCGCTGCAAAGATCTACGGGGGACTTTCGCCTGCGCCTCGAGCGCCGTCCCTTTCCCGGAATCCTCTCGATATGGGGCCGGCATCCTCTTACTCATCAAATAGAAAAAGAGGTTCCCTCTTCCCGATCGGGAGGATATTCATGAATTCCTTTTTTCTCAACCTAAAGCTCCTCCCCTCCGGATCCAACTTGTAGCTGGTCTTTCTTTTTCCTCCGGTTGTCCTCATAGCAATTTACTTTAGTCTACCTTTCCCCGGAGAGATCTGTCATTGTACAGATCTTTTTACTCCTCCCGCCAAAGCCTTCTAGCTTTTCTGTAGCTCGCATTCCGTAAAGCGAATGAGAGACCATCCCGTGCGGTAACCGTTCGACAGATTGCAAGCAACTTCCCGACCTTTCAGGAGAACTTCCGGTGTTTTCTTTTGCGCGTCGACCAGACTTCATCATTCGAATATAGTCGGTACATATGTGGCATTTCCCTTCCTGTTTTTGTTTTTTCTTTGAAATAGCTTTTTCGGTGCACTTTTGGATACGCCCCCCCCCGCCGCGCCTACGTTTGTTTCCCAGGCTGAAAGACCCCCAAGCCCCCCCTTCTCGAGCACTCCGACAGTGGCCTCTCCTTCATCCTTACCCCCCCTACCTTCCCGCCCCCCTAAACGCCCCACCAGACCGCGTGAGATTCCCTCGACCCATTATTCTAGATGTGTTCGACAGGGGGACTGTGTCATAGTTTTGCTCCTGGCCTGCAGGTTCGCCTGTTTATATTTCCTGATCTTTTTTGTTGTGTTTTTGATGTCCGATGGATTTCTGATATTTTGTATTTTAATACTTTTTGTTGTTATCTTTTTTGTTTTTTTTTTTTGTTCCTGTTTTCTAGTCCGTCTTTAGTATGCTCTTTTTTTTTTTTTGTGTGTGTTTTTTGTTTATTATATTTCTGTATTGAAGTAGGTTTTTCTGGTTTTTTTTTTCCACCCCCCCCCATGTTATCTTCCTTAGCAAGCCCTCCCCCCATCCCCCCCCCCCCCCTGCAGCAGTACTGGTCGTATGGCTTACTTTCCGATCACAGGATCGGTTCGTTTTTCAGCGTCCAAAAATCTTCCCCTTCCCTCGATGACCCCCCCTTCGGTCCCCCCTCCTTCCGTCGTGGGATTCCCCCTTGGCCGGCGGCCCTTACTTTCTTCACAGCCGCTCAGATCGTGACTCCTCTCCACCAGTGACACAACCGCTTCGAACGACATACAATTATGTCCACGCCCCGGCTTTGTCAACGGTAGCACCCCCCCCGACCGTGGCCCGACCCAGAGATATTGTTCCTGTGATGGATTACGCTGTCGCCACGACGTCGGTGTAACTTAAACGGATTGGAAACGTTCCCCCTCCACCATTCTGCCTACCCACCTCCTTTTTCTCCCCATCCCCCTAACAATATATACCCCGGCCGAGCGAGTGCTGGACTGAGGAGCACATTTCCTTCCTGAGCCACAGTCTGCGGATTCCTCCAAGTCCCGAGTAAGTCAGACGTGCGCAGTTCCCGGTTAGTTAGGGATCACTTTCGCCGCTTTCGGTAGTTCGATTTTCGCCCCCTCTTAAGCACCCGAGAGCCCCCCCTGTAGATACCCCTGTCCGGCGCCTCCCCCCCACGTCTTCCGACGCAACTTAGCACCCTCTGTATCCATCACTCTACCTCCCCAGGCCTCGACTCACAATGATGCTGCGCGCCGGTCCCCCGTGAATCACGATCTCCCTTCCTGACCTCACGCCCGTGCCGACGAGACCCCTCGTATAGGACGAGGTCTGTAATCCTCTCTGGGCCACCCCTACGCAACATTTAGACACAATAATTCCTGCCACACGCCTACACCCCGTCCCCATAGACCAATCTATCGGTCAGTACAGAGCGCATTACCCCGGCTCGGGGATTGATTGCTGCGTCCGTGATATCCCCTCACCCCTTCGGCCCGTTTTTTTCTCAAGAGCTCCAACCCCCCCTCGCAATTTTCTTCAACCAAACTACTCCTCCTCCATGAAGATCGAGAGTTATTCCTGACGGTGACCTGACCCTCGGTAGTTGTAGCCGGCCCCAGCCCCCGGTACCCTCCAGCCCCCCTCTAGAGACCGATCGCGCCCCCGCGCATAACACCCCCCCGGATCACTGCGGTCGGACCCCCCGGCCGCATCCTTTCAGCCCGAGCCTCCCTTCTTCACCCCACCTTGAGGGTATTCTTCTTCCTCCCCCTGCCTCAGCCCTCTTCACCTCTCACCCCCCCCTCCGGTGTGCACGATCGCGAGCTCATTTCACGACGGCCTGCTCGGTCCAACTTGAACCGATAAACCCTCCTGCGGGCATCACGCCGAACGATCACCGCACCCTCGCTTGAACTTT
>Ga0179591_1256036_pt1 | contig 19856 bp, 16 predicted proteins | sample CZOMad2_1_08_16f_FD_182891 | JGI IMG/M metagenome (GOLD analysis project Ga0179591, IMG submission 182891) | Vadose zone soil fungal communities from Angelo Coast Range Reserve, California, USA - CZOMad2_1_08_16fungal (PacBio error correction) | ecosystem: Environmental > Terrestrial > Soil >... | reverse complement strand
CCTACTTTTTCCCGAGCTTGGCGCAGTTGTGAGTATACTTCTCTCCGCTTTCCTCACGGCCCTCGTTGCACCCCCCTACATGATTTGTCTTTTAATTCGTCACGATCCTCGGTTCAACCTATTACTCGTTTGTACCATCCTCCTACTTGCCGTCTTGTTTGAACTCCCAGATCATGACGACTCCACGATCCCTTTTCAACTCCCCCTTCCGTCATGGCAACCCATTAGGCGGTATCTAGATGGTTGCAGTTTTTTTGCTCGACCGCTGGGAGCTCCCGTTTCAACTAGTACCCTATCGTTACCCACTCCCTAACCCTTTTGGGAGTCCGTCGATCAAGCAGTTCCAACACCAGTGCCGCTTTTGCCGCACTTGTGCTCTCACCTCATTTTCATAGTTCTTTTTTAGAGGGTGTGCTTTCAGTTGATCTTATTTCCGGCCGAACTCGCTTCGAGGCCCCTTTATTGGCGATCATATCACGCAGATCTTCCTTTGCTATTGGTCTTTTATAAGGAAACTCCCACGAAAGAGACGGCGCGCCGACCCCCCCTTTCTTTTCTGATCCACGCTCGACCCTTGATTGACCCCAGGCCTTGTCTTTTCTTCTCCTCCCTTTGGTACATCAAGTTCTGGCCAACAAGCCAACTCACACCTCTCCCTCCCTCACAAGCAAAACCCTACCGCTGAGCAGTTTTTGTTTCGTGGGCTTGCTATTATCCGCAATGCGCAATAGGCTATTTTTTTTTTTAGACCACTGGGTTTTATCCGTTCTTTGCGTGGTCTTTTGGCGCGACACAAGGTTTGAAACCCGCGCACGACCCCCAGAAGATGGTGGATCCATTTTTGTATTTACACCCCTTTAAGATTCTTTTACCCTGCTAGGAAGTTACCTTTCTGAGAAAAGTCTTCACATTTTTGTTTTTTGTTGCGTCGGCCACATACCATTCCTTTCTTGCCCTTTTTTCCTCCCAAGACATAGTGAACCCAAATGAAACAAGACTTTCATTTCACCCCCCCTTGGTCCTGTCCTGACCTAAGACACTGAAAGTAAACGTGTTAGAGACGTTTTTTTTAATTGTTTTTCCCCCAGACACAGTCTGTGCATCTTCAATGCATCGGATTCTCCTCTTATTGACAAGTGCAGGCGGTAGAGTATCCACCGTCGGTGATGCGTTAAATTGTTTCGCTTTCTCTCTTTTTCTGTGCCGTGTTTTACCCCCTCCATTAAGATTTCTTTCCCCTCACCTTCGAGATCTTCCTCCTACGGCGACTGACGCGAAAGCTTTAGGAGCGGACATCTTCACCGTTTGTTGACAGCCGTTCCGCCTGGCTCCCGTGGAGAACCGACGCACAGACTTCACCCGATTCTTGCCGAATGACGTGGCACGCACTCCCTCCCCCCCCCCCCCCGCTGCGTGACTAGTAGCCCCGGAGCTTAGCAGTCTTTGCAACCTGGTACCGCTTTCATTCTCTAGTTGTCGAGGAAAATTTTCTTCCTCTCCTTCCCGCTTTGCGCCGGTAATTGTCCCCTTTTGGTACGCGGTGTATTTTAACCCCTTCTTTATTCTTTTGTACTTTTATTCCCCTCCCCCTTTCTCTGTCTTAAGATCCCGTTGCGTCTGGTTTCCCGCCCGCTCACCTGATTTCGCGCCCTCCCCTGCGTCTCCGAGTGTTCCCCTTGCTCTTCGTTTCCTGCTCATTTATTTCTCCCGTCTTGTCGTCTACTAGCGTTCTCGGCCCGTAGAGTGAAATCGGGAATTCGTCGGTCTTTTGATGCTAGGTCTCCCCCCCTCCCCCCCCCCCTTATTGGCTAAATGATCCGTTATTTTACCCATGCCTGATCTAAATATCACTTGAGGGAAAAAACGAATGGCAGGTACTGTCAAAACCGCTTCACGACCTCCCCCTGAATGACCCCCCCTGCAACACTTGACGACGATCGGTTATCGTTTTGGTCCTCCTTTCTTATCATCGATCGCCCTCTCGGCAGGAGCGACTTTTGATGGGATGGCTTGTTTCAGTATTCGGCACATGGTACTGGAAATCCCACGTTTTCCCGCTTCGATTTCTCTCTCGTCCCCCCCCTCTTCTTTCGTTCTTCGCAATGGCCTTTAGTGGGAGTCACATTCTTCCGTGCCATGTGTTCTTATCCCGACGCCCCCACCTTGTTTTTCCAATTTTTTGAGTTTTTTTCCCTGCTACCCAACTCGCTTTCTTGCCTCCTGCCTTTTTTTTTAGATAAGTGTAGAATAAATGGCTCCGGTCGTCACCACCACATCCCGGGTTTTTTCGGCGTAGGCATTTTTCTTGCTGATTTCCTTCCAAAAGTAGAGGGGTTCTGCTCGGCTTTCAGTTCTTTTCCCTTGAACGAGGTCGGCCGCAGGAACCCGTTTGACTCCGGTGTAAATTTCGGTATCGGGACGTCGACGTCCTTTTCCTTCAAGTCTCTTTCCCTTTTTTTCTTTTCCTTACGGTTCCAGCCGTACGGCAGAATTCCGTGTAGTACTCAATCTTTATCCGCTGAAAAAGATCCAGTCACGCCCTGATACCCTTCACCTTTTCCAAGAGGTTGCCCCCGGAAAAACGGCGGGCTTCTTCCTCGCATTTTCTAACATCTCCCCTACTTGGACGTCCAGCTAGCGTTCGAGCTTATGTAGCTTGCGGTTCCTTTGGTTCAAAAAGTGTTTTAGACATTTTCTTTTCCACCCTCTATTTTTTCCTTGACAACTATCAGAAGAAAACATTGTAGTTGTGCGCAGAGACCCCTCTCGCGTACTTCTTTCTTCGGTTATATGACAGGATTCCAACCATCCGTTTTGCTAGACACGAGCGCGGCTATCCCATTCACCTATACCCTTAAGTTTCTTTTTTTGCCTTTTCCTCCTTTTACAACGCTCGACTCATCAAACAACCCAGGCTTCAGACTGCGACCCCTCGTCTCCTTCGACATTATCGTCTTATGCCGTTGTACCGCCGTCAGTGGTTTTCTGTTCGCGAGAAGGCGGCCCAACAGGAACCTGGGCCGTTTCGTTATTCTCTACTCCAATCGCAGGACCTTCAGGTTTCTCCTCTTTCCTTTTTCCCCCCCCACCTCTTTCGGCCCAACTAACTCCCCGGTATGTTTTAAACGGGAATGGATAACCGATTATGAGTGTACATTTCGAGCACTGGGCTGTCTCCTGGCCTTAGCCCGCGGCGTTTAGAAAGATGGTGAGCACCCGTTCTTGTCACACTGATCTTTTTTAATCTTTTTTTTTTGTTTCCTTTCGTAAGACCTTTCCGTTTTGTTCGCTTAAGCCAATACAGCCCCCCCATATCCAGTCCTTCCCCCCCCCCCTCTGTCCTTCTTCCCCCCCCTTTACCGAAGGATTTACGTAGCTCTTTCCTCATACGATCGCAAATAAGTCTGAGACTTGCCTCCTCATTTGAGGTACATAGACGTTCGGATGAATCTACTCTTTTTTATTTCCTCCCGTCCCTAGGCCTCTCTTTTTCGATGTAGTCGCTCCAAGCGGCCTTTTTCTTTCATCTCCTCCGTTTGTGTGCGTTTTCTCCCCTTTCAACCCCCCTAGTCTTTCTTCCTTTCCGAGTCTCGCGCTCTATCGCAAAAAGTATCTTTCCGGGCGGTTTCATTCAGGCGACTCTTCAGACCCCCGTTCACTATCCCTGACCCGTACTGAGTTAGTATTCAGTAGGTTTGAGAGTTTCGTCGTGCTTAGGAAAAGCTACAATGACTCTAGTTTCCGTTTGCGGTTCACATAAACCTGCCTTTTCTCTTTTCTTTGGGGTCAGGTATTTATCGCAGCGCCACGGGAATATTCACCCCATAAACACATGGGCCATCGCTCCCCCTATCTTGTGTTGGCCAAATATCAAGGCGCGCTACCCAGTTCTAACGATGCTTCGATGCGCCGAAGACCTTTTCCGCGACCCGCATCAATCAGTTCTTATCCCAACTTCTTTCCCGTTTTTAGTTCGAAGGAGGAGGTTATGGCCATGCAGCCCCTTTCCCCTATCGTCGGTCTCATAGGAGATATTACGCTTACCCCGTCTGCCCATTTGTCCTTTCGCCTTCTCAGACTATCCTTGTCAGAGACCCACTGACTATGTATAGATCTAATTTCCTCATTTCTGCCGTTCCTTTTTTCTTTATTCCCTTTTGGTCTTCTATCGATGGGTTTTTTCTCCCTTTTCCCCCCAGCGTGTATATGTTTGAACTGCTCGTGAATGTTCTTTTCAGGGGATGAGTAAAAAAATGGTCTCTCATTCTTTTACGTTCACCTAAGGCATAGTTTCAAGAGAGAGAGGATGTCTTGGAACGCCCTTTTTAGAAGCTTCCCTTTTTTTCTCCTATTTTTTACTTTCTTTTTTTTTTTTTTCGTTCAATTACCCTTGAGAACTGGTAACCACAACTGCTCATAACCACTCCGTTTTGACGTTCCTTCAAAGGCTTTCTTTAGCTTTTTCTCAAGTAGTATCCTACCTCCTGGGTTTCTCTCTAATTTTTTTACTTTTCCTGATAATGAAATGGCCTGGGTATAAGAGGTGAAACACGGTAGTATTCTTCCCCACTGTCCCCGAATTCGGCTTCTCTTTCCCAAACTTAAGCTTTTCCCCCTTTCCTGACCCCCATACGTTTCTCTTTGCCTGCCTTTTGGGGCTTACAACGATTACCGGAAGGTAAACGGGTTCCTGACCCTTTAGTAGGCCAGAGATGACTTTACCTGCTATAGGACCAATTTCCCTTTTTTTCCCTTTCGTCCTTAGCCTGACCGAACGCGACTCTCATCGCTCCCGGTGCCCTTTGGTTGATGCCTCACATTGCTGACTCTTTTAACCCTGAAACGAGGTTCCTTTGACGTTTTTGGATATCGGGTGACCCCACACCCTTTTTCCCCCCCGAGTCTTTGATTGCGTTTCTTTATTTCAGGATGTCATGTTACTTCTCCGTAGTTCCTCAGGAACTAGTTTCTTTCTGCAGCCTCTTCCAACGTTGATAGATTGTTTTCAGCTACCCCAACCCCACCGTTTCCGTTTTGCCCCCCCCCCTCCAGCTCAAGTTGGCTCGCCCTTAAGTTCAGATGGCGATACAGCTGATATAGACCGTTGAGTCCTTCTACCTGCACCTGTTGCCTTTTAGGGATTTTTTCCAGGTCCTCGGTTTGAAACTCCCTGACCCCTTAGTTTAAATTCCTTACTGATCTCTCCTGCTTGGATACACAGGCCCCAAGTTCATGAAATTTCCTTTCCCGGCTTTTCTTCAGGTTTTTGCTTTTACCCAGCCTAGATTCCTTCCCCCCCCTACCTCAATCCCCTCTTCTCGGACGGAACATGGCGAGAAACTCTTCTTTCGACGACGTGTGCGCTGAGATCTTCCTCTCTTTGGAGCCAATAGTCCTTTTGATTGTTTTCGCGACCTCTGAGTGTCTTTCCTCGTCGTGAACCGCCTCCGCGGTCATCTTCTGCCAGGTGGGGAAACAGTCCGGCCGAGTAATACTTAAGTGACATTTTCGCCAAGGAAGCATCTCCCTTAGAATCCGGAACTTCCCCTTATGCGAGCGCGTAGATCACATTCTTCACTGCAAATAGGCCCTCTTTCACCTTGTCTTTTTTTTTCCCCTTGAATGATTTCATTCAGCTAATAGAGAGGGGCGTTTCTTTTCACCTTTGATGGATCCCCGTTCTTTCATTTTGAAGTCGCTGCTCTTACGCGGATCATGACGCTTGTGCGTCGTGAAACGTGAGTTTTCTTTTTAAGGACCTTCAAGTTAGTGTTCTTGACTCTCGAGCTCTGCTTTTTGACTTTTCTTTAGTCAGTTCTAGCACATGACAATCTGGATTTCGCACCGCATTTAAATCTTTGGCCCTTTTTCTTCTCTCATTTAATTCAAAGGAGGCGACTTTGTTCTTAAGCATGTCCCTTTTTTGTCCCTAGCCGTCGCGCCTCGAGTGCCTATGATCTGCGCCCCGGTCACCCTTCTGCGTCAAACCCTCTTCTCCCCTCTTAATTCTTTTCCTGGTCGCTTTAGTCAGTCATTCCGCTTTGATTATCTTTGTCAGGTGGGAGCCACCGCAATTCTGCTTGTATCGCGTTTCGAGAAAGAAAGGACTGTTAGCACCCCCCCCGTGGATCGGTTGACCGATCGAAAAAGGACTTCCCCTCGCCTTTTTTTGGTGTGGCGTGTCAGAAAACATTCGCTTTCGCGATCCGAAGGTCTTGAGCGTCTTTGAGTCTTTTCTTTTTCTTACCAACGAAAGCCTTCTCCACCTCCCCTCTCTCAGAAGAGGTTGATATGCGGTCGCATCCCGAAAGAATCAAAAACGGTAGCAGTCTCTCTCTTTTTTTTGATTTGATGTCGATGTTTTAGCCATCCTACTCGGATTTTGACATTCCTTGGCCCTTTAGTACTCCCCTTTTCTCTCTGCGTATAAAGTCTAACCCCTCGACTTTTCCCCCATTTCTTTCGTGAGTTACCGCGACGGCGTTTAGCCAGGAATTGCTCGGCAATTTTCTTTTTTTGATTTTCCTTTGTCTACCTCATAAGTAGACTGAAAATCATCGAAGCTCCGTCGGATTGACCGACTATCGAGTGGATTCTTGTTAGAAACTTTGTAGAGCGAGCCCTTTCTTTGATTCCACTTGCTCTGAAACCGGAGTTGGTTCCCTATTCTTCCCTGGTAGTCGGATGAAGCGCCTACTCTAGTGCGCCTGCAAACATTTTTATTATAACTCCCGCCTTCGACTGAATAGGCCCGGAGTTCTTCATCCTTTATTGTTATTAGTAGCTAAGTGGTTTACTTACTGAATGAGGTCTCCATTGATGTTTCCTGTGAACGATCACCATGTTGCCCATGATTCCCCGGACCAACCGGCTTTCATTTCCCCTCCCCTTGCTGTGATTTCGTTAAGCCTGAGTAGACTCCACAACTGCGCACTCAAATCGTCGTGAAAGTAGGAGCTGGGCCCCTCCTCCTCCGGTGTTGTGTTTCTCTCCTCCCTTTTCAAGCTCCTCGTTGATTCTCCGGGTTTGTTCTAAGCGGCGGAACGATGAAGCCACGCAGATCACTCATGATTCGCGATTAAATCGCCGTGTTTTCCCCTATATTAGTGTTGCCACGAGACATCTTGCCGTCCCTCTTCCCTTTCCCCCCGATCGGACGACGACATGACTCGTCCCCCCCACACGACGCTCCCTCGTTAACGCATACGCATTGTTCACCCATTCCCTAGGCGTTGTTTCTTTATATCAAGATACGACCTGGGTTGGCGACAGCGCAGCGGCGTAGCTCCTTTTAAGAAATCTCCTATTTGGTACCCCAACGCGCCCCTGTCTGGTCCTCCCATCCGTGAATAAACCGGACCCCATTTGCCTCTGCCCCCCCCGTCTCCTCAAGGTGAGCCCATTCCAACGATCTTTTTTCCTCCCTTCTATTTTCCCCCTATGGTCCCGGGCTACTGCGCTTCTGAAGGGCGCCTATTTGTCGAATTCTTTCGTAGCGACTAACACGAGGGGGCTCGTCGCAACCTTTAAGTTCTCCCCTATTGTCCGGATCCGGGACAAGACTAAGGCATTTCCCATGGGAGCTCAAGCCGATCTTTCCCCCTTTTTATTTACATTTTCAGCAGACGCGTGATTGTGCAATCATCGAGGATTCCTCCAGTTGAAAACTTTTCTTCCTCTCGAACGCCCCCCCCCCTCCCCACAAAACAAGATCGACTGGAGCAAGTTTTTTTCCTGATGTGCCCTTTATGTTCACATGCTCCCTAGGGACTTTTTCTGGGCTTGTATCAGGCTGCAGTGCATGGGGTTCTCGGCTTCCAACGAGTCCTCATTCCTCCCCCCGAGGCCCAAAATTTTTTCCCGATGTGTTCCATCTATTTTTTGAGGGAAAAGCCCACTTCATTGTAGATTACAAGGGCGCTTCCGTTTAGAGTCTATACCACTTTCCCACACTTTGGTTTTGCGCACTAGTGACTTCTTTAATAGCTTTTTCTTGCGCGAAGCGAGATGTAGTTGCCACATGACGCCCCCCTTCCACAGATTCGTGGTACCTACGACAGATTTGAAGTCACCGCGGCCTTTTTTTTTTTTTTTCCCTCCTCCCTCCTGCTTTTCTAGTTGAAAGGACCCCGATGGTCCTTTTTGGTCGTTTCAAGTTTCCGGCGGGCTCCAATCGACTTCTTTCGCTTTCCGCGTTTTTATTTTAGAGTTTCCAGGGTTTTCCGAAATCAGGTCCTGTTCTCCGACCCCCCCCCCCTTCTCCCCTCCTCTTGCCTTTTTCCTCGCGCGACTTCGAAACACGCGGGACCTTGGTCACCGAACGTAACTACCTCCCGTTTCCGCTTTCAGGGATTCGTCCACTCCACTCACCTCCATTGTCTTCCTGCCCACCCCAGGGTTCCTCCCTTTTCTGCATGTTTGAGCTCTTCCCAAGGCTAAGCCCGAAGCTTGAACCCTGGCATCTCAGATGCCTTGGCCCTTCGAGTTTCCTCCCTCTCGCGATATCCTTCGGTACTTGATCTCCCCCTTCGATATGTTCATTGTGTCGGAAACACTGGACTCTCGCTTTTACAGTTTCCCCGACCGGCTCCCGCGGAGCAGGGGTTCACGCTCCTGTCCACTATTTCTCAACGAGTATTAAGTCTTTGCTCCTAGCGATGGCTTCACTTTCCAATCGACCGCGTCGTCCGAACATGCGCTTTTCTCTCCAGTATTCTTGTTTTCTCCATAGGTTATTTCTCTTTGCCTTGATGATATGGATTTCAGACCCACTTTCTTAAATCGTTCCATATAAGTTTGAGGTGTCTCCCGCAGTCCTTTCCTCCTGGCTTTTTGACATCTGGACCTTCCCTGCTGAAAATACGCACTGTAACTTCCCTGCAAGACCTGCGTACCATTCTCAAACAACTTTTTTTGATCGATAGGTCTCTTCCCGGCGGAATCTCACTGCTTTATTAATTCGGCTTTGGTTCGTTATCTTCGAGGATTTCTCCTTGTCGTTGGCCTTTTCCTTTCACCTCTATCCGGTTGCCGCTTCGTCCGAGAGGAACAATTATGGTCGTTCGCGACCCCAGTCACGTTATTGCGTGCGTTTCTGTAATTCAACCCATTTTTTTCACCTGACTGTGCGTCACCCTCCACTCTAAATCCCATATGTCGCGTTGACAACTGTTCTAGTTGCCCTCCCCGATATCCACTCGATCCGAGGACCGGGCCGTACCGATATTGTCTCTGGTAATTTCCTTCCCCACCCACCAAGTCGTGAACAACGTTTAGTCGATTCATTTTCTCTTGTCTCCCTTCTGTCGGGCATCCTGTTTCGGCTGACAGCCCATTTTTGTGTGGTATCTTGCTCTCCGTTCCTGTTATGCACTTCCTTGGCCAAATCGTTGACCTTAGGTAAAATTCTTCCCTTGTCACGTACCCCACCCCTGCCATCCTTCCATTTCCCAATGTTTCTCCCCAAGGATTTTTAGCCTTACGAGTTTTACAGCGTTACGCAGAATTACTGCGAAGACGAATCGAACCCTTTCTCCTGATCCCCAATTCTCTGTTTTCTTTATGGACCTTCCAGTAGGATTTGCTACCCCCCTGCGTTGGCTTACTAGTCGACAAGAGCCGCTTTGACGCCCTCGCGAAGACCCACCAGGTTTTTTTTTTCCTCTGCGCTGTATGACCCTTTGTGGGCGGAAACCGCTTATCACCCTTTGTTGGTCGAACCCGATATCAACCAATCGGTCGAACCGAATTAGAGTTTTCGGGGATAAAATGTGGCTCCTCCTGCCTGTGAAAGATCCGTTTGGCTTCTCCTTGAAAAGGCTCGTTCCAAGGCCCATCCGTTTAGCGCATCCCCCTTCTGATATGCGCAGTACCGGACAGGCCTCTCCTACCTTTTTTTCCGTTACCCCCCCCCTTCCGCTCTGATCCAACCCCCCCTGTCACATACGCGCGACAAGAGTATAATTCGACATCCACGGTTTGTCCGCCTCAGGGGTTCTCCTGACCGGCCTTCTATTTTTTTTCTCTGGCTGCCAACCATTAAAGGCCCAACTTGCATACCCGTCCTTTATTCTTCATCCCTCTTGAAGCCGACTTTTTTCCGATCTTCAGGCCATCAACTCCGCCTTCTCAACGGTATGCTGCCTAACCTTTTTTTTCCATTGGTACCAAGATGAATTGGCCCTCTCCTATTCGGGATTTCTCTCTCCTATCCCCCATCGCAGGAAGTCAGCGGGGTCGCGATGGCCAGGATCTTGTCGCTGACTGTATGGGTTTTTCTCTCGGCAGAAGCGTGCGCTGTGCTTCCGTCCCCCTCCCCCCCCTCTTTTTTCCTCAATTTGATTTTTTCGCCGCAAAGTACGAAGATTTGCGCTGGTCAAGCCGTGCTCTTTTTTTCAACTTTTTTCCCTACCTCTTCTGCGCCGGAGCTTTTCATTCTTGATTAGTGATTGGCCTGCAGTATCTTATACCTCCCGATTTTTCTGACGCTTCCGTTTCGACGGCGAATCAAGCGGCGATTGGGACCATGATCCTTACCCCCTCCTCGTGTTTGACGTTAACTTTCCCACCCCTCCCTCTTTTTTCTTTGACGAAGAGCCCCTCCTCTCAAAAGATCGTAATCGGCGGAATGATCATTTTCTCCTTCCTTTTAACGAAATTCCCTTCCTTTACTCGCGCTCTTCGATGTCACCTTTGTTGTCGAGTTTCGATCGAACTCGCAACTCCTTCTTCTCCGGGTTCTCCCCCTCCCCCCCCTTTTCTTCTTGGGGATTTTCTGATAAAGCTGACTAGCACGATTCGTGCCCTTGACTTTTTCGACCCTTTTTTCCAAAGGATTTCTCCTCGCTCAAGAGCGTGTGCCCCTCAGCCGGCGGTTCCCAAGAATCCGTCTAGTTCGTGTTTCGCTCTCTTCTATCTCAAGAACTTTACCTCTTCCTCCTTACTAGGTTAATTCACCACAAGTTTCGGAGCTTTGTCAGAAGGCGGATTATGGCCTAGACATTCTGAACACTTCTTGTATCTGCTCTCCCCCCTCTTGAATTTGCCATGTCATTGAAGGTTGCCCTACTCTTCGTCCCCTTACTTTTTCAGGAAAAATCTTTCCCCCCCAAACGGTGGCCTAGAATAATGTCGCTTCTAATTTAGACTTGGGTGCTCGCTCTCGTGTTTCTTTACCCCTTCCCCCCGAAGGGTCCTTTTCCTTTTTTGAATGCTAGTTAACTCCCTCCTTTTCCAAGTTTTGCTGCGCTTGTCCAAACGGAAATGGAACTTCGCCCTTTCCGCTGCCTTTTTTTTCTAGTCCCCTCTCGAGCTTCTATTTGTCTCCCTAACTCCTGAGAAAGTCGTTGGCCTCGATTGGTTCGATATCGTGGACATTCGAAAAACCCCTGGACCCTTGTTTCGCCCCCAACCCCTCCCTCCCTCGCGTCGCCCTTTTTATTTTCCTGTTCCTCCCAGTCGTGCGCGGTTTAGTCGATAAGCATGTTTCGCGAAGGCTCTTTTGAAGGTGTTGCTTCATGATCCCCTGCCCTCCTTCGTTGTTCGCTTTTGTTCCCTCTCCCATTTTTCCCCCTCTTGGTAACGGCGCCCTTTCGGCGTACGCTGCTCCCCGTCAGTGTCCACTTCCTGGAACCCTCTCTTCTTAGCTGTTTCCAGTTGACCCGTTTTTTCTGTCCGACCAACCGCCCCCCACACGTACCTGCAAGTTTCACACGGGGTTCCTACCCCTCGAGGCCCTTCAACGTATTCTTTCTCCCTGCCGGTTAGCCCAGGCAGCGACATGATTCCCTTTCCCCGCGAAAATAGCATGTATGTGTTTTTTTTTTCCCTTTGTTTCGGAATTCCGTACCCGTTCTCCTCCACGCTCTATCGTTAACTGCGTTTCAGTGATTGTGACCTCTCTTTGATATCGTTTCTACCACCTATCATTGTCCTCGAATAGATGATGTAGCGTGCGGTGGCGGTTCCCATTTGCCTTACTTCCCACTCCTGCAGGAGGCCCCTTTAGAGAACTCTCCTAAATCCTTTTTAGGCCTATATTTTCGAGCTGACAACCGGGTTTCTGTACCAGTTCCCTTTGAACCCCCTTTAAATCCTCTCCTTGCGCGCCTCTGGCCGATCTTCCGCAGTGCATACAGATGATCCTACTGAGTCCCGGACCCCTCCTTCTATTTGCGTCCCCTTTTTTTCGGTTAGCCGGACTCCGCTTTTTGTCGTAGTTGCCAATCCTTTCCTTATTTCCGTTTTTCTTCAGACGGTATGAGAGACTTTCTTCTTCTGTTATAGTTTGACCGACCTCCACTGACTTCCCCTAAATTACTCAGGTGATGTTGACAGCCTAGCCCAAGGCCATGGCTATCCCGATGGTTTTTCTCAAGGAACTAGAGGTCTCTGAACCCCTCCGCATATTTACTGACGACTGACCTGGCGATATGGATCCGATCGATAGTAATACGCTTTTTCATTTTATGAATAGAGTTTTCTTACTTTTTTTATGGTTCCCCCCCCCCCTCACAGGTCATCTCCCTTACGACTGGTTTTTGTTTCCCCCGCGTCACTTTCCACGGTCCCAGACGCCTGAAGGCTCTTAGACTCACTCCCATGATCCCATACCCCTTCTATGCGGATTATCGCGGAGATTTTCCTACGAAAACCGACTTACAGTTTAACCCAGGGATTTCTGTCCTTTCATATATTTCCTCCATCGAAAAGCCCATTCCGGTTGTCATATCTTCCCTTTCCCCTCCTAGGTATTTTCCCCTTCGGGCATGGCGTCGCATCGACTCGTAGGTGAAACGTACGTTGACTATACTACCCCCTTCCCCCCTTCCCCTAAGTAGATCCTCATCTGATGAATATTTATCCTTTTTCGTAGCCTGAACTCTTGATTTTCCTAAACGCCTGGACCTTTACGCCCGTTTTTAATCGATTAGGCTCCTGTATCCAGTCTAACCTTTCCCTTCCCCCTGCATTCCTCGAAAGTGACGTTTTCATCCTCTCTGACTTCCCTTCAACCACGTCGCCCCAGCTCGCACACGCTATTTACTCCGGCATTTTAGTCCCTTCCCAACCCCTCCCCGCTTGACTTATTGGTGTAGAAGAGGTGAGCCCTTCCCCTCGGATGTGGTACGCGCCTCTGCGCCGCGAGGCAGATGCTTTTAGAGAAACCCCCCCCCCCTTTTATATTCTTTCTGATCTCAAAAGGAATCGCTTTTACTCTCTCAGTCCGAGAGTTGCCCCCAACCATTCGCTCTTTAGTGGTAAGGTCTTTTTTTTCCCTCTTGCTTGGGTTATTCCTCCCTCCAACGACTTTCCCTCACCGCATGAAAAGCCCGCGTTCTAGAGTTACTATCATCGAACCATAGACCCCGCCCAGATCCAAAACAAGTTCCTTTTTGCTTAGATGTTCTCTGTATGATGTTTTATCCATATCTGGCTAATCTCAGTCCTTCTTATTTCCCCCCCTACCCCCTTCTTCTTATGTCAATCAGTTTCGATCTGAGTCTCTGATACCGCGATGGTAATTTCTAGTTCCCCCTTCTCGTTTGTTTTTTTCTTTTCCCTTATAGAGAAATTCTGATTATGCTTCCTAGTCATTGGCGCTCTCGCGTAAGTTTGCCTTTCCTACGTCCCTTGCGCGCGGTAAGCCAGGGCCCCGCCGAGGAGCGAGGATTTTCCGCCCGTGGGAGCCTGCGCGAACTTTTTTTCCATGATTGCCCCGACCAAGAACGGTCTTTTTTTCCCCCAGATTCGTGTCGGTTGGCTGATTTTACCTCGTTCGCTGCAGGCGCTTGAACCACTATTACAATTCCCCTAATCCTTGAAAGCTTCCTTTTTCAGAGGCTAGTTTTCTGTCGTCGATCTTTCTTTTTTAGTACGTTCGTACGCAGAGTGATGGTCGGGTGAAACCCGTGGTCATCGGCATTTTCTTTTTCCCTTCCCCCTTCCCCCCTCTATTGATGTAAGAAACTGCTAGTATTCTATTTCGCAGCTTATACTCAAAACGACCCTAAAATCGCAACAACCTTCTCTCTCCTCGTTACTACCTTCTTTTAGCGCCTCCTCTTGCTTGAGTCTCGCTTATTTCCCCTCTTCACGATTTGAGTGAGAATTGTTGCTTCCGGTTTCACCCCTCTTTCAGACCAGGCGCGTTCCGGACATTAAATCCTTGATTTTTCTTGTTTGAGTGGAATCTTCAAGAGCCCGAGGGTAAACAGACTTGTGAACTCGCCCCTCCCTTTTTGGCACCCCTCAACTTCCCCCCTAAGATTCGGCCTCCCCTCCATGATGACACGAACGCGACCTGCTTTCCCTTTCTTGCAAATTCGTATTTTTTCTATAATCGAGCCATGTCCCAGTCTCGGCGCCTTCCCCAGAGTTTCTCTTCCATTGAACGGTAAACGACGGCCCCCGCGTCCCCCCGTTTTGCTGAGCGTTCGAGAAAGCAGTCTAACGCAATTGCGAGCTAGAACCTTTGAGGACCATTCCCCTGATTCCCTCCGTCTAGTTCGATTCCCTGTCTTCCGCTGTTTTTTCTCGGCTTTCCAGGCGAATCGGCGCCTCTCGGTTACCAGACCGCTGTTCCATCTTTCCAAGAATTTTTTCCCTGCTATTCTGGTGAACTAGCTCTCCGGCATTTTCCCCTTGTGAGCGTTCGACGCCATTTCATTGGACCCCCGCATGTATGGGTTTTCTTTCCCCCCCTCTTCGAAGATTTTCTTTCTCCTTCTGAACCCTGCCCCTGAACAATCGACCCCTTCCCCACTGCCCCAAGAACCCCTCTTGGCATGTTTCTGTTTTTGGTGTTTTGTGCTCCGGTTCTAACTTAGAGCCATTTCTTTGCGATTCGCATGCGGCGGTATACAGGATTGTTCTTTTTGGAGCCGCGGTTTTAGCTCACAAATTTCTCAGAACTGCGGCCACACCTCTTTCCCTCTTTTGGTGTTCTCTTTGTTGTTTTTACCATCACAACTCGGCCTGCTTTCCAAGGGCTCCTTTTTATCGCTGATCCCCCTATTTCCCCGTTGGTGGCCTGAACTCGAACATCCGTTCTTTCTCGCTTCGCAGATTTTTTTTTTATGCTGCTAACGCAGCAGACGTTTCAACCGGCGAATTCCCCTTTCCGGGGCCTTTCCCCCTACAGACCCCAGGGCAAGGATTTACCATTCGCGGGTTCTCGGAGAGTGATGTAGCCTTTTCTCTTCAAGCTCTTCCTTTCTTCCCCCCCTTCATCTTCTTCGACTTGTTATCAAAACGTGAGGCTTTTAGCAAAAGTCGCAGACCATTCGGAGCTGGAGTGCTATTTCTCTCTCTGCCTTATTTTTCCTCCCCCCCCCCCTCTTTCCCTTTCGAATTTCCCGCGACCGAAGACGATTTCCTTCGATGGCTTTGGCGAACTTCTATGAGGAGTTGAGCACCCCTTCCCTTCCCTGAATCCCCTTTCCCCCTGATCCTCTCCGGCGCGACAGCCACAATTCCTTATTTACCTCGAGGCATATGACGCTTTAATTACTCTCTTTTTGCGGGCGACATCCCCCGTTAGCCCTCAGCACCTGAAATTTCCTCCGTTTCTTTCTTCCTCACTTTTTATTTTCGATGCAAATCTCCGGGAAATAAGATGGAGCCGTAATCCCGTTTATCCTTTTCTCATTTCTTCCCTTTTCCCTAGGTTTTTCACCTGGGCCTACGGCCTTGGTTAAGGTATTACAGCCCCTTTTCTTTTCCTTGAAAGAGGCTGTCGGGTTACGCGTATCAACCCCCTTTCTTCTCGAACCGCTTTTCACGGTAGTACGATTTTTTAATTATTTTTCGGCTAGAGAATAACCCCCTCAAGATTTTTTTTCTCTCAGACCTCTAGCATTTCTGGTCTAGTTTCGTCCGAGCATCGGGAATTCGGTGGGCATTGCGATAGGTTTTAAAAGACGCAAATTTTCTTCCCCCTTGCTTTACGGATTTCTCCTACTTTGGGCGGCTCGACCTTTTGCCGAGCGAACCGCCTCCCGTCCGTCCGTTTTTTTCCCCCCTATTTCCTTACTTGTCCACACATACGTCTTGCAACCGGCGCAAAGCCTGCTACACACGTCCCACATTTGACGTCTCGTTATATTCTTTGGCCCCCATTACCCCGTGCCAATGATTTTTCCTCCTGCGGCAGTCTTTCCATTAAGGCGTTTCTTCGAGTATTTGCAATTCCTTCTTCCCTTCTTCCTTTTTGCTTTTCCCGCCACCTCACCTTTTTTTGCAGATCTATTACGAGAGCGAAACCTATGGACTCTTAGGACCCATGAGGAGTGTTCCTTTCACTTGACCCATGTCCCCCTTCCCCGACTTGGGAACGAAAACCCTCAATATGTCGTGGGACACGAGTTGGCCCCGATCTTTTCCGAGTGACCTTTTTACTGACCGAACTCGTTCTAGAACTTTCCTTTTGTCCTCACACCTGTAGCAAAAATTGGCTCTGTCTTATTTGACGCTGCGGTATTATCATTTTTTTTTTTTGTTCCCTTTTTTTCTTTCCCTAAACGTTATCTTTTATCTTCCTTTTCCTTTCCCCTTTTTTTGACATACGCCGTTTGTAGGAACCGTTTCCCGGTTAAAAGTGGTTGTCGATTTCGGACCAATCCTTCCTCTCCCCCCCATGAGATCCCCCCCGCTGTTTATCAGTTAAGGTTTTCCTGCGTACGCCGCATTAAGTGCCGCGTTACGCAATCGACCCTCTGCTCTCCCCCGTCCCTTTCACGTCTCCTTATCCCCGTCCCAACCCCACCCGCGTTTCGCGAAACCACTCGGGATTAGACCGGCTCGACCGCGCCCCACGCATTGATCCGCGCGACGCACTGGCTCTCAGTTTTTATGTGAGTTCTTTGGTTACCCCTGGTTCTCACCCCAGTGGTTGTGCGATGTCCCCGAATCCTGACCAATCGCTTGCACAAACGCATTCCCATTGAGTTCTTTTCCACCCCATTCCTATCGCATTCATTTTGAAAGATCGGCGGTTAGCGGGATTTCCTGATAGTGCCCCGGCTTACCCGTTTTCCCCCCTCCCCCCCCCCCTTGTCGTTCCTTCTTCTCCAGTTACCAAACCGAGACCCCCTTCCTGCTGTTTTCCTGTTCTCCCCCGATCGAGCGATAAAACCCAAGGCCTTTTCCACCAGAGTCTGGAATCGAATAGTCCCTCTTCCCCTTTTTCTACGCCCTTTTTTCCCTCTTACCCGGATTTATTCGCGGAGTTTGCCAAACCAAACCTTCAAGGAACATGGGCCGCCGGTGATCTCCCTTTACCTTGTTGTTCCTCCTTTCCCGGGCCCTTAAACTTTCTTCCCACTCCGGATGCCTCCGAAACGGTTTGTGTGGCACTGGCTAACCGATGCATTCGGTACATGCGCAGTTTTGCGCATGATCCCGCGGCCCCTTGTAGCCCCTTTTTTCTTCCTACCCCGTTCTGAGCGGTTTCCCCCTCCTTGTTATGTCTTCGGCAATCGGTATGGCGTCAATATTCCCGGCCCAGAAGCGTGCCTGCTGTTTACCCCAATACCGCCCCTATGTCCCCCCTCTTTGAGATGAGGTTTCTTTTTCCCCGGCTGATTTCTTTTTCTCTCTTTTTCTCTACTTCTCCCTTCGCCCAACATTCCTTTGATCCTGAATCTCATCGGCGCGGACGTAGATATCGTTCGGCGCAGCTCGCCTGACTCCTGCGCGATTAGCCGCTCAGTTCCTATTCAGATGAGACATCAAGCCTTCTTAAGTTACCCTTTTCACTTTTTTTTTTGAGCTCGATTCCAGCGCACCCACCTCCGACCGTTCCTCTCTCTCCATATATAGCCCTTTGCCCTTCATCGGCGGAAAGGATTCGGCGACTGAGCCGCACGTACTATCCAGTGACGTCCGGCGCCGCTGAGCTAGTAGTCAGACGTAGTTTGCGAGTTTCCGTTTCCTCTCTTACTACCGCTTTAAATAATTAGTATTTTTTTGCTACCCCATTCCTTCTTTTTCTTTGTTCCCGTATTGGCGTCCCTCTCCCTTTTTCCTTTTTTCCTTTCCTCGCCCCCCCCTACCAGATTGCTCCATCAAGAGGTGTTGGACTCATCTTCGTGCGCGACCCGCTTCTTACTGTTTCTTATCTTGCTCTGCGCATCCCTTTTTAAAAGTCCAATCCTTTCTCTTTTCCCCCCAAATGCTTTCCCCTTTATTTCCTCGGTCGTTTCTTTTTTGACTCTCCTTCCGTTAAAACCGTCGGTCTGCATCTTGCTATAACTACGCGGACCTTCGCCATTTTCCCTTGAAGTTTTTGCCCCTCTTTTTCTATTACCTAAGGTGTTTCCCACCCAATGGAATGTTCCCGTTTTCTCGTACGCTCCTTTTCGAAATTTCCTCTTTTGTCGATCGGTATTTTTTGTCTTGTTTGGTTTTTTGATGCGCTCCTAGTCGTCGAACGTCAACCGCCAGAAGTTGTTCTTTTTTTTTCTGATCGTCATACCTTAATAGAAATTTTCCTTTTTCGACCCAACTTCTTTTTCCTTGTGGCACGCTTTCCCAGCTACGCCGGATTTTCCCGCGCGGATCTTGTTCGCCGAAATCGGCTGAAGTATCGTTGGGTTTATTTGTTGCATAGAGTGGACCCACTTGACCCCCCCTTTTTTCTTCCGTTTTTTTCGACCCCCTTTTCTCTTTCTCCCCACCACCCCAACCACCTCTCGGCGGACTCATGCGTTGCGGGGTCGAACTCGTATACGAAAGCTTTTTTTTTTTTGTCTCGAATCCTTTTTCTTAGGCCCTTAGCCTTCCTTCTTTTTTCCCTTTCCCCCTTTCTCTGTTCCGGAGCCACACCTTCGTCGTACGCTGGAAACCGTAAGCTGGAACACTTGGCAATCTCAGTTTTCTTCTTTTTTCCCGGAAGGTTTTCAGGTACCTCTACTCCCCAAAAGCCACCCTTTCCCTTGTTCCTTCTTGAATTTTCCGTTATTGAGTAGCCTTGCCATTAAAGTCTCTCACCCCCTCGAACGGGGGCGTAACTCCCGACAAGGATGCGACGAGATTCCCCTAATATACTCCTCTCTTTTTCCCTTTGTTTGATTGTCCCTTTCCCCCCTTCTTTTTTCTTTCTTTTCTCTTATTCACCCGCGGCAACTTTCAGCGTTCTTGTGTCTGGCCAACTAGAATGTCGAACGACATAGTTGAGTTTCGTTTGATTTTTTCCCTTCCTCCCTTTTATCCAGCCACCAATATTCCCTCGTTAACCCTCGTCCATGGTTTCGATATCGGATAAACGGCAACCGGGTACGTTTCCGGTACAATGTGCCTAGCACCCCTTCTCTCTCTTATCGACCTTAAGGCGATCTGAAGCATTTCTAGACGTGATAGACGTTGAGTCCGCTTTTTGAGACACCAGATATTGTCACCCTTTTTCTTGTGTCCTTTTTTCGAATTTTTTCTTCTGTCTTTTCCAGTCCACCTCCATACTCAAGGACGAAGGTATTTACTCTGGTATCGAAAAGCTCCCCCTTTCCCTGGAGGTCAATATTGCCTAAGTGGGATGCTTTTTCACTCTCTAATTCACCTCTGACCATGCTCTGGAACGGTCCATTTCGGGCGAGAACTTAGTTCGACCACGCGTACGATGATGAGATAAGATTCCCCCTAAGGGACTCTCCTTCCTAACTTTTTGATCGGCTTTCTCGACCTCGTGAGGTTCCCCTAGCGTGACCCGCCTCCCTTTCATCTGACGCGAGAACCACTTTTCTTGAGGCCCCCCCCCCCCTCTTTCCCCCCCCCTTGCCTATGGCATGCCCCCTTTTCCGACAGGCCCCGATGACATGCAGCATGTAGTCATTGCCTTCCCTCCCCCATAAACCTTCCTT
>Ga0179591_1295293_pt1 | contig 19857 bp, 16 predicted proteins | sample CZOMad2_1_08_16f_FD_182891 | JGI IMG/M metagenome (GOLD analysis project Ga0179591, IMG submission 182891) | Vadose zone soil fungal communities from Angelo Coast Range Reserve, California, USA - CZOMad2_1_08_16fungal (PacBio error correction) | ecosystem: Environmental > Terrestrial > Soil >... | reverse complement strand
GTCAAGGGCCCTATTCAGGTTGAAACTCTTTTGTGTCCAATCCTCTTTCTTTCTCTTGTTTGCCAGTTTTCCTCTCTTTGCCTCTAAGACCTCTTATTTCATTTCTTTCTCTCTTGGTCTTTCCATTCCTCCGTCCGTTTAGAGCCCTTTCTTTATCACACACCCCAAACACAGCCAGGCGAGATATGCCCAGCTCCAGAGTGAGTAAATGACATGTGTCGCCCTGTCCTCTCTCAGGCTACCCCTTCTTCCCATGTATCCGAAACACCCGCTAGAATCCCCGACACTGCGAAGATCTCCTGACTAACCTCCTCTCTTGCTTTTTGAGCTCAGTAGGCCAACATTTCGATGCTTTTGGTCGCTCCGTCCTGCTTTTCTGGATCTTGCGCACCTCGCGCTGCTCGAGCCCCCTTTTTTTTTTCTTTTCTTTTAACGCTCTCTTTTGCCCAAAAACAAAACCGCATCAATCTTAAGGAACGATTTTTTCCTCATTCATTTTAAAGTTGTCTTGTGGCGTCGCCCCCCCTGTCTTCTTTTTTCTCACCTACTTTTTCTTTTATTTCCTTTCTTTTTTTTTATTAGGTTGTACGGATCTTATTTTAGCGGACAGCAGAGCCCCTTTTCCCCTTTTCTCTTTTCTCCTTGCTTAGTGAGACCATTGTCAGGGCGGACTTATCCGGTCTTTCAACCCATCATATTTCCCGCCTTCCCACGATTTTCTTTTTTGCTCCTGAGGGCTTTTTTTTCCTTTTTTTTTCCCCCATCCTTTATTTATTGGAGGATTCCTTACCCCCCTCTCCTGGGTCCCCCTCTTCTTCTCAAATGATTGCTAACAATCATGAGCCTTTGGTTTTTCCTCAAAGAGTACGTCTACTGTGTTCCCTTTCCTCCCGTACCAGATGTTTTAATTCGTCACGATCCATTCCTGCGGGCTCCTTTCCCAAGTTAACAAGCCTCCCCCCTCCTTTTTTCAGATCTTCCGGAAAAATTCTGGCTTTTTCTCCCACCACTGCTTCTCTTTAGGAATTTCCTGATACAAACAATCCTCCCGTCTTCTTTTTTTTCCGTGCCTTCTGCGCTAGTAATGCGTGACCTCGTAAAACATTCTCCCCTTTTTGGAAACCACTTTTTCTTGCCTTTCCCTTCTCCCTATTTGGCAGAGACATTTGAAAATACCCCGCGGCTTCTGGCGTATTCCCACCATTCGCTTTTTAACGACTGTTTCCATCCTTTAGGAAACCCAATCACAGTTTTTTTCATCGATTTCCAGTCATTCCTTTTTGTAAACCTGTCAATAACCTTAAGCTACTTTTATTTTTTACCTTCCCCTTGTTTCTGGGCACTGCCTTCCCTTCGGTTAAACACTTAAGGCAGTGACCCCTCTTCGATTGAACTCAGTTATGGCCCCCCTTAGGTGCGAAGAGGATCTAAAAAAACAGTTCATCCCTTTCAAGTGCCAGCTCCCTTCAGGCGACCCCTATGAGACTTGTTTCGCATTACCCGCTATCAATATTTTTTCCTTTCGTGCAAAATTCCCGTTACCTCCCCTTTTTTTTCGATCTCGAGTTGCCGCCCACCCTGAAAACTCGCCCCCTTTCGTCCTTTTTCCCTGATGACCCCTAAACAGAGGATTTTTTCCCCCCAAACCTTGTCCACCGGAAAATTTCCAACATTCCTTTTTCCCCTTTTCCTCCCCCCTGACCAAGGTCGGTCCTCTGGCGTAGATAATGGGTACAGGCATTTACCTTTCTCCCATGGCCCTTCTGATTCTCACCCACCAGAATGTTCTCTTGCTTTCTTCCCCCCCCACCCGAATGACCCATCAGCTTGCCTCCTTTCCTCATGATCCTCCCGCTCGTGACCGTCTCTTAGGGGCGGTAGATCTAAACTCTCCCTTTCTTCCAAACTCTCTCCTCCTAATAAGTCTCCAGAGCAGGATTACATTGACCTTTAACCGCCTGCTTTCCCTTGCGTCCAGTCGCCCGCCACCTTTTCCACCGAACGCCCCGAGGAAGAGAAATACTTTCGAATCCTCGCCTCGAACCTCCCTCCTCCAGCAAAAACGAAAATGGGTCCATTGAATTCACTTTTCTTGCAGTCCTCTTTCTCCCCATCCGCCTTGTGAGCAACGACAATAATAGATCTCCCCACCCCGCCCCTTCCTCCTTCCCCCAACTCTCCTTCTTCCCCCCTTCTTTTCCATATCCAGCCTCCGCGCCTCGAACCCAGCTGTATGAGCACAAAATTATGGGTCGTCCCCTTTTTTCCTTTCCCCCAATCCTTCCTTACTCCCGAGGCGAAACCCGCCTGTGATTTCTCCTTTGTAACCTAACCATATCCCCTTCTTTGTAGCTCCCCCCAACTTGCAATTTTTTGTGTAGGTCTTGACCTATATGCCTCCCCTTTGTCCTCCCCCCTTGACTACCCTATCCGTCCACTTCCCTCCCAAGTGTGTTTTGTGACTTTGCCTCTCCTGTTTATCGATAAGAACGGTTTTATTGCCGCGTAATCGTATTCTGGTCCCCCCCGTTTTTATACCCCAAAAACAATTGTGTGGTTTGGTGGCGCTTACCCCACTTACTTTTCTTTTTCTTTTTACCATCTCCCGGAATAGCGGTGGAAGAGGATTAAATGTTTTTTTCCCAACCACCCGAATTGGTCCCCCACACTGGTAGTCTTTTTCCCACGTGAACTTTTTTTTCCCGAATTTCTTTTTACCTCGACCTCCTCTCCGTGGGTCCCGGTACATTTTGCCACTCCTTGATTATTTTCTTTTAACCTCTCTAGTTCTCCACAAGTCCGTATTCTTCAGACACTCTTTTTTGTTAATCCGCTTAATTTATTTCTGTCTGAGGCGTTTCCCTTTATCCGGCTGCTCAATCCTTGCAACTGTTAGGCGTTCTTTAGTTTCTTCATCCACGATGTCGTAGAATTTCTAAAGGTCTTTAGCTTTCCTGGACATACTTTATCTTTCTTAGTATCTCTTATTTTTTTCTCATTCAGCTTTTCTCTATAGCTGCTAGCCCGTATCAGCGTTTTCTTCTTCCCTTTCTTCCCTGTTTCTATCCTCTTTCAATTGTCTGTTAAGGTTTCCGTGTTCCCACACAGCGGCCCTTGCTTTTGTTGGATAACTAGACTCTTCTTCTTCTTCACATTAATGGCACCCCCTCGATGGTTCTCTTTTTTTTCGCGTCGTTTAACCCTCCTTTCCCCACCCCCAGACCCCCCCCTAATTTTCTTCTTTTTTGGTTTCTTCGATGTTTTTAATTGGCTTTTCTAAACCCTTTTTGTTGTTTTTTCTTTTTCCTCCGGTTCATTACCGATCATCACCTTTCTTTCCTAATGCTTTTCCTTTCTCACATATAGAGCCTTGTCCTCTGGCTCGATCGTCTGAGACCCATTTGCGCTTTTCGCGAGGAGCTTCTAGCTATTAGACTCTCTTCTTTCCCAGACCCAGGCAAAGGAGCCCCCCCTGAAACTGGGCACTTTTTCATTAGTTCTATTGCCGTAAATCTTGTTGTCCCACCTCCTTCCACCCCCCCCTCTTCTTTTTTTAGTGTGCCAACTCCACCTTTTATGTGCCTTTCCGATCGATCCCTCGCCCTCCCTAGGGACTTTTGTTTCTGCCCCACCACGCGGAAGATCTGCAGAGTGGAGCGGGCTTTGTTTCCTTTCCTTCTCCCCTTCCCCGTCCCGAGTTTTCTTATCGCTGGTTGCTTTTCCGCATCAGCTGGGTTTCCCCTTTTGTTCTCTTTTCGTCGGCGGAAGTATCGGGTCAGGAATTCGGGCTCCCGCCTGTTTTTCTCTTCTACGCGGCCCGCTATTTCTCGAACCCTCAATCCTTCCCGACACTGCCTTCCCCTCTTTTTTTAAGTATACCTTCACTCCGAAAACAGAGTCCCCCTTTTCCTTTTGTTTTGAAACTTTTTTTTTTGAAATAGGCGTTTTTTTTCTCCTCCCCTTTCCGCTCGATTTTGACTTTGCAGTGCCCTTTATTCCCCCTGTAAGGCGCTTTTAGCTTTCTCGACTTACGACTTCCTTTCCGTTTTTCAGTTCATTCCCCATTCGGTGACGATGGTTTCTTTCCACCTCCCTGTTCTCTTCCTTTTCTTGGTCCAATGCGCGCATGCATCACTATTGTTTCCAGGGGACCCCCGGTGTGGTGTTGCTTCACCTTCTAATTCTTTCCTTGCTCAATTACAGTCAGGTTGAAACTTCCACTCTTTTCGTAAGAGCGTCTTCCCTCCCTTTCGTAATTTCTTTTGTCTTAAAGGTTTTGAGGATGGGTCGCGACCGTCTTATGTCTCCCCCCTTTTTTTTTTTCTGACAGATCCTGGTCCTCCGCCCTCCTTCATTGGCTCTTTTTTTCCCGTCGCCCCCCCAAAATAGAGAGCCTGTCCCCATGAGAGTTTTCGAATATTTTAAATCTCCCCCCCCTCTCCCCCAATGGCGGAGGTCTTATCGAAATGAGCCCATTTTCCTTTTTTACGACAATTGACTCTCTGCCCGTGCGGAGGATGGCCTAGTTATGTGATGCCCGATGGGCTTTTTTTCCTGACCTCCCTTTTCCGGTTTTTCTGTTCTCGATATCCGGGAAGATCCTTTGCGACCCGCCGAGCTTTGACCGTCGCTGCTGAGATCTCCCTTCTTGTTAACACAGCGAGTGTGTGACTAATGAGACAGCCGATGTCGGATCCCACCCCTTTCGGTGTTTCTTCCCTTTTCCTTCGTCGTAGCGTTTTCCCTTGATCCTTCTGCGGTTTTCGTCCTTTTTCCTTCTTCGTCGGCATTTTAAGTTTTGAATCTTTCCCTTTTTTCTAGCCTTCTTCTCTTGCCATGCTGGGCTGTTGTTGTGTGTTTTTGAAGCACACCTTGCCTTGGCCCCTTCCACCTGGGCGGTGAATTATTTAACAGCCAGTTTTTCAAACCCCTTTTGGCCCAATACCTCTTCCTTCTCTCATCGGTTGATCTTCGCAAGGGTCTTAAGGGGATGCAACCCCTAGATATTCCACGCAAACTTCACCCTTGTTTTTTCTCTCCACCTATTGTTCTGCTTTCCTGGTCTATCTCTCTCCCCTTTTTTGGTGAGAGAGTTTCTAGCTCCTACCAAATAGAAGTTTTTTCTTTCGTTTCCTCTTTATTATCGACGCCCGATTAGCCATCCTTTTTTGCGGCAACTATTTTCAGGTTCTTTCCTAGGTCCTAAATTGTCTTTTCTTCCCGTTTAGTTTGGTAGCTCGCCGGTTTTTGCTTTTCTCCATCCACAGCCCTCTATGCTTTTGGAAATGTCTCCCAAAGGCTTTTTGCGATGCAGAAGATAAGATACCAGGTTTTAAAATGTTTTCCACACGCGATGCGCTCCCCCACGGACCTCTCCTTTCCCCAATGTGCTGACTTTCTTTAACGCCGCCCCTGTTGGCTCGAGCTTCTAACTTATCTTTTTATCCACACCTGCCTGCTCCTCCTTCTTGTAGGACGGGATCTCTCTGCAATTTTCATTTGCTTTGACGAATTATGTCTTTTCCGCGTAAGATTCTTGCACCAACCCCCCCCCCCTATCCCCTTGTTTTGTTTAATCTGCTTATAGCCACCCCTTCTAATGAAAAGGCGGCCGAGCAATTTGGAGTAAAACACCCTTAATGAGCTTGTCTCCCCCTCTAGCCATTGTTTTTTCTCCTGCCGACTTTCCCATTTTCGTCTGCCCTTGATGCCCTTCTTTACCGTTTTTTTCTCATCCCTGAACTTTCCCTCTTTCTTTGCCATGATCTTTCTGGTTACGGAATGAGATTTTTAGAAACCCATCGCGCAACCCTTCCTTCTTCACCCCCTCCCTTTTGCTTGCCTGCGCTACGGATTTCCAGGACGCTGATACCTTTCAAACTCCTTTCCTTCGCGGGAACTATTTTCTAGTTCCGTTGAAGAGCAAAAGACCCTGGTTTTTCACTAGGATTTTTTTTTTTCCATTGGCCCCTTTTCCCCCCCTTTTCTCTTTTTTTTACATTTTCAATTTGAGCCGGACTTCTGTTTTCGACTCTCAACGCGGGTCCACATCGTCCCCGTATACTTCCGTAAAGTCCTCCCCTAAGCCCTCCCTCTGAGGGCTTCTTTAAAGTACCCCCTCTCTTATGGCAGTCTTTTCTTTCCTCTTTTTTTTTTAAACAAACCCTTACCTTAGTGCGCAGCACCTTGCGGTCTTCTTAAGTCCTGCATTAACCCTCCCCGCAATTTTTCTATCTCGGGGGTATAGGGTCAAATGGAACCATTTGAGTGCTCAGTCCCTGCTGTCCCCTCCGTTCTCATTTTCCCCCCCTTACAACCATTCATTCTGGAACCCAATATCCTGCCGACGTCCCCGCCGAGTGCCCGCGACTTGCCCCCCCCCCCTTAGTTCTTGCTCTGTGCGTCCCCACAGTCGCGGAGAACCTCGTTTTTCATTTTCTCTGGCACCCCCCCCTATCTGTCCCGCTGTCTTAATTTTCTCCTCTTCGCTCCCCTTTTTCACCCTTTTCCCCCCATTCCCTACCTTAGTATTAGTAATTTTCCCTGTGAGGTCTCGAGACCACCCTTTCGTGTCTGGGCACTCCAGCCTTTGGTTTCGCGCGTTAGACAACTTCTATATGACCTGCTAGTTCCCCCCATGAGAGACGATTCCTGTCGACTTTCTTGATTGGCCTCGGGTCGTCCGTTTTGATCCTCCCCCCCGTTCCTATACGCGACAAGCTCTTGTTGAAAGTTCTTCTGCCCCCCATTTTCCCCAGTCGCTATCCCGCCTCCCTTTGCAATTTTGTTGAGCCCCCTTTCCTAGAAGTTATCCGGTGATGTTTTGAGTGTTGGTAAGACCCCCCTCCCCCCTTTGTGACATCAGGCCTTTTATTCCCCTTGATTTTCCCCTTCCCCACCCCCCCCTTTTTTTGACGTACCACTTTTTGAAACATTCGTTATGGAGAAAACAGGCTTTTTTAAGCGGTTTGCTGGGTTGTTTCCCCTTCCCCCCCAACCTCCTGAGTACTGTTTGCCTCCACTCCTGGAGTGATTTTACAACCCCGCACAGTGTGTTTCCCCACCCTCCCTCCAACCGCTGTAGGATTTTCCAATTCGACAGACAGACTCCGACCGGTGCCCTTTGATCCTTCCCCCACCCTCCTAAGACCCCTTTGCCATGTTACCGACAAAATCCCGAATCCAGTCCCTTAGCTCTTCCGACCAAAACCCGCTTGGCCTGCTACTTCCGTCGCTCCTGATAAATCTCACGAGAGGCCGGTTCGCTTCCGGCCTTTTGCCGTCCTCGAGTCCCGAAAGAAGCCCTCCCCTGCTGGAAACAGTTCTTTAAAACAGCGTGTCCTTTCCCCCCTCTACCCGCCTGTTTTCTCCCAATATCTCGGTTTTGGCAGCGGACAAATAACCGCGATTTTTCCCCACTTCCCTTTCTCCAACGCCGTAGATTTTTCGTTCACCTCTCATGTTGCACCAAATATTCACCCGAGCGGTTTTTCCTCCCCCCAAGTTTCTTTCCTTTTCCACATAAGTGTGTTTGAAGTTTCCCCGTCCCCCAACGACCCCTTTCCTTTGCCGAGCCCTTATGCTTTCTATGTCCGTTTCAAAACAAGACCCTTAGCGACCCCTAAGCTTTTGGCGCTCCCCCACCCCAGCATGTGTTGTCTGGCCGGTCCTCGTGCTCAGAGGAATCACCGTCTTTTTCCTTCCCAAAGCCGGTCTACCAGATATAAACCAGAGAATCTGTACCTCCTTCCTTTTTTTTGTGGCTTCTTCGGGTTATTCTATACGTCGGTAAGGTTTTTTTTCCCCCCCTCCGCGACGCGGTCATCGTCAAGTTGTTCCCCCCCTTCTCCCATTGGGGAGATACCAACCCCCTGGTTCGCTGCGGTCTTCATGTTTCCCCTTTTAATCTATGCCCCCGGCTCGCGGGCGCCCCCCTTCACAAGACCTCTTTTTTCCCCTACGTTTGCCACCAAATTTTCGCCTTGCGTTCAGCTAGCACTCTTGTTCCTTTGTCTTGCTTCCAAAATTTGTTACAACTCGATTTCTTGTCTCGTCCTCGAATTGATATCTTTTTGCGTTGCTCCCCCCCTCGATTGGATACAACCCAGTTTTAATCTTTCACTTTTGTTCTTTTTCCTCCCTCATTTTTTCGTTAGTGACTTTCTTCCCCCTTTCTGATGATATGCCGGATTTGGCCCATTTCGTACTTCGCTTATCGACTTTTCTTTGAGTCTCCTTCCAGCTTCTGAGTAAATGGGTCCTCTACTGGAGACTGGATTTTCTTTCTCTCCTCTCTTTGCACACTCTTCCTCTTCATTCCCACCGGTCACTTCCCTCCCCTCTCTTTATGACTAAAGTTTTTTCTCCCGATTTTTCTTGTTTTTTTGTTCTTTTAAACTCCCGGTTTACTTGGGGGGTTTTTTTTTTCCTAACCTCATTGGAGCCCACTGACCGCGTCCCCCTTAATGGCCCCATCGCGTATGCTTCTTTAGCTTTTTTCCCAACATCACGAGCTTAAAAAGTTTGCTCCCTTGTTTGTGTTTAAATTTCCTTCCTGGGCGCAGTCGCGGACCTGTTCTCTGATTCTTGCTAAGTGATTTCCCTTTCCCGATCATTCCCTGTTACTGCTTAGCGCGCTTGCCCCTTGCCTATCTTTCCGATGCGCCGCCCTCTTCTCCGCTTCATTTGCCTCGGCTATTCTTCCTGTTGTAAGAGAAGTTTTTCAAGATGACCGCTTCCCAGGCCCCCCCTATCGTTTCTCATCCCCCCAGTCCCCCAATCTTTGATTTGTTGACACGTAAAAACCAGATCTTTTGAGTTGCCCCCCGCCCCCCCCCACTACTGGTAGTCATAGTCCTCTCCCTGCCACGCATATGTTTTTTCCTGGTGATGACCAACCAGACCCAGGCCTCAGAACAGTGCCCCCTTTCCAGGCTCCTTCCTTCCTAGACTGTGTTCCCCCGCTAACCCTGGAAACACCCATTCCGAGTGACTCCGTTGTTATCGACCTCAAAGCAGACGATTTTAAGTGGAAATTTGTTCGACACCTTTCTTCCTTCTTTATCTGACGATTGGTTTCCCCATCTTGGTTATGGGACTTCTTCGTTCCCTCCGATTCTCTACGCAATATTTTTCATCTCCCCCCCAGTAAGCCGTGCTCCTTTAAGTATCCATCTCCCCCAAGCTAAGTCTCGTGACCTGTCTTAGTGGAAAGGCGCTTTTCCCCTAGTTTTCCCGGACTCCTCCCTCTCCTTCGGGTCTTGTCCCAGTCGTCGCCCCGCAGGTTATTTCAGTGGCGTGATTTTTTGAAGCACATTATTTTTGCAGGGACCCAGGTCTTTGTCCATGGTTGCTTTTTTCCGTCCCCCAATTTTACTTATTTTCTTGTTTACTACCCCATCGGAAAGAAATTTGGTTTCAGGTTTTGAGCATGTCACTTACGATATTAACGCCCCAGGTTCTTCTTTTTTTCTCTAGCCATTCCCCCCGAAAAGTGTTTTCTTCCGTTCCATGAGGAGCCCTCCCAAGAGAGGAGAGGAACTCCCTTTTTTTTTACCTCATTTTTCTTTTTTTTTCCCTGTTACGCGGACTGGGGGTTTCCTTCTTCTCCCACGCCCCCTTTGAAGATATTTTTTTTCTAAACCTCCTCTTTTGAATTGGCTGGCCTGCGCAGACCCCCCCCCCCCCCCTGAGCAGTAACACATTTCGGCCGCTCAGCGCCTCTGAAAATAGGATTCTCCCCCTGGAGGATCTCTTATTTCCTTCCTTCTTTGGGGCGACGCCCCCCCGTGGCGTCATACGTCGCTGAGGGCGAAGCTGTTCTCTTTCCCCCCCCGCTCTGACTTCCCTTCCCTCTTGGGTTTGTTCCTTTTTTTTTTCAGTTTCTTGAGTGGACCCCCTTTTTTTTTTTTTTTTTTTTTACAGTTTTATCCTTTACATATGGCTATTTTTGCCTCTGTTGATTGTGCCATAGTTGGCCTCCTGCTGCTCTTCCAATCGTTTCAAGTCCCCGTTCTATCTCTCCCCCCCCCACCCCCCCCCCTCTCTTATGGATTGTGTTGTCACAATTTGCTTCCCGCACTTGGCCCTTCCCCTCTGCTGCCGGCTGCGCTCCCCTCTCCGGTTTTCTCCTAGACGCTTCTCTATTCCTTTTCTCTCCGGTGATTTAAATTTTTTCGTTTGCTGCCACGGAATCTCTTTTTCGTTTTTGTGTTCTTGGCTCCTCCAAAAGGATGCCCGGCTCCCCCCTGGCCCCCGAACCACCATGGCTTCAGAAAGTCCTGGTCAAAATTGATCTATATTCCCGTTTGGATCCCAGGCTAAGCGGGGCTGCGTACCGACTCGAGTTCACGCCCCAACCAAACAAGTTCGCGATCCCCCTGATGAGTTGGTCGGGGCACTTCCTCTTTTTTACTTCCTCTGGGTTTCTTTCTCTTCCAAGGCCCATCTCCCACAATCGCGTTTGAGTCGCCTGTCCACGAATTTTTTATTCGACTTCTAGTGTAGGCCTCCTCTTAGTATCGATTCCCACTGAAGCGCGTCTCTCTCTCACTCCCCCGGTCTTTTTTTCCTGGATTTCAGACATTGTATTTCCTTGATCCGCCTTTTTTGAGCTGTCCTTCGTCCTTTCTCAGCCCCCTAAAAACAAACAACAGCCACTGCGTATGCGACTAAGCCCGCGCCTCTTTATCAAGCCACGTCCCCTCCCCCTGAGCCCTTCCAGTCCTTCCTTCCTCACTGTCAAAACAATGTCTCCGAAACACAACCCCGCTTGAGTCAGTTCCCCTTAACAAATCCGGCACAACTCTGACAAGCCCTAGCAAAACTCCGGTGCTCTCCTCCTCTCCCTTTCCCAGGATCTTTTATTAGGTCATCAAACAATAGCATTTGTCTCCGTGGAAGGTACAGACTGAGCGCACTCTCGCGCTCTTCGCTCTCTTACCCACGTCCGGCAGATCGGTCCCACCCCCCACAAACCGCCCCCCCAGTGAGGTGACTTGAGGCCGCTGCACATCGCTCTCCCTCCCTAATGAAATTGTGCGGCCTCTCCCCCCTTGGCTAAAAACAAGCCGGATTTTTCTTGGATTCGCTAATCCTCGCCCTTTTTGTCCTTCTGATTCCCAAATCTTCGGTCTTGCGCCCCCCGGCGGCAGTCTTTTTAAGTCTTTTGATCTCCTCCCTGCGCCCATGATTTTTTTTCTTTCTTTTTTATTTCTCCCCCAACTGTTTCATGTTATCCTTTCTCTTCCTTTTCTTCACCACCAGTCACCGTGCCCCCCTTCTTTTGCCTGCAGCGCTACCCGTCGGGCTAAGAAAGTTACTCCCTGACAAAGTTTTCACCTTTTTCGTTTGCCGGAACCCTTACGTCCGACTGTAGCGAAGTTCCCTCCCTCCACTACCCCTTGTCCCCTTGCCCCCTCCGGAAAATTGATTTTCAGTTTCAAATGAGACAAGTGACTTAGTGCGGGCAGATATTCCCACCCAAACTGTTCCTAACTTTCCCCCTGCCCTCCTTAAATTCCTTTGCTTCCTTTTCGTCCAGGCTTTCCCAAGTTCCCACGCCCTTTTTGCATAATGCCTGTCCTTCCCCTGGCAAACCTCGCCTTCTAGTCCCTTTTCACAACTGACTTTTTATAGGAGTTTATTCGGACTCTTACCTACCTTTTCCACATCGTCGAACCTGTCGTAGCTGTTGATTTAGCATGCGTGGAGTAATCTCCGTGCCTCTTCTTTTTTTTTGGAACCCTTTTTCCATGAACTTATGGCACCACTTTCCTATAGCGCCCTTCTCACTCGAAAAACACAGTTGACACCCCCAATCCGTCTTTTATTTGTAACCCCGTGTTCTCTCTATCGAGGCTTCCATTGAACCTTCTCTTTAGTCCACAAAATCACCCTTCCAATCCGAGCATTCCATGGTATCTCATTTTTGTTTTCACCACCTAACCCCCTGTTCGGAATGGCTCCCTCTGCCGGCTCGACCAACTTCTTTATGGTGCACATCAGTCTGGTCCCTCTCCGGGTTTAAGCCCCCCCCCAAGCAACTCAGTGCCGTTTGATAACGATGATTTTCACGAAGTTGCGACGAGCGTTTTTTGTCCGGTTATCTTAAACCAAGTTAGACTCCCGAATGTTAATTACCTCTTTGGCACGTCCCTTACTCACGTTCATAGATAAGCCCTCGGCCCCCCCCAATAGCGATTCTTACCATATCTCCCTCACTTTCCAGTTTTTGCTGGCACCTCCGTCGTTGCAGTCCATTATTGCCCTGTATGAGAAGGGCTTGGACGGCGCCCAGATTAAATTACCCTCCTTCTCCCCCAAACACACTTTCCCCCAAAAATTTTTTCCCCCCCCTTGTTATCACCCCTCTCCACCAGCGTTCCCTTCTGTCCGTGTTAGAGGTTTTATTTATGGTAATTTAAACCGGTTTTCCTCACATTGTTTGCTGCATAACCCCCCCTCCCCCCCCTGTCCCGCCGTTGGAGTGGCACCGCAACCTTTTTTCCCGCTGAAGATCTAATGAGCAGTCCCCCCTGAGCCCGGTGAGACGGGTTCTCATGTACCAGTCTTCTTTTTATCCTGAGGAACAAGCTGCCCGTTCCTCCACCTCGCAGAACTTCTTTTCTTTCCCTTGCCCCTTGTATCCCCTTATTGCGGCTCATAGAGTCAGAAACGTCAATAAAGCCCCCCTCCCCTTTTCCTGTCACAACTGCGCATCCATAAGCTCGTCAAGAACGCCGTTCGACAGAAAAGTTTTTCTTGAGATTTTTAATAACCCGACATCTTTCCTTCCCAGAATCCGGTGTTTTTGTCTCCCCTCCTTTCGGTGAGCCCCCCTTTTGGGTAACCTCCCCGCCGATCCCAACCTCTCACTCTCCTTGATCCAAAGTTTGCACCTAATTTGCAATACCCTCGAGTGGAGAAAGAGCATGCGCACCAATAATTTTTGACAGCACGTTTTAACGTCCCTTTTTTCGCAGGCTAACCCCCCCCGCCCCCGAGAGAAGTTTCCCCCCCCATTCTCCTCCACGCCTCCCCCAGGTGTACAACACCCCCCAATTTTTTTGTATTCATGGCTCAAAAGTGTAAACTACCCCCCTCCTTTTCGGCTCCGCCCCCTGGTTACCTTTGCTCCTCTCTTTAAACATAGTTTCTCCCCTTTGGTTTTAGTTCTTCTCGCTTCCGTTCCTCTTAGAGACCGAATTCTTCCCTCTTAACTCTGTATCGGCCTTACTTTTTCTGCCCTCGCTTGGGACACAACATTCCTTTTTTCGCGCGTTTTCCTTTTTTCACAATTAACCTGCTTCTTCGTTCGTCCCTTTCCAGTCCCCTCCCAGATTTTTGTGTCCCCCATCCTTTTTCTTCCCCAATATTTTTCGACGCTCCACTCGCTCTTGTTATATTTTTTCTTGCCCTTTGTTTCCCCTTTGGATCCAACCATCCTCGATCTCCTTGCATTTGACCATCCGATTATTTTCGAGGTAACGATCTGAACACCCTTCTCTGTTTTTTCTCCCTACCCCTCTTTCAAGATAAAAGGTGTCGGTGCGGTTTTTTTGATATGTATTTATGTTCTCGCTCTCCTTGTCTCTCTTCTTTCAGTCCACCGGGCTTGACTTTTCGTTTTTCTCCCTCCTAGAGTCGCCGGACAAGGCGTAGGTTTCTTTCGTCCTCCAATGCACATCTTCCCTTTGATTCCGTGTTGTACGCTATTTTCTCGCCGCCCCTTTAAGCTGGCTCCTGACAGATCCTGCGGCGACCCCAAGGTCTTCCAATCTTCCTATATTTCCTTCTTTTTTTTCTCAAGTGTCTCCCCTTCAAGCTTGTTTTTTAATGGTCTTGTGACAACTCACCCTCCTTGCCTCCCCCCCCATTGTCTTTTTTGGTCTCATAACTTCTTTTGTCGTCCCCCCCCCCGACCTCTCTTTTTCACAATTATTTCCCCCAAAACAAAGTCTTAAGGCTGATCACAATGGTTCCCCCGTTTTTCCGTCTTGTTTGGTGGTAATCGTTTCCGTTTTCTTGGCTCCTCTCGGACAAGGCTATCGCAGCAGTGTTTATAATTCTTCTCTAGCCCTTTAATTAATATTCTTCTTTTTAAATTTCTAGAGAGACCGTGCTTCCCCCCCCCGAATCTGACTTACCTTGATTCACTCACTCTCGACTGCTGTCCAGCGTACCAGGGCCTTCTTCGAACGTCGTTTTAGGCTCCTGCGGCCGATCAAGAGGCCCCTTCGCATGGTCTTAATCTTTTCACTTCGTTCACTCTCCCTAATTCGTCCACCAACGAATCCCATAGTCTGAGTGACCCCCTCCACTTACTGTTTTCGAATCCATAACTAGCAGTGTTCCTTCCTTTCCGTGTTTGCCGTGATAAAACTCCCAGAGATCCCTTTTATCCGTTTCCTTCCCCGCGAGAGTGGGATCAGTACTTCAAATGGTCCACCAGGCGAGTCCTTTCAAATCCGCTTGTGGCATCAGCCTCCCGACTTCTTGGTACACCACTTTTTGGTCCGTTCCCTTCAGTCCAGATGGTTTTCGAATTTCGTTGGTCTCCCTGTTTCCTGTGAGCTGCACCTAGTTCCACTCGCAACGCCAATCCTTTCCCGAAGTTCAACCCCCGAGTAGTCCCGTGCTCTCTTTGAAGATCATCACCTCGGCCCTCCTTTTGCATTTGTTGCACGCAAACCCCGGCGGCCAACCTGCTCCAGTATTCGGTCTTTGCTTCCGGCATTTTTACTTGCAGTGAGGAAGCCCCCATCTCCTTGCGGAAGGGAAGGTAACCCAGGTATTACCGGGACTATCCCCCGCGTGTCAGGACGCCCCCAATTTTTGGATCCCTCTTTTTGGGTAAACTTCTGCAAGCATTTCCTCCTCCCGGAGGTGTCGGTTGAGCTGTCACCTTACGATCTTGTCTCCCTCGCTAGAGCGAAGCAATCCTGGAGGTTTTAAGACTTTCCTGGAGAGCCTCGTCCGCGCTGCAGGCACTCCATTTCGTAACCCACGGGACCCCGGAACTTTTTCGCTTGGGTGTTCTCCCGGCACCTCCAAGTAACCCCCGAAAAGATTGCAGAATACAAACTACTTACTTTTCTGGCTGGCAGCTCGAAAACTCTCCGTCCCACTCTGCTGCCTGAGCTCCCGAAGTTTGCCCAATGGCGGCTTCCCCCACCTTGTTAGACATGAAACGATAAACCGAGACGTCCGCACCCTGCAGGAGGATGTGCTCCCCGTTTATGTTTCTCATAACATACGTGAGGTCATGAAACTTCTTGATCGGTTTCTTTTTTTTTCCGTGAATCGGCGTTCCGTACCCCCCCCCTGGCTCGCTCGTGAGTGATTCGGCGCTCCGTATTACCTTTCTTTGCCGGACATTAAAAGGCGATTGTTTTTTTTCAGCTTCGCTGTTGCACGTTGAGGCCTCGCGCCCTTTTCTGGCCTGTTCCCTGTGCCAATTTTGCAGTTGTGCGTTGCCCCTTGGCTGAGCTCCGAGGTGGTTAAATCTTTCTGATCGTCGGCATGTTCATCGTGGAATTTCGTGGCCATCTCTCGCCCTCGGGCTGGCTAGATCGCGCTGGTGTTGGGTTTATTGGCCCTCCCAGCAAAATACCGGCTTTCCAAAGGAAGTAAATTCAATACCCCCTTTTCTGAAATCCCCCCCTTAACGCGGGGACGCAATAAATTTTCTACTTCTCGGTCTTCTGGTTTAATTGGGAGAGGGCTCTTTGACTAGATATTCCACGCACCAATCCAAAAATTCGTTTTCATCTATAAAATGAGAGTTTGGATGGGGTGATACTAACTCTTTTCCTCCTACCCTCTTTTTTTGTTGTCTGATCTTTCCCAGGGACCCCACCAAATCGCAGTTTGTCTTTCGACCCGAATCTTCGTAGGATTGCCACCACGCGAAATCGCCAGATATCGCTCTTTATTGCGACAGCTTCCTCTTATTTTTCTTTCTTACGTCTCCCTTTTCTTTCGAGACCTGGCTCCTTTCTTGCACCATAAAACAGACACACCCCTTAAGAGAGACAATCCCCGCTATACCACCCGTCAATTCAACTTTCTATGTCTCCTATGAGAGATTCAGGCATAAGGACCCACAACTTTTCCGAACACCCCCCCCGCTGCTAGAGCCCCCCCCAAGGCACACCCGCTACCATTATTGAGTAGTCCAAAGCTAGGAACGTAAGAGTCTTCTTCTGTTTCTTCCCCCGTAGTTCAAACATCGCGTTTATTAACCACCTTTTTAGCCCTGCATGTACATTTCCAGCTCGCGCCTTTCGGCCTCCTTGCAGACCTGACCACCAAAACGGTTGAGCCCGTCTTTTTCGCGCCCTTTTTACTCTTCGCCATCATTTCAAGGTGCGGACCTAATTTTGTTATCGGAAACCTTTTTTTCCCTTGTTGCTTCCCCCTCCCGCCTTTTTTCCACCTCAGTCGATTTCAATTTTCTTCCTGAGGCGCGACGAGTTTAATGCCTCATCGAGTTACTCCGAGCTCATTCGAGTTTTCTTCTGCCTTTCTTCCAAGGGTTAATTTTACGGTTCCTGTCGCGAACCCCTCGCGCCCCCCCCCCCTTACGTATCCCTTTATAAATCCCCTGTGATCTGCCTGCGCGTCCGCCCCGCCCGCTGTTAACAAATTCATCTTTCCCTCCGGAATTTACGATCGTAAGCCCCTCTTTCCCCCCTGACACCTTGTCCCGGTTCACGATACTTATTCAACTTGTCCTTTACCAGATCTGACAGTGCGTTTCTTCTTCCCCCCTAGTACCCTCCCTTAAACCGTTTTCCGTTTCCCTTTTTCACGATCGTGTTCTCCTAAAGCGAGGGCGCCGCAAGGTCACCCCTCCCTCCCCTCCTGGCGCATTGTCGGGAAAATCCATTATTACATTCACGTCTTCCTGCTATAGTGAAGTATTCCCTGCCACAGATCGAAAGTTCTGGGTGGTTTATCGTCCCTTTCTTTGCGTTTGAGATCGCTTTTCACAAACGATTAGAGCCCGAACCCAATCTTTCCCAACTTTCCTGCAGACTACCGCTTGATTTCCTAACAATTTTGCAATCGCTGCTGGCTCTCCCCCATCGCCCGGAGCCTTTTTTTTCCACCCCTCTCCGGCTTTCACAATGAATTAATTAACCCCCTCCGTATTACAGTTCTCGTTTCCTTAAACTTGGATCTCTTTTCCGACTCTTTTGTTACCGTTAACACTAACCATTCCTTCTCGGAATGGTATTTTTCTTCATAGTCCCACCGCTAGTTTTTGACTGGAACTCATATTTTTCTCTCTCCTGCCGGTCACCCCTCCCCAAAGATTTTCCTTCAGATGACCCTGACTGATTGCATCACGTTTTAGCTCCGTTCGCTGGCCGAGCTCCAACCTTCCTAGACGTCCCTCCCGCTGCTTTTCGACAGCTCTCCATTTTTATATAGCAGTCCCGGAACTTCGATCCGGAGTGACCCTACGTCGTAATTTGATGGCGATCGCGAGTTACGCAAAATTACTGGCCTCACAAAGTCCCTTCGCTTGCGAAAACACCAAGACCTCTTTTTTCCACCAAACAAAAGGTCTCCCACCCGTCAAGTTGTGACATTTTTTTTTCTTGCTCCTCTTTTTCATTTTCTTTGTTATCCGGCCCCCTTCCTCAAGCCCCGGGGAGCTTTTTCATGGAATTAATAACTATGCCCTTTCAGTGCGCTCAGTCAATTATGCTTTTCTCCCACAAAAAGAAATCCCTCTGTTTATTCCTCACCCCCTTTGAATCATGATTGCCTCCCTACATCTTTTTTCCCCCCACACGATTCTAACGGTGAGACTTTGTTGTATAGTCCTTGACCTAGATTGCGATGACATGGAGTCCAACACCCTCTACTCACCCAGTCCCTAGAAGCTTGTTAATTACCCTCCCAAGTCCACTGCATGGACCTGTTCTTCACGCCACCCCTCTTTTACAACGCAAGAACTACACGCTCTGCCCCACTTGAGCCAAGATTCCTCTCATAGTTTTTTTTTCCCCCTGAAACCATCCAGAAATCAAAATCTTTTGGGTGCCCCCGGTTTCTCTGAATTCCCCCACCCCTTTCGAAGTCCCGTCCGTTTTGGACAACCCCTCTTTCTTCGCGAACCAAACCCTATCTGATGGCCAACCTGAAATTCTCTCTAAACAGTCTCAACCCATGATTTCCCCCCCTTTTCCACGTACTTCAAGCATCCTAGAATTGATGTCCCGAGAAACCACCTACCCTGCCCCATACGACGACGTTTTTTTAAAGCATTTTCTCTCTTTCCGCTGCGCCCCACAGCGGTGCATCCCGTTGTTTTACACCCCAATTCAGAAACGCCTCCGACCCTTTTCATCTGTTAGATAAACCCGAAATTTTTTTGATTTCCTGCCCACGTTTTATTCTCCCCCCTCTAACCTCCCCTCCCTGCGCACCCCCTGTATTATAGTAACCTTCCAGAGAATATCTTTCTCTTCCCTCCCCCTTTGGCTTGCTATCGAGAGGTCGTAGCTAAACAGTGATCATTTTTTCTTCCTAGCTTCAGATTTCTCTCCCCTTCCCTTACTTTGAAATCAACCCCTTCCTTGTGGTGAGCTACCCAAATTCCTGGTCTGCGATTTTAGGAATTGTTTTACCCACCCCTTTTTACTCTCTTCCTAGGGGGCCCACCCCCCAAGCAACCTCTTTGGGGGAACCCATCCCTTGACCCCCCCCAATTATTTTGGGACAACCGTTGTTTCTCATCTCCCCAATTTCTTTTTTCTATTTTTCTGCATTCTCTTCTACTTTGTATAACAAAAGATGTCCTCCTTCGCTCATCTTTTTCATTTTAAAATTCCCCATCTGCTTGGAGAAAATATGTTTGGATACAGACAACAGTTTGCTTTTCTTGTCCTACCCCCAATCCGCTTACGAGGTTTCCCCCATACCCATTTTCTTTTCTTTCCGAGTCTCTTATAGCTTACTGATCTCTGCCTGATAACCGTCCACTCGTTAGCTTTCTATTTTTTTCTAGTTATTTTTATTTTTTTAGTGTAGGAACGCTTTTTCTCCTGATTCCCCAGTTGTCTTCTTACTGAGACTGGCGTAGCTATTCTTCTACTCCTGCCGATTTGGCCTCGATCAGCGACATAGCCAGCTCCAACCCGGTCTCACCCCCTTTTTTTCGCGAGCTTTTTCCAAGTTCCTCTATCAAGCCGATGTTCCTTTATGGGGTTGGTTTAAACTCACAGAGGATACAATTGTTTTCTCAATCCCCCACCCATTGGAGCGCCCCCTCGATGGATTCCTTTTCCCCCCAAGCCCGAACAGTACTCTTTTTCGCGGATACACAGCCCTGTTTTCAAAACTTTTTCTTCTCCATTTGGTGTTTTCCCCTCCCTCGTTCCTTTTTCATCTGGGCCGACGCCTCAGGTACCATTTTGGCCGACTGTTTTCCTCGTTATTTCAAATAGAGACGCCAGCATGCCGCTTATTAATTTTTATCACGATTTTAGTCCTTATTTGTATGCGACCTGCGCTTGTGAGATTGTTTCCTCTCCCCCCCCTCCGGTCGTGTCCGCTTCCTATCCCTGCAAAGTGTTTTCCTTTTTCTCCTAGTCCAGCTCCCGCTGCTACAACTTCGCTCTCAATTTCATGTTATATCAACTCTGCCGTTCACATATTTTTTGGCTTTACACACCATAACCCCAGAGGCCTGAGTGGCCATCCCAATGGGGTCGAACCTCATCGGACCTTTCAGATCCTGAATTTTCTTTCTTTTCAGGGTGATTCCCCAACCGAGCGGCCAGGATCCCAGGGGAAGAACGCGGACGTGCCCTCCCTCTTTTTTTCCTACGAATTCCCCCC
>Ga0179591_1252323_pt1 | contig 19860 bp, 22 predicted proteins | sample CZOMad2_1_08_16f_FD_182891 | JGI IMG/M metagenome (GOLD analysis project Ga0179591, IMG submission 182891) | Vadose zone soil fungal communities from Angelo Coast Range Reserve, California, USA - CZOMad2_1_08_16fungal (PacBio error correction) | ecosystem: Environmental > Terrestrial > Soil >... | reverse complement strand
CCTATTTCCATTGATTTTGATTCCCCCCAACATCGCACAGTGGCTCCCGCCTTTAGGACGGTCAGGTTACCCTTTTTTTTTGAGCCTTCTGGAATGCTTTGGACCGTCCACTGGATAGCTGTTTGGTACCCTTTCGAGCATCCCTTGTCACTGAGATCTATTGATTGGGGAATCCCCCTCTCCCCAGTGACCATTCCTCTTCGTTACCTATTTCGTATACTGTTGGAAGAATATTCACGATTTCTTGGCCTTTCTTCTAGAAACTATCCAGGCTCTTCCGTCTTCCTGGTCCTGACCGATGTCACATGCAACTTTTTTCAAGATTAATTTTCCCTTTTTACGTTTCTAGGAACTCCTTTCCAGATTTTTGACGAGTATATGCATCAATACCGTGAACAGACTTAGGAATATATATGCTCCTCCTCAGTTGTTGTTGTTTTTTTTTTTTTTTTTTGAGCATAGACCTTTTTAGTTCTTCTATGGGTCTCCCCTTCCCTCAAGAATTGCGGGTCCTGCCCCTTTTAAGTTAAGTCCGGCCAGCGCGCGGTTCACGGCGCACTTTCTCTTTTACCCTTTTCTGGAAATGAAGACGACTCTCCACCCTTCCCCCGGTGTTCTGCCGACATTTTTTCCCGAACCACATGTGCAGTCATTTAGTCCACCTTGGCATCGACCTTCCGTGAATCCCCCCCACTGATGGGCACTTTAGACCTTTTTTAAAACCTAATTAGGAAATCCTTACCAGTGTCTTGTCACGGTTCTATGCCATCTTCTACCATCGTTACCTGTCAAACTCATAAGTTCCAGGCTTTCCTTCCTTCTCTATCCTTTCCACTGCGTACCTGACATCCTTCCCCCATCATCCCCCGTACTCAAGGTAAACAGGGAATTAATCCTTTTCGTAAAGCAACGTTCCGGAACCAGTTAGCGACAACTAGACCCACGATTCCCTCCCAGACCATTAGTACACTTTTTTGCCCCTTTCGCTTGGTCCAGTACTTACTTGATTGTATGGTCCCCCTGTGTCTAATGTCTCCCTTGTTTTCCTGGTCCCCCACTTCCCCCCAAACCCCCTCCTACCCAAAATGCGACGGCCAGACAGTCATGCCTTACTATTTGATTGTTTACCCATCGTTCTAGCATGGTGCGCTTCCAATTCCCTCTTTTTGCGTAAACTTTTTGAACTCGCCCCCTCGCGTTTACCCCCAAACCGCCAAACATGTTTTCAGGACCACCCAAAACTTTTCATTCACCTTTCACGTTCTTTCCAAAAGACCCAACGTTCCCCCCCTTTGAAGTACCTTCAAGCCCGGCTATTTTTTGCCTGTATGAATTTTTCCCTACCCAAAGAAAGATCTCGCCTCACCATATTCCAAGTTTTCCCTTACATAATGGACCTCTCCTTGTCTTTCCGCCTTCAATCCTCGATCTACTCCTCCCCCGGTCTGCGGTCCAAAGCAAACCCCGCCATTCGTTAATACTCCTATCCTTTCTGACGCAGCCTCTTAACAATCCCTCTAAATTTTAATGTGTTCGTTCCCTCTTGATTTGATCCACCAGGAGCACCTCTCAGACTCCCCTTCAGATGTGCACATCCGACACCTCAGTCAGTCACTGGCATATCTCCACCAGGTTTGGAAGTAGCCCCCACCCCACTCTGTCATTTGGTTCCCTTGCTCACGCATTGATACACCATCTCCAGCGCCCCTTCACACGTAATTTCCGCCCCTAATTTGCGATCTGAATCTTTGTTTTCAGTACGTTTATGAACGAGTCCCAACTCTTTTTTTTCCCCCCCCAACTGTGATTTCCTAGTGAACAATCGCTCCTAGGAGAGGTGATCCCCCACCCCTCTTCCACACCCGAGTAAGTTTTCAATTCCCCCTGTTCCGCGTTCGTAAGTCCCGTATTACCAAATTGGCCAGGCTTTTGAAACACCCTGTACGGTCCCGTATCACCCGAGCGGACACCTTCCTGGAAGCCACCCCCCTACTCTGCCCGCCGCTCCGACAGACCATTCACCTTACTTCGACCGAAGTCCCTACAGGCAGTCGCGCGTTCCCACCCCCATGCGTTGTTTTTCCGCTATTCCCGTCCCCTTGTTTTCTGGGATTAAAAGTCGCCCCTTTCAGGTTCGTGTGACATGCCCCCCAAAACATTCCGTTTGAAGGCGGGTAATGCGCAACCCCACTCTTCCCCCTTTGCTTTCTTCCCAATTGCTAGCGACATTTCCGAAAATCAATCTGTCTCCCTTCAAACCTCGTTCCCACCCCTTGTCGCTTTGCTTTTTTTCTATCGATCAGTAGTCGCCCGAATCTCCGCCCAGCCTCGTGCCTTCTGTATGTTGCATGATCCATCTTCTTTAGTCAGTGTTTATATTAATGCGCCCCTTCCAGCCCCCTTTTTCCAACACCGCCGCTCTTCTCGTCCCCGTGTGAAAAGTCAACTCATGATTTTCCCCTGACTGCTCGCAAACTGTCTTCCCCCCAACGTCTTTGCCATCATACGTTCCGGTTTTTCCGCCTGTTTTCCTGCCACGTCCCCACATCTTTTCCAAGACTTCCTAATTTCCTGACCCCAGTCCAAGAATATTGACCTTCTCACAACCGATGTCCCTTCCCCCGCCAAGCCACAACTCACCTCCTTATTAGAAATCGACTTGCAACAGCCTGTCACGAGTTGAGTACCCATCCCATTTCAGAAAGTTGCAAGTTCCCCACCTCCATGAACAGTCGCCTTCAATCACTTTTAGATCGGTACCTGATGTTGGCCAGTGTACAGTTTGCGGTAGCCCCCACCTGACAAATCTTTTCCCTTCCCAACCGGACCTTCTTATCGCCTCGGGCTTTCGCCTTTCCTTCCCCCGCCATTTTTAGAAAGCGTTCGGAGTTCCCTTAACCTTCCCCAAACCCCAGTTATGGATAGTACCACTCTTATCTGAGCATCTTCCTGCCTTTTTTAAATTTGAATAATTGTATATATTAACACTCTTTGCAACAAGCCCGTTGGTGTCTGAGCTGTTTGCCTCCCCTTATCCATGTTGACTACGCCCCCACCGTATTTTAAGCGCCCCCCCATCCTTCCCCACCGCCCAAGACTTGTTTCCCCGGGTAGGCATTTCAGCTCCTCAATCTCCCAATCAAAGTCAAAAGCTTTAGCACAAGACGACACTTCCACTCAAATCTCCCATTCTTCTGTCTTAAAAATCCCTTTCCTTCCCCGCGTGACAACTCTCCCTCTCAGTCCCAAATGTTGCCAGCGATGGAACGCGTTCCGCAGTTCCCCCTTTCCACCTTGTTCCCATTCGGCTACGCGGCCCACTCACCCTTTTTTTTTCCACAGTGTCCGTTCATGAACCCCACCACCACTCCCCCCCTGCCCCCCAGGGATTTTCAATTTTGATTTTCCCCCCATCGTGTTGCCTCTTTACCAAAGCGACTGTGCAAATCCTTTTAAAGTCCCCCCTACACCCCTTGAAAATGCCTCCTTAGCCCCCTTACACCTCCCTTATAGGCCTTCCCAACTCCCTCAAAAGTGTTAGCACGGTGCCTTCCTGTTCCTGTGAGTCGAGCGCAAATGTAAAATTCACATGAGCGTTGCTCGCGAATCTATTCTTTTTCGGCCGCAACAATAAGTACAATACCACCTCGCTACCCCCCCCCTGATTAGGCGACTTCACAAGCAGCTCTTTTTTCCTGTCCAGAACCCTCCCCGAGTTCCCTGGCCAGCTTAAATGAAAGGAATCCCCCAATTACCCATAATCACACGCGGTCACCCCCCTTCCCCTAAGATTGTCCGATCTCTCTCCCTTTTAATCCCAAGTTTTTGTGCTAGATCTCTTGTCAGCCAGAGTTGAACTTTTTCACTTGCCGGATGCCACGTTATTGTCTTGGTAATGCTTCCTATGATTCTCTTTCCGGTCCGTCTTGAATGTGTTTTCCTGTGCGCCACAACGATTGATTTTGGTCTTCGATTTTCAAGCATCGTGGTCCCCCCTTGTGATGGAGTCGCGTTTGTTCCCGTAGAGTAGACTTACCCCACCCCTGAGTCATGGTTGATTTCCAACTTCCCCTTTCAGTCCTTTTGCTTTCACTCCCTGTAAACGTCCTTGCACAGATTTTATAACCCGGTGGGCTTGGATTATTGTGGTTTTAATGCCTTCTTTCATAAGTGCAATTTGCAGAGGATCTTTCACCTTGGCGTTGCGTAATCTTTTTACCAGGTAGTTTGTATACCTTCCAGCACCCCATGCACTCATTAGAATTTGTTTTTTTTTCGAGCCTCTACAGTTGGTCCACCCCCCTCCTTGAATGCGTGTTCACCCGTCCCTCGCCTACTTCTTTGGAACCTGTTTCTGGCGGTAAGTCGTCTTTTCTCCATAGCTTACCCCCTTTGACTATCGCGAGTTGTAGCATGGGAGGTGTACTTGCCGCGTTTTGATCGCGCAGACTGGAGCCATTGATTATTAGTGCGGTTTGCTTTCTTTTTTTGCGGCGTTCTTTTGATTGTGATCTCTCGACCTGATACCACCCCCCCTGTATGTACGGGCTGTTTACCGATAATTCGATTAACGTTCTTCGTTTTGCCCGGGAGGTCACCCTTGCTCCCCGGCTTGACACCTCGCAACAAACTGGGTTTTGATCTGCAACATTCTTTCTCCCCTATTATAAGTTGCAATCTTTAAGAGAGCTCTCCGCGCCGTTCATACAAGATTGTGACTTTGCGGAAATCCCTTTTAACTTTTCGGATAGGCTGCCCGCACCCCGAGGAGATCCAGATGGCCGTTTTTTTTCGACTATGTGGGTGCTACCGACCCCTTGACCCTGGAAACCTTCTTCCTTTATAGCCTTAGCAACTTGAACAGCAGTTCCCCTTCCTGGATGAGGCCTTTGCCTCTTCCCCTGTATTTCGGTTACCGGACGCCCTTTGGCAAATGACCCTGGGTTTAACGTCGCTTGCGCATTCTTGTCGATTTGTGGTTGGGGACGCCTATTTTTTTTATGTTTCAGCATTTTGATCGCTGCCTCCTTTATTCCCGTCGACTACTCGCTTTCCTTCAGCCGGGGAACCCCCCCGTCTAAATTAGGGGATGTGGGCCACCTAATTCTTTTCCCATACTCTGTGCGATTCCCTTTCCTTCAAGCCCCAGAATTTCTGTGTAACCCTTACAGAGGTCCACCCGGTTACCATTTTCTCTCCATTTGAATCACCCTTTGGCCCTTCTATTGAAGTCTTCACCTTCACACCCCCCCCCCTTCACGGCTTCGAGAGGATGCGTCCCCTTCGTCTCCCAATCTTACTTTTATTTTCTGGAACCCTTTTTTTGCTTGGCTTCCGACACTTTTTAGAGGTCTAGAGAAAGCGCTTTTAACGCGGTTAACTCCCCCTTGGCGGATCCGGCAGGAAGTTAGAGTTCTTTTTTTTTTTCTATTCGAACCTTAAAACCGCGGACTTTACTTTTTATCCTTCCCCTCTTTCTGGAGCATTTTTTCACCGCATCGACACCTCTTGTCTTTTGTGGACCCGCGACTATAGTTTCTACCTTCCTGGATTCCCTCCTTTGGGGGACTGGAGGGCTTACGTTCCTTGACCTGAATAGGCGGTGGTGTTCTTCCCAACCTGAAGTGACTCGCTGGTTTCCCCCCCTGGACACGTTAAAGGTTTTGTTTTTCCCTGCCGGTTCCCCCCCCCCTGGTGAGCGAAATTTCAAGCCAACTCCAAGACACGGCCGTGGTCTCGGGAATTTATGGATCTGCGTTTGATCACAGAATCGTCGCGACCTCTTTTTCTTTGTTTGATGCTCCCCTCACAGATTTGATACCAGCGTTTTGGACTCCCGTGTTCTCCTTACTTATTAAGAGTCCTTTCAATATTCCGGCTCTCATTCGCTGAAGTTTCTTTGTTTACAATTTGGACTGGAGCTTGTCGCCTATTCCCTTTGGCTCCCCCTTTGTGAGAAAGCCCGGGAAAACCCAGGTCAGATTCGGGGGGCTACCCTTTTTCTTTCTAGATGTGCTCTGCGGGATTCGGCTTTTGCCTCCGAAGTATGGTCTTTCCGTCTCTTTCCGGGTTACCAGGCCCTTAAAGGGAACTCGATCACCTTTCTACATTTGAGCAGGAGCCTTCGCCGATGTGCGTCCGCTGCAAAGTTCGAGGATATTTTCATGATGATTGTCTTTTCACATCCCTTTTCAAGTTAGTGTATCTCGGGATGACGTCCGCATGATTTTCTTCCCCAAGTTATTATTACGATTTTTACTCTGGTGTTTATATCTTTGATGGGTCGACCGCCTTAACAAGCGGCAAGCAGGTCTGTTCGTCCGCGCTTCCTGTTATTCGTGCGTCTGGGAAGGCTCCGTTCCTCTTGCGTTCAGCTTTTCGTACCACATTTTTGCGCGAGTTTCCGCCTTTTTTTTTCCCAAGATTAAACACATGCGCACGGTATCCTTTGTGCACATTCCTGAGTTCAGTGGTTTCACCGATCTGCACAGTACGAACTTTTATTTTTTTTCGTCTTTGTCGCGGGAGTGTTTTACTTGATTGCTTTGTGGTCTACCGGCACAGCATGCCTTTGCTCCCTAATGGGGCCAGTAACACGCATCGCCCGTTCCCCCCACTGCGTTGTCCTAACCTTGTCGAGCCTTACATCGGCCCTTAGTTTGTATGAACGTGCAAGTACCTTTTTCTTTAGCCGAAGTTCCCGGTTTAATTTCTGCCGACCATGTCGATAGTGATTCACACAAAACTCGTTACCTTTGAGCGAAATTCCCCGTCCAGCAAGTTCCCTTAAACTCTCCCTTTTTTTATCTTGCGATCCCATCGTTGGCCGTTCCCCCTGTCCCTTTATTGCTCCAAAGGCTCTCCCCAATCTTGAAGGAAGCCCTATGTATGTTTTCCTCCCATTTCCCTTGAAACTGTTGTATTTCTCGTGCATTTCGATTCCTTTGGTGACCCCGCAGTCTTGCACATGTGGGGCGTCTTGATGTTTAAGAACTCTTCAGCAGGTGCGAGTAGTATTAAATTTAATTGGTTAATGTTCATCCCTTTTTGCTTCTGGATTCTTTCCTGTACTGCCTTCTTCTTTTAAACAGATGTTACCCCATGCTTAGGTTCCTTTATATTTTTTTTGTTTTTTACGCCATGCCCAGCAGGTCTTCATCTCTCTCTTTCCTAACATTTTTTTTAGAGCTGATGACTCCTGCTGGTTCTACGTCATAGACATAACCTCCCCTCCTGGGTGTCCTTTTCAGTTTAATCGCCAGACCTCCTTCTTCCCCCCCGCGTCCGAGCAAAGGGATGCCCCAGCGGACTACCCTTATCCTCTTCCTCCCACTGACTGTCAGTCGTCAGTCGCGCAACACCACTCTTGACTCTTTGCACAACGTTAACTCCTCCATCCTCTAACCTAACTTAGGTCACGGGAGATTGGAAATATCGGCCCCCCCCCCCTCATCGGCTCGTGACCTGTCTTCAGCATTCCCCCCCTTTAACCGGTCCCAACTTCGCAGTTTTCCACAGGTTTCTAGGCGACTTATGATTTCTCTCCCACTTGATCTTTTTAGCATACTTAAAATACCTTTGCATTCGTCTCCCGCCCAAGGTCCTCCCCCAGTAATCCCTCATCTGCCCCGAAACTGTAAGTGTAAAGTTCTGACACCCCCGAGACGAAGCTGCCGAAAACGGACCCCATTAACAATTTGCCCGCTCAAAAGACCACCGGGCGACTTTCCTTCGCCAATTCCGTCCCAAGTCTATTTTACTGGCCCCCAGTCCTTGAGGATCACCATGCATTCGGCTTCCGGGACAAAAAACGCCTCCCCCAACACATAGTACCGCCCCCATAAATCGACTAAGACCCATGACGACTTCTCTCCTGATATTTTACAATTATGATCTAACCGGGTGCTCCCCAGTTCTTCCCCCCCAACAAACCCCCCACCCTATTCCATCGTGTGAACGAGGGGCAACTCTTAATCGAGCCACCCCCAACTGTGTTTACGGCCAACCCCCCACCAGATTTGCCATCGTGACACTGTAACACACCCAAACGCCCGCTGCTTAACCATTCACCTGGCGTCAGCCTGCTTGAGCTGTACCTCGGTCTCCCCATCCAGAAACCCCTCGCACCAGCTACCCCCAGCCACATGGAATCCACTGCATTACTCCGCAAACCTGTAATCTTTTCTCCTGAGGTCCCAATCCCTCACGGACGGGCAAAATATCCCCCCCTCCTTCGGTAAGCCCCCCTAGATCGGAGAGGCCTTCTCAATAGTTAGACATTTTCACATTCCCTTTGTGCATGATCCCCTCTCCGATCTCCTTTCTTCCATCTTCTTGCATACAGATCACCGCAAAGGTCCCCCTCGGTGCCATATATACACTACAAGTACGTATCCCAAATCCATATCTTTTAATTGTTCCCTTGTTGTCGCCCTGATCCAGAGGATCCCTCTCCAACAATACCCCCATAACACTTCGGCGAGCCTTTAATTGTCAATATTTTCCCAGGCCAAGTACCGTGAGAAAGAGTCAAAACGCTGTCTCAACAAAGATTTTCTGGTTTCCTTTCCGTCACACTAGTCCTTCTCATAGGGCTTTTGATCAACTAATGAACCTCTTTTTATCTCCACGTCCATTGAACGTTCTAGAAGTTGATCGACCCTTTTAACGTCATGGGACCAAACTTCGTTTTCCTCCCATCTCGTCCAACCCCTTTAAATTGACGCCACCCAAGATTAGTCACCCTTTCCGCGTCCTCCCCTACAGCACCGTCATTGAGTCCGACTTTTTTTCCCCTTAATCGCGCGTGGAAAACATCCCCGCTCTCGGTAGTATACATCTCTTACTGCGGTTCGCCTTTTAAATCAGCCTTCGCACAGTTCCCCTTGTTTTACTCACAACACAATCTTCCTCGTACGCTTTACTTCAGCAGCACTTTTACTCAGTCCCCAACATTTGCTCATCGCCTAGAAAAGCTGTTTTTTTTTCCACCCCCCCCCCAAACCTGAGTTCACATACCCCTTGCTTTGTGAGTATTCTTGCTACTGAGCGCAGCTCCCAAGTCCCGAAGTTTGTTCGCTTTGGGTTCCTTGGCAGTATCATATTCCGTATGCTTTCTTTCCTTGCGAAATCCGCTCAGGTACCCGGTTTTTTTTTCGACATGGACAGACCTTTTTTCTGGTCCTTTCCATAAGTATTCCCCTCTTGATGCCCCACCCCCTTGGTAACCCCTATACGTCGACTGTTTTTCTTTTTGAAAGTACCTCGACGTCAAAGCCGAATTAAGATTGAGACTCTTCTTGTTTTTTCACAAACCACGCTGCACCCTCACTGAACCTGCGCCTTATGAAAATCGCCCCCTTGTCAGATCCATTTTTTTTAACTCGTCAGTTTTTTTTTCGTAAAAGCCCACTGCCGTTTAAGCGGCACCTTTCCCCTGCCAGGGACACCTCCACTTTTCACAGTCTAGACCAGTGCAGGACGTTAGGTCAATCTGGCATCTAGCCCAACCACAGGTGACCAGCTAAAAAGCCCGCCTAGTTCTAGGGATGTCGCAATGACCCTTTCCCCTTCCCAATGAGTGAGGCTACCAATTAAACCTTCCCCCCAAATCTTTTTCCTTACCCCCGTGTCTGCGAGCTCTCCTCTGCTTTCCACTTCGATCAGTTCTGCATCGCCACGATTTACCCCAAATCCCTTTGTTCTTTTCCCTTCGTTCCCATCCTCCCATTTAGCACTTTTTTACGACCGAAAACACTTCTTAATAGAATTACCCCCGACCTCCATCTGGTCTTAGCCTTTTCCTTCCTCGAAAATCACCTTTTCTCCACCTCCCCCTCTAAACATCGGTTCGCCCGCCTACCGTTTTTTTTCCCCTCACCTCAATCCGCCTTTCGGCGCTCTCAAACTTCTCAATTTCCTTCCCCCCCTTTAGCGAACCCTCGCGATTTTCTCCAAACCCATGTTAGACTGGAAACGGTTGTCCGCGTCTCCCCCACCTTTTCCAACCCACTGTAATTAGTCCTTTTTTGACCTAACAGTCGAGTTGTTAAACTTTACCTTTTTTCCCAACAACAACATTCTCCCAGGAGTCCCCCTGCTTCAATTCAGCCAACTCTACCGTGCACCTACCCTTAACCCATCTGGGAAATTTTTTTCCCTCAGTCGGCAAGGCCCCCTCTTCCTTTGCCGGATGCCACAGCTGACGCCGAAAACGTTCGCCCTTCTTTCCAGTGTTCATGTGTAGTAGTTTCCTTCCCACCCACTCCCGGAGTTCAGAGACTATCCGATTTTTCCCCCTGAAGACATCACAGAGGTTTCCCCACCCGCTGTCTTCTAAGAGATCCAACAAGCATAGTTTTTCCTCCAATACCCCCCCCCAGGTACCTTTTTTTGATGCCAAGACGGGCATCCCGATGCCCGCCAATACCGACTCACCGTTCCGGTTCCCTCATTCTTTACCAATGATCCCGCTTTCCCTCTCACTCTCTCGAATAAAAGAAGTGGTTTTGGGGAGTTCAGATAGGTATCGCGGCTTTCCCGCTGATGTCAACCTTTTTTCCTGAAACTTACGTGTTTAGTCCTGGACAGTGATTTCCTTCTGATGAGTTTTTGTTTCCCCCCCCTTCCAGGACTTGGCTTGTTGGAAGGGCTCCCACTTTGCGTTGGTTCTTCGCTTGCACTTGGTTACGTGTTTTCTTGAATTAGTGTGTCTCTCGTAGTATAGCGCCCCCGCTCCATTTGATTTTGATTTCTGCTTTCACCCCCTTCGGCCTGACCAGATTGCTCAATTTTTTTTTTTGGTCAATCTTTTTTCGGCCCCCCGATCTGGCCTTCAGTTACTTTTCTACCGGAGCATTGTCACTTTGATTTGGCATTCTTGCCCTTTTTCGGATTTTTCTCGCAAATTGAATCACTTGACCTTTCCCGTACTTTTTGTTGTGTGAGACTTCCCCCTGTGGACTCGCTTTTTTTCAATTTTCTTTTTTCGGACGTACTGTTTTGAACCCCCCCCCCCTTTTGGCCCTTGGTCTGTGTCCCCGCGTTTTCCATCTCTGCAAACATTTTCTATAGAGCTTTCTTGCTCTGGAAGTTAATTGCGAGTTTGCTGAGAAGTCAGGACCCGGTCTTTTTGAGATTTGGTGAGTTTTGGGAGTAGGGCTTGATACCTACTCCGTCAGTTTCATTTTTCGTTGCATTCTGTCTCGAGCTCATGATTCACCTCCCCCCGGTAGTCGCGTAGTGTGCATATTCCTTTCTGATGTAAGCCGTTGGGCGTAACCAGTTTACCCCCCCCTTGACCAGCGGTCCTGAAAGAGCAACACGCACCCCCCTTTGTTTTGTGTTCAATATTTTCCGCATTCACACCTTATTAAACGGGCCCCCGATGAATCATCGATATGACCCATTTTTTCATCCCCACCTTTTTTGGGCCTTTGCAGAAAATCCGCCACGCCTTTTTTTTTGAAATCTTGGATCGCTGCGCCCAAACCTCACCTTCTGCTCATCTGGCGTTTTCCCACACTTTCCCATTGGGTAATCCCCCCCCTTTTCCCCCCCACGACCACTCCCCTATCGATTTTCCTCAACTTGTACCCTGACTTAGCTGCCTGCTCAGGTTGTAGATGCCTTTCTCTCACGGTGACTGCCGACGTTGAACAATGTGTCGGCACGGATTGCCTCCAGGTCGTCTTGTCTTTTTTTTTTTGGTTTGACGAATAGTGTTTAGCGTCACGTCAGATGCTTCATTCCTACTTTTCCCCCGATTTTACCGTAATCCGTTACTTTCCAGACCGGCTTCCACCCACATTTCTCGTTTGGATTATAACCTTTGGCATCATCCCTCTTCCGTCTGGACTCCAAGAATTCTTTGCCACTTAACGTTAACTCGTTGGGGACCCCCCCCTTTACGAGCGCTCTCCGTGGCATACTTTTACTTCTATTTCTGTGTCACCCCCTGCAACCTTTCAAAAATCCCTCCCGCTGAGGCTTGCGATTTCTTCGCTTAGCTTTGACTAAGCGCCAGTGTGTGGGATTCTCCCAAGCTTGTGGAGAGTCCCAGCTTTCTTTCTTTGCTTTTGATCTCTCATTGCGTTGACCGAGACTCACGGAACACCCTTTGCAGGAATGCAAGCTGTTAATATCTTGGTGATATTCCTCCAAGGTCACCCTGCCGGCTTTCCTCAGCCCCCCCCCGACATCCCTTCATTGATTGAATCCAGCTTCCCTAGACTCTTTATTGTTTGTTTGGGTGGACCTCGAGTCTCATTTCAATTACCTGATGATCCCCGAAGCGTTTTCGGGCTTCCGGCGGACTAATACGGATGTTTCGTGTTGGAGTCAATTGCGTTTGCCTCGTCTGGGATCCCGGAAACTACCCTGGTTGTTCTTCATTTTTAGGTTTCGATTCGCCCGGCAACTCCAAGAGACCCCGGCCTGTGCTCGGACCTTTTCCCCCTTGTCACCAACAGATTCTCCAGTTTTTTAATCCTAGTCTTACCCTCACAGAGTCTTCCTCAAGCGTTTCTGGCTACATCCTTACCTTAGCTGAGGTGAACTAGATTCGCGCATCGCCCTGTCAACCCATGTTGATGGCGGGTGCATCCCTTTGTATCCCACTTTTGATACATGTGTCAACCCAATTCCTCGTTCTTTGGGATACTGCCCTTTGTAGTGCTCTATTGGCCGGCGGACCTTTCGTTTTTCTTAGACTTGTTAGTCTCTTCTGTCCCCTAGTTTCATAAATCGCCGAACGGTCTTCCAGGCGGCATTTCGACACATTGCCCTCGCCCGCCCGCGGGTTCGTCCCCGGACGGATGCGGATAGTTTGCCTCCTTTCTGCTTTTCTTGTACCTCCCTCCTTTTGACTTGCAGGTATAGATTCGGAGTCTGCCTGAATGAGGCCCACGCTTTTGGATTAGCTCACAGCTGGGTCCGCTATATTGTTCTGCTGTACCGCCATGACTACCACCTCTTTTTTTGGGATCGACGGCTGCAAGGTTACGTCGTCTGTCTGTTCGTTTGGATTTTTCCGTACCCGGAAAATATACATCTTTTTTTTCCGTAAAACAATTTTTTTTTCTAATGTTCCGTAGTGCCCCCTAGTAAACCATTATCTCCCTTCTACGGGCCCCCCCCTCTTCTCCTGGTAAACAGATGCTCCCAAGAACGCTTCCTTTGTCCAGTTTTCTTTCCTTCGCTGTGTTTGCCTTTTGAACTCCATGAAAGACTGCACTCCTCACCTGGCAGTTCCACACCCTACCTTAACCCACGTCTTTTCAGTCCCTTGCTTCCTTCCAGTGCGCAGATTATTGTTTTCCGCCTCAACTTTCCAATTACCTTTCGGTACTGATAGATCTTCCCCCCTTCCCCAGGTTAGCGAATTTCTATTTTTTTACCTGGTCTGGAGTCTTCCCCCACACTCTCAAGTTTAGAAATTTCCTCAAGTAACATTACCTGGTGCCACCCGGAGAACTTCTTAACCTTTCCCCCCGTCAGCTGTCTTTGTCGTCCCAGGGACCTCCATACATATAATGGGTTCTCTAGACCCTTGTCAGCTCACTTCATCCTAAATCTTTTTTTTTGAGTTTTTCTTCTTTTTAGTTCTTTCCTCGTAGAAAGCATTTGCTCTGGTTTTTCATGGCTGCTTTCCGATACAGCATTTTCCCTGAGTAGTATTTCCTCTGGATGGAAATGAATAGTTGGCTCTTACACCGAGATTTCCTAAGTTTGCGCTTTAGCAGGACAAACCTGGTTTCTTGAAGTCTATGTGAAATTTCCATATTGGGTTCCTCTTTTTTCTCTTTTCCCCTATAAGTTTTTTTTTTTTTTCTCGATGTTACCTCCTTCTGGTCAGAATTTTCTCCTCCCCCTTACAGTCCCGCCCTTTTTTTACTTCTTAAGATGCAGGAAGCGCCCTAGGTCCCTAGCAAGGGAGGAAGTTACCTAGTCCTTAAACTGCGCCACCTCTTATTCTTCTGAAGAATAAAGTTAGCAACCCCATCTTTCCGCATGAACCCCTGGCAACTCTGAACATCACGACCCACCGAGAGGTCCAGGGGAATTAGAGAACCCTTCCTTCCTATAATCTGATGCGCTGACCATTGGGAGCCTCCCCAAGCGGATAAGTGGTTCCTTCCCCCAACCGTCCTTCAAGGGGACAGTACCCCTCGTGCTGACCCCCCCCCCCCCCCACCCCCCTTTTTTTTTTTTTTTTTTTTTTTTTCTTTTTTGGTTTCTTTGCTTCTTTTGTCTTTGTTGTGTTTGTTTTTGTGGGTTTTTTGGCGTCTTTTTCCATTTCTCCAACGGGCTCTTTCGCCCCCCCTTCAAACTCAACAGTCTAAGTAACAGTGGACTTCAGCACCTATGGACCTAAAAGGACTTTTGCCCCGTGGTAAACAGCTGAACAGATGCCGTCCCGTGAACAGATCCTGTCAACGCCTTCTTCCGGCGGCTGTACGCCCCATGTTGCCTCTCCTTCATGATGTGTGGCCTGTAGCCCCCCCCCCCGTCCCACAAAACCGTCCCACAAGACGCGGACTCCCTCCCCCTTTTTTTTCTTTGATCGCTGTCCCCCTGCTCCCTAATGTGTTTCGCCCGTTCGTGTCCTGTTGTAATCTTTTCACCTCCCCCCTAGCGATACCCCAACCCTGGTTTACTACCCAACCGGCAAATAGGTCCCCTTTCCGTTCCACAACTCCCCTCTCTCAACTTCACTGCCGGCGAAGCGCTTGATCTTCATTATTTCCTCCCCACTTTCAAATTCTTATCTCTCCAACAACTCACGAATCCCTCCTTTTTTTTCAAGCCAGAATCATACTGCCCATTCCTCGATATAAGACCTATGATCCTGTAAAAAATAATAATTCTTCCCACCAATCTAATTTATGGTACTTAGAATCTCTTCGAAGTAGCCCCCCCAACTGGTCTTTAACATTTTCATAAGATTCGCCCCGTTTATAAAATATCTTTAGACCCCCCGATCGTCCCCTTCCCTACCCCTTTCCCCTCAGCCGTTAATTATCTCCATTTCAAAAACTTTTTTTAGCCCCACCCCCCCGCCTTACATGACACCTGATCCAAATTTATTCCCTCTCATTTCCTCGCCGCTCGCGAATCTACTCGGCTACGTACTTCCTTCCTTTTAACCCCCCTCTTTGCCAAACCTGCGGTTTCTTCAACGTCTCCTTTGATTGATAACTTTCCCCCATCTTCCGGAGCAATTTTTTTCAATCTTTCTTGTGCCCATACTGAAAATGGCCCTGGTTTCCACCAATGTCCGTTTTCCTTGAGAAAATTGCCCCCGCAATTTTTGTTACTACCACTCGATTTCAACCTAGAAGAATCCACCCCAGAACCCCCAGCACCTTTTCTGTCGAAGCCTTTAGCACAATAATCGCGAGTTAACCCTCATAGATAGGTCCCCACTTTTTTCTTCTGGTTATTCTGATGTTTTTTTTTCTACCTAGAATACGGTTTTACCAGAGCCCACCAAATATTAATCTTGACCAGTGACTTTCTCCTGTCCCACCTTCGCCTTCATCGGTCACCAATGGCTCGGCGGACACAGCAACACAATCTGCACACCCCCACCAAGGTTCACCAACCCGGGCGATTATTCTCCGATATCTTCCCGGAATCTCCTCCGAAGTCTCTCCCGTTGATGGGTTTCATGCGGTTTGCCAAACACAGGTTCCTGTCATCGTTTCACCTTTGAAACTTCTGTAGGTACCCCTTTTTTTCCAAAAATCTTTAGTTAAAGGAAGTCCTATCATCTTAACAACCCTTGTCGTTGCCAAATCAACATTTTCGTTTTTTTAAGAAGGCTCTTAGTAAAGTCGATTGTGGGGGAGGGTGCGTTGGGGTTTTGTTTTGTGGGGGGGGTGTGTTTGTTCTTCCCTTTTTCCTTCTTCTTTTTGGTGGGGTGTGGGGTTTGTTCTGTTGTGTTTAGGTTTCTGGGGTCTGGGGTTTTGCCCTTTGGTTGGGGGTTGTGGTGGGGCCAGAACTCAGCCGCGCCTTCCCCAACCCCCTACTCGTAAAAGACCCACTGTCTATTTCCTGCAATCTCCTTGCCCGGAATTCCTGTTCCGGACCTCCCTCTCCATGACCCCTTCCCTTTAATAAATTCTTTTCAAGTTGCGTGAAATTTCAGGAAGCGTTATTCCTGGAGTTCGCAAAACAGTTAAAATTTCTAAACGTCCCAGATTATGGTCGCCTTTCTCCGGAACGCCCCCCCTCTTCCCCCCCCCATGCGTTTCCCGTTGAGCTTAATCGTCCCCAATCGTGGGTTTCTCAAATTTATGAATCTATCTTCTTTCCTTGAATTTTAGAAAAGCTCCAGCAAAGATCCCCATCCAGAACATGGAGTCTTCCTTGCCCGAAGATGAGCTTACGACGCCCAAACGCCCTAGCAGTATTTTCCTTCAACCTCCCAAAAGCGGCTATAGCAGTCAGCGCGCCCCAAAACTTCCCTGCGCCCCCCCCCTAGGCTAGACACCACCGCATCCCCCCCCCATATAAACCCCGATTCGCCGTCTCAAACCCCCCGAGCGAACTCCGGATTCCCACCTTTTGACGCTTGTCCTCTTCCCCCCCCCCGGTTACCCCGGTTTTCATTCGTTTTACCTCGTTTGCCTCCACCTCGCGTGGGCAAATTGTAGTCGCCAACACCCCGAATTCCCTTGCTGAGAAAGCGCCCTTTCCAATTAACACATCACCGTTTCACCCTTCTCATCTGAAAGTTCACTTTTTTTTCCAGATAGTTCCTGCCCCCCCTCTTATCCCTGCTTGTTTTCTTTAGCAATATGTTTTGTTAATGTTGCTTCTCAATGACCCCCTGCTTTGTTGATAGATGCATCTCGTCAAATCTCCTAATCCCCCCCCCGTTCACTCTGCTTACTCTCACCGTGTGTCGCCCGGTCACGTGCAGCCAACATTTGTGCCCCTGGAGCGTTGCGAGAGTCAGATAGACCGAAACCCCTCATTTTTCAAGGCACAATTCTACCGAGGTCTCGATTCCTTTTCTTTCTTACTTTTATCCGTTTGTGTTTTTTTCTCTTTAGTTCAGCTGCAGAGGTTTGAGATTTTTCGGACTTCTTGTGGCTCATGGAAGAGCAAAATTTCCATACACTGTTTTTCTTTTGGACTTGCATCCTCTTCATGACCGCCCCGGCCCTTTTCATTGGCTTCGGTCTTTCGCCCCCACCTCTTTTTTGGATGCTTAAGCATCTTTTTCCGAGTGTATTCTTCGCTTTGTGCACTTTGCCTCCTCGCTCCCAACGAGCCTTTCGTGCACTTGCCTCGTGCTACCCCTGCATTAAACGCCGCACAGAGCCTCACTTTCGGCGGGCGGTATTTTTCATGTGTGTTCGAGCTTTCCTCCTATGCCTCTTCGGCATTCCACCTTGGATTTTTTTTATATTGGAAACGGCCTTGTCTTTCTCCAAGTCACAGTTAACTTCGGTTTTTCCTTAGTCCGGACACTGGGTCCCCCTATTTTTAACGGATCAATTCCCCGAATGCCTTTTGTTAGCTCTTCTTTGACCTTTTTCAATAGACTCCCACCTTTGTTCTCCTTCTAGTTCGGGTACCATGGAAATGCGAGTGGATGTTTTTCGGTTCATTTTTTGCCGTATTTGGAGTCAGTTGCTACCTTTTCCTCTTTTGGAATTTTTTTGCTTTTTATGTACGTTGTTCGCGCTGCCCTTTCCCGCCCCTGGTCCCTGGCGGTTTCAGATCCCTTACCTATAAGAAGTGTCTTCGTCTTTGCTTCGGAGGAAAGACCGCCGATCCCCATGGTGAGTTGATTGCACTCTTTTGCGTGCGCACCCTAAATTTCACCTCTCCTGAGCCCAGTTTTCCTCAAAAGGCTTGCCAGGGAACTATGCCCCTCCTTGAGGATAAGGCGAACCGACCTCCCCCACCCTTTGTCGAACTCGGAAATTTTTTAATCCCACCTTTTTTTTATAAATGGCACAGGGAAAGTCTATTTTCCCCCCTTCGAATTACCCTACCCTGCGTTCTGCTTGAAGGACCGTTCTCTGGAAGGCGCTATTTAGGTTTTTTTTCCCCCCTGTCCGGTGAAAATTCTTCTGTTCCTTCTTTCGCAAGGCTGCTGTGAAGGACTCATAGTTGTTTGTGCCCTCTCACGATTTATGGCCCACTTATCCCTTCTCATAGTCGTTCCTTCGAACTGCCCACGAAAAACAGTTAGAGGGATTTGTTTGCCACGAAATTTTACACTATTGGCATCTCCCGCTGGAAAGACCCATTTCTGGTGCCCATTTATCCCGTTCGTTGTGGTACCTAGATGATTGTGAGAGGGCAATACCCCTGATGTCGGACTCTTTCCCCGCGTAACATTACCCCAAGAAACGGCCCACGTGCGTTGCTGTTTGACATCGCTGACCCTTGATCACAAGCTGCCCGGCGTTACAGTGGTGGCCGACGACAGTTTTGCTCTCTTGCGCGTTTTACTGGCTTTACATAGGCCCCCCACAAGTGGCGTATGCCTTTTCCCTGGCCACTCTTCAGGCTTTTGTGCCCCCCTGAACCGGCGAAGGATTTCTCTCCTGTCCTTTGCCAGCGATATTACCGATACGTCGCTTTGTCCGCGCAAGCATGATTTCCTCTAAAATTGCGCTTTCCCCCACCGAATTTGCTGGGTTTCTCGGCCCGTTTCATGTCTCCTTTGTTGGTTTTTCTTCCCCTGGGGACGCGCTGGCGACTAACTACCATTTTTGGTTTTTCCCATGACATTGTCCCTTTTTTCTCTCGTGCAGTGCACCCCCGAAAGATTCCCCGATTTGTCTCTTCTTTTCCTATCACTCCAGATTTCATGTTTCTCCCCGTGACCTCCCTTTTTTCTCCCTCTTTGTCGCCTTTCCGTCCCCCTTCCCTCTGATCTTCAGGCGTAATTCGCTGTCCCTATTTTTAGGCGCTTGTCCCCGACACCTTTGTGTCTCCCTTTCCTAAGCTTAAAATTCCCGACTCTTTCCCGTGGTCTAGGAAATTTGTCTTTGAGATCTGCCGGCGGACTTGCGTGTTGTTTGATTTCTTTTTCTTTTTTTAAGATGATGGTCGCATCTCTTGATAAGTTTTGTTCCCCCTTTTCTCTCCGGGTCCTTTAAAGGGAGACCCGTGTCAAGGGCTATCGGCCGATGCTGCCTCTTTTTCGTTTCCCCCTCCTTATGAGGACGTCTGATGCTGTTGGGCTGTATCCTGACCCTGCGTCTATCGCTTTGAGGTCGGACTACCTTCAGGTCTCACAGTGGCTCCTATTGAAGATTTTGCTCTCTTCTGATTTGCTTTCTCCCCCCATCAATGATCCCAATGCCCCCCCTCATTGCTATTTTAATTGGATGAATGTTACTCTCTGCGTCGGTTCTTTTTTGGCAGACTCTTCCTATTGAGAATTTTTTTCCCTCCCAAAAATTTTTCTCCTCTGATGTTAGAGTGAACATAATTTAACAAAGATCTCACCCTTGTGCTTTGGGCTCACCTAGAGGTCCTTCCCCCCTTAGACAACGTCGAAGCTGATGTTTGTCTTCGATTTTATTGTAGTTTTCCCCTCTGTTCTTGGTTTCTTTTTCCCAGGAACTCAGCCGGTCCTAAGCCTGGGGCCATTAAAGACCCTAGTAACTTCACCCGGATTTGTGCACTGTCCCCCTTTCGATTTTTTTCGGAACTTGTTTATGCTGCTTGGCCGAGGGTCACAGCCACTTGTGTTCAACCTGAAAGTTTAAGTTTTCATAAGCATCTTCCCCGAAAGTCACTTTTCCCTTCTTCGCAATGTCTACTTTTTCCTATGGAGGTCCAACCCACGTGTCAGCTTCTTTTTCTACGTAAGAGGACTGGACATGG
>Ga0179591_1461821_pt1 | contig 19865 bp, 21 predicted proteins | sample CZOMad2_1_08_16f_FD_182891 | JGI IMG/M metagenome (GOLD analysis project Ga0179591, IMG submission 182891) | Vadose zone soil fungal communities from Angelo Coast Range Reserve, California, USA - CZOMad2_1_08_16fungal (PacBio error correction) | ecosystem: Environmental > Terrestrial > Soil >... | reverse complement strand
CCCTCCCGCCGAATCCACTCCGCAGAAATGGAGAGGTCACTCACAGTGCTTCTTCTAGCAATCTCAGAGATGCGCCCTCCTGACTATTCTTTTCCCTTTGCCCAGGATTTTCTCTTCTCGATTTTTTTCGGAAGCTCAATTTCCAATCCCCAACCTCCCTTGAGAATGAGACCTCCTAAGTTTTATTCTTGAAGCTCCTTTCGAGAGATGCCAGTACTTCTTTTGATGCGAAAGAGATGGCTCTCCCTGTCGACTCGACGAGTTTCGGCCGCTTGTTTCTTTTTTTTTTATTCTTCTCTCCCCTTTCACTGGCACGATGCCCTTAGTCAGTCCCTTCTGAAGCCGTGATAGATAACTTTTTTAGCCCTCTTTCGCCATTTCTCCCTGTGATGATCGCGTCTTCTATAGGCGGTCGCCTTTCTTCCCCCAGCCTGCCCTCCCTCGAAAAGATTGTCCCTTTTCCCAACTTTCTCCCCCCGGCGCGAGACTGAGGCTTTTTCCCCAATCCCTCGGACCAACTCTTTCTAGAAAACCTTTCCCCGACCTTCCTCCTCTCTCCTTCTTCTGAGAGGGCTCTCAGCTCCCCTTCGAGAAGACACCCCCCCCCGGGGGTTTTTCTTTCAGCATACCCTTTGTAGAAGTTCAGGATCCCTCCTCTCCTTTTTTGATCTTCCTCACCGCGGACCCTTCATTCGGGAGTCCCTTTTTTTTCCCCCCTTTACCAATCCCCGAGAAATGAGTCCCCCCCCTTTTCCCCCCTACAACCCCCCCACCTCTTGGAGCCCTTACAAAACGCCGTTACCCTCCCTCAACTTTGTCTTTACGCAGGGTGTTTTCCTTAAAGAGATCCTCGTGTCACCTTCGCCCTTCCACAAGTTCCCCTTCTCAGATGAAGAATCTCTCTTTAGCGTTAGTACTCATCAAACGTTGTTGACGGCCTCGTTCCCCTTTTCCCACCTTCACTGCTGAAAAAAAACGCTCCTTTCGGCCCAATCTTCAAGTCTCAAGACAATGTCTATTCGTACCTCCGCAACTTCGTCTTGAAGGGATAGAGGGAAAAGATGCCCTTCTTGCAGATTCCCCCTTTCCCATATATAGGCGCATCCGATACCACCCTGACCTTGATAGATTGCTCCTCTCCCTCCATACTCGTTGGGCCGAATTCCGATAGGCCGGCAGGGCGGCCCATCGGCCCTCCTCCTGTCATTGGAAAAGGAATTCTCGCACTAAATACCTTCTCCATAAGATTTCCTCCAAGTGAACCCATTCGGCCCCCCATATCTTGGTTCTAGTGTTCTTTGACCTCCGATTGAAAAACACCCCCTGTATATTCCTCGCGGGGGGTATTGGTCTCCTTCCCCCCTTTTCGAAAACTCATTTTTTCCTGCTTGATTATCTAATCGCTTGTTTCTTCCCATTTTTGGTTTTTCGTGGGGGTTCAATAATGACGCTTTTTTCACTTTGCGTCATGTCCCTTTATTGGTCCCTCCCCCCGATTGCAGGTTAACCCTTCCCCCCTTGAACTCCCCCCTCATCGGATGTCACCCCTACTCCCACTTCTCAGATCGCCTTTTCCCCGCCGTTCGGCCTGAAGTCAGAGACGAATCACCCCCCCCTCATTCGGGAAGACTCTCCTACGCCCGCCGAAGAAGGTTCCCCCCAGAAGGGTGCATTCCGCCCTCAGTAGCTCAAAAAGGATAATAAATATTTTTTTTTTCTTCCGGCATAAGAAATTACTGTTTCCGTTCCTCTCCCGGAGGATTTCCCCCTTACTTCGGGTCGGCCCTTTTTACTCCCCTGTCGGGTGCGTATAGTCCCATCTTCAGTTTTTCTTCCCCCGCCGGTCCCCGCCGCCCGAAAAGCCGACACCTCCCAACAAAAATCACGTTCCCTTCCCCCGGTCCCAAGAAGAGAAGCGGCGTTTTCGTCAGCCTGGGCTATCAGATAAGGAGGAGGCGGAGTTTATTTCTTCCCAATGCTTCCTGTTAAAAATAGACAGCATTGCTCCCAGTAACTCCATGCCCTGCATTCTCTTTATGTAAATTTGAGTCCAACATGGTTGTCCCGCCTCGGGAGAGTTCCTGGGCAATACGAGCTCCCCTGCCCTATGTTCTTGTCGCGGTCTTTCCTTCTTACGAATAGACAATTCACTTGGTCTCCAAGTTCTCGCTACTGCAATAGGCGGCTTGCCATCTTTCCGTTTTAAAGTTCTGGAGATAACCCTCTCGGCCTTCCCGTTGAAGTTCCTGCGGCATATCTCAACCGCCGGATTTTAGAGAAGGCCCCCCCTCGAAGGATACTTCTCATAAAAGCGGCCGTTCTACCGACGCTTTAGGATTGTAGTAGAGCCACTCTTCTTCCCGCGAAAGTTCTGCTGTTCAAGGTCGAAGTATATCCTCTGTTGGTGAGAGATCTCCCCCTCGCCCCTTCGTGATGAAGTGGCGTGCCCTTCCTCAAGCGACTTTTTTTCTCTCTTCGGAATTGGACCAGGCCGCTCCCCCGTGGCTCCTTCCCCCACCGGGAGAGAAGAATTCCGGCTCCCCCTACGCGAGACCCCAAGCTAGACGAAGTCTCTGAAGCAGAACTCATCACTCTCGCCCCACTCAGAAGGGCAGGATAGATTTCTTTCCCCGAGTTCCTCCTGGAATGTAGCACACCTTTAGCTGGGCTTCCCCCCCAGGATCATCCCTCAATAGGAGTGCCGTTTTTTCTGGATTGAACCTGCGACCCTTCTGCCAAAATAAGAAGTCTCCTTTATAACGGAAGAAGGTCTTTTGCCCCCCATTACAAATGCTTTGTTACTGGATTTCCTTTTTTCTCCGGACAAGGAAGTCGATGAAAGGCCTTTGCAGGTATTATAAGCGAACTCTTTTCTCAGTATCTCCCCGAGTGCTGTACCCTCTAAACGCCCTTCCTCTTCGCGTGGTGAAGTTCTTGTTGAGAACACTTTTTCGGGAAGGCGTCCTCTGAGGTTGATTTTCAAACTCCTCGGAAATGTCATTTCCCCACCATGGTTCCAAATACTCCCCTTTCAAGCAGAGAGTCCCCCGCCGGTGGCCAGTTACCTTTTTTCCCTTTCAATAAGAAGGGAGGAGCTTTTCCTGGTTATCCCCAGTCATGTCTGACCTTGATTATCCTGGGCGTGCCCCTAGCCAAATCTAAGGAGTGGGGACCAGTATTTTTTTTTTTCTCAGGATGCCGGTCCCCTCCTTGGAGAGGGTTCAATACGTCTCCGCCTGCCATGTAGGGACTCCTCCTGGAAGGAATAGAGTCTCTTCATTCCCTTCGATATTGAGGTATAGTGGGAGTGTTCCTGTTTACCTCTCGCGTAGGTTCGAAAATATTTGGTGACCGGCCATTCTTTCCGTCCCCGACTTCACCACCTGCACATGAAGAAAAGTTCCTTTTCTTTTATGGATCCTTCCCCCCACAAAGTGCGACACCATGGTATATTCAGGCCCTGATGAGGATCAAGATAGTAGAGCTCCTTGTTTCGATGGATTCTTACTCCCCTCCCCCAACAGAGCGGGATTTTCTTTGTTCGCCCGGGTCCTTGACTCTCCCATAAAGAAATCTCCTTTTTTTGTCACTAATATCTTTTCACTCCTGGTCACATTGACGATTTCTTGAGCGGCCTTAATTTCTTTTCCCCCTTTATCCAGACAAGTTCAAGGGTAAGCTTTCCTTCTTCTCGATGCTCTTTTTCTCGTCCCGGCCTGATCGACACCTTCTTCTATTTATTCCCGAAAGCGCTCCCCTTTGTGGTTGTTTTTCTTTTCCCTGTCCTTCCCCCCGTATTGGGAAACGTCAGCCTCAAGATTGTATCGATACCCGTAAATCCCCGGGACACTGTTGCTCCTATTCTCTTTTTCGGCTCCCTAACCAAGGGAGATATGTTTTTTTTCCTGATCCCCACAACAGTTTCCCTGATGCTTCAGTAAAGCCTTTCCCCCGTTTTTTCTTTGACGAAAAAGATGACGGCACTACCCCCCTCAATCTTTCGTCATCTTTTTCTTCCCTTGCCGCATTCTTCCCCCCCCGTGATTTCACCGATTGCCCTTCCGATCCCGATCCGCTTCTTTACTTCCTCGACACTTTCCCGTTGCATTTCACGAGGGCGCTTTTCTGTAGGGCGTTTTTAGGCTCCAGCGGAGCCGTTTAGTCCTCGTTCGATTGTTCGGATCCTTTAATACTATTTCTTTTTTTTTTTACCGAATTTCTCCCCGAGTCGTTGTCCCTGGTCACTCTCTCCCTAAATAGGCGATGGCTACCCCCTTTCGGCGCGTTCTTTCTAAGGCTATACGAATCTACGCTTCATGGTCCCCTTGTAAGCGCTTGTCTTCCCTCGCCCGAGACTTTTTCTTTCCCTTCCGAAGATAATGAAGCCTTTTTTCTTAGATCGCCTTTTTTTTTCTCAGCGTGGCAGTCGATTCCTCTTAAGCCCGTTTCCCCCCCCCCCTACTCTATTTCCCCTTATGAAAAAAGATCTTCGATGACGCTCGCCCCTTTGTCTAAACGGTAAGGCTCCAGTTTTTCTTCATCGTTCCCTCATACAAGTTTGAATAATTCACAAGGGCCTTGTCCAATTTCATTTTGTGGGGGCCTTTATTCCGCTCGCCGCTCCTTAGCCCCGGCTGTGGAAATGGGATATCCCTTTTTTTTTCTTCGACTAGAAAACCCTCCTGGACAGATATCTCTTTTTGTTGTTGAGCGAGTCTTATTTTTTTCTAGTCGAAATACGGTTCAGTCGCTCCGATCGCGGCGGAGTCTGATCCAGGAGATAGGGGCCCCCCCCCCCCCTCTTTTCGTTCAGTCATGGTCGCACCCTGATGGAAGAGACTAGACCCCGACAGTGTCCTTCCGATCATAGTTTTCCTCTTCCCCTTTTAATCAGTTTTGGCCTGTAGCATCTTCTCAGAAACGCTTGGTTTTTTCTCGGACGGTCCATCTCGCAAGACCACACCCCTTCTACCGGAGCGCATTTCGTCTGTTAAGCCTTTTACAAAGCGTCCTTTCCCCCTATCAATTTTTTCTGAAATATGAGAGGTTCTTCGTCGCGTAAGAGCTTCCTCTCTCTCAACGGAACTACGCTCCTATAATTCAAAACTTTGTAGCTTTGCCCTTTTTTTGCTAGGCGTGACCGACCTCGTCTCCTCGCTCCAGCGAGTAAGTGTCCTTCATAACTACCAAACCCTTGGATCCTTCCCCCCCTTCCTTCATGTAAACGACACGTGAAGGTCTTCTTTTTTTAGCTCTTTTTTTTTTCCTAGAGAGATCGATCGTGTCTTTCAATAACGTGGCAATTCTCCCTGTTTAGTCTTTGCTTTAGAAGTTAGGTTATTTTCCCTTCAAGTGTGGGGAAGGCTCCTTGAGTCCTAACAGGTGGCTCACTCCCGTAACCACCCCCTAGATATACTCGTGTCCTAACTCTCTTCAGCACTTCTGATCCTCACTTCGCCCCCCCCCCATGTGGACTTTTCCTTCCTTCTCCGCGGAATCTCCCCGATTACCTTTATCCTTCAATATCGGTAATTAGGGATTCCAACCAAACCTTTGTTTCCTTCTTTTGTCTTCCTCCGATATAAACTAGTTGTGGCCGTCTTTCGATTGAGGTCCCGAGCGAATGAGATCTCCCCGGTGACCGGACCTTTTCTTTTCATCTGCCGAAATACTTTCTGCTCATAAGCTTTTCTTCCCGCTCTTCTCCCACATCGCTTTTCTCGAAGGGTAGAGTGGACTTTTTTTCCCCCCACCGGAACTTTTTCCCTCCTCCCTTTCAAACACCATAGCCTTAGCTCACGTTTTTCTTTATTCTAACCATCCCTTGAGTAAGATGTTTTTCCTCTCTTCTTGTTCCTTGATAGATTTCGATCGCACTGGTGTGTCTTGACGTCTCCTTCTGGAAAAAGTTGCCCCCACCTTGCAGTTCTTTTTCCCCTGCTTGCAGATGTAGGTACAATCCTTGCATATTTGTCTTTCAAGAGGGGATGTCACCCTCTTTCCCTCTACTCCCCTCTTCAAAGATCGAAGGCCTCCGCGAGGCCTCTTCCCTACCTGGGGCCGCCTGTCTTTTCCCTGCCCGACAGTCCCCCCCTCCTTAATAGGGTCGTCCCTTGACCTAATATTTTCGGAGAGGGACAACCAGGTTCCTTTTGACCGGCATTCTAGGAAGGTGCCCCCCGAGAAAAAGCCCGGCTTTAATAAAGAGACGGGACCATTTCGGGTCGGCCATCTCCCCCAAGCCTGTGGTAGTTCGGTTTTTTCTTCCACCATACCCCAATTCTTACCGGTCCTTTCGTTGCTTAAGGTAACCCCCCTTCTTCAACCCTCTGCAAGCCCTTTTCCTTACCCATCCCGCCCAGGAAACAGGCGCGCTCTAGAAGTGCGTTTCTCTCCTTTGGACCTATCCTCCCTCTGGAGGAGAGTAGTAGGAGCCTCCCTCCCCTTCTTAGTAGACGCAAAATCGACATTTCCCTTTCTCCAGCCAGTAACGCCATTCCCGGCTCTTTAGTATTTTGCTTATGACCTTTCCCCCCCTTCTCTTGTTGGAATCGGCTTGGAATGAGTATGTCGCCGCCTCCACTTCTGCACCTTCTGTCGAGCTTGAGGATGAATTCCCCTCTTCCCCTTCATGTTCTTTTTTTTTCACATTTATTTACACCATCGTGGCATCCTCTTTGCGTTTGATGACCCTCCCTGATAGGAGTAAGGAGACCCCTTCTGATACACTTTCCCCCTCTTTGTAGTGCCGTGAGCGTTCCTCTGAAGGTGAGACGCCGTTGTTCTTCTTTGTTCAGCTTTGAATATACTCCTCTTTTTCCTTCGGGTAACCTTTCCTATAAATAGTAGAGTAGGATTGTAGCCCCTCCTTCAGGACGCGCCTTCCTGGTACGTCCCACCCTCCATAAGTTGTTGTTGTGATATCTTTTCATGCCCTCTGGGGAGCCCCGAAGTGCTTTTTCTCTCCCTTCAACCCCCGTAAGATTGTAAGGAATTTTTATTTTTACCCGGATTCTATGACCCCATTCCCGACGTGACGCTATAGAAAATCTTCTGCAGAAGTCCCTCTCCCCCCTCTTCTCCGCGCGACGCAACTACATCTGGGATTTTGAAATCGATTTCTTCCCGTCGCCTACGTGGAAAAGTCTCGATGCTTTTCCCTTGGAAGGTCGCCCCTCCCTGAATTTTCTTCTCTCGAAGAATATACGCCTCTTCGCTCGCCCTTCCCCGCAATCTTGGATTTCTTCTCCAAACTCCTCTCAGAGGAAAACACCCGGCATCCTTTTTTTTCCCCCTCACATAGAATCTTCTTGAAGAAAGTCCACCTGGAATGTCTATTTGACCTCTGTCTTCTCCTACTAACCAGATAAATCCCCTCTAGGTTTTCCTAGTTCCAGCTTCCCCCAGAAAAGGACCAGCCTCCCTCGAGCCTTGTTCCCTTTTTGAAGTGATTTGGTGCCGTCTCGTTTTGATTTTCGGGATTCTCTTTGGCAATTTGGGCCTCCATGGTCCATCTCCCCTGAAGACGAGGGTCTGTAAAGGAGGGGCGAAAGAAAGTTTCTCCTAAGCCCCCAGAAGAGGTATTCTTTCTACAAGCCCGGTTGACAGTTTCGCTTGGCAATCAGAAGGGACAGCCTTATCGGCCCCTCTGTCCCCACCGGATTGCACTATAAGAACAAAACCTTCTTTTGCTTCTTTCCCTTCCCCCCCCCCTTACGCGGCTGGTGCCCCCCCGCGCCGTCCATCCGGGTTCCGCCTGCAATGGAGAGTGCTTTTTTCTTTTTCTCGCGGTCTCTTCGTCCTTCTCCTTGAGGAAGCTTGGAGTACTGATTCTTTCTTGACATCTGCGGAGGTTAGACAAATATTTTCTGGCACTTCCCCTGGCATCGCGGAAAGCGCCTAAAGCCCCCCTTCCGCAATTCCTGATTGGAGAACGCCCTCCCCCCAACCTTGCTTTAACCAACCATCACGGGCACCCCCCTCGATCCTATATCATTAGGTTTCGATGGCTCACGAATCCCTCCCCCCGCGTGGAGCTCGCCACTTGGTGTTTGCCCCCTCTTGTAAGGACTGTGATCACCCTCCCCTAGACCGGCGAAGACACTCTTTCATGGGTTCACCTTGGCGTTTCCTCAACCCATGAGAGGACTTAATATTATGTCCTCTTCCCTCTTCCCCCGGGTCAGACTGGGAAGGCGTTAAGGGCGAGCCTGGCCGGCCTTTTTCCCACATGGCCCGAGGATGTGCATTTATATCTCTTTCCCCCTTTCTTTCAATGTCCCCCCCCTTCTCGGAGGCAGAATACTCTTTTCCAGACGACTGTCTCCCTTAGCGGCAAGTTTTTTTCTAAGCCCTCCTGGGGAAAGCAAAGGCCTTAAGGATCTTCATCATTTCCTTCCATCGCTTTCCTTTGACTTTTCCGGTGGGTTTCCCCCCCTTTTTTCACCCAGGACATCCCCCGCCGGCAACCCTTTTTTCCTCCCGAATCAGATTAACGCCCATCTGAAGCTTTCCTTTTCGGCAATTTCGAAAATTTCTCTTTTGACGAAAGTTCCCTCCCTTCCTCGCACCGCGCAATCCCCTTAAAGCCTTTTTTCCCCTTACGTGGGTGTAGGCGTTTTGGACCTTCTTCCGATTTGACGTTTTTCTTTGATATACTCTCTTTCCCCCCGAATGAAGTTTGATTCTTACGACGAGACAACACACTTTATACCTTTTTGAGATAGGCGCGGGATTCCTTTTTTTCCTTCGACTTTCCTTCGGAAGCGCCGCGCAGAGGTCCCTCCTTCGTCAGACTGATGCTCTATGGTGTGACTGATCTTTTTTTTTTCACCGACAGACCCCGACTTCTCCTCTGAATGGTGTGGGCTTTCCTTTCGGTTTTCCTCTTAAGCCAAGAGTTTCGTCATCCTCTACAGCCCCCTTATGAACCTTTCGCTATCAGTCCACTTCGCGACATGGCGAAGTCACGGTCAGCCTCCCACTCCATCGTCATTCCCCCTCTATGAGAAATGATTCCTCAGCCATCCTTGCCCCTCTTCGAGTAGCGTGGGTCCCGCGATTCCAGTCTTCCTGCTTTTCCTCGCGACATGGGCCTTTCTTTTCTCTAGAAAACATTCTTCTCTATTTACTCCTCTTTTCTTCTCTCTTTGGTTGAGAGCTGCATTTTCTTTTTAGTAACTTTCCCATGTCAGCGAGCTCCTCCTTCCTTCGCCTGCCCTTGAGGATAGCGCGTCCTCCCCACGCGCCTTTATTCATTAAGTAGTCAGTCATTCTCCCCCTGATCTCCTTTCCAAGATGGAAGAGACTCCTTTTTCGCCTGTCCCCTTTCTTCCGTTTTCTATCGCGATTCCCTTTTAGACTCCTTTCGCATATGGTCTTCACATCCCTTATCCCCCTTTGTGAGCAAAGCCACCATTTTCCCGCTCGCGAGCAGTATGACTTTTTCCACTCACTTTCTCCCCCATCTGGGGCCCTTCTTAAGAAATATAATCTTCGGCCTTCGTAGGGAGTTTCCCTTTTCTTTCGATAGAAGATCTTTCCCCCCCGAATACGGGCCGTCCCCCTTTCAAACTTCGTCTATTCTTTTTTGCATAGTAGACAATGTTTTTTTTCTTCCCTCGGATCAATCCTTAATTCCCCCGCCTTTCCATCGTAGAAAACCTCCCCCCCCCTTAGCCTTTCCCACCCCCTGCCAAAGAGTAAACGAAATAGTTTTCTTCCCCTCTGCTTGATTTTTCGCGGTTGTGAGAGGAACGAGCGATTTTCACCTTCGCAATCGTTTTCCCCTTTCTCTTCGCCACCTTTTATCTGGGCGTATCCTCTGTTAGTATCTTCCTTCTCCCTATTAAAACTGCCGGCTTTACTTGCAGAAAGGGTTTTTTTTTTGTTTAGGTAACCCCCCTCATCGTTTTTTGGCAACCCCTTTTGGGTCTCCCCCCTCTCCAATGAGATCCCGTTCCTAGGAAAAAAAAGCGTTTGCTTGGCGTCTTCCAAGCGGAAGCTTTCTGCAGTTTCGTGGCGGGCCTCGTGCCTTCCCCCAAAAGGTTTCCCTTTTGCTTAGGAATTGCCTTAGAAGCCCCTTCGTTAATCAACTTCTGGGAGATCTTTTGCAGGCGCCTTCTCATGCGGCCCCAAGGATGTTTAATGGTTCTGAATATGCCGCATCCGCTCATCGTCCATGTCTGACACCCCCCACCTACTGACGCGCGTTTTCTTTCTTGATTGAGGGAGTGATTCCCCCGGAATTACCCCTCTTGTCAAACAAACCCTCTTTCCGATACTTTTGTAGATAATAAGCACACCCATGAGTACTCTCTATCCTCTATAATAGATTGTTGTTCCTTGAATCTTTTTCGATCCGCCTGCGGGTTCCATGTCCCCAATATTAGAAATAATTTGTCTTTCCCAGTGTATTTTTCCCTTCTTCCTTTTGCCCCTTTCCCCCAGCGATGCAGGTCCTTTTCTTCCTAAATACGATCGGCAAGCGTGATGTCCCCCTCTTACTCCAAATTCGTAGCTCGTTCCCCTTCCCGCCCCCGAACTCCAGGAGAGACCCCTCAAATACTCTGAACTTTGCATGAGGACTCCCACGCAAAGAAGACCCCCCTTCGAGGAATAGTTATACAATCTTTTTTTATAGTGCAGAAACCCTCCCGTTGGACCGTCCCCTCTTGCCTACCCCAAAGTAGCCCTTCTTTTCTCCTCGCTTTCCCCTCCTTCGGGTCAGGCCTCCTTCCGCGGTCCCTTGCTCTATTCTGATTCCCCTGAAAGCGTCCGAGTCTGCATTCTTTTCTTTCTTTTCTTTGCAAGGCCCCTCAGAAGAGAGGGTACGTTCCCCGCCGAAAAAGTGTTTTCACCCAAAATAAACGTCCCTGGGCACTTCAGTGTCCTAGAGAAGTGCGTTTTCTCTCTCTTTTCAGAGTCTTCGATCCGGCTCCTTAGCGATTTAAGAAAGGCCCTCCGTCGATGTCGATTTATAAAGGCCTCCGCCCGGGAGAAAGACCAGTTTTTTTCCGGCCCGGCCTAGACTTTGCAACCACTCCTTGTTTTTTAAACGATTGGTGGGCCTTTTCTGCATTGCGTATTTTTCCCCTAGTCCTGACCTCTTTGCGAGCCGAAATTTCTTTTTTTTTTATGAATATTCTCTTCATGTCGCGTGGCTCACCCCCCTTTTCTTCCTCCGAATAGAGAATTTTTCTTGCAAAGCTGGAGCCTCCTGATCGAGTCCTTCCTACCTTTTTTCCCCCTCTGAGATTGTACTTCCTCATCGAAGATTTTTAAGGATGATATCCGTGTTCTTGTTCAAGAGACGTCCGGTATTTTCATAGAAGGCCCCCCCCCCCTGCCGGTCCAACCCGTGAAAGAGAGTTTTAGGGTTGGGAGCCCAATGCGCACCGGCTCCAGGAGAGATTCCCAAGGTAGGCTTCAGAGAGAGGGGAAAGGAAGACCTTTCTTCTAGAGAGACGTATCCCTCCGTGAGTTTTCGAGGAAGCCTTTTCTCGAGCCTCATGACCCAGGGCTACGGCGGCCTTCTCCCTCTTTCGCCGTTCTTTCAAATCGCGCAGTAGAATGGACCTTTCATTCTTTGATTCTTCCCTTCGGCGCCCTAGTCCCCGCCTTCCCACTTTTCCCCCTTTAAGGCAATGGAGCTCTTTTTTTAATAGATCTTCTCTGCAGCACAAAGTGGCCATCTCTGTCGTGCCTTTTCGAAAAGAAAATGGTCTCCTCCCCCCTTTTTTCATTTCGTCGAGGCGCCTGCCCTTCGAAAATTAGAGCGCCGAGGAGTCCCACGTGCTTCTCTTCCCTGACCGTTCCATTCATCCATCCCTTTCCTTCTGAAACCCGCTTTTTAAGGAGAATTTTTTTACTAGCGAACCTCTTCTTTCTCTGACCTTCCTTCCGAAGGAATTGACCCTTTCCCTTTTCTTTTGCTACCTTGACGGTCGTCTCCCCTCCGCCGGAGAAGGGTAAAGCGTCTTTTCCCCCTGAGGAAACTCCTTCCTTCGGATCTCATCCCCTACTCGTTAAAGGTGTTCCTTTTTCTTTTCGGGGTGTCTTGGGGGACCTGCCCCACTCCAGTGATTATGGGGAAAGACAAGTCCTTCTCCCCCCCCTCAACCTTTACCTCGAAGTGGCCGACCTCAGTGTGCCTTTTTAGGGTCCCTCCTCGGATCCTTTTTTTTTTTATAGGCAAAAGTCTTTCTGGCCGGTCCCCCTCATTTTTTTTCCGCCACAAAACAGACGATCCTCCCGATTCCGCTTTTTTTGTGCCGCTTAATGCCCTTCATTCGATTGTTTCATAAGCCCTCTTACGCCTGAAATGGATCTTCTCTCCCCTTTTCCAGCGGAAGTAGGGCCTCGATATGGAGCCTTCTTCGTGGGAGTAAGGAGTCTTTTTACATACTCTTTTGCAGGATCGTTCTCCCCTTTGGATTGCCCCGGAATAGCGGACCCCTTCCCCCTGATCAGGGGACCTTCCCCCCAGTGAAGAAACCCCCTTCCACATGGAGCCCTTTCTCCCCCCCCCCCGCCGAGAGGCAAACCCCCTTTCCGACCAAAAAATCTTTTCTCCTATCAAGCTAGAGAGAATCCCCCTCCTTGAGTAATCTACCCTTTCCCTTTAGTCGCATATATACTATTATATGGTTTTTGACCCCCCTCGAGGGTGTAAGGTTGCTATCATCCCTCCCTCCGTCAGCATTTTGTACGCCCTTTTTTTGTGCAAATTCTCCCTCTTATGAGAGGTTATTGCGGCCGCGCTTCCCCATCCCCATTTTGAAGGAGTCATCGATGCTCTTTGCGCGTCTTTCCCTTCCAATATTAAAATCGCTTAAACAACTCGTATTATGAGCATCTAATGTAAAACCTTGTTGTGTACTCTTCCGGAGCCTCTTCCACGACTACTTTTGATTCACGCAGTCTCTCCTCTTCTTTTTCTAGATAAAGTCCCTTCCCTGGGGACCCTGGAGAATTTATTTCCGGATCTTCACCGATGCCCGTAGATTTTCTTTTTCCCACCTGAGGAGTCCTGGTTGGGGTTTTTGCAAGCGCCACTCAGTCCCTCCCGAAGTTTCCCCTCCCTTCCCTTTTGAGAGGACGTCTCCTAACGCCCCCTGTTACCTCCCCCCCTCCTGAAGAGAGGACGAATTCTCTTGATTTCCCCCCCGATTGGTGAAACGATCGTTTTCCGCTCACAACCGCTCTCCCCGCGGCTTCTTTTTTCGGCGTTTGGAAGGCCTTCCCGCTTCCCCTCGTGTTTTTTTCGACGAGTGAGCGGTCTCGCGCGGGGAATTTCCTCCACATAAACCAAAAAACAACCACCCCCTTTTTCGATAGCCTAGGCAAAAAATTGTCTCCTCTTTCCTCACGGCCTACCCCCCCTTCTCGGAGCGGGAAGGCCCTTTCGGCTATCTCACCTCCCACCGACGGCATCTCCTTTTTTCCCTTTCGGAGAGGTCGTACGATCTTTTTGTTCTCGCCAGAGCTTCTCGTGCTTGGCACCACTCTCCGCAGAGATCCCTCTCGGGTGTGGGTCTCTTGGCAGTGATTAATCCCCCCCCTTTCTGTCCGTACCTCAGATGAGACCGTCCTCCCTCCCAAATTCTTTTCCCTTCGCGATAAGCACGATTTAAGATCCCTGTCCTTGCCCTCTGACCCTTTTCAGCAAGGGATATAGAGGATGCGATTTGTTTCTGACTAATTCACCAGTCCACTGATATAGCGCTTTTTACGTTCTCTTTCCGACTCCGTTCCCGGTAAATAGAAGACACTCTCCCTTATTAGGTATCTCTTCCCCATCTTCCTCCTGGACAATCTATATGTAAGACTCCTTTTTCTGAGGCCATCTAGAAGTTCAAGACTCTTTCCCAATCTTATGGATAGACCACTGCGCGTCTTTTCCCCTTTTAGCGAAGTTGAAGGGATTGTGCTTCATACAACCTGACTTTCCTTGTGAAAGTATCATATTTTAGAATAATAGGATCCTCCTCCTCCCCGATGTTCCTCTCCCCACTTTTTCGAATGACCTGAAGGATCGTCATTTCTTTTCGGTTTCATAATTTTGTTTCTTCCTATGATGAAGGGTATCTCCCCCGATTGGCTTCACTGACCTCCCTCCAACCCCCCCTTCGATTCGGAGAGAAGTCTGTCAGAGCTCCGGTCCCCCTTGCTTCAAACTCCCTCTAATCTTAGAACTCTGCGATTTTCTCTCTCTTCAGAGCTTTCCTCTTCTCCCGGAACAGCATACGGGCTTCCTGATTCATCAACCACTTTCTTTTCATTCTTCCAAAACAGTGAAAGTAAAAGCGGATCACCTCCTCGAGAAAGTCTTTTCCCTTCAAGCGCCCGCTAAATCGTCTCCCTCTCTCCGCGGAGCTTCCCCCCCTCCACATTACACTCCTCTGATTGAAGTGGGTTAGCTTTTTTGAGCCGTACCCTTCTCCTTAGTGTCAAATTCGTTCTTAAGTGCCCCTTTTCCTCCCTTCGTCTTTTTTCCTATTTCTCAGTTAGGGAGTTAGTCCTTTTAAACACGTGGCGTACTTCGGAGATACTAAAGGCCTTTGTGGCGCTTTCCTCCCCCTCTCTCCGTTTTCGTCTCGCAAGCGCCCCCCCCTCCTTCCGAGCCCCCCCTTTTTTGGCATTGCGGGATCGAGACCCCCTTCAGCTTCCGTACAGGTTTTTTCTTTTTTGAACTATCCCCCCCAAAAAGGGGTGTCCTTTGTTCCCTCTATATCATCCCCCCTCCCTTGTGGCAGAATACCCTTTTTGTCGATCACTGCTGCCTTCTTCTAGACACTTCAAAGGCGGACCCGTTTTTTCGGAATCTTCTCCCCCCTCCGCTCATAAGCGTTGAATTCCCTCAAGGTGAACCCATCTTCGTGTGCTCCTTCGGAGAAAAACCCCCCCCCCCCCAAATGATCCCACCCTTAAAACATAGATCTATCTTGCTAGTCTCCCTCTGGGCCCCTCTTAGGAAACCTTCTTTCATATATCCTAGATTTTCTTCTAGAAATGGTTGGTTGCCTTCAATGTGGTTTTCTTCTTCCTTAATCCCCCACGTCTCAATCTTCGTGTATTACCATTCTCTTGCGTCACTCCCCCCTCCCTTCCAATACTTTCTGCACCTTCTCTCCTTTTTGCCCCCACTTACAGTTAGTAGATAGAAGCCTCCACTATTCCTTCGAGAGAATTAGTAGTCCCCCCATGCAGGCTTTTTTCCCCAGAGAAAGAAGAAGCACGGTCACTACGACTGCATCGGTTCCCTAGTCGTTTGGGAGTCTCCCGGTTGGAACCCCTTTTCCTCCCCCTGCCCAACGTCAAGACCGGCGGTCCCTCCGGTCATTCCCCCCCCCCTCGGGTCGCGCCAGCGTTTTCTGGTTTCGTTTTTGAAACCATTTCCCCATTGAAAGGTCCGCCTTTTTTTTTTTTCGTTGCCATGGCCCCCCTGTCCCAGCCGACCAGCCGACACCGTGTTTTTCGTTTTCCTCCACGTCACCTTCCTAACTTTCCCCTTTTATCGTGCCTCCCCTGAAAATTAGATAAGGATTCCCTCGCGGAGAAGACGTGCAATTCTTTTTTCACATCATGGGGAGCAAGCCAGTTACCTTTCCCCTTTTGGAAGAGGTTCGCCCTTCTTGAAGGTAGAACTCTTTTTTCTTTTCCTCTTTTTATTGTAGAAGGGCACTTTCCCCTCGACGGCGGAACTGCCGTTTTTACCCCAATGTAGAGGGCGTTTCCTTCGACTCCTCCCGTTTTCTTTCTACCTCCGAAAGAGAGAATCTCCTCTCCCCTCGTTGGATCTCCTTTACAACTCCCCCGTAATGGATCTCTCCCATTTTACTCACCCTTTCAGTGACGTCGCGTCGAGCCTAGGGAGACTTAATTCTACAGTTGTAGAGAAGGTGTCCGCCGGTTATGTCTTTTTCTCCAGCTGCAGGTCCTTCCCCAGTAGAATCGTCCTTTTTCGTCGCGCCTCCTCGGCGCGCACGGCTCTTGGTCGACGTCTTTCCCCCTTCTTCTATAAGTAGAAATGAACGCGAGCCTTTCCCCGTTCTGCATTGGCGCCCCCCTAACGGAAGATTTATACTTCCCGGCCGCTTTCGCCTCTCTCCCTCGTATGACTGACTCCCAAGGAGAGAAGCCTCTCTCTCTATGCGCAGTCCTCTACACAAGATGAAGATCGTTGAGCGCCTGCCCTCCCTTCTCCGCCGAAAAAGCTTCCCCGATTTTTCGTCGATGGCGGGGGTGGAAACCGGCCAGCGAGAACCTTTTCGAGTCCTCCCCATTAATACGAAAGAGACACCTTCAATCTTCGTTCCTCCTGAACCTTCCCTTAAAGGTAAGAACCAAAATACCTTCGGACAACCCTTTCGTTCGATGAAGACTTTGTTGTCCCTATCCCCCTCTGCCGGTGCCTTCCTTTGTTCGAGGACTAGGCATTCTTGTGCACGAAATTTCCGTATTCTAATACGCCCTCAATGTCGACTCCCCTAGTGATAAGATAAACTCTCCGTGCGATCTTATTTCTCGGTTGAAGGAGGTTTCACTCCCCCGGTGTGGCTTTCTGTTTCCCCCTGAATCTTTCCCCAGGAATGGACACCTCCCCATCCACCCGGAAGACAGCGGCCTGTAAGATGTGTTTCCCTCATTTAATACGCACCTCCGCCGTACCCCCCGCGGTGGACAATTTTAGGTTTCACTCCCTCGGGTCCTTCAGGCCCCCTTATGCCGGTCAAACCCTTTGGTGAAATATACTCCACTGCGTCTATTCTCCGATTAAGACGTTTTACTGGCTTACTTCTCGGGGGCGCCCTCCGCATGCATGGAGAGTTGATTCGCTTTAGTCAGTAGGGAGGTCTATCTCTCTCTAAGTGGGGTCGTTCTTTTTTATGGTGACATCCCGATTTGCCTTCCCCAAATGTGGATGGCCCTTCTTCATCCGCTCGGGTCAAACCTTGACCTCCCCCCTGACGCAAAGCTTCGCCAAGTCAATTCTCCCCCCTTTTCGTTTCCCATGGTCTAGAAATTCGCGATGAGCGCTCACTAATGCGTATAAGTAGGTTTCGATTTAGTAATCTCCCCCTCCAATTTTTTTTCTCTCGAAACCTTTTATATGTGTTTTTACCGGGTGGAAGGACTTCCCCACTAGAACCGGTGCCTCCCCTATGGTCAGCGAATTTTTTTTGAAGAAAGATTATTATTTTTCTGCGGCATCCCAGGACAAGTCGGTTGTCCCTCGATCTCGCGCCCGCCGGCACCCCTTTTTCCTTCCCCCAAAGAGGGACACAACGACTTCTCTTATATGGAGGAGCAAAAGCGAAGCTCCTTTTGTGTATCGGAGGGGCGTACTGGCTTTCTCCTCTTGCGAGGAAGAAGAGTTTGCTCTGGTTCGATCCCTGCCAAATGTTTTAACTTTTGGAGAATTACCCTCTTTCCTTTTTGGCGCTTGCGAGCCGTTTTTCTGGACCAAGAGTGGTGGTTTTAACGAAACATTCTGGCAGGGAGGACCGTCAACGCCTTCCAACACGTTGTGAAAGATGCCTTTAACCCCCTTTTCCCAGAGCTCGTCATTCCACGAATTCCTCCTTTTTTCCCGTGATTTTCGAAGGTGACATGATCGTTCTCCTTTACGAGCACCTCCACTTCAAGCATCTTGGTGTAAATGGGCTGTAGGCTGCGTTTTTCTTCGAGAGATTTTTTTTGTTTTCCTTTTTTTTTTTTGGGATAGTTCATCTTTTCCGAGGGGATTTCCTTAAGTTTTCCTTTCCCCCCTCCGGCACAAAATGTCTACCTTTCCCCAGTTTTGATGATCGGCGTGCCTCTGTTCTTCATCTCCTCTTTTTTCGACCGAAGGAAATCCCTCTTTTCTCGGTCGTAAGAGATGCTCTTCCTTCGCTATTTGTGCTTTCAAAAGAAACGTACATACGCTTTCCTCCCTCTCATGGATCGACTTTTTGCCAGCGTTTGTCTTAGCCAAGAGGTTCTGTTAGCATATGCGCCCCGCATTCCTGAACCTCTCTCCTTCCCAGCCACGAGAAGCTCGCCCGGTAAGATCCCCTAGGCGTCCAAAGTGATCCCGTGCAAGCAAGGGACTTTTGATGCCTCATTCTTCCCCTTAACAGCCCCTGCTCTAGTCGCGGGTTTTCGCGCTATCGCAAGGACCGAAGGAGCTCCTTCTTTTTCGTGACATTGGCGCCCTCTTTTCAGAGAAAACAGCGCCCCATTCCTTTTACTACATACTCGTTTTAGCTCTCGGCTCCCCCTTCCTAGAGTGGTTTGTATAGTCTTCTCCCATGTAGCGACTTTACGAGCTCTTTTTCCTGGCGATTTTTGATTTTTTCCTACCACTCTAATAAGATCCCCGAATGTGAAGTCTCCTCTAGAATCATCTATATCCTGGCTTTGAGGAATAGATTCACTTTTTTGACCCCCGTGACTTTTTTGAGATCCTTTTGCTCGCGATCGGTCGGGTTCAGATTTCTTTTTTCCCTCTTCCTCGCCTCTCTCTTTCAGCAGAATTAATCGCTCCTTAGAAAAAACCACCTTTCTCATTGTACCGGCCTCGAAGTATGAGTAGCGTTTCCACCTAGATAACTCCCCCCCATCTCTCTGGCGAGAACTCGTAATTAATCTTAGGAAATATGCGATCCTGCCAGTAGTCGCGTCTCCTCCTTTCTTTTTAGGGCAGGACCTGCGCCCCTCTTCCCCCCTTTTTCTCCGTTCAGGATAGCCTTTTCTCTTGCGTGAAAGTAAAGAGGTCCCCCCCCTTAATCGTACCCTCTCCTTAAAAACGATTTTACCCCCTAGTATGCCCCCCCCTCTATGTCTAACGATTTTCCCCCAGATTAAAGACCTGTTACATCTTTACTTTCGGATTGACTTCTTTTGTGCTCCTTAACCCCGCGAGTCCCCCCTCTCCTCAAATAGGTGATGAAAATCCCGTGCCATTCCCCCCGTTCACATTCATTAAGATGAAGACTTAGTGATCTGGTGTTCCATAGTTCTCTATTTTCAACCTTCGGCGTTATATCAGGGCCCTGCCCCTGTTTCTGCTGTTCCCTTTGAAAAAACCACCGCGATCTGTGAACTCCCTTATAGAAAGAGCAATTTATTACCCGTAACGCCCCCAGCGAACATTGAAAAAATTGCCTTAGGGACCCTTGATAGAGAACAGCTCCCCTTCTTCTTACCGTCCGTACATTAGGAGCCCTCTCATACGCCCCCCCCCCCCCCCCAGGGGGGACCTCTCTTCCTCTTCTTTCCTCCCCTCTATCTGACATTACTCCTCATCTCTCTTGATCTTTCGATCCTTCCTTTCAATTCGAGCGCTCAGGACGCTTCACCTCCCGGACGTGTCCTTTCCGAATCGGCCGTCCCTCCCTACTATAGAAGCTTATTCGATTCACTGTGCAACCCGCGTGGACATATCGTAGTTTCCTCCACGGTATATTTCTTTGGATGCTCCCCCCCAGTTACTGACAACGAGATTTAAACACCCTAATCTCGTATATTCTCTCAACGATGTTGTCCTTTAATAGGACCCCCTTCTTTGCGTAAGATTCTTTTTTTCAATAGATTGTTGTTACCTGTTATCCACTCTTTGGTTTGCCTCCCTGTGGGGGTTCTCCCGTTGCTTCCCCCCCCCCACCCATAATGTGAGTAAATCGAAGTGTCTCCACAGTTCCGCGACTGGAAACCTCACCCATATTTTTCTCCTTACGATCGGAACCGGTTCTGTCACCCCCTCCCCTCCTTTACTCCACCTTCCCCTCAAGAATCCCCCCCCCAGAGAAGATCACGCAAAGAGCCTGAACAGAGGAGGAAGGACCCTCTGCCGAGAGATCTACTCGAAAGGGAACCCTCAT
>Ga0179591_1557620_pt1 | contig 19868 bp, 11 predicted proteins | sample CZOMad2_1_08_16f_FD_182891 | JGI IMG/M metagenome (GOLD analysis project Ga0179591, IMG submission 182891) | Vadose zone soil fungal communities from Angelo Coast Range Reserve, California, USA - CZOMad2_1_08_16fungal (PacBio error correction) | ecosystem: Environmental > Terrestrial > Soil >... | reverse complement strand
CGAACAGCTTCCTTGCCGAAAATAACGCCTTGTCACTGCGAATCGTCCCGTACTGCTCCCGCCCCCTCCCTCCAAAACACCGCAACTGGCTGGAAGTCAACTGCTACGATCCCGGGCGATTTCTCGGAGGTACTTAGCCAAAAAGCCACCGCCCCGGCTTTCACGTGAGGATTTGGAGCTGCCAAACGGCGGAGGAATTCTGAGCCGCCCACCATAGACTAGCAGAAGCTGCAGATGGAAACGCAGGTACCGAAATAGACACAATAAATATACTCAATTTGGCACGGAACTTCATATAGAGCACAAAATATAGAGGATTTTGGATGAGCTCTAGTCTTAGAGAGAATAACGGAGCACGTATCAGACGATGATACGAAAGTTAATAAACAATCTGTCTGGTATTACAGCATAGGTCACTCCGACGAGGAACGTAGCCACGCAACCCTCTCGAGTTAACGGATGAAAGTTAAAGAGAGAGACGTATATGCAAAAGGCCGACTCCCCGGGAAAGAAAAGGAATAATACGTTGAGGTAAAAGCGAAATGGTGGTTGCAGCCTGGGGTAGGCCCATATGGTGATCGGAACCAATGGCGTGGTGGGCAGAAATCAAGTCAAGCGTGATGTGACTGGTCTCTGACACTCGCTTCGCCCGCTTTTACGAGCGTAAATTTCATGAACCTCTATGCACGCCGCCGTATCCCTGCGCTCCGTCGACAGCAGTATGAATGTGAAGAAAATAACTAAGCAGAAAGAGCGAAGAATCGTCATGAATGAGGAAATAATCGAACGATAACAAAGTATAGCAAAAATCGGCCAGACCAGGCTCAGTGTCGCAGTCAATGGTTATAACATAGACAGACAACACGAGGGACCACTGCTCACTAATTGTGCGTCCTATTAGAATGGTACCGCGCATCCAATACGACTCAAGCTACTCGCTCACTACGACCGCCCCCATGCTTCGCAATACCGCCTTAACAACTGCCGAAAAGACAGTAATGCAACGCGATTAACCCCAATCCCACCCCCCCCCCTACTCAACCCGCGGTGGCTATCTCTTGCCGGCCTAATAACAACGAGCAAATTATATGCAATCGACCCCTTAGCTCTACCGTCGGTCCCTGGAGAGCTAGCCGCCTCTCCAGGAATCCCTTGCCAAGCGTGCTGATACAACGACTTCGTCCCGCACTGCGAGCAGGAAAAATATGTGCTCCTCAACGCCTGACAATCATGGCAAGCCGTCGTGTATGTCTAGGCCAGTTAGGCGCTATAGCAACCAACACTGCCACCCCTATCGTCGGCGGCCCCAAATTTCGGCTAAGAAGTCCCCGTAGGGTCCACTCAGGGATTACGAGCGACGTCGATACCGAACATGGAAAGCTTTAACTTTGTGGTCCCAATTATCTTCTGCACACTGTCGCGAATAGGCGTTCCGTTCAGCAAGAAAAGAATCAAGTACCACGAAGTTTAAACGTCGCCAAGGAGGACTATTTGCGCAGTCTCCGAACACTTACGTTCGACAGTCAGCTTTACTTGCACCCGCGGCCAGAGCCCGTACAAATGCACGGCCATTGGACTATACCTGGAAACCCTGCTCGGCAGAGGCCTTGAGACGGAGTTAGTGAGCCGGCCCGGACTGCGCCTCCGTGTCTCCTGTTACGTTTCTAACTCGTCGGAAATGAATCTGTAAAGTATGGTATCAAATGCTCGCAACCGGCTCTTGGCCGTACATAGCTCTGTAACCTAATCAACCGCCTACCTACAGCCCCGATTGAACACTCTTCCGCGTCATAACTGCTAGGTACGCTCGAGAGGGTTCCAAGATTTAGACCAGAACTAGGCTCGGTGTCCTCACGGTTAGCAGGCATCGATAATAACCCTATCCCACCGTCCCGTCCCCCCAGGTTCTAGCGGCCGCACATGGTGACCAATACTCATGCAACGGAACATCTTCTGAGCCGTCTGAGAGTCGTGTCCAAATATCAACTGCATCGCCATACTGCCCACCTGCCATCTGGACTGCCAGGTGCATGCCGTACTTCTAGTCCCCACCGGCCTGCTAGTGCTGTCCATAAGCTAGCAGTATGAAAACCTTTTGATCTTTCTTTACTGATCGCATGTCACTACGAGGATGGCGATATCTTAGACTGACCCCATCATCAATAGACACGCTGACCTCCTTTCGCAACAACTTCGCGCTGTAACGAACCACACTGCATATACATGCTTCTGGCTTGCTTGCACATGAGCTCGCTTCGACATGTCCGAATATCTCCTGTCTGATCGGCACTCTGGATATAGACAGAGAATATGTTCGTCAACACAAAAAGGGCTGAGAATCAACAATTTAAAACCAAAACGGGAGACAACGAATTCGAATCTGGACGGGCAAGCAGCTCCTTGAAGAAGAAAGTGCGGGTAGTGGTGCACGGTGCTCCACCAGCCAGAGCGGCGTAGAACAGCTCCACTACCGCCCAATCTCTACATACTGTTGTCTTGATAAAGTTCTCTCTCCTCCCTTTTGAGGGGACGCCAACTAAGAGACCCCCATACTGCCGATACGCTCAGCCCTTCAGCCCATGACTGCTCCGTACGCCGGTACACATTCCGACTTTTGAATGCGCTGATTTTCTTGTATCACTGACGTTCTACACGCCTCATCGCTTGAGCTAGTGGCACAATGCGCCATCAGCGCTAGCACTCCCACTCCCTACCCCATAGTGTCAACGCGACACTGCGACCTACCCGCACTCTTCCCTACGGCATCTGATTTTCAGCCAATCTTAGTCGACTTCACGTAAGCGATGTCCGATTCTTACTCTACTTCGCAGGGGTCCGAAGATGCAGTTTTATCCAGCGTTGAGTGTTCATCGTTATTCTTGCCCTCGATGTGCGACTTTTGACCATCGCACGCGAATTGGTTAGTGTGAAGCACTTTCATTTAGCAGCCTACTGTAGATGATCATTATAGGCTAAGTGCTGTATAGTACGATTTCAGTAGCAGGTGCACATTGACATACCGAACAAGTCTAATCTACGTGGCCCCTAGAAACGCTTTGTCAAACTGCACCGCTCAGCCCAAAGTCGTTTCCTCAGAGTCTTTCAGGCCACTTTTATGTATTGAGGACCCATTGGCTGCTGCTTTGCTCGATCGCGCTGACAAGACTGGACTCTAGTCCGGATTGCCCTTACTACTAATGTTCCTGCCTTACTGAGCTCAAATCGCCCGAACGTTCTAGGCAAAGATCATTCCGCTCGACGGAATATTCGAATCGTGGGTGACACATATGCGATGTACTATGGTTCTACTTCAGGCCTCTGCGTTATCATCGCGAACCTTGCATCCGACGTTATCACTCTCTAAGCTACGCGACAAACTTCTATTCTAGGAGTAGCTTTCCATATGTTGTCTTGGACATTACTGCGTAATATTCAGTAGGCCAGTCGCCTGCTTTGAGGCCCCCAATTGTAGATAGGATGTCAAAGAATGAACATGTCCAGATCTTATGAATTGCCTCATAATGCACAGACTCACACGTCTTTATGTCTAGACTCCTGCCGACAAAGCTTAGCTTCGAAGAGTGGTCTGCATGGCAGTTCATTGGTCGAACGCCCCACTGAAGTATCACGGGGCTTCGGTTGGAGTTAGATGAAATGCACCTCAGATCAAGGCGAGCTCGAGATTTAGTACCTCTACCTTCCTCAATCCTCGTGCTTCCTGTCTATCGTTAGCACAAGTGTTGCCTCATGGGAGCATGATCGCTCTCCTGAGAGTGCCTCCGATATCGTTCGCATTATACTGCATCAACGAGTTCTACACAACTTCCCATATTGCTCTCCATCCACAAGAGAGTCTGTCTCCCTGGTTTACTGGGACTATGCCGTAGCTTTTATCTCGTGTCCACCCGCAATTCGCCATTTATGTCCTCCTATGTAGCTGTAATCGCTGGACTTGTTCTAGGGACCATTGGCGGTCCGGCTCTTCTAAGCCTCTTAACGTAGCTAGTGCGTATCATTACTCCCCCCCCTGACCCAGTCATTCGTTCTACGCGAGTGAGAAATTCCCGAATCCTAGGGCGGATCAAATAATATTCATTAGATACGCTGGCGCGCATGCACGCCCCTTAACCCGATGACGGAGGCGACACATCTCTCGAACTCGCGAGATCTTCGAAATGGAAAACTTGACGCTATTCTTGCAGCTGCAATGCCCGTCTCACTGCGCAGCACACAGACTGGGTTATTGTCTCCGGTAGATGAGCAGACAGGAATAAAACTGTGCGTAAGAACTCGGACTGTCCCCAGAGAAAGCACGCAGGTAACAGCCCCCACCCCCCACCCCCCCCTCGCCCAGGAGCAATGAAAAGAAGAAGCGCTGTACCCCTCGCACCCATTTGCCCATGACCCAATTGATGCCGTGACTCCCTAATAACATGAGTCACGCTTGGCCTACTCTTCACGGTATTTCCTTCTAGTGAGCCAGACGATCTTTTGTCACGTTTTCGTAGCACGGATAAATCTCCTGCTCTTTCCGTTTAGGACGCATGGTTGCCATATGCAGATCTCGGGTCTAACGAGTAAGGGTTGCAACGCACATAAAGGGAGGTTGGGGTGTTACTCTGCCCTTTCTACGAGTCACGCGATACGGATGTCATCCATTTTAACCCGTCACTTTTAGATCCGTATTCATTACTATCTGCTCTTTTGCTTCATTCCCCTTCAGCCATGAATAACTTAACATTTGATTGTTCTTCGCTCAAAGAGGAAGCCCTTTGCTTACACTGATCGACAATCGACTGTCTTTTACCGCGTTAAGCAAGCTTTTGCCCTTATACTCTCTTCTTAATGCCATCCAGCAACTTCCCGGCTGGCACTGAGGCCAACCTCTTGACCTACCCCCTCGCATGTTACTATCCCTGTCGCCCACAGTGTATGGTCATTTGCCGCGGTAGGAACGCCCCCGACACTAGATCTGACTCCGCTGGTGCTAGTAGCTAGATGCCTCGTCATTTATGCTACATGTTCTTCGCACTGTGTTGATCAGCACTTATCGAGCTGCGTTAAAACGCGCTTTGCCCTACTCTGTTATTCGCCTTGTATTCACCTCGATACTTTTCCGTTCTCGGGTGGAAGATCTCAGCTCAACTGCCACTCGAATTCACCTAGATCCAGCGATGCGCACGCTAACGTGTAGCTCATTTGGCGACCTCCGCCCGATTCGCGAGTCACTATCCTTCATTGCCGCTACCTCGTCATTTTTCTGTCCATAATTTTGTTGCCTGTCTTAGCGCTAGCTTGTTCTGACGTCTCCGCCTCAGCCTAAGCTGCACAGTCCTTTCACTACTTTGCGCTTGCACCTTCTTACGCGCCTCCGTTCCTAGCCGTTGGAAGACTGGAGCCCCACAGCGTCTTATCGACAAGTTAACAGCCTGGCCAGGGTACTTTTCTGGTATCCTTCCACAGTCCTGGCAGCCGTTTCCGCCTCTAGGCTACACCTTGTGGCTAGCCTGAACTCTTTTACTCTACATTTTGCTTTCTACCGTGCTTTCGATTCTACTCTGCGGCCTGTTCCAGTTCTAGTCACCCCGCGGACGGTAGTGAGCTCAGCCAGCATCAAAGCTGCTACTTCTGGTCGCATTAAGAGGTTGAATGATAGCTTCCTTCTGCCCCTGACTACTGTCGCATAAATTTCTTAGTCCGCGAGACCAGGCGCAGCAGAAGGAGTCACCCTCCAGTGGAGGTGCCTCTTCTCCCTAATTCTAGTCCACTGCTCGCGTACATTACGACCCACAGCGGTGTATTTCTTTTTGTTAAAGCTTCGTTAAATTTGCACGTCTCCTCTCTTCTTCGTTTCGACACTCACCTAATTGGTACTTCCGTCAAAATCTCTGCGCCGTGCTGGTTAGCCCTTCATCTAGCATAAGACCCCTTCCACTGTCCCTCTCTTACCCGAAGCATAGCACCGGCAGCGTTGAGCGGCTTGCTTCTGATATGAATCCGATTACACGTCAATATACTGAATCCAGCGAAAACCGTGTGTTACGAGTCCTGCGCCACCATGCTCCGGATTGTGACGGCATCGGGCGGTTTATTGGTCAGATGTTGTTTACTTCCGACGCACGTCCCTGTGCCTGCTATTTGCGCGTCACTAGCAGTGACATGGGAGCACAAGCAATAAACAATTGCAAGACACCTCTCTCCCATTATCCTCTCTAGTCTCCTTTTGCCTCCCCCCCCTACCCCGATCTATCCCCCGACCATCGATTATAATTCCGCTTTTATCAGCTCTCTTCTCCCGACGCTCTTCTATCGCTACACCCAGCTGCCGCTGCCGCAGCGAAGACACCCACCCCCCACTCGCCGGTCATGACCCCGAGCATCATGCAAACTTCTCTTCAATTGGCCTGTTATCCCTCGTGGTAACCTGCATCGCGATGCATGTCGGCTTCTTGTCGGTAATGTTTTTAAGACGTATCCATAGCTGAGTTCTTCCGTCTAATTCATCCTATTCAGCCCGTCCAAGTCTAGCGCTTAGGATCCCCCAGCTTCCCATGTAGCCTCCACGAACCTGCTCTAACTTGTCTAGACGAAGCATAACTTAGGTATTGTCTCAATCGCGGCGTGTAAAGAAGGCGGTGCCCCTACGTCGTGGGAACGGGATAAGAACACATGAAACAAGATTAGCCCGGAATCATAGCCTAATGTGACTGCAGCATCAAATTGGTTGAATATAGATACAATAGGACCGGAAAATAGGGCTGTCCGTATCTGTTTTCGAGCACCCGCTGCTTCAGTTAGCTTTATCTCTCCTTGCTCAAGGGTCCGACTGCTGACATGCGCTCTGGCTACGCTAGTCTCGATCAGCCGCATAGACTCATTTGACAGCTATCCTCCAGCTTTCAGGTTCGTATACACTACCCACCAGTGCGATTATAACCCCGATCTAGATCATCTGTTCTGACCTCAGACTTTCTTCATAGTATCCGCCTCTGTCCCCTGACCTTACTCTAACACCCCCCCCCCACACCCCTCATCCCCTTTTGCTTTAGTTGTTCCACTGGTACGCACAACGCTCTTACGTCGACGCTAGCGCTACTCTAAAACTGTCGTAGTGACGCACGCCTTGTGACACGGCCCACCGCCTGAAATTGCATCCTCCTAATAGATCTGGGCTCGATAGACGACCTACATGGCTCTAATGCTCTCCGGTCACCGCACGGCTGCCACCTACTAATTAAATCATTTTCAGTCCGCACAGTGCCCTTAAGATATTCCCTCTGCGTTTCGTCCAGTCATATCTGCCCTACGCATGCGCGCCTATGCAGCCCATCCTATCTATAGTAATTCGGGGCTCTTGCTCTCGCGACAGTTGCGGCCCGGCGCTCATGCTATATACCCACATGCTCCACGGACCTAAGCGAACCGCAGACGCTCATCGAGTAACAGTCTGATTCTTCATATTGCCGTATGTCTCTCCTGCGCGTTACATATCGCTGCGCTACACTACCTCGAACTCCTTGGCGTCTCGTACTCAATTGTCCTCGCTCATCATTACACCCCGGCGGCTGCGTGGCGAGCAGAGCTGCAACTGTCGTCGCACCAATTGTATAGCGGTCTGCTACAGAAGCTGGACGACCTTTGAGAGCAACAGCTCTACCGACGGGCTCTTTATTCTGATGCCTTTTACCTCCCCTTAAGTCTTTCGTGCCTTATGACCAAGCCCATCATTGCTCAAGTTCGTCAAAAGCTTATTAAGTTTTGCCGTCCCTTACCCTGTCTCGCCATTACATGACTCGTATTGAGTCGCTTCACGGCGGCGTTGTCGATTCCACTTACATGAATGCCGCTTTATCCATGACATCGATCGGCGCCTGGCCCTCCTATTGGCCCTGATGACTGACGAGTGGCTACTGACCTATCCACTGGGTTCGTAGCACCGGCGTTCGACATTGATTGACTGTTGACTATTTCGGCGCCCATGAAATATCGCAGTTTCGCAGATTCTCCACCATGATGCATGCTCTGCTTGCAACCCGTCCGCGCAGCGTGACACCCCTGGTGAGTGGAGCTCGTTTCTTCGCTCTAGCAACTAGGCTTCGTCATCCATTAACTACACATGTCTTTGTGCCTAAAAGGTCATATGAAATCCGTTCGTCACAGGGTGAGCGCTTGTGCTTTACCTATTTACCTTCTCTCGGAAGAAGATTACCTTTCTTCGGTTCTCCCTTTTGAAGTACCACCTCCTGGTGACAGTGACAGCTATGAAACCCGTTGTCTTCACTTGGCTAGCTCAGCCGTCCTTGGTTTAGGTGCTGCGTGCCAGTCACCAGCTTCTCCATTCAACCATTTCGTGCCGAGGTTCGCTTGATCGTATTCCAACTCTTCAGCTTTTTACTCCGCATCGCTGTATGCTTTAGCCATACAGAATGATTCCTATTATTCTCACGCTTTGGCGTGAGAGCCTGGCCTCTAGAGGCGGCCTCGTCATTGTCCGTAGTCGCTTTGCTGCTAGATCATCTACATCGAACACCCGCGGAGGTAGTCAGCCTACGTGATCGAGCTCTATTGCCGTCCTCGCTGGAACAATGCGTTGTCCTTGCAGGCCTATTTCCTAGCGGCGTACGGATCCGAAATACCCTGCCACCTATGGATGACATTATACGCGTTACTTAGTGTGCAAAACCTTGACGTCGATCGGTACACACAACTCAATTAATATTATCTAGTTATATCTAAAGAACTACGCGTAACCGTGTTGGATTAATTTCGGGCCTAGCTCTCGTCTCTTCCGTTACCTGTCAATCTGAAACCCTCGTATGCATTGGCCTTTTCATACCTGCTGCCAATTAGCGAAAGTTTCCGCGAGTCATATTGCCCCCCTGCTGACGAGTCTATGGAGGCTCGGTCCAATCTCGTGCGCATACATCGCTGAACTCGCAGCACTCTATTGCCCACCTAGCCTGGTCGATGCCACTCGGACCACGTTTCGCCCCCCCGAAGGGACCTCTGCTGTCAAGCTTGCGACCCGCCTAGCGATGTTCCTCTTAGGTTACCGCCCTCATTCCGGACTCATTATTGTGTAGTACATAATCCCTAACTATAGCCATCGGCTCACGGTTTTCCCTGTGATGCATTGGACGCTATGCTCTAATCTGGACGAGTTCCCCGTCCCGGCTCCTGACTCCAGTTCGTTCAGGAGATATGCGCTCTTCCTCGTCGACGATGTCCATCTCGCTGACATAGTCCGTCGACTTCCTTTGCGTGTTTTTTCATGTGCACTGCTCTCCTTCTCAGTTCTGATCTTCCGAGAGGCCTGACCTATGATCTTTTGATCGCTCATTCAATGAGGTGTTCATCTGCGAAAAATGGTACCTTTGGTAAAACCCATTCTTTTAGGTTCCCTTTGCAATTTTTGAAATCATCACTCCGATGCGGCATTCGGTCCGTTCAGAGATTTCAGCAAGCACACACCGCGGAACAATTGACCGCCTGCCCGCAAGTGTCAAATCCAAGGTGCCTCGGGGCGGGGCGGCATATCATGCTATAGTACCGTTTATCTCCCTTGCCCTGCTTAGACATCGCTAGCAACCCGACCTCACTAGCTCATTTCCGTTCAGTCTTATCATTGCAGCAATATAGTTCTGATGAAATGTTACGAGCCCCGTATATGCACGCCAACCAAGTCGTGCGCTCGCTTGCCTTTCGGCTCCTCCCATATGGCAGTGTACAACGCTTGCCTCGACTCTGACAGCGGACTGCTCACTCTGCCATCCACTGCCAGTGTTCAGGCTATGCCTCGTGAAACTGCGGACTTCGTCCTGCTGCCCTCTACCACCACCTCCGCGTTATCCCTCTAAAAATCTTACCTTGTCTCTGCCGTCCCAGCTCCTGCTGCATCGCCAATAACTTCATGTTGAGCGCTGATCTTTGCACAACTGGCAATGACCGGCCTCAATCCTCCACATTTACGGCCACACCTACATTATTTCTTCCGGAACTATTCTAAAAATAACTTGAAGAATGCCACTCCCACCCCCCCCCCCGATGAACTCCCCACCCCCCCCCCTCGCCATTTCCACCCAAAACATAAGGAACATTAACAATCGCCCAACCTTCCCCTCATTCCCCCTCCAAGTGAAGGACAGACTATCGATCACCAAAAGAACGATTAACAAGACCGAAGCGCAACATTAGACAAAATAATTCAAGAATGCGCGATGCAGCACAGGCGAAACAGGCTCAGAAGGGGGGGAAAAGCCCTCCCCCCCCCCCACTTCGTCCAATCCCCGGCAAGTGTCTGGCGAGATCTTGTGCACCAATAAACGGCGCGCATCGCCCGATTCAGCTCTGGGATACCGACCGCATTTTACACAGGATACTGCCTCTGTCTCCAGCTTGTTCGCAGTGGTGATCACTCTGCAACCACATACGCCACTGTGGCACCGTACTCCATCGTTCCTTTTGTAAGGCAGTACGGCCTCAATCGCAAACCGCCAGTCAACTACGCACACCTCTCCGCGTCCACCTTACCTTTCGAGCCATGTAGCTGCTTGGCTAGTGTACCCCTTTTTTTTTTTTTTCTTTTATATAGGCCTAATTACAATACGTTCATCATCTCGCGCTATACATGCTCTGTAGGCTATACTTGAGCCCGGTTATCTACTTCCTCGCTGCTCACCCTATGCCTTAATTGCAGGCCCCCACTATATGCACATTTATAGTTTAGAACTTCTCGCTCTAATCGTGGCTCCCTAGCATGTCACGTCAAAGTACTTCCGGCGTTGGGACCCCGCAGGACACGGGATACTGCGCATATTTACTGGGGCGTTGCTAGCCTATCCGCGCCCGCGATCGCACATTGAATGATTCTTGCCTGCTCGACCCATAGCGTCATGTCTCTTAAGCGACGAATATGTCTATTCGGATGAAAGTTAGCTCCACCCTTATAAGTCAGCACTGCGAATTAGTCGCACAATGAATGCAACAGACCAAGAGGGTATCTGTGCCGGCGACGTATTTACACTCTGGAGATGGGTCATGTATGGCATATCTTAGCTCCCCTGCCGTTGTACAATCCTGTATCTAGTCTGAGCCCGTCCTCCACGCATTGTGTCCTGACGAGGCGTCGACCTAACTCGACGCCGCTCCTTCGCTGGGCGACCGCTTAACCTTGAATCTCAAGCTCTCCAGATCCGCTTAGGGAACAGGACAGCATCTCGTTATCCTCCCGTTTTTCCTGCTGTGCATAACCTCAGACTTCTGCAGCCTGAGCCGCTCCTTTTTTGTGCCTTGGTCGTCTCCTTGTCTTTCATGATCTGAGTGTGGCCGTCGACTCCCGCTCTACTTCTACAGCATGATGGCGAGTCTATACTCTTTCCTGATTTCCCTGTGGAGATCATAGTATCTTCGCCCCAATACCAGTCGTGACACGACAACTGCATCAAAAGCCATTCCTAATGTGCATCCGCCGTTGGGTCTGATAGGATACGTTCCTAGTACTCATCTACCTAAGAGACTATTGCCGCTCGATCGAAGTCCGCTAGACTTATGATTTTGCCCCATAACGCGTATTTTTTTGGCGACAGGCCTCCGGCATCAGGCAAGAGAATATACTTCGAGAGGGCTATCCTAAATCGGAAATGGTGGAGTGAATGCATGTAGGGTGCAAACAAACATCTTTTGGCAAAAAGGAAGCGGTCTGCGCAAATGTGAATAGGAGAAAGGAAGGCCGCGAGCAAGAGAGTAAGGATGTAAGGGAGCGGAGAGGAAACGACCAAAATCGCGGTCAAATTTAAGGATGTATCTCGCAAATTCAGCCAGTGGCGCCCTGCCCTCTCCCCACCCCGCCCTAACTAGATTAGCGCAGATCACGTCTATTCAATTCTGCCGAACTGCTCGGTAAGGCCAAGGTGAATATCTGAAATGGTTCTGCACGTTCGGCTGCCTGTCCCCCCCCTCGAGCCCCTTATCTAGCTTCAGTTGACATCACGTATTCCTTGCTAGTACGTGCCCTTTTTACAAACACTTCGTGATCTCACTTCATGAGTTTGACGCGCATGCATCGGTCAATCACACTGTCCCGAAAACCCTTATCCTCTCGCAGATGACCCACGGTGAGGTCATCCTAGTTGCACACCCTCATTTAGCCTCGGGAAGTGATGTCCGCTCTGATCGCGGCCAGCTGCGTTTCGCTTGTTGGGTCTCCCCTCCCCCCCCCCCCCCCCCCAATCCCCATCTTATCATCGTCCCACTGCATACTTGCCACCGCAGATGATCCAGTCATCGCTCAGTTCAGGATTGCTATAGACTTCGTCTCCTTAGGCATGGCCTCTCTACTGTGGCACTGCGTCGATATCTGGCGATTTACGGTGTCCGCCCCTTGGTTTCCCCTTAGTGTTCGCGTGTTATAGCGTTCTGCTTAACCGATTTTGCTAGTCGTCGATCTTATGAAATCGTCCAATTTCGGGCCCACGATTGTACTTGATATTTGTCGGTGTACCAAAGACTGTAGATCCTAGAGAGGGGAAGAATTAGAGCTAAGCAACTCTTGGCACTTCTGGGGTTATCCCATGTGTCATCTCTTGATTGTCTCCAGCGGCCATTTCGCCTGCGTATGTCGCTTCTTGAGACTGCGTTCCGCAGCACATGCCACCCTTTCACTCTTCCAGTTCCATGTACCTAGTACTCAATTCGAGCGGCGCCCTGATCCTGTATCTTAGCCTCTGTTGATTTGTTAGCACCTGATTACTGGTAACTGCAGACAGATCTAGTAATATCTGGTCGCCATTTGAGACCGTATCCGCTTCTAAAGCGTGATCACAACTGTATCTGCCGCCAGTGCTTTGTTTAAACTTCAAGCGAGCCGCTTTTCGAAATTGATTATGAGAGTCGTACCCCCTCTCGGCTATCAAGGCCGTTGGGTTTCTGTTCCCCCTCTACAAGTACTACCATTTCAGTTGTAAAACTCAGTGCCGGAGTCTCAAGCCCCCCCTTCGCCAGGTTGTGTCTATCCGCTATCGCACGCCGTCGGGTTAGTATTTCTTGCTGACCCTTTGCTTGACTTTTTTTTTTTTTTTTTTTTGTCTGCTTTTTTTTCGAACCAAGATGCTAATTCGGTTCGTGCTCCCTCTTATCTTTATCGCTATTCATTGACATGTTGGTGACCTTTCTTATGTATTCTCTAGTGATTGATCTCCTGCGTTATGGGTGGATCCTCACGCTATCCTAGTATGGCCATGGACTGCTCCAGTTCCCATAAAACTATGTAGTTACTGCATTAGAGTCTCTCCGCCTTATGAGACGCTCGTATACTTAGGCCTACGGATTGAATGTATTCCGTAGTCGCTTCGCGTTTGGTTTGTGATAGCCGTTGTTAATCGCTAGCCCAATGTGCCAATTAGTTCCTCCCCTACGTCAATTCGTTTTGCTATACTCTAGCGCCCCTAGAACCGTGATCTCTTGATCGATCAAGGCTTTGCTCACTTGACAGGATCATTCCCTTTTTCGTCGCCCTTAGCCACTAGCAGTAGTTCGTTCCAGTGCTTTCCACCTCCATCGAGTGCGTTTACTCGCAGCTGGAGATCTATGCTGTGCTGTAATCTCCTGGGTCCGCATCCGCATATATTCTACTTTAGACGTCAATTTCATCATAGATTAATCGGTCACCGTCGCCAAGATACTCATGTATGACTAAGCAGGTCGATCACTAGGAGGGCGGTGACCTACCGGGAACAGTGCTGGAGGCTCGTGCCCCTGTAGGGTTCTTTTTTTATGTCCGGACCGGACTGCTTTGTATCCATGTCGCATTTACGGGGCTACCTTCGAAGGCCTCGCATGTATTTTTGACTAGATCTCCGGTCAAATCCTTGGTTCGCCCATCGGGCTATTTCTTGTCTCAACCGACAGTTTTGCTCTCTCCTGAAGTAGTCTCCGAAGGCGACATATTATACGCGCCGACCTCAGAAGCATGCCATATGCATGTCTCGTCGCTTAAAACTGCGTACGTCTAGAGCCTGTCGTACGTGTCCTGCTGTATGCCGAGACTTATCGCTCTACTACAGTCATGGTAACAGGCCGGCACCTTTTCTTTTCGTCATGCACGATGTCCTTTTTTTTTTGTATTTTTTTCGGAATTGCGGCAACGGTAAAGTCTCGCAAGTTCCTATAGCGGTGCTCGAGATGTCAGCTCAGTGGCAGGTGGAAACGTATTCCCTCATCCCATCACGGCCGATGTTAGCATCCTACCTCCTAGTTAGATAGGGCACGTGCAGATTTTTTCACATCGTCCGCCTCCTATTGCATGTACCTTTGCAGCCGTGACTAATTCCTCCTCGCCCTACAATTCTTGGTTCAGGCACATGTGATGTCACATGTTTAAATCTAGCATCATCTGCCTGGACTCTTATACGCTCTCATCACTTGTCGCACAACGCTACTCTACGGTTGTGCTTTTCGGCGACATCTCGGATATACTCTTTTTTCAGCCCTCCCATGACTGCTTTATAGCTGTGCTACTCTCCTCGTTAACTGTTACCTCCCAGATAGTTTCGCTTGAGTTAGAGTGTTTGCACCTACATACAGCTTGCCTGGGTCCCTTCAAAACAGTAGCGATCGCTGCGTTCTTCTCTGCAATAGTACTTGCCGTGTGCGTTCATAACGTCTACTAGAGCGGCCTTCAGTTTGAGTCGTCTCATCTAATAACACTTTCAAATGTCGCAAGTCCACTGGTGTAGAAACTCTATGTGCACCAGCTTGCCCAATCTTGTCGTGCCTGTCTTAAGTGTAGCTCGTACTGTGTGTCATGTATTAAAGGTTTTCCTGCGTCTTATACATTCACCTGATTGTCTAGCGGCCGTATAACAAGCATCCTAGCTTTTCCACCCCCCACTAGATCGCTCAGGCCGAGAAAGACCTTGGTCGATGGACTTGCTGCTTCGGCCACGATTCTGGCTTCTTTTCATTCGAGCTATGACTATAACATTTAGTAGCCTACCCTGGTCTACGCTCCATTAAGTGATGAGCCTTGCCCCCCCCCCCCCCCCCCCCCCCCCCCCGGAGATCTTTACGAGTCCAACGCTTCGTTGTGCCGAGCTTCTAATACAGCTCTACCTGCCCTCTGGTCGACAGGGCCGTCCTGCGTGCGCAGATTCTCCGTTGTATGTATCATGATTCAGCCCAATTAGTCTGAAAATCACGTACTATGTATAACACCGCGACCCCTAATGTCCATTGAACTACCGTTATGATCGTATTTGCCCCTCGTCAGTGCCCTGGCCCTGCCATTGCTCATTCACGTCCTTCATTCGTCCTGCAGCACCTACTCGGCTGTATCCAATCTCCTTATTTTGGGGTCGTTCTCGTCTTTGCTATACATGCTTGTAAGGCTTAATCATCATGTCGTAAGTTACTAGCTGTGCATCGAGTTAGCAACCCGCTCATTGGAAACGCTTTTGAACATTGCACATACCTCGTTGGTCCCCCCCCCTTGAGACCATACTGGACAACAGTCGCGTCATTGCTCAGACCAATTACTTCGCATCCTGATCCAATCTTGTCTTAACTCAGTTTTGTATTTAGAGATTACTAGTTTCCCTTCACAGTGTCCGACCCCCCGTACCTCCCCTATCCCGCCCCCCCCCCCTTATCCCCCTGGACTCATACCTTATGCCTATGCTTTTTTGCTAGCTATGGGATCATTTTCATCCAGTGTTCTCGGGTTTCCACGTTCAATGTGATCCCTTCGAAATAAGCCCTCGCTTTCGGACAACTCCTATTGCGTCTCGCTCGCAACCCTCTATGCCGAGTACGATTGGGATTGGAAGCCTGAACCTGATATGCCGTCCAGCTATTGTTTCTGGAATCCCCGCCGATGCCCCTAGAATTTTAGTGATCGTCGAATTGGTCACATACGCTCGGCCCCCCTCCATCCCTCCCACTTATGAAATCCGCTGTTTGCTACTATTTGGTGATCCGATAACTCATCGAACGATCGCAGTGGTGCCTGGACTTTAATTTATGCAGTGCTACGCCTATTCTGAGTCTCTCACACTAGGAGTGGCGCGACTCTTATGCCGGCCTAGATTTACTACTATAGTCTCATATCCCTCATCATTCGATGCTCAGTAGCTCTCCCGATTTGACTCTACGCATCCTATAACTCCCTCCCCCAGTTTATTATTCCCTTGTTATACCTCTTTTTAGTTGTAGGCCACTAACATTCGTCTCATCTTTGATAGCCCAAGCCATCAGTATTCAGGGGCTTTCGGCCGCCCGATATTATTCCGTGGCAGCATGGTTGCTTAACGGGACCCTAGTTGTTATGTAGCCGATTCAGCTGACTATCATGAGATTTCTCCTATGCTACCCGCTGATGATGGCAATGACATTGGCTGGCAGTCTTCTTCGCTCCTACTTAATCTTCAGACTGCATCTCGCCCTCTCGCTTCTCTGACTTTGTAAGTGTCAGCTAAAGACCTAGTCGTTTTCGAGTTACTAGCAAAGGTTCTTGACGACCCCTTTAACATGATTAGACTGCGGATCGTGCATCACTATCTCCGCGTTATTGATATTTCTTTTTTCTTAATGCGCGTAGACACACCCTGCAGCATTGCCTGCACTGAACCGTGTGAAGTTGGTCTTGATCTTCTATGGCGGTAGACGGCGGCCTGTATTTCGGTTGCGGGGGCTCGGCTAGTCAATGTCGCCCCTTTTCTGTTATTCCTATGGTAATTGCTTGATCTCCGATTTGCTCGACCCACCAAATTATTCCTCCGGCGTGACCACCCGCTTGCTGCCGGGACACTTCCTGCTTCTCATAGTCGCTCTCTGGCGCTAACGCATGCATTTCTCCTTGGGATCTGTTCGCAACCGTTTCCGTCCCCTACGACAACCACTGCTTACTAGGAGCCGCTTCTCCCCGGAGTCGTGTGTCTCTCCCATACTATACTATGGCTTTATACCCGGTTTCGCTCTTTCAGTATTTGCTGCACGACAGCCCTAATCCGGGATCAGCTTCCTGGTATTCGAGCTGATTGTTTACCTCCCCTTGCTCAAGCTCTAGGCTTGAGCTTCTTGCTACTATCTCCTTGACTCTCGTGTTTCGTAGTGCCTGCCTCTCATTACTGACCTTGGCACGACTCCAGCAGAGACGTCATTCCGATTCCAAGCGCCCGTTTGCTCATTTTACGTATCTCAATATGCTACGTGATCAGCCCCTTCATGATAAGTGTGCCCTGCATCCTCGTTCCTGACATTCGGTGTATTCACACTCTAAGCCTCATGCATACGTTTTTCGCCCACAACACTCGCTACCAGCACGTCGCCCATTTCTACAATGATCCTATACTCTTTTCAGGTTCTCCCCCCCTACGGCAGTAATGTAGAGTAAGACTGCTCCGCCCCTCGATCCGTCCATGGGTCTGAGAGCGTAGGGCTCGCCGCTATATTTGCCTCTGCTCACCCCTTTTTTATAACTCACTGTCCCTTTTCTTTCTGACCCCATCGTCGTAAGTTGCTAGAGACTGCTATACCTACACTTCGCCGACCGCTTCATATCGTCGGAAGGCCTTCTAATGACGAGTGCATGCCCCGGGAACTAGCTATCTCCCTCACCTCCTGCTTCATACTCAGTCAGGAGTCCCTGCTAAAGTTCGTCGCCGCCACACTCGTCGACAACTTCGAACTCTTAACCACTATTTACCTTGTACCAGGCTATCTGCAGTCAGACACGACTGGATTGGCCAATCGCAACTATATCAAGTAACAAAGATGGATCAACCCATGGACATGCTTCTGTACATCTCTTGCATGTGCTTATCTTGTGCAGTCGGCTCGCAGTGCTGAGATTGTCGAGCGCCTTTCTGACTCTGTTTCTCTCGCAGCATTGACGTCTCGGTCGCACAATGCACGCCGCTCGGCTTACCGGGATTCATTATACAGTACATCGGACATCGACACCTGAGTCCCCTCTGGTAAGCTCTGGCAACCTATGCATCTGCACGGATGTCGTCTAACCTCCCATGAATGTCCCTATACGGGTGTAATCCGCCGCATGAAGGTGCTCGAAGTCCAGCACAGCTGCAAGTGTGTGTAACTATAATGTCTAAATCCGGACTCGCATAAGTAATCCGCGCACCCGTGTGAACCCCCCGCTTGAGACGGCCCCGCCTCACATGGTGTACATTCGAGTTCCCTCTTGCTAATGCAGGAAAATCCATGTTTGCCAGCTAGAACACTATTTTTGCTTGCCTGTATACCATGCGGACCTCTTTCCGTTTCATATCTTCCCTGCTTGCCCATCCACCGCCCCAATGTCATGAGCGACTCCCCATCATCCTGGCGCTTAACATCGAAGGTGCTCCAGTTTCTTCCTATTACCCTTACGCTCACTTCCCACCGCCTTACGAATTCTCTGGAGGACACATCTGTCGACACTTTTCCAAGGCAGGCCCGTTACCTACGCGGTGCCATCTATTATTGCTTTCATCCAGGTCGCCGGGCAAACTCTATTTGCGATCTGCTTTGTGTCGGGTGCACGTCCAATTATTCGGTCGGTCCAGGGCTCATTCAAGCATACTGCCTTTTCTTGTATTGAATTAGTCTGCAGGCTTCATCGCCTGCATACATCGTCGTGTCGAAAGAATTTTGACGCCTCGGCTCAGTCCATATGGCCATGTTACTTTTGCCGGCGTCGTGCACCCTTAATTTCCACCCATTAGCGCTTTCGCCTAACTGCATGTCCAATATTGTTTTAATTACTTCTTATGTTATCTCCGTACACATCCTCACTAACGTTGAGGCGTTGTCGTCCCCGCTTACTTGTACTTTCCGTATTAGCGTATGTTCTCGTACATGGTCCCACCTTCTACTTTGCCGTGTTTATTTCACTCCACGTCATGTGCACTGCCACTATGTGTGCAGGTAAACCCGGTTCCCGTCGACTTCGCAAGATAGTTTCATTATATTATAGCCTAATTCAGGGTCTGCCTAATTGGTCCCTAGTGCCGTATACACTCATGGGTCAGGTGTCGCGTTTTCCTGATTCGTTGCTATCATCCTACGTCTCTGTCTTCTCGCAGCGGCTTTGCTCTGGATCGGAACTGCAGCTTTCAATCTCGCCCGGTACGGACGGTCGTCGGCCTGGATTTCATAGCCCCGTGATGTATTCTTCCAGGCTCCGTGCGTCGTCCCAAAGTAATCAGTTTCCTAATTGCGGTCGCGACTCCCCTAGAGCCGGTAACACTAGTCCCTTCTACTTTCTTTCTTTCCGAGGCTCTTGAGCTCCTTAGCCGATCTGTATCGTCGCCTGGTTCCGAGTTATAGCTGTCTAACCCCCATACACAAGACAATACCATAGTTGGCCACTTGTCCCGCGCACCCATACAGCTCCGACGGCCTTTGTCAAGCAGACGCTACCGTTGTACCATCAGGTTTGAGAAGAGACGGCGAATGGCCGCGTGTACCGCAAATCTTTGATGCAATCTCAGGGAACGTGACGTCGTCCGAGTAATCCGCCTCGAAAAGTAGCCGTCCAACCTATCCCTTCCGTAGCGTTGTAATATCGTGCGACAAGAAACTGTGGCAGATAGAGTGACAATTGCAGCGAAGAAGGTGCGCCGGCACGCTTCTTCACAGACATCATGGGGAGGCCTCAGAAGCCTCGCGTTTCGCAGCCTAACAACATCATTCGTGAAAGCGGAAGGCGTTGAAGCTCTTTTTTGCTAAGACATCCATTCGCCGCGAGATCGTCATACCGTTGAACTTTCGCCGCCTAGCGGATGCGCGCGGCACCAGGCTAAGCTGCGAGATCGCTATTACTATCATTCTCAGTGACAACGAGATTATTGTCTGGCACAGGTAACTGCAACCCA
>Ga0179591_1329273_pt1 | contig 19869 bp, 23 predicted proteins | sample CZOMad2_1_08_16f_FD_182891 | JGI IMG/M metagenome (GOLD analysis project Ga0179591, IMG submission 182891) | Vadose zone soil fungal communities from Angelo Coast Range Reserve, California, USA - CZOMad2_1_08_16fungal (PacBio error correction) | ecosystem: Environmental > Terrestrial > Soil >... | reverse complement strand
CCTTCCACCAAAATACTTTTGTAAGAAGTTTATTCATTAGTCCCCCCTTTCCGCGTTTCGGGTTTTTGCACTATGCCCCCATATGGGTATTCTCGCTTTGAAGTTTTCTATATTAGACCCCCCTGATCCGCACTCTCCTGACGAATTTTTTTCGCTCTCCCTTTCCTTATCCGTAAATGGATGGTTCGCTATCCCACCCCCCCCCGTTACTTTTCTTCTAACTTTGCGGACCTTTAACTTTCTTCCAGTTGTTGAAGAGGCCATGTTCGCGAGACTTCTTAAGGAGAGGTCCCCCTTTGTCCTGACTCGACGAGTGTATCCCTCTTCTAACCGAAGTTCCTTCTTGTAGCCTCCGAAATTTTCTCTCCTGAACGCCATTCAAAGGGCGGGTTATGCTTCTCGCGTCATGGAGCCTTTATATGTCTCTTCCTCTCCCTCGCCTTCCCGTTCTGACCCAGCGAAACGAGGGTACCCCCTCGTCCCGGCTGAAATTAGGTTTCCCATTCCCTTTTTTTTTTTTTTTCCTTCTCGTCGTTCCCACCTGCCTTCTGCCAACCTGCCTAAGCACATTCTCTATCCCCTCTCCCTCTGAAAGAGACCTTTCGGATTTTTTTAGGTTTCCTTTTGATTCCTCTTTGCTCCTTCTCTGGGGAGAAGCAGCTCACCTGCCCGGCTCCCGCGTGACCCGTGACAGCCCCCCCTCCCACCCTCCCCGACTTTCCTGTTTCCCAGAAGGAGTGAATCCCGCCTCCCGAGAGCTGGTGTTGATTTTCCCCTTGATTTTCGATTGCGCGAGACCTTGAAGCTTCCTGTCCTCTTCCTGAAACGGCCGCCGCTCTTTCTTTGTCTAACTTTTTTTGCCAAGTGCTGATGCCTGTCAGACCCCTTTGCGTTCTGCGGGCCTCGACGGTTCCTGTTGTGACTTTGGTGCATATTCGACCTACTGCTTATTAATGATGTTCTCCCCTTTTCGCCCCACGCCATACAGGCCCTTTTGTCGGGCTCCCCTTATCCTAAAAAAAAAATTTGTCCGGCCTTCTTCCGGTGGCGCTGGGAGAAATGTTTCTCCCTCGTTTTTTTCGTTCGTGTCCCTAAGGCCTTCCCCCCCCTCTCCCCGGTGCAGGATTCCTGGTTTAGGAACATTTTTTTTTCTCCCCTGCGTCCTCCATGTAATCCCGCCACATCCTCGTTTTTTTCCCCTCGACCCTTGAAATCCCTGCCTATTCTTCTCATTGCGAACATCTCTCTTTGCTGCCGCTTCGATTTTTGAGCATGGTCTGTCAAGCGAAGCATTGGCAGGGATGGTGCGTATTGACAGTTGTTTTTGCCTACTTCACCTCTATAGAGATTTCCTACTCGTACGCCTTAGCGGCATGTTGGTTTTTTTCTTTTTTGTCGTCCACGCTACTTCTTCCTTCTTCCAACGGGAAGCCCCTACTTCTGAATTGTGATTTCTCGGGATGTCGTTTTTTATTTTTCCTTTGTGATGTTTTAGTGTGTTTTTCTGATCGCCGTCTCGTTACCCCTCCCCTTTTTTCACCCTTTTTTTTCCGCCCCCTTTTCACGCCAACCCCCCCCACCCATTTTTGTTGACTCCTGAGCATGAAAAGACAGCAGCTCTCTTCCCCCCCCTCTGGCTTGCCCTTGTTGTTGCATCTCTGGCGTAGATTTCGCGAGTCCTTCTTTCTTCCCGGATCAGATGAGTCTGTTTCTGAGTTTAGCTTCCCATGACTACGTCCTAGGAACTATGTCTTTCTGTTTCGATGCGTTCTCAAGGACATTGGCTTGGCGTTTCCGAAACTTTTTCGCTTTCTGTCTTCTCCGATTGGCCCTTCTCATTCGATCTCGATTCCCCCCTCTTTTCCAGACCGAATGTATTCTTTCTTAGGTGCGGCCTCTTTCACGGCCCGGAGTGATGTTAGGCTCCCGTCGATGCTCCCAACGGGTGTCTCCTCCGGGCAAGCCGAAGTCATGTTATGTTCCGGACTCTGGTTCCCCCAGTCAAAGAAGTGACCCTTATTTTTCTTTCCTGGAACCCGAAAAACCCCGGCTGCTTCCGAGCGCACATTGACTGGCTTTTTTTTTACACGCTCCGGAAATTTTCCTGTCACGGTCAAAATACTCTCCCTTTTGTACCAGGGCTCCCCTCCCTCCGCGTCCGCCTCCCTCCGGACGTTTGGCGACGTTCCCCAGCCTCGGATTTATTCTCTCAGGATCTGCCCTGGCATTGGCAGAAGGAGTTGGATACTTTCAGAGGCAAGATGACAAGTCATTTCCCCCTTTTCTCCCCCAGTTCTCCGCCACCAATTGATTGATGTTTTTTTCCTTGTCCCTGGTGCGTCAGGCTCTTCTCTCTTCGTCATATGGGCGGGTCGTTCATCTTTTCGTGGTCAACAGTATCTCTTTCATCCCTAGATTGTTTTTTTTCGTTCCTCCTTTTTTTCCATCCCGAGCAGTCGGATAGCCAGCTGATTTCCCCTCTTTTTGCTGAGGCTAAGCGACCCCCATGGTCAAAAAAGCTACTGGTGGCGGCCTTTTTCAGATGTGCCCTTTCATGCCCCTCGTTGTAATCTGGCCTAGAGGTCTCACCTTCGGCCCGTTCTTATTTTCCCTCTTTTTTTGTCTCTCATCATGTCTGTCCCCCCTCTCCCCCCAGTACATTCGTGAGCCTGGTGTTTGTGGAGCCTGGGATTACTTTTTGATTGTCTGAGCCGTGATTTCCGCGCCCCCTTTCACACCCAATCGTCTTAGGTTCCTGATTTCGGGCTCCAAGTTCCCCCTTTTCTCTCTTCCATCCGACCCCTCTGGTTTGAAGAGTTGGGCCTGAAGTAGTACACTCTGTAATGGAAGCGCGTCCACTCAGTACCATCCCACCCATGCCTGTTTGAGTCTTCTCCCCCGGGTGGGACCGTGTGTTTGTCAGAACGGGGGATTGAGACCCATTTCGGGAAATAGGAAGGGCTCCCACTGAGCCCTACTTCAGTGCTGAGGCTGCCACCCCCCTCTGTTTTCATCTTACCTTCCTTCATCTATCCACTAAAGCCGCTTATGTGTGGTTCTGAACGCCAATCCCCCACCCTTTAATGGAGACCCTCCCCTCACTCTTCGCCCGACATACCTTCGAATTCCCATGGTCCTTTTCTTCTTATCTTTCATATGTCCCACTATCCCAAGTGTTTCAGCATTTTACCCGCCCCCAGCACATAATTGTCTGTTTTGACGCTCTGCCCTCACTCGCGTTCAAGTTAAAAAAGTTACGGTCCAGAGCTTTCATAGGAGAAGGTCTTTGTTCCTCGTCCGGTTGCATTCCCCCTTCCTGTCAACCACTCATCTCCCCGTTCTCCCTCAGAGGAGATGGACTCCTTCCTGTCCAAAGCCATAGACTCAGCACCACTTCTGAAAGAACAGATCCATCACCCGAACTCGCCCCGGCGACTTTTTCCACCCTCGTTTTATCCCCCTTTCTTGCGGGCTTCCTGCGTTTTGTGTCCGACCCCCTCCAATGAACAAGACTTCTTCGCTGCATAATTTTGACAGTCTTTTTTTCGTTACTTCCCCCCGAGAGAAGGTGACCTTCCGCGCCTAAACCCTTTCCACTACTTTTCGACCCCTTGCCTAGCCGGGTCTTCGACCTTATCTGAAGTCTCCTCCCCCATGAGTTACTTTTTTTCTTCGCCTGAGCGCCCCCTCCTTCGACTTTCAAGGTTTACCTTCCTGCGTGGAAGTCGGAAATTCTGACGACTCTTAGTTGTTTCTCCATGATCCTCCAAAGTAGTTTTTTTCCCGAGGTAAAGAGGAACCATCCCAAAAGCAGCGCCTCCCGGAGCACCCATCGTCGCGACAGTCGTCTTCGTCCCAGCAGTTTCCTGTAGCCTCCCCGGGAAGGTTTTTTGGTGCTAGCCAAGGGTACACCTATTTCGGATCTATGCATTTTTCCACCCTGCGCGCAGGAACCCATGTACTCTTCTTTTCCGAAAGACGCTAACCTTACAACGGAGTACCTCAGGCACGCAACCCACGATTTTTTTCTCTCCCCCAGAAAAGACCGGCCCCCCTTCTTTCCTTTACCCGCTTAGTTCTGATTAACTTTCTCCTTCCCCTTCCTACCTTCCGACGACCGCTAGCCTTCCCCTCCGCGGGCGCCTGGGTTTTTTTTTTATGCTTCAAGGGCAGGTGTGATTTGAAAGGTTTTTCTCGGCCGAGAGAACCAGTTCTCTCTTCCCCCTGCCTCTGATGTCGTGCCAAGAAGCCTGACCTTCATTCCCCCTTCCCCCACGGTTCCTTTAGGCGTCTCCCGGTATAGGGAGATATGAGACAATGGATCGTTTACCCTTGGAATGCCGCCGTTTTCCGAAGTATTCCATATATATTTCCCAGCCATAAGTGCTCTTTTCCGATTGCCGTACGGTCCCTTCCGCCGGTCATCACGGCCTTTGGTTTTTTGGTTTTTTGAAGTGATTTCCTAGTCAGTTCTTTAAGAAGACTTTTGTTTCCCTTGTGATGGCGCCAGTTCCGGAGCTACTCCTGTCGACCCTCCTTCGGCCCAAGCAGGCACCGGCTACATCTCTTTTGATGAGTCTCCTTTGAGCGCCCTCACACATCTTACCCGCGCCCCTTAAGACACTGCTCTACCTCTTTCCAAGTCCACTGTGTCCCCCCAGCAACGGGCACATACGGTGAACAGGCCGCCTTTTGACCTACCGTTCTTCCCATCGAGAGCGCTCATTTTCTGGCTGTCCCTCTCTTCACCTTCTTTCGTAGCAGGCCGTTTCCGTTTTTCCCCCTCTATTTTCAAGGTGGCTCCCCTACCTCCTTCGTTTTGCACAACCGCGCTCTCCAAATCACTCTTCGGACCCAACTCACCTTCGAGCTTATCCCTTAAGTTTTGGAATCAGTCCTACTTTCCTTTCCCGTGTTTGTTTGATCCCCCCTTTCCCAAACATTATTAGTCGTATTTATCGACTTATTTCCCACATGAGTTTCAAGTTGGCACTTCCTTGAGTTAATAGGGCAACCCTTATCTTTTTGGGCTCCGCGCCCCAAAGGTTACTATCTTCTACCTTAATACGTTTTCCCTCGACTACCCCCTCTGCAGTTTTATTTCCCGGGGATGATGTATGGATAGAAGCCCGTTCCTCAGGGATCGACTTTCCGGTTTTTTTACCGATTTCCCGGAAGAACCTTTTCCCTTTGGCCATTGATGAGACCTTGGCTTTCTCCGAGCTGCTCACTGTGTAGTTTATTTCCTAGAGGGTGCCTCTCCTTATGCCGTCTCGATTGAGACTTCTCCCGTTCTTCTGTTCCAGCTTCCCTGCACGCCTACACATGGGGTCCTGCTGAGATTACTTCTCCTTTTCCATAAGAAAACGGCTGCCTTGCTTTGGAAGCGCGACTCAAAGGGCACTGCCCCTTCGCTTGTTTCTGCCTGAGCTTATTCCTCGCAAAGGCGGCAGTTCTTCCCAGTATTGATCACGATAGATTTTCTACTCAAGAACTTTTTTTTTCCTGGCTTATTGCTGGATATTCTTACTTCTTTCTCCTTCTTTCCCTCGGAAGAAGCCTCCAACTCTCCTTTTGTCGCGGTGATTCCCCGTTTTGAAAATATAAATAGACCATTTCTGTGCTGCCCCCTTTCTCGGGCGTGATTTCGTTGCGGCGTCTCTGTTTTCGAACGTAGACTCCTGAATCCGTACCTTTCCCGCCTTGGGTACACACGGCGCCTGGTTTCTTGTGCTTATGTTTGACCGTGTCTTGATGTGCGACTTTTTAATTCAGTTTCTGCTTTTGCCTTCTTTGCGGTCCCTGCGCTTCCCTCTTTCCTCTTCCTAAATGCGCCTCCTAGCCGCTCCCCTTTTCTGTGCGAATCGCAACCCCCATTACTTCAAGTGAGAGTCAGTGATTCTCCAGCCCTTCTCTTTCCCCCTTTTTGCTTTGGACTTGCGGGTTAGCGCTTTGTTCGGCCCCCTGTCTTACTTGAAGAGCGGTGATGCTTTCTTTTTCGCACCATCTTTTTTCTAAGTCATACGCGCGGTGCTTAACCTTGTTACATTCCTAGATGGTCCCTCAGTTGTCAGCCCGCCCCCCTTTTCTGCTAGGCTGACCGTACCGGGGATTCCCCGGAGTTCCCCTCTGGCCCGGTTCGCCGAGTTGTTGAGCCCGTTTTTAATCCTCCGTTGTAGTCGAAGAAGAGTGTCCCTATTTGAGCTCCTCTTTGGTCAGTTGATGGTGTTCGTTCTGCCTTCCTCTACTGTTTCCTCCCAAGAGTTGCATCGACGTTCGTCGGGGCTAGTCCGGCTTTAACGAGCTCCCCCTTTTGCTTCTTTCTTCTATAGGTTCGAGCCCCAGAATGCTTCCGGTGATTTTGTCCTTTTTCTCCCCCATGCCTCTGACCCCGCCTTGTCCTCCGGATGACCTCACTTTATCCTTCACTTTGTCCCCGGTGTTCCTCCCGACCTATTCTGGAGTACCAGGATTCTACGTTTTTTCAGGATTTACTTTCTCCTGTATCGATTGTCTTTTCAGTTTTATAGGTTACTCTCTTCCCGACCGTCCCTTTCATTCTGGAACTTGTTCTGTTGCGGTCTCCGGGTTCCTCCTCCCCCTCGCGTTACTATTTGCGCGGTCTTTTCCGATCGACTGTTGCCCAACATCGTTCTCCTTTCACCTGACGTAGTATTTCCTTTCTTCCCCCCATCGTATTCCCCCTTCATGTACGTTCTCCCCCTCTCTTGTGTGGCGCTTGTTCCTCGTCTCGCACGCGAAGTTGTTTTTGACTTCTCTTAAGCTTTTTTTTTCCACCACTGAGTTTCCCGTCTTCCCCGAAAACTCGGAACCCCTTTCGGGTTCGTCTCCCCTTTTGCTTGGGAGAAGAGGAATACCTCTTCATTACCGTTCCGTTACCCGGGCCCCCCGCTCGGGCCTGGGAGATTGCTCCTCTTCCCGCGCTCCCCCCCATTCTTTACTGTTGGCGCGGGGGCATACTAGGATTGGAGGGACCGAGACTATTCCTCGCAAGGCAGAAGAAGGATTCCTCCTTGCGCTCCCCACCAGATGACAGAGGCTTCCCCCTGTGACTCAAGTTACTTTCCTTCCCCCTTGCTCAGTTTTCCTTCCCCTGTTTTCCCCTCCCTTTTTTTTAAAGAATGATCCTGCTTTTCCCCGGTTCACCTGTGGTCGTCGCTCGGGCCTTCGGTAACCTTATTTTTCCCTCCTCTGTTGTTTTTTTTGATATCTCCTTTTTCCCTGCCTCTCTTTCCCTCAGCCCTTCGGCCCGCGCCTCGCTTGAGGTAAGAAAGAGGTCCCCCAACCTTCCTCGAAACGCTGGTTGCGTCCTCTGTCTAGTGTGAAATACTCTTTGGTTCTGCCTCTCTCACTCATTTTTCCTCTCTTTTTATCTTTCGGTTTCTTTTCTCGACCCCGATCGTCCCAGGAGCCACACTCCCTTCTTGCCTTCCTTGTCCCGGAGAGGAGGTCTCTTGTAACGTCGCGTGTTCTTGAAAAGTGGACACCCTTTCCCCCTTTTCATATTCTCCTCTTCTCCCCCCCCAAGAAAGTTGTGTCCCTCGTTGTCCCGCAGAATTTGGGTCCTTTTGAAGTGCGTGGCACCTCGGTACCTTTTTTTCAGTCGTCCAGCAGCCCCCATGCCTTCCTTTGGATGATTCGGTATTTCGTGTGCACGGGGGATGAGCACGGCGACCTTCCACGAACGAGCCGTGCCCTCGGTTGCCTCTGGCCCCTAACTGTCACTAGACCCGGACGTACGTTCGTTTTCTCAACAAAATATTTGGGCCCCTGAGATCGCTGTTCTTCCTTTAGCCACTACGACTCCCCTTTTTTCTTGTGCTTTTTTCCCCCTTTAAAGGTCATTTGCTCACCTCTTCCCCTCTTGACTGCCCTACCCTGCCTGATTTCCCGGTAGTTAGGCCAGCCCTATAGTACTTTTTGCTCCTTCCTTTTTTACAGTACCCTTTTATTCCTTACTCTCCTTTCTACCATTCCGTCTGCTCCCGAGAGGCTGCCCCCATAGTGCCGTATAGTTAATAGCTTTCGGGTCAGCAGTCAACGGGTGGTACTGTTCATTTTGCCCCTCCCAGAAGCAACCATTGTTTCAAGATTCTCCCTCTCTGTGAAGTGTCCCTTCCCTCCCCCCCTATCAACAAAACGATTCTTTTCCCTCCTTCTCTCCTCTCCCTCTTCTTGCAAATCGTTTTCCCCCCCGCCGTTTTGGGCCTACCCTGGTTCAGGAGGGTCCACACCCCCAGCCCCTAGGAGTCGCCCGCCATTTCCACACCCTTCTTCGACATACCTCCCCTCGACTTTGGATTAGAGATCACTACCTTTTTTTTTATTTTTGACCTCTTCCTTCCCACGGGGCCCCCTGCGTCTCTGCCCCCGGTTCTTTCGAGCGCAGTGTGGATGACCCCCGACTTCGTCGTGACAACTAAAATCGTCATCTCCTTTCAAGTCGTGTTGAACACCTCAGCGCTTTTTCCTTTTACTCGATTGGTATCGGTCCCTTCCCGGCAACGGGCTTTTCGCTGTAGTCGGCCCCCCCCTGCCCCGCGCACGACTTGTTCCCTCTCCCCCGTAGAGGCAAAATATCTTTCCCATCATTGCTTTTTTTCTCTCCCGGTATGAAGACCCCCTTTTTTGCGGTGTTTTTTTCGAAGGTCGACTCTCTTTACAGACTATATGGATTCTATTCCATTAATTCTTTCCTTGGCCCCGAAGGTCCGTCACATCCTCCCCCCAGAAAGGCTAATTTCGGCGCCCATCCCCCGAGCATTCCCCACCCTATCGTTTAGACCCTGACCCCCTACCCCTTTCCCTTCTACTTTTTCTTTCTCGGGGCCCTCTCCCTTTCCCGTGCGCAAGTTTTTTTGAACCGTCGCGAACAGTTCGTTCGTTCATACCCCCTGGGAGATGTCCCCCTGTCCCCCTTTAGAATTCGAGGTGTTCTCTCGTTTATTCTTCCGCTCGCTCCGTTATTTATCCGTCGTTCCTCGAATCGTCCAGATCGCCACCTGCTTCGCCCGCCGATAAAGTCCTTCCCCGCCACAAGCCATCTCCGTGTTTTTTTCTTCCATTTGATCTCATTAGAATGTTATCCTTCTTCCGTTAGCTGCGAGAAGAGCTTTACTAACTGCCTTTCCGATTGGACCTTTTCCCTGAGTCTTATCCCTCCCCGCACACATTGCCAGTGGTCGTATAAGTAGTCCCGATTACTGGCCCCCCGTTTGAGCCTCCGATGAACTCCTTTTTTCTTCTTGGTCTTGAATTTTTCAGTTTCTTTGCCCAGAGGACCAGCGGAAGTCCTTTCCCGAAAGGGCGCGCTCTTTTCCCCTCTATTTTCCCTCCCAACGTTTACCCTCGCCTGCTACGCAATACATTTCCCTTATCACTCCCGGCACAGCAGACTCCCCCTGGTCTTTTCGTCCAGCGTAACGTAGAATACCCATTCCCGGTTACGGGCAGAAGCACGTCCCGTTTCGTTGCGTCCTCATTTCACGCTTCTCTGTTGGCTCGAGCTCCGACTTATGTGCATTAGTGTTAACATGACTTAGCCAACCTTTCCCGACTTGAGACCCAACCCACCCCACTCCCCTTCTCTTCCCTCAATTTTTTGGACTATATATTTCAATCTCTCTTTTTTTTTTTTGACTTAACCAAAATTAATTGGAGTAAGCTCCTTCTTTTTTAAGACCTGCGTTTCCCCCTTTGCACCCGCCTTCCTTCAGGTTTTGTTTCCTCTACCTTTTGCCGGATTCCTCAATTTTACGACTCCCCCTGATACGGTTTTCCGCGAACCTATACGAGGGTTCTCTCTGCCGGATTATAAGCTTCTGATGGTCGATCTAATTACTTTTGTAAACTTATTCTCATTGAAGTTTTTTTCTTTCTTGCCGTGCTGAGAAATGTTAGCTTCTTTTCCGGTGCCTTTTTTGGAGAAGAGAGCTATTCTTGCATCCCCCTTAGCTGGTCTTTGACCAGACGGCTTTCCTTAGTAGTAGTGTTCCTTCCCTTCCCTCTCCAAGAACGCACCCGGCTGGCCTTAGGTTTTTTTCCTTTCCCCGAGCCGTTCCTCCTTGTCTCCCTTTCCTCCTTCACCAAGGCCTTGTGTCCTTTTTTGGAATTGGATTAACACGGGCCAACCATCTCCATTTTCCTGAGGATCTTCATCTTAGGTCTTCCCTTTTTCTTTGCACCTTTCTCTCCCCCCCCCCCTTTCTCTATCTCTACTAGACTTCCGCCTTTTTGGGCTTCCGGCAACAGTTATTTCTGCGGTTTGTTCCCGTTTTTCCCTAATTGAGGCGACGGCCCTTCACTGATGTTTTTCGCTCCATTCCCCCCCTCCACAAATCGAAATTGGTCTTCGCTCGTTATCCATCGACGATGCCTGCCGCATCGGCGTTGCTCGGGCTTTCGAACGGATGAGTCTTTTCTCGCGAAATCATCTCCCTTTCAGAGGAGGCATGGACCTCCACTTTTTTTCGGGTCTGTCTCCCCCCCCCCCCCCGACACGATAGTGTCTGTGAACGGCTCTTGCCTGTTGAGCCTTCCCGTGTGAGTTCCTTTCTCTTTTCGCCGTCCCTTGTTTTGTTCACTTCTCTTTCCTCCTTTCTTAGATGAGACCTAGAAAGATTCCCCTGTTAGAGGCCCTTTGCTCCGAAAAGCGCCCCCGTTTTTTTCCCCCATAACTGATCGAACAAAAATACTTCCTTTCCGGCTTTTTCCCCGGCCCTCCGGTGATTGTGCCCCCTTTGGGTGCGGAGGTTTTTGTTTTTCAGCTGCCAGAGTGCATGCAGAGCCTTTGCCGGCTTGCAATTTTCTACCATATTTCTCTTTGTAGTAATGTCATGTTTAACTAGGTCTCAGTTCCACAATAGACTTGAAATTCGTCCCTCTTTCCCTTTCTCCTCCCCTTTTAGTCTTCTTCTTTTTCTCGGGGATCATTTCCTCCTTACAAGAGACGGTGACCCTTTGCCGACCGTGCGAAGAGGTAGTTTCGCTGACTTATCCGCTTCTTGGTTTTCTCGTTTTTAGTAGAGTGAAATCGAGGAGACATCTCGTTTTTAAGTCGTCTTTTTATTACCCCCCGTCTGACCGGGATTTCCCCTTCTAAAAGGGGTCATCCAGTTGTAGATTCCCACTGTCGCTATGGCTCTTCTCCTTGATGTACGTTCATCAGTTGTTTCCTCCCTTGTCTTTCTTCTGCCTTTCTTGTTAGTATTCACTTTTTCCCCTGCCGATAAGTTGAGGTTTCTGCCCTGAGATTGTTTTTCCGAGGGTCCAGTCAAAAATGCATTTACCCTACCTTGTCCTGCTGACCCTGCCACTGCTTCTGTCTATTTAAGATAGAGTGTACCAAGGTTAGCTTCCCTTTCCTTTCTTTCCCCCCTGCAGGCTCGCCGGAGGAATTTCTTGCTAATTTCGTCACCCGGGTATTTTTAGAGATATATACTACGCCACACTTCCTCCCAGTCAGGTGTTCGTTGTAGCATATTGCCATTATGTCTGTCCCTTGGGGCGCCGAGTACCGAACCACTCGTCCTTCCTTTTTGGCTCGATTTGAATAGGACTTCTCATATCTTCCCATCTTTTTTTTTCTATCCTCTCTCCCTGACCTGTCTTTATTCACAGTTTTTTAATATTTTCCCCGATCCCTTTTGGAGGATCCCTTTAATAAGTGAGTGCCGCGGCATCCGTACCTCCTTTGTTTGGTCAGAAGGTTGACCTTTTTGCAAAGGACAGAGTGTTAGGCCTCGTCGGTCCCGTCCCTTCCGTCTTTAGGGCGTGTCTCTAAGCCCTTGAGTGTTCCTCTTCCGCGTCCGATCGTCACGGAATCTTCGGGTCTTATCTTTTTTTTACGCTCTTCTTTTTTGCTCCGATCCCTGCCAGAAGCACCTCTCTTTTTGAGCCGGTCCCTGCCCTCTGCTTGATTTCTCCCTTACCCTACTCTTCCGTCCTCCCTCCGTCTTGGGCTCGCTGAGAGCCCTCTGACTTTTCTGCCCCCGGTGAGTGCTAAATGTTCCCTCCAACTGTATATGGTTTCCCTCCGTTTTCCTCCTTCGAGAGGTTTTTTATATGGCCTCGGCCGCGGCGTTCTTATTACACCGTCTTCCTTTCTTCTCCTCTCATGTGTTTTTTTGTTTTTTTTTCTTTTGTATGATACTGGACCGTCCCTAAAGTCGGGATCCTGGTCGAAGTATGATGAAATCCTCCCCCCCTCCTCCCGGCTGTACGAAACCAGGCACTTTAAGCCAAGATAGTGGTGGCTTATACTCTTTTTATCAGTGGAATTGAACTCCGTTTTCCCTTATGGGAGTAATTTTTTAACAATTTCTTCTTTATGAACTCTTTTCATCTGTGGGCGTTTCCTTCCCTTCCCCCCTGCTAAAGGGATGGCAACCTGATCCCCTTTCGCGACGTGCTTAGGATCGGTCTGCGGCGAGAAGTTCCGGATCTTGTCTTCCGGAAGAGCATGGGAACACAGGAATCCCTTGTGAAGTTTCCCCCTTCACTGCTAGTTCTTGGCACTTTTTTTGGGTTTTAGGTTGCCCTCAGGGTACCTCTTACCCCCTCCTTCCTTTTGGGTTTTCCGTCATTCAAACCCCCTCCTTTTTCCGACGGTTATTGGGGCACTCACCGGGATCAGGCTTTTTTCCTACATACCCAAGCGTTTGATCTCCGGCCACTGTCCCCCCTGACCCCTCTTCTTTTTCGGTTTATTCCCAACATTTGGGCCCATCTTCTTCTTTGACGTCATTCTGCCACTACAGGAAAGGTTCTTTTAGAACTAGACCAGCACCGTCCCTTTTCCCTCGCGGTCAATTTCTCCTCACTACATTCGAAAATCTGTTCAACGGGGTAGCTTAGATAAATACCTCCCCTTGCCCGAGTTACCGCTAAAAGTACCAATCTCCTTGACCGCCTTCCTTCCTGACGCAGAGAGTTATTCACGTGTTCCCAGCCTCTCCAGATTGCCCCCATTTGTGGTGGATCCAATTTCTTTCCTGGTCTTTTTTTTTCTTCCCTCGCCCCAGAAGCGACAGGGTGACCGCCAGAGAGTGAGATGTGCTGTAGACCTCTCCTAATAGGACTTCAGTCCTCACCCCCATTTGTTCTTTCCACTCCCGTCTTCACACTGACGCGACAGTTTCGAGCACCCAATCGTGGTTACCCCCTTTTGAGGTTCGCCCCCCTAGTTACTGAGGGGGCAAGCCCACAGACCCTTACTTCACTATAGTCTCCCCTCTTCTTCAAGTCTACCTCCGTTGTTTCGGTCACACCCCCTCCTGATCCTCCTTCTGGCATCCCGTCTCAACCCCACTAGTAGGGGTTCCCCCTCCATCGCGTACTTGTCTCCCTCCTTTCCACCGACTCCAAGTGATGGACTTTTTTTCCTGACGAGTTGCGCATTTCTCCATTCCTAAGACTCCTCTGTTTTCTTGTGCGTTTTCGTTGAATTCTGATCCCCCTCTGGAGATCGTGATTATCATTCGGCACCGCTTTGGCCGCTCCGCGGTCGAACACAGCCCCCCCAAAGCGGAACTCCACCTGTCCCAACCCCGTGCCCCTTCAAGCCCCCGCCTGCGGCAATCAATTGTTTTTTCCCTCTCCCTTTTCCGCCGTCCTGGCGGATGCTTGTGGTTGCTCCGCCAGGTCGTTTAACAACTCTTCCCTTATCTGCCTAGGTACTTTCACTTGCCACCGAAGAGCCCCTCGCTGTGCCACATCCACATCCTTTCCGAACCGACGAAATCCCTTTCTCCACGGTCAGCACCTCCATCGAAAGTTCAACCCTATCTTGTTCGATCCCCCGTCCGCGGTTTGATTCCGCTTGCCTTTTCCTTTTCCCCTTCTTACTTGCTTGACCTTTCTACCTTTTTTCTCCTGGACCCAGCCCGGAAGAAGATACTTCCGCATTTTGATCCCGGCATTGCTATTTTTTTTAGTCCTGTCTTTATCGGACGCCTCCCCCCTCTGTTCAGTACGCCCTCCTGCACTCTCTGAAGAAGTCCACGCCGTCATCTCATAAAGTTGCTTCCTCCCCTTTCGACGGGTCTTTAGAGAGAGAACATGTTTCGTTTGACTCCTTCCTCCTTTGACGAGGATACTCTGACTTTTTCCCCCTGGGGCAAGTGCCAGAAGTGAGTTTTGAGTCTGTCCCTTTCCCTCCCCGAGTCGCACTGAAGTTTTTCTTACGAGTAGTTAATCTCCATATGCGCGAAGCGAAGGGCCCTCTTTTTGCGATGGAATCCTTGCCGCTCCTACCCTGAGGATCTTCTTCCCCCGCCGGGGCCGTCCTGTCTTCATACTGATGCTGCGATCCTCGTGCCGGTTTCCCACGTGATCACCGCTCATCCCAGTATCGGAGATTGCCCTTTCCTTCTTTCACACGGGCAATCCCCCCCTTTCCCCGCTCCCCTTTCGCCATTCACCTTCGTCCGTTGTCAGCGTCCCCCCCCCAATTTTACTGGATTTCCACCTTTTTCCGTTCAGGCAGCCATTCCTTTTCGAAGGCCCTTTTTCGAGGGCGATCGACGTTAGGTGTTACCCACCGCTGGCCGCCACACCTGACGCTGGGCCCCCCTCTCCCCCCGTCGAGTATATACCTTTTTGGATATATATCTATTTCCCTCTCTTTTTCTTTGTTGAGTGACTTAAACCCCCCCCTTTGTAGTATCGTCTATTCGTTGGTATGAATTTGTGTTTGGTTGCTCCCCTCTCAGTTTTTTTCCCCCTGAGCCCTTTCCTTTTCCTTGGTCTTTCTCTCGAGTTCTTTTTAATACACCCTTCCCCCTTCGGAAGCGCAGAACGTTTTTTTGAGTATTCTGTGGAATTATAAGACTTTTCATGTCGTGCTCGGACGCTTACTTCCTTGATTTCGTCCATTCTTTTTTCAAGTTCGACCCCCTTTCTTTCCCGATTCAGGTTAATCAGCGTTGGACTTGGTTAGCCCTGCTCCCACTTCCAGTTTCTATCCGAGACGCTTGATTTAAATTTTTAACGGTCTCTGCTTGCTCGCCCTCCCTTCGTACTACCTTCCCCTTTCCCCATGATTAGTAAAATTCAGTCCATTATATTTACTTTTTGAATTGTATAATTTTCCGCGCCACATGGAAGTGATGACCGTCCTTTCCTCTCCCCAAACCTTGAAAGGACATCGCAGATGCCCGAGTCTTAGCTCATTCTTTCTTGGCTTCCCTGCCAGTTTAACAAGTCTTCTTGACTTTCCTTCCCCTACTCCTTCTCCGTCTAAATTTATCGATACCCGACCCTGTCCCCTCTCCTTTTATTGGACGCAAACCGTTTTCGGCGGGCTTTCGTTTTTTTTTTTTTCCCCTCCCCCTTGATGGCAAGGCCTTCCTCTCATTTGGATTGGAGGTCTCGCGTGAGTCCGGCCTCACACTCGACCTTGCATATCGACCTTTTCCTGCCTGACCTCGGAGGATCGGTGCGTTTCTGACCGTGAGTCGACCTGTCTCCGAGTCATGAGACTCCTTCCTGGATTCCAGGAAATCACGGCGTGTCTTTGTGTCGTTACCGACCATCTTCATTTTGTTCCTTGTCTGATGTGAGAATGCCGAGCTTTTTTTTTTCTGCGCTTCCTGTGTCACTTGCTTTGCCTTAGGGCATATTCGTCGTTTTTTTTCCTTTTCCTAGCTCTCGCCAGATCCCCCCCTTCCAGGGGGCCGCAGGAACCCTCGACAAAACTCACTCTTTACGTCTGTCTTTTTTCTTCCTACGGTGTTTTTACATGGCGGGTTTCTGTGAGTGATCCTCTTTTCCCGTAGGATTCCTTTTTGAGTAACTGGTAGCACCCTCTACATTTCTTCCCGTTCCTCAATTTTCGACTTCCCCCCCTCGTCTCATTTCACTAGAAAATGAATCCCCCTTTAGTTGAGCATTGAGTTTCTTCCCTTTAATCCTCCCTCCTTGAGCTCTCAGGAGATTCCTTTCTCCCTTGCGGACCGAGGGCCGGTTTCGCCATTTCCTCCCTCTGTATTTACTCGATTCCCCCCCCTTCCCTCTTTCTCTCGGTAGGTCTCTAGATTAGACGTTTCTTTAGCGGTCAGATTTGGGTCCTTTTCCGAGGTCTGTTGTCTACCCCCGGCATAAGGGCTGCCAGGCTTTCCTAACCTGTTGATATTTCATCGACGCGTTTCGCGTCCGGGTGCTTTATCGGCCGGATTTTCATTTCCCCATTCTTTTTGAGGTGCTTATGTATGTCGTCTCCCCGTCCTCTCTCCTGTGAGTTCTGCCTGCATCTTCTTTTGGAGGTCCCCAAACAAAAAAGGCAAGTGGATCCCTTATCCCCTTTTAGAACTATTAACAGTATTTGATTCCCCTTCCTGGAAGCATTCTTCTGTCGGTAGAGAGATCCTCCTTGATATCCTTCTCCGTAGACGTTTTACAGATGCTTCCCCCCTTTTCATGTCCTGGGAGATAGCTTACTCACCAGCCAAAGTGCTTGCTTTTCTTCCAGTGAATCGACGATGATTTTGCGCCAGGACCTTGGTAAGTTTTTGCGAGTTCTCCCCCTCCACTCTGCTTATTCTTGCTCTCTACCCTTAATGCTTTCTCATCTTGCCCCCCCAATTTGGGCCTTCTATAAGTTGCTTCTTTTCCCCTGTTGAGTTGTTTGATTCAATATGTCTGGTTTTTCCCCCCGCCGTCCCCCTCACGTGCGTGCATCTTTTTTTTTTTGACTGCCTCTTTGTTCCTTCGTGGACGCAACTGGACTTTTTTGTGTCGGCCGTCTGAACTTGCGTAAACTCTTCCCTCGTCTTTCCTGTTCCTCTTCCACACGCCGGTTCTCCCTAGGATCGTTCTTTCTTTTCAGTTCAGTTGTTCCGTTTCTATGAAGGTTACCTATAGGAGGGGGGCATAACAGCTCCTCTTCCCCCCCTTCCTTCCTGCCTTTTCGCCTTTTCAGCCTACGGATAGTGGAGGGTTTTCTTTAAGCGCCCCTAGTCCCAGCAAAGGGCCACCGTCTACGCTCGATGAGCGCCAGATGACCCGAGGATTTTCCCCCCCCCCTCAGTTCACGTTCCCCCTCCCCCCCTCGTTTCTTTGGTATGCCCTTTTTTTCCTCTTTTTTACAGCCGCGCGCGGATATCCTTTTCGTTTTTCGTCTGCCTGCGTTAGGTCCCTTCCTCTATTTTTCCTCCCTCAGAGGTACTGTTCCCTCTTTTCGGACGCTGTAGGAGCGATGTCTGACAGCCCTCTCGTCTTCTTCTTCTCCCCTCTGACCCATCACTTCGCAAGTTGGTTTGGCCGGCAAGTGGTTGAGCTTATCTTTTAATGTCATCCTGCTATGGGAGCTCAGCGGAATCCTCTTTTTTTTTCAGCGGAATCTGGGGCGGGTTTAGCTCCCCACTCTTTTTCTGATGTTTCAACGGCCCCCTCCGGATTTCGGGAGGAGGTTTTTGGGCTTGAGGCCCTAGCCGTTTCTCTTGCTCCCTTGCAGAGAAGGACCCCCGTCCTGCTTCGTTTCTAGTGGCCTATTCAGTGTCCACGGCCACGTGTGCCGCTCGACTCGGGGGCAGAGTGATTGTTTCCGTCCTCCTGAAAAATATTTACTTTTCGCCTGGTAAACCGTAATGTCATCCCCGGTCGGGACTTTCAAGATCCGCGTCTACGACTTGCTTTCTCACGTCTAGACGAAGCCCTCCCCTCGCGTAAAGGAAGATTCGCGTCAGTCACCCCACACTATTTTTCTCCTGGGATATGCACCCCCCACTCTGCATCTAACTGTCGAGTAGGAGCCTTCCTCCACGCGTTGTGGGAAGACTCTCCCCACACCGGCCAAGGTCCTTTTTTTAATGAGGCCAGCTTCCCTACATGAACGTACAATTATCACTGTCTTCGTTCGTCGTAGAGATATTTTCTCAATGTCATTTTCCCTTTATACAGAACAAGAAATCTTCTCTCGTCTCACGTCCGTTTCCTCCTCCAGACCTTTTCGGGCCCGTCCCAGAAGCTGAGAAGGCTTCCCTTTAAAGGTTCGGAGTAACGACCCCCGGGCTTTTCTTCCATGGTTCTGCACGTTTTAACCTCCCGTCGCGATGACTTGAAATCGGTCTAGGATGGACTTTTGCAGCCAAATCCCTTTCTCCAGTCCACCCCTCCCCCCTTTATTCAGATCTTTAATCGCTTCGCTCCCTACGTCGCAGCGGATTTTTCACACTGTTAGAGGCAGGGGCCCTCCCTTTAGTGGGGTGGTTCGGAACCTCCCCCTTCCCCCCTGAGGAAGTCTCTTAATGGCAGTTACTCTGCTGAACCCCCTCTCGAACGGCTAACCCTCACCTCTCGATACGGTCCGCCCAATTTCGCTCGTGGCGACAGGGGAATCTCCAAGGTTACTCTCCTCTTTGACTCCTCCTGATTCCCCGCACTTTGGCGACTCGAAGCATCCCCTTGCCCTTAGGTTGAACTATCACTCTTTTTCCCCGTCTGGAAATGCGTGCACCCTATTTTTCTCCTTTGTGCTACCATTGCCGGAATTCTCGGTCGGACAGTCCTCTTTTAGCGGTTACGCCACTTCTCCACCCCTCACCCATCTACAAGTAGAACAAGAAGTCCTTTCCCTGCAAAAGTGTTTTTGTTCGCCTTTATTCGCTCCCTTCCGTTCGGGAGTTTTTCAATTTCGACACCCAATTCTATTTTCGCAGTGAGGCCGCTTAGAATATGAACTTACTGCCTTTGGGCCCGTCAAGAAGTTTCAGGCCGCATCCCCCCTCCCTCCCTTCTAATTGCCTGACTCCCATTCAAGATTTTTCTTCAACCCCCTCTAGTTTTATCACCGAGACAGGTCCTTTTATTTACTGGGATAGGCCATTTTTTAAGGCTTTTTTGCGCCAGTGAATTACTTTCTCCCTGCCCGCTTAGCGAGATGCTCGGGCATGAAGGCATTCGAAATGTGGTCGTTTGTTCTTGTTTTTTCGTCGAGATATCGTTGCTGCAGGTCCGTCGTCCCTCCTTCCAGGAAAGGAGTGCTTCCTCAGAAGTAGCTATGGGAGTGCCGCCGAAGAGGAGCCCAACCCCACCACCCGCCCGCGAGCCCCCCCCCCCCACCCCCCCAACACACCACCCCCCCCCCCCCCACCCCACCCCTCCCCCCCCCCCCCCCCCCCCCCCACCCCCCCCCCCCCCACACCAAAACCTTTTCTCAAGGGAGAATATAAATGGATTCAAATTTTTTTCCTGCCGCCTTTGCCAGCTATCGGATATTTCCACCTGTAAAGAGTGCCCAGGGCATTCTTTTGCTGTCGCGTCATACGGGCAGCACTGGCAGTGGTGACACCCCCCCCCCACCCCCCCACTTTTTTGGACACGCAAACTTAACCCCCCCCCCCCACACCCCTGACCGACCAACCCCACCAACCACCCACCCCACTGCGGTAAGTACTCCTCTCCCTCTGACTCCGTCGATATCCCTTGTACGGGTGATTGTCCCATAACTTCCTTGTTGCGGGCTACTACGGGACGCCCCCCGGCAATAATTCAACCCTAAGCTCTGCCGCCCATAACTATTCCTCTGATCGCAATGACACGCGAAGATTCATGGTTCCCCTGACCCGTCTCTTTTTCCTACCTGGGCACATTGTTAACCTTCCTAAAGGTCCGACCTATAGTACGCCTTCCGCAGAGAAAGGAAACCATCCAGGTCAGGTTAGAGTCGCGAGAACCACCGTTCGTTCGTGCCCTTTCCTCTGGGCTTCATATCGTCCTTTTGGCGATTTCCCCCGATCCCCGACACAGTCCTTTTTTTTCCACCACCATTCCTAGCTCCCCAAAAAGGGACCAGAATTTGTTTTCCCAACTCATCTTCCCTGAGCGCTCCCCCAAGTTAAAGTTTTTTTC
>Ga0179591_1227617_pt1 | contig 19871 bp, 23 predicted proteins | sample CZOMad2_1_08_16f_FD_182891 | JGI IMG/M metagenome (GOLD analysis project Ga0179591, IMG submission 182891) | Vadose zone soil fungal communities from Angelo Coast Range Reserve, California, USA - CZOMad2_1_08_16fungal (PacBio error correction) | ecosystem: Environmental > Terrestrial > Soil >... | reverse complement strand
TGGTGACCACGCCCAATGGGTATGTTTTTCGCGACTTCCGATCCTGTATCTCCTTTGATTTACTGGTTCTTTCGTTTTCTGCCCCCTCCAACCACCATTGTCCCCCTTTTGTTCCGGCTTTTTCGGCTCTTCCCCATCTGTGACGGCCGTACTTTTCTGCCCGCGTTTCAACCCTTCGTTCCCGCCATTTTTTTTTTGGTCACTTCTCTCCTCCCGCGGTTTTGGGGGGCCCCCTGACTTGCTTATTCTTTTGGATTTTTTTTTTTTGGGGGGGGAGTGGGACCACCCATCGCTCTTCGATTCAATCCCTACTAAAGCGATTCTCGGGATCCCCCCTCCATTGGTTCGGCGACCATTTTTCTCCCCAAACCCTTCGAAACCCGAAGTTTGATGATCGACGTATTCTCCCAGAGGGAGGTTTTTTGTTTAGTTCTTCAGTTTGGTTTTTGGTGCTCTGCCGCCCGCTTTTTCCCTGTCCCCCCCCATGGCCCTTTCGGGCTGAACGAGTTTTCGTTCCCTGCCGTGACCTGGTGGGTCTTCTCCCTACCCTTGGCGAAGACGTTCCCCTTCCCCCCTGGTTGTTGTTGGACTTAGCTTGGTCAGAGGTTCCCCTGCCCCCTTCGAGGTGTTTTTCCTCCTCTCTGGCGTGGAAGAGACCCCTTTTGCGATTTTTTTCCTCTCCCCCTTCGATTTCTGCTCTTGGTGTCATCTTCCGTTCCCTAAGCGTCTTCTCCTCTCGTTCAGTCTTCCCATTTTGAGGGCGTCCCTTTTTTCCACCCCCATGCACCCTATAAAACCTGTTGGAATTGACCAGGAACTCCTCGAAAAAGGAATCACAGTGGTTTTACCTCTACCTCCCCGCCCAGTTTTTTTTTTCAGTGCACGAGGACCGTCAACTCATATTTGTGGAGGGGGGATTTTCACCTTCCCTATCCTAGATATTGTTTTTACTTTCTTGCACCTCCAATCCTGATCGTTTTCTTACCAAGTTTTTCGTGTGGTCCTCGACAGCACTTTTTTCCGTTTCCATCTTGTCCCCACCCGGATTCCCCCTCAAGCACGGTTGTTGGTCGGGCCGGGGTTTCGTAGCACGACCCCCTCGGTTTGCTTTCGCAACATCTTCTCCCTTCCTGAACCCACAGGGAGCGTCAAAATTTTTGCTCGCCCTAACTGACCCTAAGATTTGTTAGGGCTCGGTGTCTTTTTCCCCTTTTGCTTTTTGCGAAAACAGGGAGTCCCCCCAGCCCCTTTACCTCCCCCTCGTCACGCACTACAAGAACTTCGCGGCCTCACCCCGTGACCGAATGTGTACCTTTTATTGCTCAGATCCTAGGCACGCTTTTTTTTAGAAGTCTTAAGGCCTCCCGTTCTTCCGCGATTTGGGTTTTTTTTTTTTTGAGTTGTGTCAGATAGTTTTGCCCCCGTATCTCTCCCCCCCCCTATTTACCCAGGACAAGTTTCTTTTGTTCTGGTTCCAAGGTGGTTTTCTTCGACCATTGTCGTTCATAGAAGTTTTTACCGGAATTTTTCTTTTTTGGTTTTTTGCTTGACCACTGGGGAGGACTGAGAACCTACACGACCCTATTTTCTCTAAAGGATCTCCTTGGTCAGGGTAGTGGGTCCCCTTTTTTTTCAGTCAGCCCTCCACACCCCCACAAAAATCTTGAGGCTAGACCTCCCCTCAGGGGTGTCTGGTTTTTGGTCGGTAGGTTCTTCCTCCCCTTGGACCTAATTTGCGTAACATAGGTTTCCTCCTTCCTTTTGATCCAGGTTGTTGAACTTTCTATGGTCAGTCGTTACAACGCGCCTACCTTTTTTTTTTGTGCCGTCAACGGACGCGTTTTTTTTTTTTACTCATTGAGCGGATCATCCCTTTTTTGCCTCCTCCAAGGTGTCCGGCCAAGCGTTTGTCCGGTCGCCCGGCCCAGGTTCCTTCGACCACATTGGAGTCTCGCCCCCCCAGTTCTCTTGCCCTCGGTTTTCGGTTTTCTGTGGGTCCCACTGTTCTTCTTTTTTCTTCAAGTTGTCGCCCTTTTGACTTTCATTCTTTTCCCTCCCCGTGAGTACCTTCCCACCCCAGGTCCGTTTTTGATTTTGTGTCTGCTCGGTCCTTTGTTTCTGTGAGATTCTTTTTTTCTCCCCCCCCCACCTTGACAACTCCGCTGTAGGACCCCCCTTTCACCTTAATCACTGGTGTTTTTGGACGCTCCCTGCGCCCCATTCCACTCGGGGTTTTTTTCCTCTGTCTGAGCACCACGTCCCTCCTGCCCCCCAGAACACCCCTTTTGCGGTGGCCATGGAGCTTCTTGCGCCACTCCTCCTGCCTTCTTTTTTCCCTCCCTAACAAAAACCCCTGAGGTTTGACCTTTTTCTCTTTGGTCCCCGGCCCCCCCCCGTCTCCTGAGAGCGACGGCCCAGCAGCGCCCTTCCCTTTCCAGCGGTATGGAATCTTTCTGCCCCCCGCCGTTGGGTGGAGTCTTTCCTTTTAACCTGACCAATTTTCTTGTAAAAAATTGCTTGCCCCACTCGCGGCCATTTTGTCCTCTCTCACTTTAGTGGAGGTAGCTTATCGATTTAGTTGTTACGGGTTTGCCACGGCTGTGGCGAGTGTTGAAAGGGCCCTCGGCTTTTTTTTTTTTTCGTGGTGCTGCTTCAGTCTTTCCCCCCCCCCCGATTGTAGTTCGTACCATGGCTTCGACGAGGATCGGCGCTTGTACTGTAATACTGATTCCTTCATCTGTGTGTTCTGGTTGAAGTTCCGGTGTGCGGATCCCTGTTGGCCTCAGGTGATTTCCCTTTCCTTAGACTCTCCATTTCTCTCTTTTCTCCCCCCCCTAGTTGTTTTTTTTGTCTCGTCGATTTGTACTTCTACCTTGATCCCCCCCTCCCATTCGATCGTTTTCTGGACTCTAGAGTTTCTTTACGCCCCTTTTCGCTTTCCTTCTCTCTCCCAAGTTTTGACCCCGGAAGTCTTGGTTTTGTTCTTGAGCAAGACCCCTCCCCCCCTGGCGACTCCCTCTTGAGGACCCCCACTGGCTTTTTTCCCCCCCCCCCGTTCCAACTTCTCTTTTCCTTTTTTTTTGACGTGTAAATTCTTAGTTCCCCTACCCGCTACTCTTTCTTTGAGTCCGTTAGATCCCCCCTTACGGGTTTCGTGATGTCCCTTCACGTTTCCCCCCCCCCATTTTTCCGCTCAGGACTCTGGTCCTCCTCGTTCGGTCTTCACTTTTTTTTTTTTTTTTTTTGGCCCCGCTTCCTCCTTGTTTAGCCAAGCGGCTCTACTCTTTAATTTGGTATCGGTTTTTGGATGTTTTATTTTTTTTCCCCCCCTTTGTGGCGTCTTGGCGCTCCTTTCTTTTTCCGGGGACCAGGGTTTTTCGATGATGGCTATTTTCGAGTGTCCCTTGGTTTCGGTTGAGTTTCGTTCACGGTGGCGGCCCCCCCCCAGTATGACGGTTTATTCGGACTTTCATCTCCTTTCACCCCCAAGCTCACCGGACAACGCCGTGTCACTGGCGTACTCCAGCTTTTTTAGGTCTGTTTTTCCCGGTCGGTGCGACCTTTTTTTCCCATGGTCCCCGTCGGGAACATTGTGTCTTAGGAGTTTTGACCCCAACAGCAATTCTCCCTTTTCCCGGCCTGGCCCGGTTCTTAAATGGAACTTGCACGCTTGTCCCCTCAGCTGAACCTTCCCGGCGAGAACTTTTTTTCCCCCCTCTACCGTGGTTTCGTCCACTTGTACTGGATGATTTTCCCCCTTTTTCACTGAGGTTTTTTCCCTTGTTTCTTGTGAGAGGCAAGTACCCACCGCGTAGTTCTCGCTTCTACTTCACCGGTCCCCTGTGGTAAACCTTTTTTCTCTTCAGTTTCGCCGGTTCCAACCGACCTTTTTTTTTTCCCGCTTTCGGTCTTTCCTCCCAGTGGACCCCAAGAGTTGGGTTGCCCTTTCGGACCTTGGTCAGCCCTTTGCCTTGTGACCCTGGTTCTTATGTTTTTTCTGTTTATTGGTCTGTTCCGCTCCTTTGCCTCGGAGGTACACCACACTCACGGAGGCTTTCGTTACCAACTTACCCCCCCTTTCCCATGGTGTAGCAGTCTTTCCTCAGAACTCCCTGTTGTCAGGGTTTTTATTTTTTTCTCCTCTTTTTTTTCCCACTTTTTTCCCCCCACTTTCCTTCCTCCCCCACCTGTCCCGATTTTGTGTCGACCTCTCTTCTGTTCACATATGATGCCTTTTTCTCGAGCGCCGTCCCCCTTTCATTCTTTAGCCTGGTTTTGTAGGTCTTTTTTTTATGGGCCCCTTTCTGGTGGGGCTTTTTCTCACTTGTGACGATACGTTGACACGATCTCACCCCATCTTCTTTTCAGGGCTTCCTGTGTCCCCCGTGTGGAAGGTCGTCCCTTTTTCTCCTCGGTTTATTTGCCGATTTGGGTTTGGTGTTCAAACCCCCCCCCCCGAGCCTCCCCCCCAATCCTTTGAGATCGGCCTGTTCACACTCTTCTCCGTCCGTTTTTTTTTCGTACCCACGGGACCTTTGGCCGACTGTTTGTTTCCCCTGTCTTTTTTTGTAGCGGGTGCGACGAACTCAGGCCTTCTGTCCGCCGACCCCCCAGTCCCCCCTAGGATGGCTTTTTTTGTTAACCTGATTCTACGGAGTCCCCCCTTGGTAGGTAGTCTTTCAGTCCCAAAACCACCTTTTAGTAGTTTCGGCCCCTGTCTTCACAGTTTCTTTCGTTGTCCACGTGGGTTTCTCCTTTTTCCAGGGACTTCACCCGCAGAGACGACGATTTTTGCCCCCCCCTTCGATATTGTCGTTTCATGCGAAGATTTTGGGCTCCCCCTGGAAGCTGCGCTCAGTCCCTTTGCTCTGAAAAATAGATCGTTCCCTCCCACGATAGAAGTCCCCCCCCCAGAGTTTGAATGGTGGTTCGTCGCGCCAGGCTTTTCTGAAAAGACACCCCAGTTTTTTTTGTTGGCAGTTTCGGGGTAGGTCAGCCCTTTCCGTACCCCCCCCCCCTTCTTGGCAATTTGTTTCTTGGCCGCGGGGTTTTCGAACACCCCCCCCCCCGTGATGAGACCCCCTTTTTTCTTGATCCTTGTGCGCAGCTTAGTAGACTTGTTCACGGATGGTGTAGCTGTCGTGCCAGCCCAGGCGGCGTCGCTCTCTTCTTTGCCCTTCCCTTATGACCTAGACGCTTTTTTTCCCTTTCCCTCTGGACGAGCTGCTTCATTCCCCCAATTCTGCACGGTTTCTGTTTTACTTCATCCCTAAGGACGGTTTTCGATTTGTTTTAGGGGGGCATCCTCAACTTTGAATCGACCCCTCCAGTCCCACGATGGGGGGTGTCTTCCCTTTTTCAACCATTCTCACAGGGATCCTTGGCTTTTCCTTTCTACCCCGGGCTCTCTTACCCCACCCAACCGGTCCCTTTGTGAGTGTACGGTCGTTCTTTTCGATCGGGAGGGGGAAGGTCCTGCCCCCCCTTTCGATTGGTTGCTGGTAACTGGCGTCTTCTTTTTTTCAACACCTCACCACCTGGGTGCCGTCACAGTAACCGCGCCCCCACCCCCCCCTTGAATAGGTGCGTTCTTTTTTTGCCCTGGTGTTCTTTTTTTTCGTCCACACGGGCTATTTTTTTTCTTCCTTGTTGACATTTGGCCAACCCGCCCTCCAGCCTGTTTGGCCTTCGAGTTTCGCACACGGTTCCCTCCCCGTGCTTTTTTGGTCGCACAACCCCAAACCTGTCTGCTTCTGGTTTGCCCCCAGGCCTACCCCAAAGATCTCTTTTTTGTCCCTGACCGGTCCCCTTGCTTAAGCGTCTCGTTTTTTTCCGAAGGGGACGTCTCCCTGCTTTCTCTTTTCTAACCCCGCTTACGTGACTCTTTTTCCTTCCCCCCTGTTCCTTGATTTTTGCCGGTGGGAGGGGGCTTTCCTCTCCCCCAAGTTTTTCCCCTTTTTTTTCAGCAGGGCCAACCTCCTCCTCTGTTCGTTTTTTGCGGATTTTCCCCCCTTTAATGGCCTTGTTGTTTGGAGAGGCTTCTATCTTTAATCACACCTCTTGGGTCTCCTGCTTTACTTTTCCAATCTCTATATTTTTCCTCTACCCCCTTCTTTTTTTTTTTTTGATCCTCGATAATGGTAGCGCGTTGTGGCTACACCCTTTCCTGATGTTTCCTTCCTGGATTCTCTCTCTTTTTTTCAGATTGCTTTTTTTTAATGTTGGTTCTGTTTGCCTCCCTAACCTGACAAAGGAAAGGAGGATTTCCTGTGTACTTTCCAAAATTTTTTTATTGGTATGACCCCTTCGACCTGGAGGTGTTTCCCTGCCCCCTCGCCTTCCCCCACCTGGGTCCGTCACTTCTTTTCTCCTGTCCGTTGTAGCGTCCCTCGCTTTTCTGGTTGCTAGAGACATCCGTCTTGGGCCCTTCAGTGAGGTGTGTTAAAGTTCGTTTTCGGTTACCTTTCCCCCCTCCCCTCAAGTCGTGTCTTTTTTTTCCCACCCCGCCTGAGGGAGGTGGTAACCTTCCCCCCTCCCTTCAGACGGGGGATGGTTCAGTTTTTTTTTTGCGTGCTTTTTTTTTGCCACCCCTTTAAGGGTCTTCCTTCCATCCTCGATGGAGTGCCCACCTTAATCACCCCCCCACCCGGGGAAAACCCCCCCCCCCTTCCCTTTTTTTTTTTTCAAGATTTGAATGGGTTTCTCTTGTGTGAGTCAAGGTTTTTGCGGTTCGAATTGCATAAAGGTACGGCCCTGTTTTTTCTCCCGGTACCGCCTCCTTTTGATGATTTTGACCTTTTTCCCTTTACACTCCAAGGTGTACAAGGAGGGGTGTTATCCTCAAGGTGTTCTTTGTTTTCAGCTGCTCCTCTTCCCATGTTTTTTTTTTGGGGTCCGTTTCCCTGAACCCCCCACTTTTCGGCCGGGTTTTGGTTTTTTTTCTGGTCTCCCACCGTTCAGTCATGCCTCCCCCTCGAACCTGTACTTTGACCGTTGGCAACCCGGCCCGATTTTTTTGGTTTTCCTCTCTTCGTGTCCCCGAGTCTTCCGTTTCAGTTGACCCCGGAGTCGTGGGTTTTGAGGTCCGAAGGGCTCTATGCCCCTTCGATTTTTCTTTTTTGCTGGCGCCATGTATTCTCCAGCCCTACCAACCTTCGACACCCCTTCGAAGAAGTATGTACTCGAAGCCCCCCCCGGCTCTTTTGTTTTAGTTTCCCCAATTCTTTTTGTTCGGAAGACTCCCCTTGGCCCTGTGGGCCCCACTTGGGTTTTCACTGGATCGACCGGACGTGTCCGTCTTGTGTTGTTTTGCACCCCGGAAATGTGGGCCCCGAACACTTAATGCCCGTTTTTTTTTTTTACTCGGACTGGGTTTCATTTTTGAACCCATTATCGGTGTTCCTAGCCCCCCCAAAACCGATGACTGATTATAGCGCAGTGCTCCCGGCCCCCTGCACCCCCCCTAGATCTGGGCTTTCGTTACAAGTTGCCATTTTGCGATCATTTTTCTCCGTAGTCCCTACTTCGTTGAGTTGGTTACCCCTAGGGTTCTTTTTTCCGTACACCCTTTTCATCAAACTGAACTCTCCCCTTTTTTCCCCCTCGTCCGGTATTCCAACCTTCAGGCCACCCCCCCCCTTTTTAGGTTTTAACTCTTTTTGCCCCTTGTTTCCCCGCCGTCTCCTTACCTTTGGAAAAAGCAGCCTGTGGTTTTGGGATTAAAGGTTCAGAGCTTACCTCCCTCGTTCTCCACTCCCCCAGATTCTCGTATACTCTTCCTTTTTTGTTTCCTCGACGCCCACCGAACGTGTGATCTTCTTTTTGCCCCCACCGATTAACCGGTGAGACCCCTTTTGCTTTTTTTCCGTCGTAAGTTTGAGCCGCCCCCCCCCCCCCCTAGGCCATCGCCCATTCTCCGACCCTTTTTAACAACTAACTCCTGTCAGCACCCTTTCACCCACGATTGCTATGCGTGGGGATTGGCCGTCGGCTAGTTTTTTTTCATAGTTACAACTTCTGCCCACAAGTGTTTTTCCAACCCACCACTCCCGGGTGCCACCAGTGGACACCCCAGCTGTCACCCCCCTTGCCTTTCCAAGAACCGGTAGCCGGGGTGAAGATTTTGCTCGGAGCCCTTCCTTCCAGTCCTTGTTGTCCTCGGCAAGTCTGAGGCTCCCACGACCGCGGCTTGATTTTAGGTTCTCTTTGGGGGGTTTTTTTTTTTTTGTGCACCGATTTCCCACCCATACCCACCCCCCATTTTTTTTTCCTTGTCGGAGTTCAGACGTCTCGCCAAGTTGCTTGATCTGGTCCCGTGAACGTCCTCGTGGTTTCGGTTTTTTTACCTCTGGATGGGGCTCCCCGGAGCATATGAAACGACACCCTCCCCCCTTTTTCCCCAGTTTGATTGCCTTTTCTGGAATTGTTGAGTGGGACCATTTTTTCCTCCCGTGCACCCCCCCACCCCCCCAGTATTGTCAGGGCGATAGACCTGACCCCCTAGGTTTTTTTTCGTTCGCTTCTTTTTTGCCCTGGTATGTCCTTCTGAGGGTTGAACCGGTGTGCAAGGGCTCTGTTTGTGACCGACGTCCCCCCCTTTTCCAGAAGGGTGTGTTCCTTGTTCCGTTCTGAGTAAGTTTTTGACAAGGTCCTCCCGTGGGTTTGTTCCCTTTCTTACCTTTACTGTGCTCCTGTTCACGTTTTGCCTCGGCTTCCTGGTTCCTTCTCCTGGCACGGTTTCCCGTTCCCTGGCTTTTTTTTAGTGAGGAGGACCACTTTCCACGGAAGCGTGTTCCTTTTTTTTGTCGACTGGCTCGGTTGGCCAGTTCACGGGTGTCCTTTTTTTTCCCCCTTCATCTTAGTTCCTGACCTTCCCCCCCCCCTTCAAGTAGTGGCACGGTTACAACACTGCTGCTGCCTCGGTTTCCTTTTTAGTGAGATTTTCCTCTCAGAGCCATTGAACCCTTCCTCTTTTGGTCCAACAACACGTAATTACGTTTTTTTTCCTGCACGAAATTCCCGATTGATGCCCCACTAGATAGGTCCTCTCCACCCCGTAACTCCTTTCCCTGTACAATCCGTGGTTTGGATGTTTCTGCGTCCCCCCTTCCTTTCCCACGTTTTTGATTTGAAATCCTTATGTACCCCAACCAAAAAAAACCCTCCTTTTTCCTTTATCGTTGGGAACGCCACCACCTTCTCTCTTAGTCCAGGCCCCCCCTCAATCCCCCCCCTTTTAATGAGGAGTTGTACTTATAGATCCGTTTTTTCTTCTTGGCCAACTACCCCCATTCTTTCTTTCCCCCTTCGGAATCCCCCAGTCCGACAAGGTTCCTTGGCCGATTCTCCGACGAGGAGTTAGTCGAGGTGAGGTTTTTTTCTTTTTTTTTTGACTGGGGCCCCACTACAGGTTTGAGAGTTGTGTCCCTTACCCTTTCGGCTCCGGCTGTTGTGTGTTTTGCTGCTCGAATACGTCCGTCAGTGGTCCCTTCCGCTTAAGTTATGGATTTCGAGGCTTGTTTTTTTTTTTGCGGTCTTCCCCTGCGATTTCCCTCTTTTTCAGGTGGTGATCAGGGTTTTTTGATTCCAGGCGTCCTCCTTTGACTCCCATCTTCTTTCTCTTCCTCCTCCTCCAGTTTGTTTTTTTTTTCTCTAGTTGTCTGTAGGGGCCGTCGGTGTACAAAAACCTTTCTCCCCCCCCTGAAACCGTCGATTCCCGCCGGGACGTGTCGACTCGTCTTCCTTCTTTTCTCTACGTTGCGTTCCCCTTTTTTTTTTTTACGTCGCCCGTTGGACCACTGTCCTTTCCCGTGCGCTGAGCGGCACAAACGCAGTTCGATTTCAGTTTTCATCGCACCGGTGTTCCCCCCCCTTCCCCAACCCCGGCCTCCTGCTCACCTTCGACCTCGGTTGTCCGTCCTTTTTTTTTTGCGCTTTTGCGCCTCCCTTTGTTCAACGAAGAAGTCGTGATTTTCTCGTAAAACGTTTTGCGCAGGATGTTTTACTGTAAACTTTGGCTGCCCCACGAGGCTCGCGTCGCGTGAGTCCGACGTCTTTCTTTATTTTTGGAGCACTTTATGTTTGTTGAGGAGTATTTCGCTCCCTCCCTACGAGTTGGTGGGTTGATCGGTAGGGCACGACGTGTTTCCGTCGGCAAGTTACTTTTTTGTTGCGGATTATGGCTTGTCCTCCTTTGTCCTTTTACGTGGGGATTTTTTTTTCCCTGAGTTTTTTGAGGTTTTTATTGTCCTTGCCTCCACCTCGTTTCGAGACCCCCCTTCTCGCTCTTGTTCCCCCCCAGGGGGTCCGTTCTGCGACGATGTTCCCCCCCCTGTGGTCGTAGTGTCCCCCCCCTGGAACTGTCCGCGGGTCTTGGACAACACATTTTCCTTCCCCGCGCCCCGCGGGCCTGATTTCTTTTTCCTTCTCGCCATGGTCGAGATGTGGACATGTCCGATCCCCCCCCCCTTCAATCGTTGCCGTGAAAACCTTTCGGTTTTGGGGCCTGGGTCCCCTTGGGATGATCCCCTCGCACCCCCGGGCTTCGACCGTGCCCTGTCACACCCCTGCGTACTGCCCTTTTTTTTTTTTTCCCCTCGTTACCTTCCCCCCCGTTGAGCACCTTACGTCTTACCTGGTCGTCGTGCTGTTTAAGTTTGACTGCCCCAGACCTCCCCCCCTCGTTCTTTCGGGGCCCAGTTCCGTTTGGTTGTTGTCTTCTGCACCTTTGGTAGTTTTTTTTTCCCCAGAAAGGGAATCCTGTCTGGCATCTTGTTTTTTGTGTGGTCGTTACTCCCCCCTCCACTGTTTCGAAACGGAGGTACAAACAACCCCCCCGACATTGGGGGTTCCCGTCCGGTCGATTTTTTTTTGTTCCGTAAGAGCTATTGCCTTCCCGACACGAAGTTGGCGTGTGTTTTTTTCCGCTTTGGACTTTCCTATCATTCCGGGAAACCGGTCGGCTCGCCTCGTTTTTTCCCACCTCGACTCGTTCCTTGTGCAGGATTCTTTATCTCATGAGCTGCCTTTTCCTTTTTCCCCCCAGAGTAAGTGGAAAATCCTTTTTTTTTTTTCTTTTTTTTGCTGTTCCTCTTTTCTGGTCCCACCGGATGTTGCGTGGGTTGTCGCCTGGGACGAAGCTTTTCTTTTCGTCCTGAAGCAAATCGGCTGTCCAGTGGATTCACCTTTGACCAGTAGGGAGGTAGAGGTTGTAGTCTTTTTTTCCCCCGCTTGTACTAGGGGTTTTGCTCCGTGGAGTTCCATCCCCTGCCGGCTCGGGGGATCTTTGTTTTTACACGCGAGTCCAGTAGTGGCTGTCCCTAGTGCCCATTTTCAGGTGTGTGACGTTAAGAAAGCGGTTCTCCTACACTTTTAGAAGTTTTCTTTTGCGGAACTGCAAAAGCCGCCCCATTCCTTTCCAGTGGCAGTGACCTTGATTGCGTTTTGTCTCTCTCTGTTTTTTTGTTTTTTTGTGATTCGGTACCTCGGGGAGGTTCTCTTGACACACAGAACCCTTGTAGTAGGGTTTACCCGGCGGCTTCCCGTTTTTTTTATTTTGGTGCAGTTCCTGGTTTTGTCCTCGTGTTCATGGGCAGCCTCCTCTTCTCTTGGTGAGCACCTGTGAGATGGCCCCTTGTGTTGAAGAAGATTTGATTGTGTGCTTCCGTTCCCCCCCCCGTCCGATGCGCTTCACGCAAGTCAACAACCCTGTGGTGTTTTTGGTGCTCGACACCCTCTTTTTTTTTTCACCTAGAAAAATTTCTGCTCCCCCCCCCCTGGATTTGCGGGTGTCGTCGGATCCCCCTTGGCTGTTTCTCCCTGACCACAGGAGTTGGGTTAGTCAGCTTTTCCGACCTGGTTTTTTCCTTTTTTTGGAGGGAGGTTTAGACCCCCACGATTGTCCGAAAACAACTTTGGGGGAGCGATTATTACTCGTCGAGCGTTTCTCTGGTGTAGCTGTCGCCCCCTTTTTTCCTTGCGTAAAGCTATGCTTTCTCTTTTCCTCCCCTGCCGATTTTTTACCCTTTCACCCAGCCCCCCCCCCCCGCTGTCAATCCTCGATTCATCTTACCCACCGCTGATTGAGCGTTCACCCAACTTATGCCCAGTTCTTGTGACCGGTAAGCAGTTTTAGATTCGTTTCTGCGGCCGAAGCGAACTGTTTCTTCGGCCGCCCCCCCCCCCCACCTGGTGTCCCCCACGGTTTTTTTTTTTTTGGTGGTCAGAACTTCCTGTCCCATGAAGGGCGCTCATGTGTTCCCCCCCGGGCCTTTTCTCTCACATCCCACAATTTTGGGTCACTTTGATTGTACGGGCGGTCCTTTTTTTTCTCTTCGGTCGGTTGGAATGCCCAAGGTTTTTGTGCTGTGAGTTTCCATTTGGTTTCGGCGTCCTGCACACGCACCCCCCTTTTCACTTTTAAACACAGTGACTTTTTTTTTTTTTGGGTTACCTTTTTTGTCCCCTTGTCGCTGGGCTCTTGTTTCGTACGGTGGCAAAACCCCCCAAACCCCCTACCCGGTTTGGTTCCATCATCCCTCTTTCTGTTTTTTTGTTTTCCCCTCAACCCCCCCTTTTTTTGAGTGGCCCACAAAATTCTCTCTTCGTCGTAACAGTACCTCAACGTTAGATCTTCTGTTTCCCCTCCCCCATGTACCTTCCCCCCCCGGCGTTTTTTCTCTCGACATTCTACAGAGAAGGGGTGTCCCTTTTCTTAGGACGAGCCTTTTTTTTCTGGTGGTAGAGGGAGAGCTGAGTGAAGTCTTTCCGTTACACGCCGGGCGGTCCCTCCAAGAACTCCCCACTCCGCCTGTCTTTTCCCTTTTTTTTTCGATTGGTTCCCCCACAATGGAACCCGTGCATTAGTTCTCCCCTTCCTATATACCCCAGGATTCCTTCCGGCTAGTTCCAACCCTGAAGTCGACAAGTACTATTTATCCTCGTTGTTTTTGAGAGGATTCCTCTTGTCGACGGCAGTTCTCGAGTTCTCCCTGTTGAAGTAATGTCATCTCTCCCCGAGCCAGCTAAAATGAATGTCCCTGGTGGTTTGGTGGGTTGCTGTTTTGGGTTTTAGCAGTCCCTGAGCCCCACGGAAAAGCACTCTTTGAGGAGGTTTGGCAGTTGATGTTCCCTTTTTACTTGGCTTTTGGTTTTTTCTTTTTTTTTTGATATTTTTCCCTCGTTTTTCCTCTACAGGCACCCCACCCGTGCCTCCGGCACTTTCTTGAGCTCGTTTTTTTTTCCCCCCTCCAGTTTTTTGTCGGCCTTTTTCCTTATGATCCCTCGGTCTCTTCACTCCTGTTAAGTGGGCTCTTTGTTTCAACAAGTTTCCTTTTGGTGTTTTCCCCCCTGATAATCGCGCATTGTTTTTTTTCTCCCCCCCCCGTGTTAAGACGGGGGGAGTGTCAACCGGTGCCACCATCGTTTTTTTTTTTTTTTCGCCCCCGGAGTGATTTGGTTTGTTGGACACCTCAGCCATTCGTCCTTAGCCGCTGGTCACTCCCCAGGGGAATAAACCCCCCCCAGGTAACACACCCTTCTACCCCTCCCCCCTTTTTTCGCTGTTCCCCGTTCCCCCCGCCGTTTCCCCTTTGCGTTTAGCCGTTGACTACCCCTAACACGACCCCGCCCTCCTTGTGTCCACTAAACCCTCAGATATCGGGCGGCCCGGGATTGGACGCCCTCCCCCCATCCCCAGGTTTTTTCCAAGTTCACTTGGGTTTTTCCCTCCTCCTGTTGATCTTTGAGACTGCCTAGGGTTGATGTTCTTATTACGTTTCGACCCGCCCTGGGGGACATTGGGAGGTGTGCTAAAATCCCTAGCCCACTCAACCTCCTGGAAACCAGCGTACTTGCTTTCCCTTTTCCCCCTTTTCCGCAGTACCGGTTTGGCTTGGTTTCCCAAGCTCTCAGCGGCCGTCTTTTGGCCATGTGGTTCCCCTAGGGAAGGTTGTAGAGTGCCCCCCTTTTTGGGCTCGAGGACCCCTCTCTTCCTTTTATCTGCTTGCCGAGGGAGGTCTCCCCTTAACCCATTTTTTACCGACAAATTCCCTGGTGCGTTTCGACGGCGGATTCCGATTTCCTCGGGGAGGGGGTTTTTTTCGTATCTGTTGGGGTGGGGCGATTTTTGAGGCCAACTTTGGAACCCCCTTCTCTTTTACCCTTTTTTTTGAAGATGTGCGCAAACTTTCACCTTCTTTTTCGCCAGGCCCTTTGCGCGTGGACCATACCCCCCCCCCCCCCTTTTCCCCGCGTTTGTTTTTTTTTGAATTTTTTTTATTCGGACGTTTTCGAAGTTTTTTTGCCCCAACCCCGATTCTCTTAAGTCCATCTGCATGGCTTGACTTTTCCGGCCAGCACCTCTATTCTTGGTCTTCTTACCCTCGGGTCCGCAACGTGTCTGAGACGGATACGCTAGGGATGTGCTTGAACTTTTTTCAGCTGATCTGACCCCCCCCCTGACTGCCCTACAACCACGACGTTTTGCTCTCCTTTACAAGGTTTCTCACCCCGACGTGAAACTTTTTTTTTCCTGTTTTTTTTTTATCAATCGGGACCCCATCGGGTGTAAGAAGTGCCTAGTACTTGCCACCTCCCAGCCTTTTTTATTGGGTCCTTTTTAACGGTTTTTTTTGTCATTATATAGTATCCCTAATGCTGTCTAGTATACGTTTATTTTGTGTCTCGGACCAACTGACCCCCCCCGCTTCCCAGGATATCTTTTGCCACCTTCTTTTCAATTTTCTTTAACGGCTTGGGACTTTTCACTTTCTTTCCTCTGGGTGAACACACACACTGTCCCCCCCTGCCCACAAATCTCCTCCAACCTGCGGTTCCTGGCTGCGTCACACGTGGGCTTTTCCTTTTTTTTTACGCCTTTTCTTCTCTTCGTCTTTCGTTCCACAGGTTCCCAGTTGGAGCCCCCAACCAAAGGACCCCTTGTCCCTGACCCCTCGCCCCTTCACACTCCCCCCGTTTGGTCGCCTCCCCCCCTCTTTGTTTTTTTTCCCAGGCGTGAGTTTTTTTCAGAGCATTAATTTTTTTCACCGATTGTTCGCGAACTTCCCAGTCGGGTCTTTTTGGCCTTATTGCTGTTAGATCGTGGGTCCCGGCCTCCTCTTCCCCCCCCCCGTCCAAAACCACCCCAACGTCGGTTTCGTGTCCATTTGCAAGTGGCTTTCCTCCAAGGAGTTAGATCGAACGTTGACTCATGTTGGTTTTTCCCCCCCTACGGATGTTTTCCCCCCCCCCCCTCCGCTGAGTCCCACTTTCGGAACGGAATGTTTTCCAGGTTAGGTTTCCCTTATGTCGGCTTCCCCCGGTCGCTGAACCTGGACCCCCAAAATCGTGCAAGTTTCCCTCGCCGACCAGCCTGGTTTGTTTGGGGTAGGTATTTTCTTACTCTACCCTACCCATTTAGAACCCCGAGGTGCTAGTTTTTCCCCCCGGGGAGGTCAGCTTGTAACCCTGTTTCCTCCTTGGAGTTCAGTGGAAGGGATCATTTTTTTGTCTGCGAGTTGTAATTCCTTCTGTTTGTTAGCGTCCCAACATTCCCCGTCATTTTTCCTTTCAACTTCCGGGTTGCTTACCTCTTTTAAAGTTTCCATCGACTTTTTTGTTTTTTTCTTTTTGGTTTTTTTTTTCCCCTGAGAGAACATGCTTGGGATTTTTGCCCCTTTTCAATCTCTTGCGTCTCCTCTCGATGAGGTGGGGTCCACTCCCCCCCCCCCTACTTTTGTTACCCGTTTGGGCACCGAAGACACCACTTGTAACATCCTTCCTCCTTCCACAAAGACCAAACCACCCTAAACCAGCTCCATTTTTTCTCGCTGACTTCTTGTTGTACGGTGCGATTTGTCCAGAGAATTTCCCCCCCCCCCCAATAGAATCATAGTAGCCAATTAACCTCCTCATTGTCACGTTGCCCGGGGCGAGGACTTCCCCCCCTTCCTTAGTCTCCTCTCCGCCATTTCCTCGCTTCCCCGTTCCCCCCGGCGTTTTTCTTCTGTCTCGGCCCCTCCATTTCAGGGGACCCCCACTCTTCCCTCCACCCTAGACCTCTTCTTTATTTCCAGTGACGCGCCTTCTTACGTTGGTCACCCTCGTCCACTTATAGATCCCTTCCCTTTCCGGGGTCCGGTTGGGTGACTTACTTTTAATTCACGAACTTTCTTGCTCCGTCGCCCAAAACATTTCTCGGTGTCTTCCTATCTCCCGTCTGGTGAGGTAGCGTCTCTTTTTGGTGGACGGGGGGTCCATCCCCCCCCGGTTTGCGAGTTTTGAAGGCCTTCGACATGAGTGTGGTGCTGCTCGACACCTTGCTCCCCTTGGTCCACACCTTTTTCCCTTAACGGATCGCGTCCCCTTTCGAGTTCGAGCGGCTGTGTTTTTAGTCCCGCTTCAGGCCTTGTAGTTGTTTTTTACTACCAGGGCGACGGTCCCCTTTTGACGATCCTTTCTTCCCCTCTTCCCTCATCCCCGTTGTGTGTTGTTGATCTCCTCTTGTCTTGACTTCTTGGCGTCTCCAAACCTGATCCCCTTCCCCCCTCTTGCGTTTTAACGGTTTCCCCTCACCCACTAATATGCTTTTATTTCCCCCCCTCTCGCCTCGTCCGACGCGCCTTTTTTTCCCACAGAAGCGCCGTAAGGTCGGAGCTCCCCCACTCCTCCCCCCCCTCTCCGATGGTCCATTCCACTTTTTTTTATTGGTTTTCTTGTTTTCCCCACCCTTTCCACTCACGTTTCTCCCATCTACTTTCCATCGGGCGTTCCGCCCCTGTGGCCGTAGTTGCGGCGCTTTTTCCCCTAGAAGTTTTCGTGATGGTCCCCTTTTTCCCCCAAGTCTGATTTTTTCAGGATCTTTCCTGTCGTTTCTCCGGCTTTCGCCCGATTCCTCGTGGCCTCCGTGGATTCCCTTTCATGGTGGTTGACCTTTGTTTTTGTTGCCTTGGAAAATTCAAGTTTTTTGAGTGCTTTTTTTTCCTTCCTCCCGCCCGTGTGGGGTCATTTTCTTTTTCCTGGTGCTTTCGGACGATCGTCGTGTCTGGGTGCCTCTTGGATTTTTTTTTTTGCGGTTTTGCCCCCATTCTGACAGTGTTTTTATTTTAGATGGCGTTTGCGTGTTTAATTGATCTTTTTTGCCCTCTATCCTTGAACACCGTTTTTTCCCGTCATGATACTTTTCCCGGCGCTTTTCGTCCCCCCTTTTTTTTTTTTGAGAACTCTTTGCCTTGGTCTTAGTCAAATTGACCCCACGGGACGATGGGTCCTTTTTTTTCCCCCACGCAATAGATCCTCCAATCGCCCAACGCTTTTCTTGATTTAACTTGGAATCCGCCTCCCTTTTTAGAGATGACCGTGACGTTTTTCTGCCACCCCCCCCCCTGGAACATCCCGGACGTTTACCATTTTTCTTTCCCCCCCTGTTAAACGTGGGGATTATTTTAACGAGGGGCATTTCCGTCGTAGGTGTAGTCTGGCCTTACAACCTTTCTTAGGCGTCTTTTGTACCGCGTCCCTTAGTCCCCCCCTTACCCCCGGGAGTTTTCCACGCTTCGTTTTCTGGGTAGTCGTCCTTTGTGTTTACGAACATCCGACCAACCCCCCCGCTTTTGTTGATCGCCCTGGACCCACGATGTTTTTTTTGGGGGATGGTGTTCTCCCCTCAGAAAACGTTCCCTTTTGCAATGAGTTTCCTTTTGTGGCGGTCCAGTTTTCCTTGTTTCGTTTTAGTTCTCGCAAATGTGTGACGCATCTTATTTTTCCCCCAAGACCTGCCTGGCCTTCAAAGGCTGAAGACCCCTTTCCCCTGGAGTTTCCTCTGCGTCTTTTCATCATTTACCCCTCAGTTCTGTTGGAGTATTGTTTTCGTGATCCGGCACTTTTCCACGAGGCTCCCCCTTTTTCCCCACTTTCCCGGTTTCGGATTCAATATTCAGGTCTTTCATCTGGTGAGAGGTCTTTCTGATCTCCGTGTTAATTCACCCCCCCCCTCTCTTGGCACGGTCCCTTGTAGGCGTGTTTCCCGAGGGTTTTGTGCACTTTTTATTTGTGCGCCCGGGCTTTCCCGTGCAGGAATACCGCGTTTCCACGCCATTCTTTCTGTACCCCAATTGACTATGGCAATTTTTTTCTTTTCTCGTAGGTTCCTGACGTTAGTGAGGTTGGGCGATTTCTGTGTGTTCAGGTCTCGACCTTTGTTTTCCCCCCCCCCTCCCGGCTGTTACGGTTCTCTTTGTTGTTTCCCATCTTAAGTCCCGTCGTTCTTCAGAGGTTTCCACCGTGAAGCCCAATTTTAGTTATCCTCCAAGGGTGGGCGACCAACCTCGAAGTTTTTTTCTCCCGGAGACACGGGACTGCACCCCCTTCCCACAAATCTTTCTGTGGGCGTGAACCTTCCCGTCACCTCGTGTCGGTTAGAGTTCCACCACTCATTCTTTTTCGTTTTTATACCGGTCGGCTTCCCGGTTTTTCCCCTTTGGATCGGTCATTTGTCGTTCTTCCTACTCCCTTGCAGCCCTTCTCGACGCTTCTTTTTGGAGTCAAAGGAGATCGCCACCTGTACCGAGCAGGATTTTTGTTCTGGGGCAGTGAAGCTTCTGGGCTTCCCCCTCCTGTCTAGTGTGTCGACAAATATATTGTTCTTTTTCCTCTACCCCAAGTGAAGGTCCACCCCGTGTTTCCCCGGGGGTCGTATTTCCCATCGGTCTTTTTCATCCCCCCCAGTTCCCGGGCACTCCTTGTGATGCTAGTATCCCCCTGCCAGTTGGGCCACTTGGCCAGGTTTGATTCCCCCTGCCCCCACCCCTTTTATCACCTCGCGTTGGTCTCCCCTCCCTTTCCCTTTTTAGGCAGCTCTTCCGACCCCTTGAATGGTGTAGCTTGTCTGGAACGCCGGCTCCAGGCTCTCTTCGCTGGCCCTCCCCTAGCTGTCCTTCTGACCGACTTTTTCCTATTTCCCCCCCCCATGTTCCCCATGATCTTTTGTGTTGTCCCCGAGATGACTCTCGTGACCCCACATTTTTTCCCCGCTGGTTGTTTCCAGTACGGCGTCGGCTTTTGATGTCATTAGAGACTTTTTTGTGCCTCACCCTTTTTTGGGGCCGTGTCAACTTCTCCTCACCGGCCGAGGGCGTTTACTTCTTCCCGCCTTTCCTTGACATCCACCCCCCCCCCCCCCCCCCTGTCTGGTTGACACCTTTTTTGTTTGAGGTTTTGATTCTTCGCCCTCCGATTTTTTTTGACCACCGCGGAGTGCAGTTTCTTTTTACCTGGGGATGTGCGTTTTCGCCGGCCACCCACCTGTTTGTCCCTCCTTACCTCTTTGAAAACCAGTGGTCTCGTGCTTTAGTCTTTTTGTGTTTCCCTGTTTTCCCTTGTTTCCCTTCCTCCTGGTAGGGCCCCTTTTCCCAGTGTTTTCCACCCCACCATCCCCCCGGGAAATTTCCCCCCCCTCCCTGAGTTTCTTTTCCGTTCAATCACAAGTCTTTCTTTTGGTCCCCCCATGGTGTTAATCTTTTTTCGTGCGACCCCTTCAACCCTTTCCCTAGATCGGTTCTTTTCACCCCCATCCTGACGGCCCCTGTGATTTCTGTTCCCGCTTTTTTTTTCGACATTCTGTTCCTCAGACTGCTTTCCTCGTGCGCATCGAGGGTTTCCTGAGCCGCGGCCGTGATCTCATTTTGAGGGGTCCCCTACGTTAGTTCCCCGAAAGCCCATTCTTTGTTTCCTTTCCTGTTGCAAAACTCTTATTAGTTTCCGGTTTTCGATTTTCCCTCACCCCCTTTTGTTGTCAAACCAATGGCATTGTTTGCTCTTTTTTTTCCAGGGAAAGTCCCAATTCCCTTGCCTTTTCAGAATCATGTTTTCCAAGT
>Ga0179591_1320732_pt1 | contig 19882 bp, 15 predicted proteins | sample CZOMad2_1_08_16f_FD_182891 | JGI IMG/M metagenome (GOLD analysis project Ga0179591, IMG submission 182891) | Vadose zone soil fungal communities from Angelo Coast Range Reserve, California, USA - CZOMad2_1_08_16fungal (PacBio error correction) | ecosystem: Environmental > Terrestrial > Soil >... | reverse complement strand
ACCCGGAATAGAACCAAGACCAGATGGCAAAATATTCGAGGATCCTGACCTTTCTCCAGAGTCGCGTCAATATTTAACAAGAAAATACAGGATATTTCTTTCTCCCCCTGGTTGATTTTTCCCCAGGATTATTCCTTAAGAAGCCTAGGAGAGACTCCTAAACCCGTTCCCTCTCTTCGTTTTTTTGCCAGGAAGAGGTCCCTTTCGCTACGCCCCTTTTTTCCCTTTCACGAGGGGTCGTCTCGCGGAGGAGAGTCTCCGCGCCTTCTCTAGAGTATCCGTATCTTTTTTCTACCGCGGTCGTAGATAAGCGTCCGCCGGTTCTCCTCCTGGAGAAAGCCACGACCTTCTTGTCCCGGCAGTGGGGAGCTCGCGAGGCAGGTAGGTGGCAGGAGCTTTTCCGGACGATCGCGTGCTTAGCGTTAAAAGAACACGCTCCCTTCCCAGCGCGCTTTTTCTTTTCCTCCTGCACGGGAGACCTCTTTTTTTCTCACGTGTGCACCATGGAGTAGTTGTTTGAAAGGCCCCCCCCCAGCCGGTGCAGCGTCTTCTCTCCCGGATAGTGCCCATCTACGGTCTCCTCTTGGTCCGTCGGAGGAAGAGGAGTAAAGGTCTCCCCTTAAAGATGGTCCGAAGTCCCCCCCCCCCCCCCCCAAAAACCCCCCCCCCCCACCCCCCCCCCCCCCCCCCCCCCCCCACCCACACCCCCCCCCCAACAAAAAACAACAAACCCCCACCAAAAAACCCCCAATGGAAAAGAAGCTCCTTTTCCCCTTCAGGATATCTTTTCTTTTTTCTCCCTCGTAGAAGATAGGAGAGGAACATAGTAGGTCGAGTGAGCGCCTGCGTGGAAGACCACACCTTCCGCGGTCGATCTCCAGTCTCGCCGTCGAAGAAGAGGTCTCCTTGCGCCCTTTTTCTTTTGGAGTTCAAACATGTGGTGTAGGGGAAATTTACTGCACTGCGGTTCCTGGAAGAAGGACGTTTCATTGGGAGAAAAGGACCTCATTGATCTCCTCCGACCAGAGACCCGTTTCGAAATGATAGAAAGGGTTTGAGGCCGCGATTTTCTTTTCCCCTATTTTCGGCCATGACCGATATAAGAAGTCTTTTCTCGGAGTTTGCCCCCCCAGCGGCATTCTCTCTAGGACCAGAAGGTTTTTCCTTGATATCTTTCCCAGTCGGAGCTAGGCGACGCGCCACCCGTGCTCACGCCTTCAGGAGAAGATTCTCCCCCTCGCCCCCCCCAGGCCCTTCTCCCCCGCAAGGTGACCATTCCTGGCAGTGACACAATGGATTCTTCTCGAAGTTTTCGGCCAGCCCTCGCCTCGGAGAGGCGTTTGGTCCCTTTGGGCCACGCGCGCGGGTGTCCCCGGAAATAAGGAGAACACTAGTCGTTCCCTTTTAGTCCCCTGTAGGAGAGAGCCTTCCTTTCTTCTCCCCCTGACATCCCCCTCTTTGCTCAGAGTATGTCCTCCCCGCGGGAAGGAGCGACCGCCTCACCCAGGAAACTCTGTGCGTTTCTACTCGGGACAATCCTCCCCCTACCCCTCCCTTCACGAGGTTAAAATGTTACCGATGGCCGGTTTCGTAGAGTTCCTGAGACACGTTCCTTTTTGAGGCCCTCTCCAGAGCGCGTGGAGAAGAAAATTGAGAAGTTTAGGTGAATGTAGTTTTCGTCCTCGAGGATGGATCCTACCGTCCATTCTCCGAAAAGAGAAGCTGATCCCAGTAACCTCCCAAGGCCGCGAGTGCTCTTTTCTACCAGGTGGTAGAAGTTCCTTTCTAGGAGGTCTTTTTTCCCTTTTTCCCGCAGAGGGCCGGATGGCAGAGAAAAGAGAGGTCGTTGCTAGAGAGGTTGACAATCTAGTTTCTACAACTCTCACGTCCGAGGGAAGCTTTTTTCCTCCCTGATACTTAATCCTCTCCCCTCCTTCGATATAGAATATTCGTCTTTTTCGACCTCTAGCCCCGGATGGCGGAGCTTCGAAGGGATTCACCCTGCCTGGTCGAGCCACTCCGCTTTTTATTCGGGATAGAAGACTTCTTCCCAGATTTCCCTCTCCACGGAGATGGTGGCTCACATCCCCCTCTATAACACCCAGAAGAGGCTGCGCAGAAAGGCTTTTATAATATTTCTCTTTCCGACATTGACTCTCCTCTACATGAACGGGTGGACTCTTTCTTTCATGTAATTCGAGACAGGTCTTCGGAGTAGAAACCTTTCAGTCGCCCCAACTTTCCTCTATAAAATTCTTCCGCCTGGACGAAGGTCGATGCCTCTTCCTTGTATCCTTTCTTTTTTCTCAGGTGATAGGCGTCTGAATAGAAGAACCGAGTTCCCTGGATCGTCAATCTCTTTCATACGACTAACGTTGTTGTTTTCCCCCTCCTCTAAGCCCCACGCAGGTGACCCTGGCGGCGAGTCCCAAGACGTCCCCGCCGGCGTCTCCCCCGGCCGACAATTTCTTTCCTCCTTCGGCCGTTTTGCACTGACGCCCCGGTCCCCGCCTCTGCGTTTTTTCCACGAAAGAAGTTTTGCTTCTACTTGGGACCTACATTCCCCTCTGCCGCGTAAAACCTGTTCATGCGGGCGCGACTCCACCAAGTCCCCTTCCTCTGACTCCCTTCTTTTTGCGCAGCGCTGGTTTTTAGCTTTTTGATGTGCGCCACATCCGTGGAGTACGGAAGGAGTGCTACCGCTGGAAGACCGTCTCCCATCTATTCTATAGCCGAGGCTGAGATAGACTTGGTTTCTCTTCCTTCCTCCCAATCAGGAGAGCGTTTCTTTCCGACCGTCAGATCCCCTGCTCTCTGCATGTCCTCGGTCGCGAACGACCTCGTCACGTCCGGCTTGAAGTACTAGTCCCCCCCCTCGGATAGAACGGACATACTTTAGTGAGCTCCGTCCCGTTCACTTTTCTAAGCCTCTCTCCTCACTAGACCTGACCCTCCTGGTCCTCTGCGCATCGCAGGCTGGCTGACTTTTCTAGAAGTACCGCTGGTTCAGCTTGAGGTTCTGCCCCGGAAGCGTCGTCCTCAGTCCCCCTCTAAGAACTCAAGCCCTCAAGAAAAGTCTCCCTCGCTTACCCCCCGACTCTGCTTTTTAGTAATTTCTCTAGGCCTTTCTCCGTCCGGGATAGTCGAACCCACCCGTCAAACTTGCTCAAAGACTCTTTTCCAGATCAATGATTGAGAACACTCCCTCCCAGTAGTTCCCTCTAGAAAGTCCTTCGTCCGGGGAGGCGAGTAAGCTTCCCGGCTACGTCGTTTACCAGAGCCTGGCTCTTTTAAGCTTCCGGCGGCGCTGAAGCAGGGGGAACTCAAGGACGGTTCCGCTTGTTCTTCAGGTGACGTAACGCCCCCTCTACGGGGTCCCCTTTTTTCGACGCAGAGCTGCTCCCAGAGACCGACGATGAGCAAGCATCCAGGGGTCCTCTGAAAACGAAAGACAGTCCTTTGTAAACGTGATGGATCTGACCAGTTTTTTGAGGCTGGAAAGTAGCTTCCTGAGACCTTCTGCGATGTCAAGGTCTTTTCGTTTTGAGCTCGCCCTAGGAGAACTTTCTTGCTCTCCGATCAGGGCCAGAGAGACCCAGAGGTAATATTCGAGACCCCGAGCACTATTTCGAAAGAAGTTAGGGAATTGACGCGTCCCCCCTTCCCCCCCCCTAAACCCTTGATAGAGCAGAGATAAGGAGGAACCCGTGCCCCTCCTGGCGAGCATCTTTCCCCCTCGAATAAGGGATATGAGTCTTTTAACCCGGTAGAAGTCTTTTCCCGAAAGAGGACTTTTTTCTCAAAAAATCCCTTCTGTAATTACTGGCGGATCAGGGGCATTCCCCCCCCCCCTCCAGGTCAAGTCCCCCCCCCAAGCTGTTTTTTTTCCCAAACACAAGGTATCCCAGGGCGACCAATAGGCTTTCCGGCAGAAGGGAGATGGTCTCAAGATTTTCTTCTAAAAGCTTGCGCTCCGCGACCGACCTGGCTCCCCGAGTCTTTTTCCCCTTTCCTCCCTCAAAGATAGCCGAGATAGAGTGAGAGAGAGGAGATTTTGGGAAAAGACGTGATTTTCTTCCCCTCGGTTCCTTTCTCTTCCTGATTAAAAGAGGAAGTTTCTTCCCCCAGAAGCTGGGCCTCCGTCGACAGATCACGGCCTCACGCTGGTCCCTTTTTGACGTTCTCGGCTTTTGGCAAACCCCCCCCTCCTTTTTCGCTTTGAGGCAGAATGCGTCTCCGCTTCCCGGCTGTCTCCCTCTCTTCTGCAGTTACTCCTAACCTGCATCACGGCAACCTGGCCGCCGGAAAAAACCCCCCTAGAATCCTTCTCCGTCCCTCCGACCGCTACTTGGTCGTGGCGAGAAAGTCGAGCTTGCGCCCCCCCACCCACTGTGAACGAATGATCTACGAAAGCCTTCCCCCCCCCTACGGACCTTCCCTTCCCCGACGCCGGTGAGCGCAGAGATAGGCCTGACCACGGATTCCCGCGATGACGGGCGGAGAGATTCTCCCCCTCGTCCCCCCGGAGTTCGACATGATCTTTTTGAGGCAGTTTGAGTCAGCGCCGATTCGTGCAATACTCCTTGCTCTCTTTCCCCAGGAAACCCGTCCTTCTTTCCGTTATTTCCCTTCGTGGACGACGACGCGTTTCTGCCATAGCAGTAAGGACTCTCCTACTGATTTAAGGGTTTTATTCCGTGTCTTCTTTCATCCTACTACGTTTTTTACCTCTATTCCACCCCCCTTTCCCCTCCCAACCAGATGGCCCGTCTTTCTTCTAGGATAATGAAAGACTCCTCTTGATCCAACTCGTCCTTTTACCCTGAAACATCCCATACCTTTCCAACGCACGACGGGTTTTTCCCGGCTTCCGCCGATCGGCGTTCTGCCGCTCACAATGCTAAGAGGTCGAAGTCTCCCGATTACTTGACGCGGGCTCCTGCTCTCGCTCGACCGTCCTAGCTCTTCACCTCCCGGCCTTTGCCTCCCGAGCTACGAAGGAGTAGGTGATCTCGACGATGATGGCTTCTCCGCGGTAGTAGATCACCTTTCCGTTGGTTCTTTGTGGACGCAGCCACTGACCTTTTTGTAGTATAAGGAGTGGAGAGAGTATGAGTTATTTTCTCCTCAAGCTTTTTCCTGTATTTAGAGAGTGCTTGGTCTTTTTACAAGTATTGATCAGGCCCTCGGAGGGAGAGTAGTCCGCTTCGGAGTCGATCCTTTTCGTAGTTTTTTTCTCCTCATAAAGTCCCCCCCTCCCCTTTTGGGCGAAGGGATCGGGAGTCCAAGATAGTTTCTAGTCCATTTTTCGATACCTTTCTTACCTCGAGGTAGGAAGAAGTTTCCCCCTCAGCGCTTCCTGATAGAGGGCGTTCGGTGAAGAGAGTGTTAGATAGCTTCCGAGGCTCGTCTTCTGTGACTCTTTTCCTAAAACCCCTCCTCCCCCGGTAGATATAAAGCGTCCCCCAAGTGAAGCAGAGGGTAATGTCAGAGGCGCTCCCTGAGAGATTCAAGCTTGTCTCCCGGAACCTCCTTCTCAAGAGGTAGGCCAGGTCCCCTCAGTGTAGGTTTTTTTGATCAAACGAGTCCTTCGACTTGCTCCCTCTTAGAGAGTCATAAACTGGTTTTCCTGGAAAAGCTTCTGCGCTGAAGATTGTTTTTTTTTTCAGAGCACTTTCCCAGAAAGGATAGATTCTCCCTTTTCCATTCTAGTCCCCCTCCTCCCTCCTTTCTAGGAATAGAGTGCTCGCAGGATAGAATAGTATTGAACGACCTTATTTCTTCGGCTTCTTCTTTCTATTTAAGCTCTTCCCCTCTCGAACGTGCTCAGCTCGCGACGGAGAAGATAGCGTGGAAGTAAGCCCGAAGGATACTGCTCCCCGAAATTCCTCTTTCCGTTGCCCCGGATGAGCGCAGAGAGGGAATAGGAGGCAGAGAAAAGCCGGCGTTCTCTTCTTTAAAAGTCCGGCACCCCTCTGGGGGGCTACAGGAACCAAGGAGAACATCCCTGAGCTCCCTTCCCTGACTCAAGAGTAGTGTAGATTCCTCTATGAGAGGTCCCTCCGGTCTTTGATCGTTTCGTGTGTAGAAGGGAAGGAGGATCCCCCTCCCCCAAAGTTCTCCTCTCGAGTTTTTTCCTCAGGAGGGAATTCTTGAGAACTTCTCAACGCCTCCTTCGGCGTTTTTTGTCCGATGGGCGGTTGTTTTTTCTTTTCTCCTGTTCCTCCTCCCGCGTTTTTGCCATGGAAGACAGCACGAGGTCGGACTGTTGGCTTCGGAGGGGGATGGAGTTTTCTTTCCCCTGATGTTCCGTCCTATCTTCCTAGAGAAGTGAGAACTCCTCCTGTCCACCTTTCTCCCTCTCGCTGTTAATCGAAGGTGGCTCCTTCTCCCTAGACTTCCTTCTGAGCAGAGTTAAAGAAGAGGCGACTCTAGCCACGAGTTCCCGAGCTGCAGAGGACCACTCCCGACCCAGAGAAAGGTCTCGTGAGATTGAGCCCTCCCGGATGACTTCCTCTCTCCGAGGAGCTCCTCTCCTCCCCCCTCCTCGGAGCATGAGTTCTCGACGGCTCTAAAGAAGGCGACGCAGCATAGATAGGACCCCCCTCGGAGTTATCTCTATTCCTAGTAGGAACAGCTTTTCTTCCTAACGCAACCTCCCTCACCTAAAGCGTATACCCCTCAGAGGCGCACGAATACATAGAAGTTTCATGGTTTTCTCGCGGACGTACCTTAGCCGCGAATGAAAGTTTTCTCTTTCATGACTTCGGTCTTCTGAAAGGTAATTATTTTCTGAACCCCCCTCTCGTGCCCCACTCATTTCGCGATAACATCTAGTAAAGGATCCCTTCCTCCGGTCTTGCATGTCGGACTTGTCTAAAGAAGCCCCGTGAACTTCCTTCGTGATTCAGAAAGAGTTCACCTGGGGTTGATCCGTTCCTTTTATCAGAATACTCAGAGATCGACGTAAACACCACAGAAGCTCAGAAAGAGGGGCAGCTCACGGAAGCCCTATAGAAAAAGAGTCCACCGGTCAGCAGCCACTCCCGACTGCTTCTAAAGTCCTTCCGACGTCTCCTAGGTAGACCTCGACCGGACCCGGCTGATTTTCCAGAGAACTGTAGCTCCTCTGTAGAAGGGTCCCCCCCCCCACCTCCGAGTCACCTTTCATGCGAGGGAGCGTTCAGGTCGTCAAGAACTTTTCTCCTGCTGGAGTTCCTCTGAGTTGTTTCTGTTCTCCCTCTGTGAGGTGCGCCACCTTTTTTGTGCGTCGGCACGGCGTTCCCGACCCGTAACTTTCCCCCCCTCGATAACGACATCCTTATCAAGAGATTCGGCTGCCGCTCGCCCTTTTAGAAGAATTCGACGTAGAAAAGAAGCCTTTTTAGGATCTGATCTCTCTGCGAGCGGACCCGCCCTCCACGACCCTCCCCCCGAGGAACGTGCGCTTTCCACGGTGAAGTAATAGTCCAGATTTTTGGCATACCCTACTTTGCTCTCTTCGTCCGGAATAGGATTCCTCTCTCGACCCTCCTCTGCTCGTCGACGCGTCGACCTGAGAAAGCGGAATAGAGGAGGGATAAGTTTCTTATTTTTCCCCCTTTGAATCAATCTTCGCGGTGAGGAAGGAACTCACTTTTCCCGCCGCATATCCTAAAGGAAAGACTCCAGGAAAATGACCCCGTTTTTTGGTCGTCCTTGCCTCCCTAAGAGGCCTTTCCATTACGCTTCCCCAACAACCCGGCTGAAATCGTGAAAATGAAAAGACTTTTCATTATTTCATGCTTCCCCGCCGGGGTTTACACAAGACGCAAGTAATCGTATTTTTTTGGTCCGACTTCCTTTCTTTCTGCCCGACAGAGCCTCTTAGATGATGGAAGAAGCGGTCCGTCGCTGTTTGGTTCCTCCCCCCTCGGCCTTCCCCAGCGTGGAGGCCCTCCCTTTGAAGTTCTAGACTCCCGAAGGTGACCCCCGCAGAGAAGCTATTCTTTTATGTCCTCCTCTTTAAGAAGCTCCCAGCCTAAAGTTGGACAACCCTACTACTCCCCCAGTGCTTTCACCCAAGAGAGGAATACCTAGGACGTAGAGATATGTTCTCCTCGAGGTAGGAGATTTATCACCGGATTCCTCTCGAAGGTCAATTCCGAACTAAGTCCGGACTTACGCAAGGAGAGGTTCCTCTGAGTTTGATGAGCCACCGATCTAACGACATCGTTCTTTTTCCTATGCATTTTCCCCCTCTCGAGAAGATACGGGCGTAATCGTTTTTCCCTTCCTTGCGATCCTCTTATCATCGCGGGGATCTTCTCCATGCAGGTCTCCTTTCCTGAATGGAGCCCCAGGAAACAGTAGGAATACTGTTTTGGACCGCGGTTCTGGACCCCTCCCCTACACCAAGCTTCCTACAAAACCCTCCAAGTTCTCCCTCCCATGAACTCTCGGAGCAGGCCTTCTCGGGGAGAACTGACCTTTTTCTTAGTACCCGCTTGCAAAGCGAAAGGGACTCCTATCGAGACTCCTCTCAAGCTAGCACTCGATAAGAGAGTTTCGAGAGAGATTTCTGTCCCCCAACCCGAAATAGGTAAGATGTCTCTCGTCTTAAAAGACCCTTCCCCCCTCAAGCTAAAGAGTGAGGCCAAAATAGTCCTCCACTATGTCCTTGTCCACCTGTTTGGAAGTTTATTAGGGTCGGTCTTTCCTCAGAAAAGCAATTTTCCTCAGTACGAGGTAGCACCGAAGATTTTTGCTCAGTCTTCTTGGGACTGATCCCCCTGGGATGGTAAGAGACCAAGCCTCTTTTATAGGCCCCCCTCTCGCAGGCCAACCCTACTCTCGAGACAAAAGCCCCCTTCTACCCAGACCTTGGTTTTCCCTCTCTCGACGCAAACGCCTATGAAAGATGATATGCGAACAGACTACCCCTAAGTTATCCTCTTCCCTCCAGAAGCAGGAGAGAGAGATCCTTAGCGACCCTCCCAATCGTTCCTGGCTATGACGGGAGCTCTCCCGATCTTTCCCCTCTTCGATTAGACATGATTCAGGTTGAGGAGGAGTAGAGCCTACTCGGCTTGCAATTTAACCTACAAAGGACCTTCAATGATACCTTCTTTCTTCTATGGACGACGTACCCTCTTCAGAGGAAATTAATTCTGGGGCATCTTTTTGGGAGAGGCAGGCAGCGTATTCCTTCCCCCCCTCGTTGTTTTTTTCTCTCGTCAGATTCCGGCCTCTACCACTCCCTTTCCAGGGTTCGAGGATACTGGAAAGATATGCTCCTCCCGCGCCCTTCCAGATCCCTCCCAATACCTTTCTTTTTCAACGCAAGACGGGTTCCTTTTTCTCAGGACTCCCCTGTCCGAAGATCTTCTCTCCCCCTCAAACTGATAAGAGCATCGAAGCTCCTCTCCGTGTTCAAGAGGGCGCTCTTCCTCTAGAAATAACCCCCAAGGTCCCTCCTTTCTGCATTGAAGAGCGCTTCTCGCGTCGGTGATCACGAGAATTCTGGATCAAGTACTCTGGTTTCGTCGATACATCTTCTCTTATAGGAGGTGGAGTCCTCAGGAGCTCCCCCCTTCGGATCGTACTGTTGGCGAGAGAGCGGGTAGTTTTTTGACTTATCGGCCTTTGTGATTGGTCTCTCTCCTTCTGCTACCTTCCCCCCCCCCTTGGGCGGACGATCGCGCCTGGGCGAAATCACGATACCTGTGTTTTCCAGGACCTCCTAATCCCTTAAAAAAGAAGGTTGAAGTTCTCCCCTTGCTCTCCCTCTCTTCGGGTCGAGAGAATCAACCTCGGGTGCGAGCCCCCCGATTCTTGCCTCCTTTTTGGCCAAGCAGCGCCTCCTCGATTTTTTGCAGAGCGTCGCGCTCTTTTTTAGAGGAAAACTTCTTCTTTTTTCGGTCGTTTCACTACAAAACAGCTTTCCCCTATCTAAAGAGCCTCTTTTCAAGGATTGGTCGACCTGGATTGCTTCAACAAGATTGGTAGGGAAACTGACTTTCCCGCGTCTCCCTTCCCGAAGTGTAGGAATTGGAGTCCCTTCGCGGATGGTCCCCTCCTTTTTCTGAGCGGCGCAGGCTCACACGAGAGAGATTTTCCTTTCTCCAGGCGTTCTTCCTTTCCCTCCGGATAGCGTTTCTCGAAGGGGTAGGAATGTCTCTGCTCATAATTTCCTTGCCTACGTCTCAGAGGCAATGTAGCCTCTAGTACCCTTTCCTAAGGGAGAGAGGTCCTTATTCTTCTAGAATTTCCTTCTGCGCGCAACTAGAGAACGTCCCTTCCGGCGACTCCGAGAAGTAACTCTCACAAGATTCCCTCTCCTGACACCTGGACCAGGAGATGACGGGCCCTTAGGATGGTCTTCGGGGAAGTATCCTAGGACAGAACCCGTCCCACTGAGGCGCCCCGGGGCCCCTTTCTTTTTTCCAATAGTTCCCCCCCCCTGAGGGAAGCACAGGCGAACCAAGCGGTTCTCGTAGTTGCCGTTTCGGCAAAGGATCTAGATCCTTTCGGACCGCTTCGCCCCTCAGAGAAGATTTTTCTAGTGCCTCTTTTCCGGAAGGCGGCCCCTCCCTTGCCTGCGAGTCTTTTTTTTGGGCATCGCGGCTCAATCCCTCTGGAAAAGAGGAGTTTCCTATTTTTTTCCCCAGATTCCGTGGCGTTTTATGACTTTTATGGGGCGGGCTTCGTAGAGCTTTGGAGAATTGATGGAGGAGGACTTTTATGGTTTTTCCCGGCCGGGGTTTACTTTACTACCCTCTGGAAGTATGAAGAACCCTTATACATAGGTACCCCCCTCTCAAGAAGAGATTCCCCCTCGGTGTAGAAAGCTTGAAGAGAATTCGCTTTTTTTAGTGAGAGAGGAGTAGAAATCTGCCTTCCCTCCTAGAAGCTCACCCTCGTGATAGCCAGATGTCCTATTCAATTACCCGGAAAGGTGCGTTCGTCCTTTTTCGTAGTTAGAGTCCTTTCCCTCAGAGAATCCTCCCTTAATAGCCAATTAGAGCAAGCTCTCCGCAGCCCTTTCTTTTTTTCCCCCCCTCCCCTACGTCTCTACCTCCACGTAGGACTCTCTTCGAGACCTTTTCCCTCGGGATCGCCGAGCCTCGTCGAGTCGGAAAGATTTCTCCGACTAAGTACTCCATTTTATGGTGGAGAAACTCTCCTTTCTTATACCCCCTCAGGCGCGCCCCCCCAAAGCCTATTCCTAGTCTGCTCCCTTGAACGCGCCGCTTTCAAGGGTGTCTTCATAATCTCCGTTGTTGTAAACGAGAAGGTCTCCGAAAACGTGTGAAAACCTCCTTTTTCGACCCCCCCTCCCCGTAAGGCACTCTGAAGGCCGGGAGAAGTGTCTTCCGGTTGTAAAAGAATCTTTCTCGATAGAAGCCGCTCTTTCAACCCTGAGTGGTTTTGATGTCTCCCCCTCCTTTCAGTTGTGTTTTTATCGGAGATCGACTCCCACCCCCTGTTGAAAGCTCTGCTACAGAACGTTTTTCAGAAAAGAGGATTCCCCCTTCCGAAAGGATGAACGGAGTTTTTTCCTTCCTAAGGTGATCGCTGACCTTCGTGTTGCCCCCTACGTTCCTTCTATGAAGTCTCAGGTTACCTAACCTCTTGTCCACCCGTCGCGGCGGAGCCTCTTCCCCCCCCCCTCCCCCAAGGATAAAGTACTATTCCGGATGGAGGATCTCCTCTCTTTTGTAGTTGAGTTGGGAGGTGAGCCCTTTCGCTCCCTTTCTTTTCGACCCGCTGGACTACTCTCGCCTCGGCGATAAAGAAATCTATTCTACGAGTAGGCTGCGCTCTGGTCGCGCCCTTCTACTCTCCCATAAGTTTGCGTTCCGAAGGATTTCCCGAGAAAGAGATTCACGCTGTCCTAGGTAGAGCCACTCTCCATCTGAAAGCCGCGGGTAGTCGGTTCCCCCTCGGCAAGATCCTTAGATCATTCTCCCGGTTCGTCCTTCCGGTGAGCCTTCTCACGACCGCCTCGACCTGCTCGGAGACGAGTTCGAACCCGGTTCCGAGGATGGAAGACCCCCTTAGAAGTAACGTTTTTTCTCGGTTCCTTTCCTGTCGATCCCGTCCCCCTCTCCAGAAGAAGACCTCCTTCAAGCCTCTGCCCTCTTATGATCTCGAGCTCTCCTGTAATGAAGACCCAAGAGTCCTCCCCCCCGTAAAGAGGTCTCTTCGCTCCCAAAAGGAAATCCCTTTACCATAGTCCAAAGTAGCTCTTCTTGCGAAGAGATTCCCTCCTTCCAAAGAAAGAGAAAGTACTCTTCCTTCTAGGAGGTCCTCAAGTAATTTAGAAGCAAGAAGATCTCAGTTAGGTCTGTCCCCATTCGAGATGCTGCCCCTCCTAAATTTTTTTCCAAGGAGAGGATGCTTTTTTCTGAATTAGGTGAAGTCAATAATACTGTTCCGGGGAAAAAGGAAGATCCTCTCTTCTTTATGTCCCTCTCCGTAAGAACGCTCTTAAATAAGAATAAAGGGTTGGAAACTGAAGCCCTACGGACGAGCGTCCAAGAGAGGATTTCTTCGCGCTGGATGTGCGCCCTTTTAGTAGAAGGAGAGTCTCGAACGGTCGGCGGTTTTCCCCGCGAAAGTCAAGGAGCCCCGAATGTTCCTGCCCCTACGGCCGCGCCGCACTTTTTCCTTCGAGTTCCTTCCGAGAGGCACCCTGAAAGGACCTGAAAAGCCGTTAGTTGACTTCCCGCGCAGATAATGGACCCCTTCTTTCATCAGGGCTGTCTGGTCTCGTAAGCTTGGCGGAGAATCTCCCCCCGAGACATCGATTTTCCTTCTTTCCCCCTCGTAGACCAGCCTCGTCCAAGGACTACACGTAGGAATTCCTTTCCGCCGCGTTGCGACCCTTCCCCTACACACAATCTTTTCCATCAAAATCATTCTCGCCCCTTTTCCCCCCCGATATCCGACCTATTTGGTCGAAGGAGAAGTCCGCTGGAGACCTCTTTGTTCGTCAACTCTTTTTATTCAACGAGACACCTCTCCTCTCCCTCGATTCCTTGAAAACAGCCTCCGATAAGAGAGTGCTCTCTAGGCAGATTTTCAGGGATCACTTCTACCTCCCGGTAGATCTCCCCAGAGGCTCCCCCCTACGACGAGATTGGCCTCCATTAGAAGATCAATTCTCACCGAGTCTGCCACGGACCCGGAGGTCCGGGCAAAACTCCAACGCACTTTCCCTCTTCGCACGGCAGCTTTCAGACGCGGAAGAAAGGACTTTTCCCTAGACATTACTGCGACCAAAGCACTTCCGGACTAGAAGGCAACGCTCCCCCCCCATACTCCTCCCCCGCGAACAAGCCGGTGCCGACGCAGAAGAGGTAGTGGATGCGTCCTTACTGAGACAACGCACTAGCACTCTTAACGCTGATTTCTCCTTGATCCCCCCCTCCAGCTCCCCAGGGAGAGAGAGAGATATGGGAGCGAACCCGGCTTCTGAAGGGCGACTAATCGGCGAAAGAGTAAGCCTTCACGACCTTATTTCCCCCCTTAGGTTGAGGAGGAGTCTCCTCTCGGAGCTAAGTTGGAAAGAAGCAAGGGATAGCTAAATTTTTGTTGAAGGATAAAGGTTTCTCATAGTTTCGCTCCGGAATAGCGGTCGGATCTTCTTTCAATAGGGGTGTGGGAGAGGAATTTGACTCCTCCTTTTAATCATTTCCTCCTTTTCTAGAGAGAAGCTGCCGATCCTTTCCCCAGTAGATCTTCTTTCTCTGCGGAAGACGGCGTCGTCGTCCACCCCTCGGACCGAAAAAGAAACCGGGATCTTTCCAATCGATTAGCCATTCTTTCCAACGGAAGAACTACTGCCCCTCCTACCCCTCTCCTCTCTCCCTTTTCTTTCTCAGATCGGCGTGGAGTTGCCTCGGTCTCGCCGATGAAGTTCGCTCTTCGAGGACAGGCCTTTAGGGGTTCTTTCTGCCCGATCCCCCCCTCTTCTCTCGGTGAGCGCTGACCTATCCCCGTAGCGGGGGCCTAACTCCTATTCGAGTGCAGGTCTCTGTGGCGTAGATCTCTGAGACACTTTCTAGGCGTGGGCCGAGCAGGGAGTAGGGGTGCAGTGCGTGCCTTTGCTTTTCTCTTCCTGCCCAGAGAGGTTCTTCTTTTTCGGCTTTTTCGCGAAGCTGCCTTCCAGACTAACGATCCCGTGCGTTGTCTCCTCACTAACGCACCCCCCTGTCAGCGGGCGGCAGTGATCTTTCACCCTGAGCCTTTAGCTCCACGGCCCTGGGTCAGCAGGAGTCCGTCGACACTCGGTTCTTGATTTTCCCCTTTTGCCCAGGCAGATCCTCTTTCCTCGCGTTCTTCCAGCGCGTAGCGCCGGTCTTCCCAATAGTACGTTTTAGAGTGATCCCAGCCACGCACGAACCCCAAGACGGTAGAGGCCTTCTAGGTCCTTTTTTTCCCCTCCCCCGGTAAGGATCAGCGCGTCTCCCTTTTCCCGAAATGGATGTTGTGTCAACCCATTGGTTCACTTGACTGCCTTTTTTCCGGCCCAAGCTTCCCCTCAGTCCTCTTTCTCTGTGAGAACAATTTCCGCTCTATGGTCGAAGCGCACCCCTAACCAAGATTCGATGCAGCGAAATTCCCTCCCCTCGTCATCCCTCCCCCGGATAGGTTCTCTACCGGGGTAGGCAATGATAGTCGAGATTACCCGAGTTAAGGAATGCCTCTGATATCGAACTCGCTCTCCGCAGGTTAATTTACCTCCGGCCAGTCCCGTGTTCTTATGGCACAAGCGCTCCCGAGCTTTCGAATCCGCGCCTAGACGCTCGCGCCCCCTCGCTTGACCGTCGGCAGTGAAAAAGGAGATGCCTTCCCCATTGAGGTTTTCTTCCCTCAGTCGAGGAAAGCTCCTCTCTTCGGCGCGGCGTCTGCCGGTCCAACGCTTCGGTTTGTTACTGCACAGGAAGGGGCGCCTCAGATCTCCTCTCCCCCGGAGTAGTCGAGCGCTCTGAAAGCTCGGAAATAAATAGAATCTTTGCTACCCTTTGTCTCCTGGCTCTTTCGGAAAGAACCCGTTCCTTTCACGTTTTCCTTTAGAAAGCCTACCTCTTTAACTATTCGTTTAACGATGGTCCCTATGGAATTGTTGCCCTCCAGCCGTGATTTTTCCCTACAGAGAAGGATTTTGAGGCCTTTCCGAAAACCCGAGATTGCTAGAAGAATGAGCCCTTCTGGCGGGACTGGATTTTCGGCGTGAGAGGATCTGGCCTGACCGGCTTACTTGCAGAACCGCGAAGCGCGCCATTTACTTCTACGACCCCAATTCTCAAGAAGAGATCTCCCTCGGTGGTTCCTCCTTTTTTTAGAAGGTCGAGGCGGTGCGCGCGTGCGTCGAAAGCGCTTGCCGGAAGACCCGACCCCGCCGCGCTTGCCAGGACTTAAAAACCCTTCCCTTTTCGAGTGCTTTCGAACGAGGACTTCGCGCGAACGCGGAGATAATTCTCCTCCTTCGGCAGTCTCTTTCACGCTCGTACGGCGCAGACTTTTTCGCTTTTCTCAGAGCCTTCTTCCCTTTTCCGACGAGGCGCTCGTTTTTTTTTTGCCAGCGGGTTAGCACTTGGAATTCTCGAGCTGCTCTACACCGCCCTGCGCGGCATTCCACGTACTTTTTCTTTCTTTTTTTATTGACGAAAGGGTAACGAGATCAAAACGCAGATTTCCTTGTAGGTCCCAGAGACCCTTTTTTCTGACACTTCTTCTTCCCAAGCAGCCGTCCTTGCATCAACTAGTCAGGCCGCTAGTTCCCTGCCTTCCAGTCGTCTCCGGGATGTCCTTCTGCGGTGATCTTTGGCCTAGCCGCCCTCCAACTGCGTTGGTGTTGATAGCGATCTATCTTTTTTCATCCCCTTTCGAGGATCTACGATCAAAACAAGCAGTTCCGGCCTATCAGAACGCCTCTCCCCCTTTTTGTCGAAATCCCCGGCCGACAAGCCTGTCCCAGGCGGACCGCCCTTCCTTCTGAAGGTTCTGGCTGTTGGGAACGGACGACGGGTCGACGAAGGCCTTTCTTTCATAAACTTACCCCTGACTGCGGTACACCGCAGTTCCTTTCCTCGCGTAAAGGTCGTCCCCGAAAAAGATAAAGGAATTCCTCTTCCTTTCTTCGCTCCTTCTCTCTGATAAGCGTATTTTTCGCACAAGATACGTGGAGTAGTACTTTAGTTTTCTCGACGAGCCTAACCCTTTCTTATCAAGAAAGAGGAGGATAATCTCTTTTCTTCTAGGGCCTCTCGGGGTATCGGCCCTTTCAGGCGACGCGGCGACTTCGAAGGAGGCGAGGTCTCTCCCGTCCCCGCGAGGACTTCTCCCCGGTTAGAGAAAGGAACACCCACTGCCTTGCGAGGGCCCGGTGTTAATCCCCCTCTCGGGCTATCCCCCCTCTCGAGGTGAGGCCGTTCCAATCGCTTTTTTTTCCGCCGGACACCGAACGCTAGAATTTCACGACGGTCCGAGAGGAGAAAAGCTCCCGGCTTTGCCGAAGTTGTCCTAGACGTACCGCGCTCCTCTCGGCAGACGTCAAGGACTTTCTCCGTACCAGCCCTCAAGCAGACCTCAGTACCAGCACCCCCGACCAATGCTCCGGGATTCCCTCTCGGCGGTCTTGCCGCACCCAGAAGAGGTTCTTCCCCGAGGCGCTTTTCTGTCAAAACAGGCAATTATGCCCCCTTAGTATTGAAAACGCTCGGTACTACGGTTCGATGAACGCCTTCGACAAAGAACAGATCTTAATTTGGGCCCTCGTAAAGAGAAGACTCCAGTAAAGATCCCGAGCGCTGTGCCCCCCTTTTTTCTCCGCGAGGCGACTCTCACGAAGGGATCCTTGGCTTCTTCCCCTTGGGAGAATTAGGTGACTTACGGCCGCGAGTGGCCCCTCAAGGGGACCAGTTCTGTAGGGTGGCAGCCGCTGTAACACGAACGAGGCCTTTCATGAGATAAAGATCCCTTTTCTCCCAAAGGAAAGCAATGATAATGTTTCCATTGAGAGGAGCCTTCGGGTGAGATGGAAAGTAGAGATCTCCTTGGCGCGGAGGAGATGAAGGGTAGCGCTTTTTCCAGCGCTCAGGAAATTTTCCCTGGAAGGAAGCCCCTCCCCTATACTTGAAAAGCGAGCACCCCTACAGCCCTTCATGCCCGCGACAGATGCTACGACGTCTTTCTTTTTCCCTCCGATCATGGCTCTTTAAACCCCTGCTTTCCCCCCCCCTCTCTAAGGTTTTCCCGTTGCGCAGAAGCCCTTTCCTGCATCTGCATCTCGCGGGGCTCTGCGCTTTTCCACGCAAATTGTCGCCCTTCGACTCCCCTGGTCGCCCAAGGCTACACGTCGGAATTCCTTTGTCTTTTCAGGTCACGTTCCCCCCCCCGCTTTGTTGAAAGCCACCATCCATGGTTTTTTTTGTATCCTGACCTCGGGCTTCCCGGCGCAGGCGTTTCCCCTCGCCTCTTCCCACGCGGTTCGCACGCGCCGAATGTGTATTTTCCCTCGACGCGCTGCCCGATAGCCAAGTTTGCGGCTTTTCTCTTTTACTCTTTGCCACGGGCAGGGCCCCTCTTTCAGACCGAGTTCTTTTCCCCTCTTCCACTACTGATTCCCCGCATCCCGTGTGAGTCGAGCAGATCTTGGCAGACCGCTCGCTCCCGCCCGCGGAACATGCACCTTTTCCCTTTCTTCTGCGGTCCACTAAGCCAACGAACGTTCTCGCACTGGTCGCAAGGTCTGCGGCTCCCTACGCCAGGAGCTCTTCCCTGCGAAAAGCTCCGGGTCTCCCTTCCCTGAAAGCGCTCTGGCGTAAAGGGAAAAGCGTCCACCCCCCATACGCTTTCCCCACGCACTTCTACGCACCTAATCGGGTAGTGTCGAGAAAGGAGAGATATGACCCCCCCGCCCCCATTCAGCTGATATAATCTTTTTTCGACAACCCCCTCTTCTGATAATATTGCGATAAACGCCGAGACGACGATCGTCTCGGACGACCGCTGTTAAGGGAATCCTTTTCCCCCTTGCGCCAGAGTAAGACCCCTTCCTCCGGATGATTCCAGAAATGATCTTTTTTGTGTTTTTCTCGACGAGGGCTGATTCTCCCCCCCCCCCCCCCCCCTGAAACCTTAGTGAGTGGTGATGTTTCTTTTTTAATAATAGGGACTCTTCTACTCTTTCTTCAGAGGACTTCAGGATTCTCGAATCCTGGTCCCCCTGTGGGCTACTTCCCTAGTAGTATTATATATATGGGCCCAAATCCGGTTTTGTTTTTTTTTTTCTCAGGAATAGAAAAGAAACGATTCCCCTTTTTCTTATACTGAAAGATTTCTCTCTTTGGACAACCCCTCTTCTGACCCTCCCCCATTACCGGATCAGTCAACCCCCTTAAGGTTACCATGGCCTTTCCCTCCCCAAAAGGACGCCTTCTCCGTAAGAAGAATTTCTTTAGAGAGCACGTCTTTTCTTTTAGGACGAGGGCTCTCTTTTCTAGCCAGTCATAGAGGCCCTCCCTTCTGCAGAGAGCGAGCTCGCCTCTTCTGTTGAGCTTTATGGGGGAGACTGACCTTGTCGAAGATAAGAGTGATTCCTTTTTTTTTTCTTCTCGCTCTCTAAGGGAGCCCCGAATGCTTTTTTTCTCGGAGTGGGAGAGATCCCTCTTCTTTCGGGGGTGGCCTTTTTTTAGGAAGAGTCTCCTCTTGGATCGCGTACAATTCACTTTTTTTTCGGAAACGAGAGCTGGTCCTCCTCCGGGAGAAAGATCTCTCCTTCCTTTGAGTAGTTGTGACCCAGCCCTCCCCACCCCGGTTCAGCGCAGCGTCTTCCTTTCTCTTCAGAGCTGAGGTCCACCCCTGTAGAGGCTCTCTCCCCCCCCCGGCCCCAGGAGAACAGTCCGGACCGCGGTCGGCGCATTCTTTTTCCCATCAAAGAGCACCCTAGCCCAGCTCCTCTCTTCTCGAGCGGTGCCCCCCTTTTCCTAGCTAGTTTCTAGATTTTCCCTTCGACCTTGGAAGAACCCACCTTTCTCCGTCTCCAGGCATTGCGCCGCCGAGGTCAGGACCTTTTCCTGGTCGAACTGGATGGTGCCTCACCCTCTTTTTTTTTTTTTCAAATGACGGTGGTCTTCCCTCCCTTTTTTCTCCCCAGGAAGTTCTCTGGAGAAACAAGTTCTGCGTCCGACGGCGAAACTGGCTCCCTTTCCATCGCAAGCCCCGTTCAATTTCCCTCGAGAAAGGCTCCTTCCTAGCTTTTCTTGGGCGGAGGCCCTGATCCCTATCATAACGAAGGCGTTTTTTCAATCGGTGCCGCGTCATGCTCTTCTCGGAAATCGAGGTTTTGTTCTCGGGAACGTACCTTTTTTGAAATTCTTCTGGCCGGCGCGCGACAATTCTGAAAGTGCTCATCGTATCCGCGCCTTGCGATAGAGAAGTAACCCTTTTCATCATGGCCGCACGTTGACCCTCTCCTCTGGAGTTGAAATTTTCTTTCCGCGAAGCGTCGGGCTCGCCTCTCATTCTAGCAGAATCCGCGCCGGACTAGGGGTCCACCTTCCTTCCCCCGCAGGCTTCAAGGCCACCTAAGCCCCACAGGGATGCCGCCGCTCTTTCCAAAAGGCGGCTCTCGAGATCCTTCCTGAGTCCACTTCCTGAACCGGGCATCGTGTTTTTACGTAGTCTTCCCTCTCCCCCGCAGACCCCCTTAGGGAAGGGAGTTGCGGGGTCTTTGCTGCTACACCGCTATGATCTGGAACGAGGCCTCTTTCCCGATGGCCGTTCTTGAGAAGATAGCTGCGTGCCTGCGATTTCTGGTCTGTTTCGTTGCCCCTGACTGCCTTCTGAGCGCGAGGAGGAACGAAGACTTTTTCTCTTTTATTTTTCGTAT
>Ga0179591_1303020_pt1 | contig 19889 bp, 23 predicted proteins | sample CZOMad2_1_08_16f_FD_182891 | JGI IMG/M metagenome (GOLD analysis project Ga0179591, IMG submission 182891) | Vadose zone soil fungal communities from Angelo Coast Range Reserve, California, USA - CZOMad2_1_08_16fungal (PacBio error correction) | ecosystem: Environmental > Terrestrial > Soil >... | reverse complement strand
GGACGAATAGAGTTTGGGGTTTTGATTCTCCCGCTCCCTCTGCAAATAGGTTAATCCATGTTCAGTTTCCTTTGATCACAATGTATCGCCATAAGGAAGGCTGTGGTCAAGGGCCCCTTTGTCTCATTTTCTCTCTCCTGCGACCCCCCCGAAGAGGATAGCATCCGGATGAAGAAGGAGCTTCTTTTTGTTTTTGCCTTCTCTCTCCTCCCCCCTGAAAATCAGATTCCTTAATGATTTCCCTGTGTGAGTAGAAACTTCTTCCGCGTCTTTCATTGGACGGTCGGGCTGTCTTGGGGAGCTCCATCGAGGATATCCCTCCCCGCTATTGCTTTCCCTTCCTTTTTGTTTAATAAAAGTCCCCTACGTACTCACTGGTTTTTCCGGCCCCCATTCCCTTATCTAAATGAGTTTTCGCTATCTCCTTCCATAGCGTACAGGTTCTCCCCCAGGATGGCTCGAGCGTTGGGCCCTTTCTTCAAACTGTCTTCGACCAATCCCCCGGGATAGATGAATAGTGCCAGTCTTTTTTCTTCCCTCTGCTTCCTTTGAGAATCTGACCTAGCATGGTACGGCACCCCTTATTGTTTGACCACGTTAACCACTTTGTGCCCCCTGGGGACAGCTTCCCCTTTTACCCCCTGTTCTCTTCCCTACAGGAGGTCGGTCATTACTTATTGGTGGAGTATACTCCGAGCCTGGTCCCCCCATGTCGCAAGACGTGATGGCGTCTAATCTTCCACTTTTCGTCATTTACTTCCTTCAGAAAGGACCAATTTTTTCCCTTGCCCTTTGTGACAGTCTTTCGTTCATTCAACGACTTCCACGGTATAAGTGCTACAATCCCTCTCTTGACAGGTCCACTATGCGGCTGACAGGGGATTTGAGGCGCGTTCCGTCTTCCCCACTTCTCTCTCCTCAACCCTCGGAACCTTGAGAGGAGTGTGATTCTCAGCGCCTCCGTGCAATCCTGGACACCTTTTTCCGTCCTTGCGCCCAAGACATCGGACTTTCGCTTGCGCCACAGGTTTCCTCCCCCCGAGCTGGCGAGAACCCGATTTTTCCTCCCCCTTTCTTTAGCAGCTCGAAGAAATGTTCCCATCTTGGGTGTCTTGAAGTCTGCGTTTTTTTCTTTTCCCTTTTATTCTATTGGAATGCGCAGCGCAACGCCGCTTCGGGTTAGATTACAAGAGCGCTCCCGCTGATCATAGACTCTCAGAGGCGGGTTAGGGCCCTGAACCCGCCCACTCTTACCAAAAAATACCAGGCTATTTTCACGGGAGCCCTTTGCTCCCTGCTGAGTGACAAGAATTCCGCTGTCGTCCCTCCCCCGCCGCCCTCTCCCTTTCCGTTCCTATGCTCTTCGATATTGTTGAGGTAGAGGAGAACCTCCTCTCGCCCCTTCCGAAGTATGTGTTCTCCTGACTTCATCTGCTTTATTCTTGATCCCTGCTCTCTTTCCCCTAAGACCCCTAAATCTTCCCAAATTTTCTAGGAGGTGCCCCGCTTTTTCTTTTTGCAAAATTCTAAACAGCGATCTCTTCCGGCGTTTTCTTGCGTCGTGGTCGCAGCTAACAGAGATCTCGTGACGTGACCCCGCCTGCTTCCTTTGAACATATCCTGTGAAGGGCATGATGCACAATTTACTTCCCCTCTCTGCTAGATCTGCCGTACAGCTTCTTGACCCTTTGCTTGACCTCAAGGTGAAGGACGGCGGCTCCCGGTTCGGGCCTTCTATTTAGCATTAAATACGTACATCATTCAGAAAGGCCGCCCTTTGATATTAATGATTTTATTGGGCATTCAATTTTTTTGATTTTACAGGAAGTTGACAGCGACTTGAACGTCCTGTTCAGTTGTTTAGGTTTTTTCCATCCTCTTTCTCTATAGATGAAGAGCCAAGAAGTGAGTGTTTAATCAGGTTAGTCTTCCCCTGTCCCCCTCACCCAACCCCCCCCGCGTCCCCAACCCCAAAACAACCCCCCCCAAACAAACCCCCCCCCCCCCCCCCAAAAAAAAGCCAACCCCCACACCCAAAAAAAAAAACACCCCCCCCCCCCACACCACCCCCACCCCCAACCCCCCCGCCACAAAAAAACCCCCCCAAAACAAACCCCCCCCCCCCCCCCCCCCACCACCACCCCCAAACCCCAAAAAAAAACCCCCCCCCCCCCACAACCAAAAACCCCCCCCCCCACACCCCCAAACCCCCACCCCCCCCCCCCCAACTTTTTTACCGTTAACCCGTCCCCTTCCTCCTTTTTCCCGCTATGCTCATTTCGAAGACGCCCACCTCCCTCTCTAGATTGGTTTTGAAAGAAAACCTCGAGGAATCTCTTCCCCGTTTACCGACCGCGTCTATCGATGTGCCAAAGGATGTTTCCAGTGTTGACCTGGCGCTGCCTGCGTCTTTCTTTCCCCATCAATATGAGAGATAACGGATCCAACCTTCCCTATTTGTTCCGTTGAGTAGTATCGATCGATCTCTGAGTGAAGTCCCCTTTTCCAACTTCGCTCAAAACATTGAAGATCCACCTCTTTTTCTACTCGAGAGAGGTTCGGCTTCCTTCTCCCCTGCTTTTACCTGATTGTACGATCAGACTTCTGTGTGTTTCGATTGACGTGCTTATCGTCATAAGAAGTTCTCCTTTAGGTAGACTTCCTGGTGCTTATTGCCGCTCTCCCCCTATTAAAGAGCATCCCTTAAGCGTGTGGCGATAACTGGCCTTTTCGCACTTCCTTTTTAACAATCTCGTTAATCCATAGAGCTTATCTTTAAGACACCCCCGGAGAAAGGCATAGAAAACTTAGTTCTTCTTCCCTGACCTATAAGGAGAAAGATCGGTTATGCAAGGGTCCTGCCGCCTGCCCCTTTCCTTTTCTTCCTAGGGCACCCTCTGAGCCGCCACCTGTTTATGACGGTTACCAATTCTTTTATCTTATAGGGTGGAAGTTAGTTTTTTAATTTACCATTCCGAATACCCTCTCTGGGATGCGCCGCGTCCCGGCCAGACCCACCCCCCCCCGAATAATCTAAGGGAGGCCTAGAGAGGGGTTCTGACCCTCTCTTTATCCCGTCCTTTCCACCGATGTTCCTCACTTTCCGGTTAGGGTCCGCCCCCCCAGTATTTCTCATCCGGGAGCTAATCCTCTGCATTCATAAATCTCTGGCGCCCCCCCCTCCTCTTTCCTCTTTTTCAGATACGTCCTCCCAAAACAACTTCCCTTTTAGCGGATTCCCCTTTCCCCCCTCCCTGAGGCGGTGGTTCACGACTTTAAAAGTCGACCAGGTGAAAAGTCTACCCCTTGTGATGCGGGACCTCTTTCCGATTCCCCTCTCGTAGATTACGACAAGGTTGGCCTCCGCTTTCGACTCAATGTCTTTAGTGCCCTTCTCTCTATCCCTTTTAATATAATACTTTTTTTCGAGAGATCGGCGTCCGCCTCCGCATCGCCGAAAGCTACTTCAAAGGAAGTCTGAGACTATCCTTCTTGTCACTTCCAGAGACTTGCAGGAAAGTCCTCCCACTTGAGGTGAGCGGAAAAGCTTTCGTCCCCTGTTTTATTTTAAAGTTCTTTAACCACTTCTTCCTACGGACATAGCCGATCCTTTGTTTTGGCGGAAGCCGATCTTAGCGTTCAAAGTCTATGGTTAGGCTGACCCCCAGTCGCCTACCAGACCTTCATCGTCTTCTTTTACAGTGCTGCCCCACGATGGGGGGACAGACCCTGCCCAGCCTTTTTCTAAACGATTTGGCGCCTTCTGCCTTATTTTCCTCTCTGTAATGGCAAGCAGTGATGGATCCGCCCTGGTCCTCTTTCTTGACGTGGCCGAAGAGGCGATAACCCGCCTCTTTCTCTCTGGTCCAAGCGGCACCCCCTCCCATTCACCCACCTACAGACTAGTCCGGCTTCTTATCCAACCCTTTCGCGTGAATAGAGAGGGAAAGTAGGTTTTCTCCCCTTGAATCCCCCTTTCTCTTTCTTCTGAAAGCCTCCTTCCTAGTTTTTCCCCTCCCTGTCCAACCGCGCCGTTGCCCTTTCCCCTTCTTTTCCGGGAGGAAGTCAAAGACACGCCCTCTAGATGAGATTTTTTTAACTTTCTAGTTTTGCCTCATGAGTTATTAACCCAATTGCGTCAGCGGCGTCCTTTGAGGGCTCTCGGCAAAAATCTCCCCCTTCCCCCCTACTATATTTCTTAGGCCCTGCCCATTCAAGTGTCCCCTGCCCCCCTTTCATCTCCACCACAAATCTTCTCCTAGCCGCCCCTGATTTCCAGTCAAGCAGGGCCGCTGCCGCCCCATCTCGAGATGTCTGAGTAACCTTTGATTGAAGCTATCATGTTTTGATTTAAGCCCCTTCCTTTACTCTCTTTCTTTAAAGAAGTCTCGATACTCGACCCAAATCGCAGTTACGCGATAGGGTGGCGCCTTGCTTCCCCCTCATCAAGCTTTTTATGGTCTAGCATCTTCAAGAAATCCCGCAACCGTACTACAAATGTAAGTTTTCTTTTTTCTTATCTTTTCCCTTTTCTTTGCTTTTCCGAAGATATATACCGAGGGTGCCTCTTTTGTTCTATCCCAGTTTATTTATTCGGTTTCTTCCCCCTCTGCCTTTTCCTTCCCTTCGAAGCGAGGTGGTATCGTGACTGGCCAGAGGTTCTGTACAGCAGCTCGTCCTTCCTTTACCCCCCTTCGTTTTGCAGCAAGTTTGTAGGGCCATCTCTATAGACCCCCTCCCCCTCTGAAGAATCCTACACCCCGGACCCATTCCGTCTCTCCCGGCAGACAACTTCTCCAACACCTTTTTAGTACTCGAACTAGGATATCTTGAGGTCGCTCTTCCTCTCCATTCCTTATTCCTCTGTCAGTCCATTCCGACTCTGACCGGCGCCAGGCCGTCCTGCCGATGTCGCCTCATAACTTTCCCACTCCTGCGTCGGCAAGATCGTAGCTATCGGTTCAAAAACTTTTTTCCCTTTTCATTTGTGTCTCAGTGAATTGGTTAAAAGGCTTCAAGCCGTAGTTTTCCCCTCGAACGATCGTGGCCCCTCTCCCCCTCGAGCCAAAAGAGACAGACTCGGTGGTCTCTTTTCCCCTCACATCTCCGGACGAACTCCTTTCTGGCCTCTTTCCGTCTCCCCCCCCTCTTGAGTAAGAGCGGTGAGAATAATTATGGCATCGAAATAGATAGTCACGACTAGACCCCCCCCTTTCACGATAGATATACTCGAAATACCGGGACCTACGCCTGTCTCTCTGACCTTTACATGACGCAGTCTTATATGACCAGCGTCATCGGGCGTTTCTTCTTCAAGCTCCCCTCCTCCCCCCATTGATAACTGGAAAATACCGTGTATGGTTTAGAGTTGATTAGGTCCCCCCCTCCTCTCTCCATACCTTACGCATATAGATTGCTGTAGACGCTTTCCTTTCCTCAAAAAAGGCGTTCGTGCTCTGCTCCATTTAGCTAGACCTTACTAAGTTTAAGCCGCTGAGAAGGCATCTCCCACAGATACACTCTCTTTCTTCTGCTTAGGAGATAAGATGTATTCGTTTTCCTCTCCCCGGAGATAAAAGTTACCTCCCTAGGATCTTTTCTCCCCAATGCTCGGCCCCATTTCAAGAGAGTATAGCGATTCATAAGCGCCGAAGAGAGGGGCTTTTTTTTGCTCTTCTTGGCTCCTTCAAAGAGTCGCAACTACCCCTCCCGTCCTTCCCGCAGAGGGGAGATTTTTTTCCCCCCCCGCTTTTTCTTTTCTCAATTGGGGAGTCGTAAGGTAGAGAAGCCTTGTCTCCTTTTTTTCTTTTGAATTGGCTTAACGATGTTTCCCATTTCTCCCTAAGTTTCGAATGATCTGAAGATCAAGCCCTGTTGTTTCTTGATGTCTTCTTGAACTCAGACTCCCCTACGCTTTTAGACGGCGGCGGGCCTTGTCCAGTTTACACTGTAAGCACAGACATGGTGAACGGGAATGTTCAAACCCCTGAATGCGACTTAACCGGTAAATCTAATCCTTCTTCCCTCCCCAAGCGTCACGATGCGTCTCCCCTGTGCAATCTCTAGACTCCCCTGTTAATTCTGTCTCCTCCCCCTTGGTTGAGATTACCCAAACGTCACGAGCCTCCGAGCCTCTTTCCCGAGATGGCCCAGATAGTCAACCACAGATAATCTCGCCCCTCTTTTCCGCCCATTTAATTGAATATCCGACTTGACGGGTCATTTGATAGAAACCTTTGTAGAACGTCTCTCCCACTTCGCGTTCTTTTATCTCCCCCTATGTATGAGACTCAGGACCCGTGCCATCCAGGAAACGCGTCTCTAGTTTCCTCCAGAGCACAACGTCATATTTATTTCCGTTTTTCATGGTTGGATCCTCGACTCTGAAACATGAATCTGCTCCTTGTCTCTTTAGTGTGATGGACGATTCGACTGATCTTTAGTTCTTCCCTCCCCCCCATCGACCCCCGACCGAACCTAAAAAAAAAGTCACTTGACTACGTTTCTCACTCTAAATTTCCCGTCTGATAATGTCCCGCTTCTCGCTCAGTTGCTAATAAGTGAAAAAGCCCGTATCTCTTCTTGCACCATTCGTTTTCCTACTAATAAGTTGTTGTTGTTTTTCTCAGAAGCTTCTCCCCCCCCCTATCCGTCCTTTGCGTGGGCGATGTTTTTTTTCCCACCGTCTCTCGCTGATGAGGAGCAATCCATGTTTTTACCCACGTGCGGTTTCCCCTTCCTTCCCTCCTTCTCCTTCCTTCCGTTTTTGTGTCAACTTTCGTCTTTGATTTGCGCGACGCTGGCTGATCAGCCCTCCTCCACTACGTTGCCGAAGGCGATTTGCTTCTTGACATTACGGAACTTGACCGCGAACTTTCCCGTGGTTCTCGAAAGGCGGAAGCATGCTTCATTTTGCCCTCTTCCTTTCGGCTCTAGGGTCTGACCAGCTCGGGGATATCACCGACCTATATGTCTCTTTCCTTATAATGACAAAGGGTTAGAAAAGCGAACCGCCTTTCAGGCTCGACTTGTTCACTTTCCCTTTCTTCCACCTCGGGCGATCAGGGCACGTTTCTCTATCTACTGACAGCGCGTCCCTTGCGCCGTGAGGATTTTCGGCGGTTGAATTTCTCCTTTTCCGCCCCCTCACCGTTCAGATGATATCGAGTATGCAAAGGAGGTCGTCTCTCTCGCTTCACCTCAATTATTCCCTTCTTGAAAGAAGGACAATGCCTTTTTTGACATTTTCACGTTCCCCCTGGCGGGTAGTGGCTTCCCTTTAGTTTTGTATACACGGAGGAGTCTGTTTTCTTCTCCTTTTTTCCTCTCTCCTTGCAAAATCGACCGATTTTCTTTCTTCGTCCGATTTCATCACCTCGGCGCAAATCTGGAGGCCCCCCCCTTTTTTGGTATTTTTTTGCCGGAGGGTCCCATACCTTAATAAAGTCTCCCTCCTTGCCCCATCAAGCCTTGGAAAAAGCGTCCCTTTTTTCTTTCCCTTTCGGTTTTATTTTCTTTGTTTTACTTCCTTTCTTAGACCTTCCTCTCCCCCCTCTCCCCCCCTTTCGTAGGCGGAGGCTCCCTACGATAAATGTCCAAGGGTGGCGTTTTCATGTTCAAAAATAGGAGGTAGTTTTCGAACTTCCCCCTCTATGCTATCAAGATAGCGGTTCCCTCTCTTCCCGCAATCTACGAAATGCACTTTCCATTCTGTGTTTTCTTTTTCCTTCTGACGATTTCCCTGAGGAAGTAGAGAGAAATGGGAGTCCTCCCGCGATGTCTGGGTTCGATGCCCACTCAGAGAGCAACGCGGGCTTCTGAACTATCGGGCTGCTGCTTTTTTACGTATTTACCCCGGAGCCCCCTTCCAACAAGGATATTTTAACGGGTCATGTACTGAGTGGAAGAACCCCATCTTTACGTCTGTTCTCCTTCCCCCCCCCCTCTCTCATCTGGAACTAGTTCGAGCACGAACGGCTCGCCCATCTTTTCCTTTTTTCTAGGAGAGATTCTGCCACTGTCTCGTCTGTGTCTCCCTTCTTGACCCTGTCATAGCTACCGGGCTCCTTCATAGAGAACCAATAGCCCCCCCCAACACCCCCCCCCCCCTAAATTATAGTTGCTTGACCTTGCTCTTTGTCCTTGGGCCCACCTCAAACAGAGAGTGTGCATGTAGGAGTTTCTCCGCTTTCTTCAGGAAATGATTAGTCATAGTGAGACCGCCGGCTTCCTTTTCCCCCCCCCCTTCATGCCTAGAGCGAAGTGACTGACAACCTTTGGCGCGATTCCTCCCTGTCTTTTACCTTCTTTCCGACATCGTGGGGGATTCTTGGGAAGGGATATTTCGCCTTCCCCCCCCGCCCCCCTTCCATGAATTCGAGATCCCTTGCGGATATATCTTCTTCTAAATTTTGCTGTCACGTTCTGCAGCGCTACCTTCCCGGCGTTTCCCCCCTTTTTAGGATTTCTCGATTCGTTGTATTCTATCGATTGACGAATGCCTTGCTTTTTCCCGTCTGGACATCAGCGCTTCTACTCTTTTTCCACCCCGCTCCCCGCCCCGCCATTTTACTTGTTCCCTCGATATTCTCCCCTTACGAGGACGTAATCGCGAGATAATTGGGAGCGGACAACCGCCCACTTCTTGATTTTTTTTTTTGGGGTTCTTATTGCCGCTAGCCGCGCCCCTTCTGATTCTTCAATAAGAGAGGAAAGTTTACTTCAGAAACTGGCGCTTCTTCTTATCTGTCCAACCATTAGAGAACTGCAAAACTTTGCCCGTTGTATGCTCTTTTCCCCCTCTTTTTTCTTCAGAAAGAAGAACGGCCCCCAACTTCCTTTTATCGGATCCGCAAAATTTGTTGCTAGTGGCTGCTCCCCAGGAGTCGGCTTTCAGTTGATTTACCTAGGCTAAGCATAAGATTGGTGGTTTCACCCCTATTGCTCCCCTTTTTTGATTAATATGGATGTACCCAGTCCTCCTATCTTTCTGTATAGAAGGATTTTTTATGGCCTCGATGTCACCTCCTCCCTCTCGCTTTTTTGGAGCTAAGTGATGAAATAGAAGGCGTAACCAGTTCCTTCTCCCCCTACTCAAATAGAGGGTGATCTAGTGTATCCGCCACCATGGGTTTCCCTTTTGACTTAAGTCTCTTCTTCCTGAGTCTCTTCCTGGCGACTAGATGGAGGTTGCCTACAATGGTTTTTCCCTGAACTTCGGCCATTTCGCATTTGGCGAGAGTAGTGAACTTCCACTTTTTAGTGATAGCCGGTTTCCCGAGGGAAGCTGAAAGAGGGGTTTTCCTTTTTTTTCGTCTCCTCAGAAGGCTTGCCAATTTCAAGACCGCTCCCTCTCTTGTTTCAGAGTCCGTAGACATCCCACTAAATACATCGCTTTTTTTATCCCGGCAGCAAGGCGCCAGCCTCCTTTCCCCCTCCCTGCCTGCGCCCCCGAGGTATCCGCACCTTGCGGCCTTTCTTTCCTCCCCGCGTTGTCTCCCCCCCCTTTCAGAAGGATTTCATAGATATTTTGTGTTTTTAATCTCCTCTTTCCTTCAGATCATGAGCCGTAAAAAAACTTTGTTTCTCTGCTCTTGACTCGTCTTCCAGCGAAGGGGGAAACTATACTTTTTCACCCTTTCCCCGACAGGTGCCAGGGTACGTTTGATGCTGAAGATTCTCCCCCCCCCCCCGATTCCCTCCCCGGATTTTCCAAGCCAAGGAATAGCGAGTTTCCTCTCATTAGTCGGTGCCTATTCTTTCTTCCTTTTTCTCTAACCTTAGTGTGGTTGAGAGTTCTTTCTTGGGCCTCTGACCCTCCCTTCGCTCAAGATACGTGCGGACATTCCTTTTCTGATCCCAATGAGAATCGTATGATGACTTTTGATCCGTCATACACGAGGAGGAGACCGGAACAGGTAGTGTTTTTTTACACGTATCTTTACCCCCTGAGAATAGGACTTCAATACCTCCCCCCCATAAGGTGTTGACCGAGTCTCGCTTCACTATTTAATTGGTCCCCTTTTTAGCAACAATTTTTATCTCGCATAGTTAGCAAAGGGATTGTAAAGATGGGGCGTTCAGACTTCACCACCCCCTTTTTCTCTCGGTTGAGCTCCTTCCTTGGCTTAATAGAGGAATATGGCCCCTAAGGCTTACATCACTCCTGTTCTATGACATTTCTTTGCTGTAAGACGCCTTGTTAGCCCCCCTGGAGTGACTTTTCTTTTTCCCTTCAGTTCGGATCCACTACCTTTCCAATACTAAGATTTTTCCGGCTTTAGCATCTCTGATCTCAAAAAAAGTTGCTTCCCCGTGGATCTTTTCTTCCTCTTCTTCTCTGGAGCAGCCTCCCGGTGCCTCCGACCCTTGTTCCCGACCTTGTCGAGCGCCTGATGAGTCGGACCTTTACGTCAGCCCGTCATAACCCCGCCCTCGGTTTAGGTATTTTGGCGGAAGCAACATCAACCGTATCTTCTCCGGTGTTCCCCTTTAGTTCATCACCTCCCCCCCTTTCTCGCAACCCCAGATTGCTTTTTAGTGTTTTGCGGCCCAATACTCCGCTCCTACGTCCCCGTTCTGGCCCCCCCTCTGCCGTCACTGGACCTCCGTAACCCCACCAGAGGCCCCCTTCTTCAGGCCCCCGGTCCTTTTTCTGACCGCACTCCCCCCCCCTTTTTGACGGCGAACCATTTTTTTTGTACTCAGCTTTTTTGATTTTCATTTCGGTTCTTCTAAAGTTTTCTCTATGAGAAAAAATAGCCTTCCCTCTCTCGTTGTTTGACTCCGCGGCTATTCCTCTTCTTGTATCTCCCTCCAGCAGAGTTTCCCTGTTGACCCCATTTTCCCGCTCCTTTTTAAGATTTTCTATCCGAGCGGACTTTTTACATATCTGAGGTGTCTTTTCTCCCTTCATATCCTCGGTGCGGTCGTCCTTTTTCCAATTGGATAAAGAGAGCTCTTATCTTGTCCCAGACTTGGAAGGTCCTCTCTCTTTGACCCTTCGTTAAAAGAAAGGTTGTCCTTCCTCTAGTCCGAACTAGCCAGACCTACCCCCCGGTCCCCTCCTTTCCTTTCTTTCAGAGGCCTGAGTAAGGGTAGACACATTGATGCTAAACCTTCCCCGGCGGTTGATCTCGATCCTTAGTTTCCTTGTCGTCTCAAATGAGATTTACGGCTCCCTCCCCGGCCCCCTCCTCCTTGCAGTCATTTTCCCCCCCCACCATGAAGGGACTCTCTTCCTTATCGGGAAAACCTTCTGCAATAGCCTTCCTCTCCTAGCACAATTTTCCCCCAAGGCCATCCCTTCTTTCTTCACGCTCTTAAGCACCCATCTAGTCAAAACAAGGCTCATTCCCTTCGCCTTCTCTTTCCACAGCCACAGCTTCGGCTCCCTTTTTCTGTGTCATCTGCGTTTTTCATGAGGCAGAGAAAGTAGTTGCGCCTCCCACATCCGCTGAATTAACGACCCCTGCCAAAGGCGCCAGTTCCAGATAGATACCTCTCCCTTCTCTTCCTCCTTTTTTTTCCCTAGAAAGAAGAAGAGGACCTCTTCTTCTCCAGCGTCATAGAGGGTTAGTCCAGAATCCTCTCCCATGCTCCTGTTCCCCCCTGTAGTTATAGCTTGGTGATCCTACCCAATAAGAAGCTAATCTTAGTCGTCCTCCCAGATTCTCTCCGCCTTTCCTAATTTCTCCTATGTATGACTCTTCTCCATTTCCGAAGACTCCCAATTCGCCGACGCTCCCTTTTCGTACAGCCTGTCATGTGAAAAAGCAGTCTTTCTTTCTTCCTGATTTCAGTTTGGTAGAGCTCGTTTAGTCCCTCTTCTCTCCTAACCGCTCCCCTCCCTAGCCCCCCTTTGCGCAATGATAGGAACTTGTCCTCAGCTTTCTCCTTCCGCTTTCCCGACGACGAAGACCCGCGGGACGATTTTTCTAGATCGTGGGATCGTCCCAAGAGACAATCCCCCCTAAAGTCCTGCCTCCGTAGTGGACTTCTTTATTAGTCTAAAGGGACTTCCATTTTTAGCCGATAGGGCCCTTCCTTCTTCCCATGTTCTGGCTCCCGATTTTTCAAATCTCCCTTCTTTGTAAGATAGCCAAGAACTCGTCCTTTTAGATTTTCAACCAAGTGATGACTTAGTTGAGAAGCCCCCCCCCTGTTCTCCTGCTGGCCGCACGCAAGGGTGAACGGAACTTTCAAACAATTCTTTGCGGTCCACAGCAGCATCTTTCGGCATTGCCCGATGAGCGATTGTCAGTATACGAGTCCTCCAGGTGGAGGGAACTTCTTCCCCTTTTCCCCGATCAAAGAAAGATCCCTATCCCACGGAAGGAGAGCATTGTCTCTTTTTCTCTAACCACTATTCCATATTTTTCTCCTCTTTAGCCTCTCTCCGACTGATTAGAGAAGGTTCGGTCTTGTCCCATTAGGCGCCGGAGGCCCCCCTGTCTTTCTCCTCGAGATGTCAAGCCGCCCGTTCCTCCCCTTCCCTGGACTCAGTTCTTGCCGCCGTTTCCGCACCAAGTCCAGCATTCTTGCCGAGTCTTTCCATGGGATTCTCCACAGTTCATAGGGAGGAGGTCGGCTTTTTTCTCCTGGATCGCCTTCGCGCAAAATCTGGAAAACCTGCCCCAGGCCTTTCCCACCGGCATACTGATTCTTTCCTTTGTTTTATCGGACATTTTTCCTTTCCCTCTGGAGAGGAGAGGCCTTTCTCAAGAGCCCAACAGCACGGAAGGATAGGGGCCTTCTCTCTTCCCATACAAGTTTGTGTTGTTGTTTCGAGACCCTCTATCCTGTCGGGGAGTGGACTTCTTCGACTTCCCTCCGGTTCGGTTTTCCCCCAATGTTAAAGTGGCTGTCCCCCTTTTCTTCGCGCTCTTGTTTTTCACTTCACCTTTTTTTGTCGATGCTTTTCCTTTTAACCGGCTCTTCGAAGAGGAACTTATGCCTCCTTTCCCCCTATGATCTTTCTTTCTAGAACATTTCATGTCCCCTGTTGCTCATGATGGAGTGTTCTTGCACTGGAGGGAAGCTTTCAGTCTTAGGCCCCTGATTCTTTTGAAGAATAGGTGCCCACTCCTCTTTATAACGCATCAGCTGTTTCTTCACCCCCCCGAGCCAAGTAAAGCAGGAGAGAATCTCCCCACTTCCTTTTGTTTCCCCCCAAATTAGGAGAGATCGGGTTTTAGGATACTCTTCCCGCTGATTTTGCTTCCCAGGATCTTGGAATTTCATCCATTCTTACGCCTTTTCATGAGGATCCCGAGTATGAACCGTCGGTCGTTTCGTTGTTTTTTTTTTTCCCTGCTGACCTCCGGGCAGGGTTTGCCTTTCCCTTTCACCCCGTGCTTTTCTGGCTTCAGGAGTACCTTTCCAGGTTGACTTTCCGGCGGAGTCTTAATCGTCCCTATGGTGGTGGGTCCGCGCTTCTGCATTGCTGGGCTAGATCTTCCACTCCCTCTCATACCATCCGTTGAGAAAAGGACCATTTCTCTTTCTTTTTGTTATGCCTTGATAGTTATCCTTTCCCTCCACTGTTGTGCCATGAAGGAATAGGGCTGACCCCCTCCTTTTCCCCTCTGCGGCCTGACCTTTTTTGCTTTTTTCCCGATTCTTCCTACCCCCCCATGCCCGCGCGGTCCTTCTGATATTAATCGCAAGCTGATGCCAGGTTTCTGCCCATTGCCTCGAAACAGGGGAGTGACCCTTTTTCCTCCTCGGTCGACTTCCATCTGATACGTAAGGAGACTGCTGTTTTTTCTTCGAGCGGTCCTGAACTTGGGCCTCTCCCCCCCCGTTCCTTTTCAGCGCCCAGAGGTAGGAGAGGAACTCTCTCTCCAATTAGGACATTTAGCCTAGAGGCTTTATGGTTTCTTCCACGAGAACCTCTATTGATATTTCAAGGGGCGGTCGTTTTGCGCGTGACGTCCACAAGATGACCGCCTCTCCTCGGCACTGCCTGTTAGATGCCCCCTCCCGGCCCTCCTTCTTTCGATCTATTTCTCACTGTCGTTTTTCCTATAATGCTGAGCGGACTGTATTTTCTCACTGCGCTCTTATAGAAGCCGCCCCAGTTCCCCTAAATCTCGGCGTGGATTGCGGGGTCCAAAGCGCACCCGCGCTTCCGGAGTTTGCTCGATGGTCGCCGCTGCACTCGTCGATCTAGACGTTTCCTTTTTTTCACATGCTTTCTTCGCCGGCTTGCTTTCCAAAATAGTTTCAATCCCTGACTACGCTGCTGAACTTCTTTTTTTTTCCCTTTTCAAGGCCTGAAGCGGACGGTGCGTTGCGCCTTTATTTTGGTAATCCCCCACTTCCTGCCAGAATGAGATCGATTACCTTGAAGGTCATTTTAGAGGTCCTCCCCTTTTTGGCAGAAACGACGGCTGCCTCGCGAAGGCGGCCTTTTGGTGTCTTTTTTTACTCCTTTTTTTCGTCCATACTCCTCCCTCCAGCCGTTTGTTCGAATGGTTAAAGGCGCCTTCCTTGTCACAGTCGTTCCCCCGCACCTCCTCTTTACTTTCATCGATTGATCACCGTCTCGTCTCCCTCTCCGCAACAAGTTCTCGCTTTGTTCTTTTATGCAACTCGAGGAGTGCTATCTTGTCCTCCTTACGCGCTCTAACCGTGTATGTTTCCCCAAAGCTGGTTCATGTTTCCTCGACTGTTTGTCCTCCCCCTGAGGTAGTCCCACAGACGGGAGGAAAAAAAGTAGGTCTCTTCCCTTTGTTTTTCTCTTGTATATCGGCCTTGATCTCATCGCCCCCCCCCAATTTTCCCCTTATTCAAACAAGCATGCGATTCCACCCCAGAAGTGTTCTCCCCTTAAGAGAGAGGGATTCGAGTCCTTTTTGTGCCCTTCTTGAAGGTACTCGAGGACGTTACTAGTGGTGGTTTCGACCTCCCTCTTTTGCCGGCATATTGAGTACAGACTAGTCTAGTAGGGTCTCCGGGAGGCATTTTTCCGCGCTCCCCAGAGTTTTTTCCTTGTGTTTGATACGGAATGATGTGCATGCTTTTCCCCTTCCCTAGCTTAACTCTCTCTGATCGTTTATTCAAGCCATTCAAGCCCGTAATAGTGCGAGGCTTTCCGTTGTTCCCGACGTAAGACTATCTGCGGTTCTACCTCCCCTTTTTGTTCCGGTTTCCCCAGGCGGAGTTCCAATTGAAGCGAGGACCCTTCTGGCCAGAGGTTATCAGATACAAGGCACGTCTACTCATGACAGGGTCGTTGTCGTCCTTCCTTACTCCGTCCCCCGAGTGGTCTGCAGCAGGACAGAAACTGACATCCCCTCAGAGTGAGTACATCAGCACTTTGCCAGGAACGCGGGCAGCCCTGCCACCGCCGAGGTCCCAGAATTGTGCAGGTTTGTTCCCTGCCAGATAAGAAGACTCGACCTCTCCTAATATTTCTGGAGAATACAATCTCTCCTCGATAAGGTCGACCAACAACCTCTGTTCGCGGCCCCTCCATCTCGCAGTGGGGACCGATACTCCTTATCACCGGTGGGGTCCTTTTCTCCGAAGCTTCCTCCCGATGATTCGGAGATGCCCTGCTCCCTTCGTCGGATTGTTCGTCGTACTGCAATCTCGTTTCTTCCCTTCCGTTTGTGTGTGAGAGATAGCAGCCCCCTCCCGCCTCCCTCTTGACCTAGAGCAGTCTACGTCGGTACGGACCTTTAGCATCGCCGTAGTTTCACCGATAATGGGGGCCGCCTCCCACTTTCTCTAGTGTAGAAGTCCCCATTTAGACGTTTGAACTTATCTTCACCGCGCCCTCTGCCCCGGCCAATAGAGACCTGAGGTGTTTTTCTGCCCGGAATCTCGGTAGTAGCCCCGAGTCCCTCTCCCTGCAATCCGATGACGCCCGGGGGCTGTGCAACGATGGTCGGACAGACCCCCCATTTAGCCCGGGTGATGCCTTTTTTTTGACCTGGGTGCAACTGCCTTCTTGCTCATAACGTGGAGCTGAGGATGTGATTTTTTTGGCCGTGCCTCTTCTAACCCAAGTCTGGAGCGACTTCCTTTTTTTCGGCCTAGTAACTACTTCCACCATTCCCCCGACACTCAGTCGGTTTCACCTATACTCTGAAAAAACTGGAGAGCGGACCCTCGGAAAGCTGCCTATGTCCTTTTTCCTATCCTTGACTCCCTCCCGGGATTTACCCCGCCGATCTCGCTAATTACTGAGGTCCACTGTGCAGCCGCGCGCATTCCTTAGGTAACTGTGGCTTCATCCCCACGAGATCCCATCGTATGATGCGCTCCCGTTGACGATAGTTCCTCATGTCCCAAATGGAAGCGGAGCTGGGAATTTTTTTGATCCCGGACAATCGCTGCTCTTTTTCTACGATCTCGTCTTCTTGAACGACAGTCTCCGTCCACTATACGGCATCACCCCCCACAAGCGGATCTAGTCTCGAGCCGTCATCGGAAGCAGTCCCTCGCGGATCACCCCTTGTTTGAGTTTTGTCGCTCTTCCTGTTTGACGAATGGAGTCTTTCTGATCACGTCAGACCCCCCCTCGCGAGCTTTTTGCCGTTTACTCGAGGAGAAGCGTGTTTCATATCCACTTCCCATACCGATGCAGACATTTTGCGCGCCTTTCTTCAGTCTCTTCTGCGCGGTCCTTTCAGATTCATAGATTTGCGAGGTAGGTCGTCCCCTCTCAGGCGGGGGGCGCGTTTTCCTTCGCTTTAGAACACCCAGTTTATCATATGCGATTTCCAGACTTAGTATCTTTTTCACTCATATTAAAGATTCAGGGAGCGCTATCGTCCGAAGAATCCTTCTGGAATCCCTGGCCTTTTTCAAAAATCGAAGCCCGCACCCCCCTTCATTTCCTCCTCGCCGGCCGCCCCGTCCTAGGAACACATTGCTTACTTGGATAGGCCTTTCAGGTCGCTCATCCATTCTATCTGTTGTAGGCATTCCCCGAATCTCCTGCGCCTCACAGCAGTTATTATCTCAAGACTGTCAGCGATTGATAGGCTCCGGGGATGTCCACCCCCTTATTTTGATAAGGTCACCTGCCTCTCTCATCAATTCATATTTTAACCCTCGCATCGGTACAGTGAGATCGACCTGGAACATTCGCGCACAACACCCCCCCCCCCTTAAGCGGCCTTTCTCCTTTCCACCCTCCCACCGCCTGACTGCCGTATATGTATGGTATGAAGTGCCTCTGACCCCTTGCAGAATAAGAAGACTGCATGGCATTGACATCTCTCAGAAAACGAAGTCCCCGTGGCCCTACCTCCTCTACCCCCCTATACTAGGTCGTTCATCATCAGAGTTTATGGATGAGTCATCGGCCAGACGAAGCCCTTGCCCAATCTCTCATTGGGGTGTATTTCGTGGCTCGGGTGCCTAAATCCCCCTAACGCTCCAGATTCTTTTCTTTTTCCTCCCGAGGCAGCCTATAAAATGAAATCGTCTTGGCTGACTCAAGCCGAATCTTTTTCCCTCCAATCAATTGTTTTCCCCCCTTCTTTCCCATGTTTGAAAAATTTCTCTTATCTTCGATATTTTGGGACCTCCCTTTTACCAGAGTCTAAACTTCCACTGCGTTTTGCGCAATGCACCGGAACCGAAGTGGCGCTTGTCCCGACCAGCCGCTGGGTTATCTCTTGTTTTTTCTTCTCTCTAGGGGATAGTCCCCCTGACTCACCCTCACAACTCTTGCCTTACCGTTGTTGAGATGTTCTCCTAGTGGATCCTTTTTTCCCTTTTAGGACAGAGCGCCTCCTTGCGTCAATTGGTTCTTCGGACTGCTTTTTCCCTTCTCCGAAGTAGCTCAGCTTCCCTCCCTATTTGAATTTCCTTCGGGATTCACTCTGATCGAGTTTCCTCCGCAGCTTCAGGGTCACTGAAGATTCCCTCCACGTTTCGGCCTTCCCCCACAAATGATGGTTTGAATTCCCCCATATTTGTTTTCATGCCGATTTAGAAATAGACCGGAGACGACCTCCTTGGCCGTCTCGGTTAACGGTGACATTCCTCTCTTCTTCAGATTCCCCCCGATAAGAATTACCCGCCGCTCAGTAAGACTCTTTCTCTATCATATCCCCCTCGTATTTTAAGTCATTCCCTCCGTCTCCTCTTTATTTCTCACAATTAGGCTCTTTTGATTTTCCCGGTTCCCATTGTTGCGGAGCCCTAGTTTTCGACCCCCCCCCGCCTCCAATGAAGATTGCCTTTCCTTTCCTCCGCAATTATTTTCCAGTGTTCCGCACCATCCTTCTACTGAGATTTTCATGGGGTGTCCTTACTAGACACCTCTACGGCTTTCGGTCGAGTAGTTTCTTCGACGGGATGCGAGTCTAGTCCCCACTCGTAACCCCCTTTACATCCCCTTCCGTCCTTGTCGTCGATACGGATTAACATTTGAAAAATTTCCTAGGTCCTCTTTAGATATTCGAAATCACGAAACCGCCTTTCCTTTCAATATTCTATGTCCTCCTTTCCTTCCTTTTGTGTTTTAGAGCTGGAATATTTCTTCTTGGTTTTTGATGCTCCCCCTCCGAGCGCTTCTAGGTCGGGTGAGTGGACCCCCTTCTCTCTCCCTTCAAGTGTAATTTGCGTAAATTTTCCCTATTTTCTACTTTTCCCGTACCGTGAAGTGACCTCTCACCTCTTCCGGACTTTCTCTATGATTCTCCCAGCCTGCAACCTGAAAAATTCGGTTGAGGGTTTTTTTCAGGAGTGCCGGCTGCTTCATCTCTTTCTTGACTTTTTTTTTAGTCGTCGGCCTTACGCGAGGTTCGCCAAAGGGTTCGTCCAATCTTTTCTCGTCAGGAATTTCTTCCTTCCGCCCGGCTGTTACCCCTCTTAGATCATGTGGAGTTCCGCCCTCTCTCCTTCAATCCTTGAACGGTTTAGTTGATTCGACCCTGGGGTCTTCCTAAATTTTCTCAATTACACGGATCGATTCTGTTATGAATTTTTTTCTTTTCTTCTCCTTGGGTGGTCGTTCTCAATTTTCTGTCCCTACTCTGGACGGGAAGGGGTGTTTTTCCATTAATTAATTAGTCAACCTGCCCCCTTTTCTCGCCCCTCCTGATTTTTTTTTTTTCCAGCTTCTCTCATCTTTTGGATTTCTTGCGAAGTCTCCCCCCGACCTTGTTGCGCGTCGTCTTAGGATTTTCCCCGTACCAGTTCCCCACATGGTCACGGCCGGTTTTGCTTTCAATCTTCCCTGACTCCCTCCCCAGGTGCCAGAGTGATCACCCCCTCCTTTATGTTAGAGCCCCTTAATGGTTTTGTTGATCGCTTTTCGTTTACAACTCCTCTCGCCACTCGATGCCCGCTCGCGGTCGTTCCCTTTCTTGCACCGCTGGGACAAGGGTGCTCTGAACTTTCAGAACTCCCCAGTCTTCTTTTTCCCCGGTCTCGCGTGAGAACGGGTCTTTATCCTTCCTTTGATCGTTCCATCGACATGCCTCCGACCTGCTGTATCTGCTGGTGCTCTTTTGACAAGAGGTGTCTTGATTGCCGTTTATGTTTTCCCCTGGCGCGATCCCTACTATGTTCTGGGTTAGCGGCGCGACCTCGAGAAGAATTCGTTTCTTTTATTGCTTTATTTTCTTTCTTCCCAACCGAGTCAACCAAACAACCCCTCTTTATATTTAATTGATCCTTTTGCCGTCGTTTTTCCTTAACTTCTATGACTTTTCCTCCCCGGCCGGCTTCTGCCGCCCTCTTCATTTGGCGAGGAGATATACCACTGTTTCGCGGCTTTTTTTCGGTATCTCAGGCCGCTTCCTTTTCTTCTCCCCTTCCTCTTTATCGCATCGACCGCTTCAAGTGCCCTACCATTACTTCGTCTTGTTCGGTTTTCAAATAGACAACTTTTGGCCTTTTCTCTCTGGTAGATTGCCACA
>Ga0179591_1291724_pt1 | contig 19890 bp, 22 predicted proteins | sample CZOMad2_1_08_16f_FD_182891 | JGI IMG/M metagenome (GOLD analysis project Ga0179591, IMG submission 182891) | Vadose zone soil fungal communities from Angelo Coast Range Reserve, California, USA - CZOMad2_1_08_16fungal (PacBio error correction) | ecosystem: Environmental > Terrestrial > Soil >... | reverse complement strand
TTCCGGGTTGATAGGTTGAACCTATTTGGCTTTGGTTTTTGTGCGTTTTCTCATGCCTTTTCCCCCACCCTGTTCCTTCCTTCTTTTTCCCCCGCCCCTGCTGTGGCGAAGTTGTCTTTGCGACCGACGAGGAGAGCAGGAGGAAGTTGCGGGTGGCCCCGGCCACTTTTGCGGCTAAACAAGTGTTTTTCCTCCCTCGGTAGTTTTCTAACCCCCCCCGTCCCTGTAGGTCTGCGTTCCGGCACTTCTATCCTCATAACTTCGTCAAAGATTATTTCCCCGTGGTCCTTTGGCAGCCCCTCGGCTATGTCCACCTCATTCTTCTTTTTTCTCTTTCATTCGTATTTTCTTCCTTTCTCACTGAACCTACAGCGAGAAGTTAGGTGGAACTTTTGTTGGCCCGCGGGTTGCCTTAGCGACTGTTCTGTCAGGGTATACCTAGGAAATAAGGGACATTCGGAGGAGGAGGCCCCATTGGAGCGGGCTGCTTTTTTCCTTCTCGGCTGGAGCTTTTTATCATTTACACTCCTCGCAAAAAAAAGAGTCGTCTTCATTCTCAGATAGCCAAATTAGCGGGGTCCTCTATATATTTTATAACCTTGGTGTTGATAGTCCCTTAACCCTTCCGTTGCGGTTTGAGCGTGAGTCCTCTTCCTTTTTTTCTAGATGTTATCCCCTTCAGATTGACGTCCTTTTCCCTAGCCTCGACGCCCAGCCGCCCTCTCACTGTTGGACTCATACTAGGGAGCCCCATGTTAGCTGTCGCACCCCGACGCCGCCTGACGTGAGTATTTTCTCCCCCGTTCCAACGACCTCCTTTACACCCCCAGACCCACTTCTTTTCGCGTTTTCCGTCTCATTTGATCTCAGATCGCGCCATGATCTAAGGGGAAATATAACGTTGGCAGGAACCATGGAAGTACTTGAAGATTTACCTTCTTTCTCTCTCCCCCTCCTTCCCTGGTCCGACTACCCTTCCCTTCACCTTCCCTTCCTTTGTGCGCCGCAGGGTTTCTTAGCGTAATAACCAATGTTTGTCCCCAACAAGGAGGACAGCCTTGAGCCGTCCAGGCTGAGACCTCCAGAAGAGTCGCCTTCCTTTTTCTCCACTCCCCCTCCCCCATTGTGTACTGATTTTATGCCGCATTTTGCTGCCTGTAGCCAGCCCAGCAGAACCCGCCCACCTCAAGCCCGGGACCAACCCTAGTCCCCTCTTCCCCCCCCCCACGGTTTTCTCAAGTTTTCCACCTTCCAGGCGTCAGGCCGATTCGACGGTAAAGCAAACCTGTACCCTAACCTTAAAGTTTGATCTCTTTAAAACCACGGCGCTTTGATTTTTTTCTCCCCCCCCCCCCCAACACCCCCCCCCCCCCCACCCCACCAAAAAAAAACACAAAAACCCAAACACCAAACAAACCCCCACCCACCCCAAAAAACCCCCCCCACACCCACCAAAAACACCCCACACCCAAAAAACCCGCCCCCCACCCCCACACACAAACCCCAACAACCCCCCCCGGACCTGATAACGCCCGACCGCCTGTTTTTCTCGGATACGTTCGTCTGCCTTCCCCATTCGCCACCTCGATCAGTGCAGTAATTACGCGCGAGTGGCCGCCTGACCCCCCTTCTCAGTCAAGATCCCTTCTTTTTCTCTGGTCGGACGTAAATGTGCCAACACCGCCCCTCACCTCTCCACGGCCGGACCCTGGTGGACATCTTGTTCGCGTCCCGTGATTCCCTTTTTTTTTCTCCCTTCCCGCCTATAAAGCTGACCACTTCTTTCTTCCCTCCTTCCTACAGGACAAGTCCCCTGTACGGCCGCAGAGTTACCTCGACCCTCGGCCCTTATTGATCGAGGTATTGCATTCTCCCATCAAAATACATACTCCGCCCACATGTTTACTCACCTCCCTGGAATACTCAGAGGGCTAGGGACCTTACCGCGGAGGATACTTCCTTCCTCTTCAACCACTCGATCTCCTTACCTACGGAAATCTTTCTTAAGGAGGTTCCCCAAAGGCCCCACCTCCACGACTCCCCCACGATACTCCTTCATGACCCCTTTTTTTTGAAGTCTTCAAGCCCCCTTTAGATTCGACCACCCAATTGTAGCCCCCCTTTCTGCTATTCACAGACCTGCGGCCCCTTATTTCTAAAGTCCAAGTTTCCAGTCTTCTTAACGACCCCCGACCCTTCACGTGCTTTTTACTCGGGAATCTGAACCACCCAAGGAGAATTGGCGCCAAAACCTCAGCGGCGCCTCTTCTCGCCCCCTCCTCCTCATTTTCCCTCCTCCTACCCCCCTTCACCTCTTTTCAGCCTGACTGAGTCATATGTCACAGAACTACACCGTGATTACACCAACTCCGAATCTCCCCCAGGCAGTCGTTAGCGGCGCGCTCTCCCTCCTTTCCCCGTCCGGTTTTTTAAAGCAAGGTTTCTGTTCGTTTTAACGGTCGCCTCGAGACGCGTTCTTTTTGGGGTGATGCTCTCCCGCAGACTCTGGGACCAATTTATGCGAAATTCGACCATCTCCACTTTGTTTCTACATGTGGCCTAATCTGCTCCCTTTCCATTTCTAAAGGATGGCGGAAGATCGAGTAGAGAGTGTCTTGAGCGCGTTACCGACAGTCTATTATTCTCCTAAGCCCTCGGAGATCTCGGCTGCTCGAGCCCGCGACCAGCTGCCCTCACGCTCTGGATTAGAGAAGATGCATCATGTGAGAACGAGGGTTCTTCCTTTTGCCCACTCCTCTAGACAACTGGCTGGAGGTCTTATGAGCATTCAGAGGTGTCCAGATGCGCTAGCATGCTCTTTCAATTCTTCGTTTCCTTCTGACTCCCCGCCGACACTAGAGACCTAGCGTGAGCGAGGGTCCTGCGAATGATCCTTAGATTTTCTCCCGCCCCCCCTGCAAGGCAGGTAGTACAAAACCAACCCTCGAGACCTGCGAGTCCCCTGATCACCCAGACCCCCCGTTCCAGTCACACGCACCTGTCCCCCAAATTGTTAGTGTGAGCTTAATGGAGGGGCTACACTCTGCTGTCCCCCTCCTATCCCTGAATCTATCCCCTGTCTCCCCCCCCTCAAAGCTTTTCCTGATAATCTCCCCCTTTCCTCCGTTGTTTTAGAGAGTGTCAGCGTCCCCCCTCCTTCGCCTGTGGTCTCAACCGATGTAAAACTAAGCGACGGATTTTACACCTCGTCTTCCCCCACATTCCTCTCAAGCCACGAAAAAGTTGCGTCTCATTGGCCTGACCTCCGTTCTATTGTAGAAAGAGTCCGGAAATGGAGCCAGCGCTTTTACTAGCCTTTGTTTTTGTTGAAGACTGCTTGACGGTCTCCTCTTTCACGACCTTTTGATCCCTTGTCGAACACATAGGCGAGCAGATCGATGTCGTAGTGAGCCTTCTTAGATTTTTCCTCACTCCCTCTGTGTTGAGACGAGCCCTTAGTTTCTGAAAATTCGAAGAGCCTGGAAGACATCGCGCCAGGTCCCGTTTCTGCCAGTCCCAAAAAGTTTTTTCTTTCCTACGCTTGGCAGAAATCTGACCTCCAGAGGATGCGAGAGTGAGAGCCAGAGTGGTAGCTTTCTCTATCATCTAGACCGCCTTCCCCTCCCCCTTCGTAGTAACCCCATCAGAGTTTTCGATTTGACCAATCCCCGCCTCTCCCCCCGCTCAGAATGACGCCTCCCTTTTGCATATCTCCTTGGCATTCATCTAAGAAAAGCCGAGCGCCTTCCACTCAAATTGACCTCGCTTTTCTCACTGAGGGAGAAACACCCACCAAGAAAACAGATACGCATTTACAACCGCACTCCCGGTAAGAGGTTCTCACTGTACGTTCCTTCCGGTCCTCTCTTCCCCGCTAAGGGCTATCTTACCGTTCTATCCGTGAAAAGGTGAATCCCATATTGCTTCTTGTCGGTTGCGGGGTCTGAAAGATATGACCTCTACGCCCGGACGTCTTCCTTCTCCCGTCTTTTTTTTTCCTTTTCTTTCCCTCTAGAGAAGAGCCTGCTGGGAGGGCGCGAAACTATTGAAGGTTTGTTGCCGTAGCGGAGTTGAACTTTCAAACTCCCATCCCTTCCTTTCTTTTCTTTTATTCCCACCTTCCGAGCACCTACTGGGATCCTTGCGCAGGCATGGTCCGGATGGTCGCCTTCACGACCCTTTTTGACTCCCCTCTCCTTGTTTTTTTTTGCCGCTTATTGTCCTTTCCTATGGCTTGGCCCGTCTTGAAATCGACGCTTTAATTTCGCCTTCAGCTTGCCGCTTCTGACCACTTTTGACAGGCTGGTATTTATCTCTGGAATCGTCTTCTACAGGACGTTTTTACGAGCAGTCCTCTCAGAGATTCATATGCTGTGATTTGTCCCTTTAGTCTCTCTTTTTATTGTCGGTCGACTTATCTCCTCCTCTCTTCGCGCACTTCGTTGGTAAGAGTGTAGACCTCAGTCGGTTAGTGCAGGTTAGCCCTCCTCCCTGTCGATCATCAGACTCTTTCCCCCTCTCCCTCCGTGGCAGGCTCTTCACCCGAGACCTTGTACCAGCCTATTGAAGCCCGGAGATGGGGAGGGGCTTTGTTTCGCAGGCCAGCTTCATAAAATCTATTCTGCCGTTCTTTTTTCTTCTCTACTTGGTGGAGTAACCATCGCAGCGCACCTTAAGCTCTCTTTCTAGTCCCCCGGAGACTTTTTCTCCTCCGAGACTTTGACTGTACTCCTCAGCACCCCAATAGGTGAACGTTCTAGAGGAGGTCAATCTTTTCCTTAGTTTTGCTCTCTTTTGACGCCTATCCCCCTTTCCCGTTGTTGAGATGTACCGGAGCCGGCTAACGTCTTCTAAGAAGTCTGCTGGTTGTTCGCGCCCTTGTTTTCTGATTGCATTCTTTTTTGCCGATTATTTTTGGTCTGGTGTGAGTAGTATGTCGTTCGTTTATAAAGGAATTGCCACCCTTCCTGCCGCCGCAATTTTTTTCCGCGTTTTTTTTTCACTCCTTCACTTAGTCGCCGTCCCTTATTAAAGAGGACGGTTTGCTCATATAGGGATCCGTTGGACGACCCAAGTTCTTCCGCCACTTCCTTTTCTCACCAAACCGTCCCCGAGTTCTTCGTACGATGAACCGGCGAAGGTCTCTCTTAATACAATTCTTCGGAAAATCTTGTCGCAAGATTATTTGGCCACTCCGGTCTTTGCCCCGGCTTTTGCCCCTTCTTTTCTCTTTCAATATTTTCCCCCCCCCAACCTCTCAAGCCGTCTTGGCTCGTCGGGTTGTGGCCTCCAGCCCTAATTATAGCAGAGCTGTAAGGGTTAGATCGGGGGCACTTTCCCTTATTAGGCTCCCTCACACGGCGCTTTTTTGCGTTGGAGGGAATAGCCTTTTTTGCCACGACCGTTCCCCTTCTCTCCCCCTCTGCGTTCTTCTCCCTTCTTTTTTAGATCCACTTCCCAGTTTTTCCTTCCCCTTTTTTCCTCCTTCCGTTTGTTTCTTGTGTTTCTCCCTCGGACCAGTAGGAATGGCGATTGAGCGAGAAGGAACGACAGTTTGCGGATGGTCACTATCCCACGGCTCATCCTGCCGCACCTCCTCCCCCTTCCCCCTTGTTGGCCTACTAGTTTTTCGCCCCTTGCTTTACGATATCGAACCCCACTGCCTCTCCGGCGAGAGGCTGGCGCGACAAAAAGACACCGTGGCCAAACTCCTGCTTAGAGTTTGTTCTCATTAGATTCCCTACCGTCCCCCCCCCCTTAATCCCCTTGTTGCGCCCATTTCCGCCCCTATACGAGAGTGTGCAAGGACTCCAAGCTTTTTCCGGAATCTCAGTAGTCTCTCCTCCCTTCTCCGGCCCTTTCTACCGCTTTCTGTTGGTTCCTCCCGAGAGTCTTAAAACCAATGTTTATCTAGTACAAAAACCAAGAGCCCGCCCCACACCCTTAATTCCTGAGAAGACTCTCGTCGCAACGCCCCCCCAAAATTCGCGCCGCGTTTCCATTTTGCCAAATGACTCTCCGCCCTCATCCTCCCCCCACACCCCCCCCTTCCCCCTAATCTTCCCCCTAGCAACTCTACAAAGGATCTAGCACTTCCGACGTCCTCCATTCTGTTTTCTTCTTTTTTTCCCCTTGGACCCTTCAGCGGACCCTGTACACCCCACCCCAGCAAGGACGGAAAAGATCCCCCGGCGCATTCGTGAAAGAGTACTCCACGCCCCCTCCCATGGCAGCTATCCCCCCTGATACACCAACTCTCCTACTCTTCTCTTTCATCACCAGAATTCATTCCGGCTCCCTGGGCAAGAAGCCAACACCTTAATCGGAAAGGCCCTACCCTCTTTTCCATATCCCCCTCGTCGTCCCCCCAACCCCTAACTCTCACGCTTAAAGAAGGCCTTTGAAAAAGGTTCACTTCTTTCCTGAGCCTTCCCTCTGACCGTTGCCCTTTGTCTCCTTCTAAGCTTTTGCAAAGTATATCTAGCCCCAAGGATAAACTTTCCGGTCGGAACCCTCGAACCAACGAAGGCGCTCTTCGAGGTCTCTATTCCTTCCCCTACCGCTTTTTCTCCGTACTCTGTCACCCCTGGCCCCTTCCATCTCTCATCTCGGGCGGTTGGCTAGGGAACTACCTCCGAGGAGCTTCGATCACGGCGATCTCACCCTTCGGCATCCAAGTTCCCCTCCTTTCCCCTCTGCCTGTTCCAGCCACCCCCCCTTAGTTTCCCTCCTTCCAACCCCCTTCTATCCTTTAAGGACCCTTTCAAGCGGGCCGGCAGGCAGACAGATAGTAAACCATTCACGCGCTCTATCCCCCCCTCCTTTTTAGGTCCTTTTTTTTTTATCATGATCCCCACTTCACCTGCGTTTTAATATTTCGAAAGCCCGGTGCAGTTTTACTAGTTCCATTCATAGACCACAACCCCCTCCTTCCCCATGGGCCCTGTCTTTAGTCCTTTGCCCTCCTCGTCTCCCTAATCCCCCCTCCTCTATCACGCCCTCCTTTCGAGTTTTCGTACATCTTGCACCCCCCAACTACAAGCCCCAGATTCAACCGTCCTCTCCCCCTACTCCAGCCCGGCGCGTAGCCCCCGCTTTTCTAGCACGTACTTTCCAGTTCCAGGCCACAGAGGCAAGGGCTTCTTGCGGTTTCACTCTCCTTTCTCCCTCTATTTCCCCCGCTTTTTTTTTTCTTCTACGGAATTCAGAGCGGGGGTCCACAAATGAGACCCTTAGACCGCGGGGCCATGAGGGATTTCATTTTGTCCCTTGACTCCTTTCATCCATTAGCCCTTCGGGACATTCATGGAGAGTTGATTCGGTGTTGATGATATCCCGGGGCCACGTCTAGTGTGAAGTCTATTCTTTTCCTCTCGCCGCTTCCTCGCGCTTCCCCTCGCCCTCCGACTTTTTCCCCTCTTGAGATGGTTTTTTTAAAAAGCTCCTGAGACGCGGGCTTTGCACCGTTATGACTTTCTCATTCTTTCTTTCCTCTTCTCCGAGAAGTTTCCTCCGCTAGCTGTCGCGAAGGCGCCTCCTTCGTTCGCCATTAGTCAAAGCACGACGCTCCCCGAGTATGAGATCCTTTTGTGTCCTCTTCTCCTATAAGGCGTATCAGGGAGACCCCGCCCAGGCCAGTAGCTCCACCCCCCCCCTCCCCCCTGAATCTCCCTCCGCTGGTAACTGATTCCAAAGATCCCGATACGGAGTCAACAGGAAGGAAGGTCGATGCGCTTAAGGCTCCATCGAATCGTTCTACTCCGCGCTTTCCGGTCCCATTGTGCGTCCCACCCAGAGACAATGTGAGAATTATTCCCAATAATAAGTTTGGAGAGGAGATTTTGACCCCCAGATTTCTGCGATTTCTCCCTTATCTTCCCCCTTTCTTCCCCTGCTACCGAAGCGTGGAGAAACTATGAGAAGCCAGAAAGAGTTCTTCCCCCTTTTATGTCTCTCCTCCTGGATATTGTAGAATTTGCGCCCGAGGTCTCTGTGTAGGTGTTGACGACTGCCGCCTGAAGGTAGTTCCCCCCTTTTCGGACCTACTCTCCATTCCCACCAGAGGCGGCGCCAGTCTACGCTGGCGTAGTGCCGGGTGATCAGTCGGAAGAAAGACTCTTCTCAATTCTTCTTTTCCCCGCGTATTCCCCTCCCATTACAAGCATCTAATGCTTCACTGAGCAGTAGCGTAGTGGGGCACCCCCCTCCTTTTCAAGAATTCTTCAAGACCATCGGCGCCTTCAGCTTCTCCCTCTCGTTCTCGGGGAAAGTTTTAGAGAGCGATATATCTTCAAGAGGTTAATCAAATTAACGTATGCTTGTCTAAGGTTATTCTCCCCAGACAGGACGACCAAAAAAGTCTCTTCAATCTTCCAATGGAAGACACCTTATTTCCCATGATGGAGACGCCTGGACCCCTTTTTCCGACCCCCCCCTTAGAGTTTTCTTCCGGCCCATCTCCAAATGGAACCCAGAGAGGCGTTAAATCCCCCCCACCATATTACTTGTATCTACTTCTACTAGGTACCGCAAGCCCCGTTGACGTGGTGCTGGCCAGTGCCTGGCTAGAGCCGTTTACTTCCCCCCGTCGACGGTATTCTTCTTTTGTTCCCCTTTTCACATGTGCTTGTAGGTCTGCCTTGTGCAAGCCCCCCTCAGTAGAGAAGCGGGATCTGACGTTCTTTTTTACCTTTATTCCTCTCGTCTTCGGCATAGTCCCCCTCTCCTTGGGGGTCTTGCCCTCCCCCTTGCTCGTTGGTGACCTATGGAAGTTGAGTGAAACTGCAGGTATGGTGTCGATGACTTCTCCATATCCCTACCTATTTCCTTGATCTCTGCCCTCTGGCTGCATGGCTAGGGGGATTCACGACATGTTGGTGTAATCTATTTACGTCTTGCTCTGCCCCGCCCTTGCCTTTTCTTTTCTCGATCTGGCCCCCGTTTGTTGAAATCAATTTAGGTGTGCCTTGACCTGATCTCCATTCGGCGTACCTGGTCTTCTTTTATTTACTCGCTCATCGTCCAGCTATCGTCGAGATCTTTCCCGAGCCTCCATCCCCCATCTTCCCTTTTCCTCTCTGTTTCTTCCTTTTCGTCTCTCGTACTTTGGTTTGCATTACATTCGACCTAGAGAGCGCCGAGTTGGTAATGTGAAGCGGTCATACCGTTCAGGGTAGAATTCTCCCCTATCCTATTGGTTTTCTGTTAGGGTGACCCGCGACCTCGGCGGGCCCAAGATTACATGTCCCTCTGTCGTTTTCTCTTCTGTTAGGGTTTCTTTTCAGCCCCTTTTCTGTACGTTCCATCGAGCTGCTCTCCGTTTTTGAGTTCGATCCCCCGGTTGGATTTAAGGAGTCCACTGATAGCGACGAATCCCCTTCCTCGCTGTCTTCTGTTCGTTGTCGAAGCCGTCTGTACCGACACGTCGCCCCCGAAGACCAATTGAGGTCTGGGCGAGTTGCGAGTCAATATTGCGCCTTCTTTTTTTTTTTTGATTTCTTTGCGACCGAAGGCCCCTTGTACTTTGTTCGTTTGTAAGTAGACGGGTCCTCAAGTCGAATCTCCTAAGGACCTTCTTTCTTTACGTCCCTCTCCGTCCGAGACCCTTTCTTTCATGTGTCTTGTTGGTAAGCTTCTTGTGTGGGCTGGGAGTATGACGTGGCTAAAGAATTAACCCGGCGGCCCACGCGGCTCCCCGAATTTTTAGATTGGGTTCGTCCCTCCTGTTTATGTCCTTCCGTGATCCAGCATTGGATTTTGGAATGAGGCTTCCTTTTGCAGGACTAATGGTGAGTGATCTAGCCCCTTTTCGGATCCCCCCCAACTAAGGTTTTCTGTTCTCCTTTGGGCTCTTCTCCTCTTCTCCGAAGAGCGCCCCGATGTTATTGGCAGAATCTCGGTTATCAGGTAAAAGTCCGGATGTGCTCTATCGCTGGATTTTTCCCCTTTGCGCAACCCCCTACAGCCCCGGTCGGTGGCTTTCTGTTTTTTTTTTCTGTTGGCCGAGGACAGCCTTCGAAGACTGTAGGTCACCGAATTTCATCTGGTCGTAAGGAGGAGACCCGGTACCACTGTTCTTGATTGTGGCTTGATCTTTCTCCGGAAGTTGCTAACCGGTGACCTCGCACCGCGTTCGTCTCATCTAGATCGCATTCGGGTCATCTCCTCCCTTTTCCCCAAGTTTTGTTTTTAGAATACCCGGTCCCGGCCCCCTCTCTCGAACGACGATTTTGGGCTCTATGCCCTTCCCCGATGCAAGGGCTCGATCAGCGCGTTCCAAGCCGGACCGCCCCGTGGTCGGGACTACGCCGCCCTGATGGTCCCCCTCTTGAAACCTGAAAGTCTTCTTCGAGGGCGGCGCCCGATTGTTTTTTTCCCTGACCCAGACGAGGCCGCCCCCCTGTTCTCGGGTTCGTCATTGCATCTCCCCTTCGGAATCGCGCACACATGATTGCACTATACTTTATTTGGCTGCCCAAGGCTCCCGCTAAAATTCCGTAGCAGAAGTTATCTTCCTAATCTTGGTTTGCGCAGCTCCTAACTCTTCTCGTTTTTGGTCCGACCGCGGCGTGGTCCCTCCCCAATGTTTATGTAAAAAGCTCCTCATGAGCCACCCGCCCCCCGGGATATCGCTCCGTCGCCTTTTTTTTTGTTTTCCCTCCCATTGCGGTCGTCTTTTTATGGCCGTTTTTGGCAATGCCTTGCCCACGTCACGCAGATCAACAGCAACACAGAAAACTCCTCTGCCCCCAACACACGTCCACCCTTTTGCCTCGACGACGCCCATCCCCTTCGCTCCTTACGGCTCCCCGTCGACGGTTATCTGACCTGTACACGTTCTGCACAGAAAGGGGCGTCTTCCAATTCACCCCCCCCTTCCGTTTTCCCTTTTCGTCCTCGTGCTCGACCGCCCAAGTTCCTGCGAAGTCTGGATTCAACGTGCCGACAAGTAGAGCAGAGCCCCTTCGTCCTCCCCCCATCGTGTGTTCCTGTCGCCCCCTGGATTAACGCGACCCGAGATAGTTTGGACCTCCCTCCCTCGTCAACACCGCCCCCCCTCTCCCCCCCTTGCACTAGGTTTTGCTGGGACCAGGTGGTCAGAAAGTCGAATTTTCTCTTAAACCTTGAAATCTCCCTCCTTGTGATCTTTCTAACCTTACGGCCCGAGCCGTCTACACGCACCCCACGTGCCCCTAGTGGTCGGATGCCACAACGACCGAAAGCTCGGCCCCCTTGGCTCTCTTCATCGCGGCGGCTTCGGCTCGGACGCTCCCTCACGGTTTGAGGATTTTGACCTGAAATACCACGACGGCGATCCGTTTCCAAGAGGACAATTGACAGGCGGTCAAATCACACCTTCGCTCTCTCCGGAGCCAATCTCATTTTACCCCAATCCCGTCAAGCTTAGCGAAGCCGCGACTCAGACCACCAAGGCGTTCACTTCGCGATCCACGCGCTCGTGCCCATGGAGCCGGATACAGTTAAAAAGTCGGGCCTAGTCTTTGAAGATATCTCCTTACTGCCCGGTTCCCCAGTTTTACCGGGCCCCCCCCTCCTCGCGTTCCCCCCCCACTTCAAGGGCGCGGGTCCCAGAATACGAGTATCTGCTAAAGCGAAGTGACCGGTACTACGATTTCCCTTTCCTCTGGTTCTTCGATATCTTGCACACCGCACTTCCTCCACCAATCTGCTTCACCTGGCACCGCCCCAATTCGAAAGGGCCGGCGCCCATTTCCTACTCGCATCAGGTAAAGGCCAAGCGGAGGAGAGGCAGGTTCCTTGCTCTTCCTTCTGAATCGCCCCTTTGGTGTGCGCCCGCCTGAGAGGGGTGACCTTTAGTGCACTTTATCCAAATCTTCTCACCTTGCGGGCGTCATTTTTTCCCATCCGCGGCGACATCATTCCCTTCGCGGCTGCGGAGATTTAGTTTTTGCGGTGGCCTGCTTCCAGGGAGCAACCTATCATGAGTGGCCAGACTCTTGGCGCTCCCCTCCTCTCGCTCTCCTTCCCGCTGTTACTGAGCAAGATTATGGCGCTTTAGCGACGTAAGCATGATGAGAAGAGTGGAAGGCCCCGAATCGATCTTCCCTGTTCTCCTTGCAGGTGGTCTTCGAAGACTTTTTACGCTCCGAGCCGATGCGCTCAAGTCCAAATTGATCCTGCCCCCCTGGACGCGCAGCGAGCACTTTATCTGGGTGCCCTCTGGACCGGCTGTCTTTTTTTTCCCCCGGACCTCATACGGCCCCTGGTCAAAAAATAAAAAGAAGCGCAGTTTTAGAGGGCACTCAAAAAGATACATAGCTAACCCCCACATGTCGTGCTCTAGCCTTTTGTAGCCTCGTCTTTCCGGTCCCCCGCAGCCTGATCAGCGGACTGTCCTTATAAACAGAGAAAGTGGTCTCAGAGAGATATTCCCTAATCCGTTGTTGTTGTTTCCTCCGATTCGCGGAATCTTGATTGTTTGACAAAGGATATGATCCCAAGCGAGGCGAACCAGAGAGGACTCCCCCCCCCAAATAAGCGCTCCCCCCCTGCGTCGTTCCCTGGGCCCGTGCCCCTTCGATGGATATTGGAAGAGGGACCCCCATAGAGATAGTGGTTTGTTTTTTGACGTGGACTTGTCGGTCGCGTCGCCTGCCTCCTCCGGATCCACGTAGAAACCCAGGCGGTAGCATCTTGCGAGTTTTTCTCACGGTGATTTTCTTCTCAGCTTGAGATCTTTCCCTTGCTTCGCGCCTCGTCCACCTCTTCTAGACTGACGCAGTTGAAGGACTACTTGATGCTATAGACGTCGTCCAGTCACAAACTTTCTCTATGCGGTGAAGGTACCAATTACGGCCGCTGCTAATCCCCGCGAACAGTAGAGTGCCCCTAGTGCTTTCTCTCGAGATCAGCGCGCGCGCAAGCTAGGAGTAGTCACCATCGAAGTCAGTCGAGCCTCTTTCCAGCGCCAACGCTCTACGAGCATGCCATCTGACGTTCTTGGCGCCCTCACTTGTCGCTTGCAAGTGGACCGAGGTTGCTTCATGACTCATAAATTAACCGAGAAGTCCGTGGAGTGCGCAATTCCCCAACACTCAAGGCGTTCTTTATTTCCTCTCTTCACAGCCGGGCAGCGTTGGCGGGACGGGACGGCGGTAGACTTTTGATCAGTCGCGGATATTAGGAGTGAAGGATGAAATCTTGGAGCGAGTGCCGGGTTTAACCTGACCTTAGTTCTGCACAGGCGGGGAGACTAGTATTTTTAATAGGAGACCGACGGTAAGGTCCCGCAGTGGCTTTTTTTCCGCGTCACTTACCGCTGTTTGTCCCTCTCCTTGCGGTAAAAATGAAGCGTTTTTTGTTTAGCCCCGTACGCGGCCCGGACTTGTTTCTATTGACGCTCCATGGGCCTAAGCGAGGTTGGCTTGAGGTTTTTTTGACCCGTCCACGTTGGTCCGAAGCGTGTTGCCAAAGTGAGCCTTGAGGCTTGCGATGAGCTCTCGTTAAAGTTTCCTTTGACTATGCTTAGTGGGTACCTTATTTTTCCTTGGTTATATGGAATCTAAGATCCGTAGCGCCCCCTATCTCGAATCCGCGCGATTCATTAGATGTTCTTTTGCCATGTTGAACTCTTCTTTGTAGTTTAGCTTCCCTTCCGACCTTCTCCGAGTAGTTTCTTGTGTAGAGGATCGCCGCCCTCTGGTAGCCTCTTCTCCGTATTTGAGAGTCTTGGGTTCCCGATTGACTCAGAGCGACAGTATAGGCGCGTACCCAGCGATCTTCCCCCCCCCTGTCCCCTCCCCCCTCTTGATCGTTGTGCGGGGCGTTGTTCCTCATCGTCCGTTTAAAGCGGTCGATCGCGCCGCGTCCAACGATTTCGCCCTCACCGGATATTTTTGAATTCGGGTCCCGTTGTCCTTAGGTTGGAAATATTCCCCCCCCCTTTACCCACCATCCCATTCAGAACCGCCCACTAAGGCCCGGTTTACGGCGAAAACCCTTCTCACCTCCACAACACCTTCCCCCATTCCCCCTCTACTATCCCCCCCTCTCAGTCATCTTCCAATCCGATCACTCCTCTATGCCACCCTTACATTAGTCTGTAGCTCCCCGTAGGGTGCAGTTTGAATTGTGTTGGCACGCTTAATTTTCCTCTTTACTTAGAATTGCCGCGGACGAATGAGTTGGACGGCGCTTTAGTCTCTAAATTTGTGGAAGCGGTTATCCTTGGAGGCCTGGGGGTGTTTCTTTTTCGTCATCCAGGCATTTCCAAAAGCGTCCCTCAACGCGGCACCGCCCTTGGTGGTCTCGTCGTTCGACCGGGGACTACCTTGAGACGCTTTCCTCCAGAGGGCGTGTCCTTGTTTTGTAACGATAAACCATTGTTCTCCCTCGCCTTCTTCTGATCCCCCCACCCCCCTACCGCGTTGTCTTCTCTTTCTCCGAGGTCTCTCCTATAGTATTAAGGAATTTTCTATTGAGCATTCTCAGACCTCCCTTATTTTTCCCCCCCTCGCCCCTTCCGATGATCCCAATGAGCAAAAAGTCAAGTTGTCGGTTGAATCGTTGGTTTTCGATCGCCAGCTCTCCAGAAGTAGGTTACTTCTCTTTCATGGAACATTCTTTCCGGTGTCGGGTCCGAAAAGGTTCGCTGGCTCGGTGTCACTTCTTTCATTCTGCCCAATCGCGTTGCCCTCTCCCCCTCTTCGTTTTTTCTCAAAGCCTAGTGATCTCTTTATCTTTTACTCCTGTGTTGAGAGTGTACCACGTCTTTAATTTTTTCTCTTCCTTCTTGATCCGACGTTTAGATGGTCCCTTTTCCTCTTCCTGCTTCCCTCTGCTCGACGCCAGCCTCTCGCCCTTTTTTTGCCTCTCCGGTTAAGATTTCTGAAACTGACCTTTAAGGGAGAAGGCTGGCGCCACACAGTCCCTCCTCTTCCCCTCAGCCCCCTTCGTTTTGATCGCCTTTCCTTCCTCGCGCCCACCTCCCCCTATAACTAGAGGGTTACCATTCACCCCCTATGGATCCTTACGAAGAAGAATTTAGAGAGCTTCTGCAATCCCTCTCCGGTGGTTTTTTGTGGCAGACGCTTCCTCTTATGCGTCACTAAACTTTATCCCTTCCACAAAACCTGAGACGATCTCGTTTATCATCAGCACGCCTTCCGGTGCCCTCTCCCCAACGGTCTTCCTCTTTTCTTTTTTGCCCTTTGGTCACTCTGCGCATCCCGCAGGACTTACCGCCCCCCAAAGCCAAAGCGGGCAAAATGCCAAAGCGAAGTTTCTCGCCGTCTCTGCAGTCCATACAGCTTCGTCCCTTCACTTCTCCTTCTCCTGGTCCGCCCGTTCGACTCTTCACCCCGCTTCCCCAACAGCCCTGGTCTTCGTCAAAAGACAACTCGGATTATTCCCTCCCTCTCCTCTTGCCCGAACGAACCTTTTTCCCTGCTTCTTTCCGGTCTTCTCCAACGTCGGATCCTCGAGAGATCCCTTAATTCTTTTTTTTCTATCTACGGCAACGGACGGCTCTTCTTCACCTTCCGCTCTGTGAAGACGTACGCGGCGGCCAACGCCCCCCCCTAACATCACACACGGCGGCAAGAATTGTTACCTCCTTGGCGAGGAGAAGTAGATCTTTGTCCCTTCTCCCAAGTCTTACCACGGTCTCTTCCGACGTCCTCCTCAGGGTACCCGGGCAGTCCCCCTTCGACCGCCTTCCAAGATGTTCGCGTGCTCGAGGTCGTGCCATCCCCTGGACGACTTCTTTCCACCATTGCCAAGCTACTGTGAATTTTCTCGGCCTGGCTTCGGGTCGACCGCGCATAGAGAGGACGCCGATCACAGGAGCCCCTAAACGCCTGCGCTTCGGCCCCAAGCGAAGTTTTTTCCACTTCAAACCCCCCTTCCCCCTATTCACGACTGCCGAAAAGTCTTGCAAGGACCTAGGCGGCAGGGCGCTCTCCCCACATGGGTCGCCGTGCGATCCCCTATCTGGCTTCAAATGGAGTCTGGCTTCACGGATCCACCCGCGTTTTTTGCGCTGTATTCTATTCATATATGCGACCAGAAAGGCGCCTTTTTCCTCGGCGACGTCATTCTCCTTCCCCCCCCCGTTTGGCTTTTCCCCCATGTACGCGGGATGCCTCGACTCTATGTTCCCAATCGGAAACTCCCCCGTTTCGCGACTCTGTCATCTTGCCGGTCAAGACCTACAAGCATCCAAGATGATTACTTCACTCCCCGCCCGAGTTCTAGAAGCCCTTCCCCTTCCAGGGCCCCCCCAGCGCCCCGGGGCCGGGGGGTTTCACGGGTTAGACGCGTCTTTTGTGTTGAGCACGACAGCAGGGGGAATTCTCTATTCCAGATTCAAGTTGCGGTCTCATTTTGCCAAGGGGCTCCAGTCCTTGCGCACTGCGGCCTTGGGTACCGTGTGAGCGTGGTTTAAGACTGGGGAAGTAGATGTAGCGCCGATCCTCTGGGCTCCAGATGCTTAGTCCCCCCGACTCAAGTGGAAGAGATACTAGTCCAGATGTCTTTCGTTCTTCCGAGTGGTTGGGTCCTTTCCCCGAATTCTTAGTCCCGGCGCTCGGTTTCTTTCCCTTCGTCTTCGAAATTTTCCCGGTTTGCTGCCCACTTCTCTTTCCGAAGTTCGTATCGACACCGTGCTCCTTCTTGAAGAACTCTCTTTTTCTCCTCCTTCCTGGTGCTCCCTTTTGGTGTCGTTTCCCTTGGGCTACGCGACGGCAAGGCCTCCCCAAGACACGAGCGCGAGAGTCTCTCTGGCAAAGACCTCGATAGGCTCAACGCCAGCCCTACGCCGTCTTCGCTTACCCCTTAGTTTGTCCACTCCCTTCTGCCCTGCCCTCCTGCTTTTTATCCTTTTTTTTCCCAATCTACAGCTGGCCCTCTCCTATCTCTTTACGCTCCGTTGGTTGAGAGAGATCTTCAAAGACGCTGGTGGTAGAAAGTGCCCCGCCGCGGCGAGGTGTCCATACCTCCGCATTCTATCCCTCTGTAGCTCTCCCAAACAGCGTGCCGGTCTTTTCCTGTTTCTCGATCGTGAGGATTGTAGAAGTGGCCCGCGCCGGAGAGGATTTCCGGGTTGAAACTTTAGCTCGCCCGTTCTTTAAGGCCAGTTTTTTTGTAGAACACTATCCTTCTTCTTAAGCTGTCGCGTTTGAGCACCTTTGATAGAGATTCCTCCGAATTGAGAGACTTTGATCAGAAAGATACGAAGAGACCTTTCTTTTACAGACAGAATGCGACTTTTGGTGACCCTGCCCCCAACTTCAGCATTATGGAAGACGTTTCGAATGCGGAGAGTCGTTTTTTTTTTGGCCACTTTTCTCGCTCGATCGGCTTTTAGCTCCCTCTCGGTGTTTTCACCATAATCGATCCTTGGCTCCCCGTTCGTCCCTCACTCGCCCCCCCAGATATAACCATCTACGCCGTTCGTTTGCCGAACTTGCCTGGCCAAAATCAGCAATTTTCCCGCTTTGACTCACCTTAAGTCATACCATTCCCCCCCTCTCCGTCTTTTTTTTCAAATCACCCCCCCTAGATTCTTCCTTCTCATCATTCAAACCAGAAAGAAGGTTCTTGTGGCCCCTTTTTTTTTCTATAGAAGTATAAGGCGCTTTCCTTGTGTTTGACCCTTTTTCCTTCTTCTTTTCGTTCTTCTCCCTTTTGAAATCTCCAAGTAGGCCAGGCTTGGCCCTTTTCCCCTCGAGTCGAGGACTGCTGATTCTCAGGGTTGTCATGTGGGCTGGGGACGCGCCGGCCTTTTTTTCCTTTCGATGGTTCCTTTTCAAACTTCCTCCTTTCTGTCTTCATCCCTTCAATCCATCTTCGACTTTGATCCTTGATCAATGTTTACGTCCATAGAGTGGGGATGCCAGTTCGAACCCTTTTGAACGATAGGATTGCAGTCTGAGGAAGCTTTCTCTTGTTCTTTTTCCTTTCCATCGTCCTTGTTTCTCTTTCCCCAAGGCACTCTTGCGGGGGACCAGCTCCCTCCTCTTTTTGATCGACGGTGACGTCTATCCCTTAGAGATATTCAAGCATCCTCTCTAACTTGTGATTTGCCATGTTGATCTCCGTCTTGTCCCCCGTTGGTAGTGCATACTACTCCTCTCGCTCTTTCTTTTTTCAGTTTCTCCTTCCACCCTATGTACCGTCCTTAGCAATATTAGACTCCTTTGTTTCTTTCGAGGTTTTCTCTCCGAACTGAGTCTAGTCGTGCTCTTGAGCCCCCTTTCATTTCCCCCATCCCTTCTTTTCCTGCTTTGAGTGTGTCTGGGCGTTGTTTTCGCAAAGCTTACTTATTAAAATTGCTATACCTTCCTATTCTGTCTACCCTTCCCCACCCCTCTGCGCCGACAGACGTCGAGTGTCTGGATCTTTTCTAAGAAGATCACTTTCGAAAAATGGGACCGAGTCTTCCGACCTTCGCCCCGTTGTTTTTTTTTTTTCCCTCTTTTTCTACGAGCCCTGCTGTTGGTTCTCTTTTACATTTCGACGGCTTCCAGACATTAGAAGTCAGGCCTTGATGGATTGTCCAGGCGCCGTCCGCGCCATTGTGGAAGCATTTCTTTAGTGGTTGTTTGTGAGTTTTGTTTTTGGACGGTTCCCATGCGGCCATAACGCCCCCCTGGCCCCTCCCTCCCTTGGTGGAGAGTGGCGCAAGACTTGACGCGCGATCTTCTCCAGGCCGCTTTTGAGCGGGCTCTTTTGGGGAAGGTCTCTATTACAAATTGCTTAGTCCCTTTCTCAGAGCTCGGTCGGTCCCAACCACCTTTTAGTACTTTTTTGAGGCCGCAGGCTACTTATTGTCTCCCTGGTCCTTAAGTATGGTCCTTGGACTCCCCTTTCTCCGGTTATAGGGCCATTCCTCGGCTCTTCTCTCTTTCTTGAGGATCTCCCTGAGAGAACACCCCTGCGTCAGAGTGGTCGGTGGCGGCTGTGGATGTTTATCTTTCGACAGACTTCATCAGCGTCGGCTGGGTTCAAGCGCTCCCCAGGGAGTTTTCCTTGAAGTAAACTTGGCTTCGTTCGGCCCCGGTGGTGCTCTTATAAGGCGCCTGTACGACCAGGTTCCCTCGCGCCAAATGTCGTTTTCGTCTCACGCTAAAGTCATATTAACGGGGTTACTATATCTAACCTCTCGGTTTTTTTTCTCTATCTGTGACCGCCCCTCCCTTGCGCTATCTGCTTTCGAGTTCTGCAGTAACGGACGTTTTCGAGATGGTAGGTGTTGCGCGACGTCACCCCGAAAGGTTTTCCTCCTCAGTTACAAGACCTGATGTCAGCTGTCTCCGAACACTGGACCTTCTTTTCTTCTGCGAGAAGGCTGGATTTCCCGCGGAACCCAGACCAACCCTTGAGTCTTCACCCAACTGTGATTCCTCATTGAGATCATCCCATTCTATCCCGTCCCAAACTCCTACAGGTTCCCCTATAACGAGTTGAGTGGTTTCAAGGAACAATGCTCAATGAATCTTTCCCTCGCCAGAACTGATTGATCACAGAGAAGCATGGGCGGTCTTTTTTGTGAAGAAGACGCTGTCTTGCTTCACTAACCCATTTTTTTTAGGCACCCCTCCCCTTGAGCAAACTTATAAGAGACCCCTAATTCTTTCTCAACTTGAACACTCGTCCACCCCATTTGAGGTCCGACCGTTATTTTCCGCATTTTTGTCCTGTAATTGAACCCACGATAACTCCCCAACCAGAGAGGAAACCAAAAGATTAAAAACCAAGTCTCGCTGACAAGAGCCCTAACATTCAAGGAAGTGTCATTAGGTAAGTCGGGGTAAGAACCGTTCCCTCCCCCTCTACCCAAACTAAATTGCCCTTAGCACCTCTCTCAAAACTCCGCCTTTCTAAGTCCCCTTCCAGAAGGATCTAGTA
>Ga0179591_1342328_pt1 | contig 19892 bp, 20 predicted proteins | sample CZOMad2_1_08_16f_FD_182891 | JGI IMG/M metagenome (GOLD analysis project Ga0179591, IMG submission 182891) | Vadose zone soil fungal communities from Angelo Coast Range Reserve, California, USA - CZOMad2_1_08_16fungal (PacBio error correction) | ecosystem: Environmental > Terrestrial > Soil >... | reverse complement strand
TTTGGTGACACCTTTGACGCTTTATTTTTTTCCTACGTCTCATCCGTTCGTGTTGGTCATGATCACGGTGATAGTGATTCATAGGCATCGGCCCCTGAGGGACTGAGAGAGTGGGGTACTCTTTCTCCCCCCCCTTCTCCTCCTTCCGCTGCTCCCTTTATTCCCCCAAATGTTTAGTAGTCAGCGTCCTGAGCCCTCAGTGTGCAGGGATCTGCAGGGCCTACCTCCTTTCTCCCAGGAGCACCAACAAAGTCCCCTTCCCCCCCCCCCCCAATTTCGCTCCCTCCCTTTCTGATGTCTTGAGAATTTAGAGCCACATGGAACGCCGTGCTAGCCTTAGGCAGTCATTATAATACGTCCAGCGTCCGACCCTGGTCCCTGCTTTCCTCGAAGTAAGTCTCCCCCTTCCTCCCACGATTTACTGTCCTCTTTTCAGATGGGAAACGGTTAGGTTTATAGAGTCCTACATGGAGCGACGGTAAATCTTCTAAGCAAGGGCTTTGTGGGATGGACGTTCTCCTCCTTGTCTTCGGCGTGTTCCCTTCCCCCCTCCCTTTCCAGGTATGATGTCTAGTGGACGGTTTTCGTCGTGTCGGACAATGCATTATGCGCACCGACGAGTCGGTAAACGATCCGTACTTTCTTTCGGCTACTTTTGGACCCATTTTTCATCCGAAATTAGCCCCCCCCCCTCCCTTTTTTTCCATACCCTTACTCCTTTCCCGCGAAAGTGAGGCTTTTGTGCTCCCGCCAATTTATGCGCCCGCCCTCTCCCGTCTCCCCCCTTTCTTCCCATTGGCAGAGAGAAAGTATCCTGTTTCTCCCTTTTCGCCTTCCAGCTTTGTCTCAGAACCAACTCTCCCTAACCGAATGCTTCTATACTTGTAAGAGACAGGAAACCTTCGACGTTTCCGTGACCACGGGCTGGATCTGTTCTCATGCACAGCAAAGCATCCCCATGAAAGCGTCGAAACACCCTTTTGGAGCTTCTGACTTTCCCCACCCCAGTTCCTTCTTTCTTTTGATGTGCTTTTTTTTTTTTCTCGCCCCTTGAGAAATAATGGTGTCTGAAGGGAGACCCTTTCCAGTCTGTGGCTTCTTGCGAGCTTAAATGTTTAAACGCTCGAGTCCTCTCCCCTTCTCTGATGGTCTTTTCCGTTCCCCTCCTTCTGTGAAGGGCAAGCTGGACCGGTCACTAACAAACTGAGGAGCTCTTTACATCCCTCACTTTTGAGGGTGCGTTCCCCCCCCCAACTTTTTGTCCCCAAGCCTCTTTCTCTTCAGGTTTAGCCGCAAAAAAACATCCAGCTCGCATCCCGACTTTCCCTTTGGTTTTTATCGTCTTTTTTTTTCCCTCCGTCAAGTAAGTGATTGACCCCGTTCCCAGCGCCCAAGGGGACCTTAGCCATTGAGTGCGGTTTTTCTCAACGGGAGGTGAACTCTCCTTTTTCTATTCTTCCCCAGCCCCCCCCCATCTGGACAAAAACCTCTCCTGTCCAATCGACGCAAGCCCGGGTTCTCCCTCCCCCTACGGTCCACCCTGCTTTCTTCTGAATCCTTCTTTCGACGATGTCCCAACGGAAGGCTTTTCCTTGTCCGTTTTTTTTTGCGACAATTGCAACTTTTCCCTTGCTGACCGCTTGAGTCGATTAAGCGGGGGGGACCGCCCGTCGATTACGAATTTAGCAATTTCCCACCCCCCTTCTTTAAGTTGTTCTCAGCTCCCTAAGTCTTTTCTGCCCATAAGGCCCCATAGCCTTGATTACGCGCTCTTGCACCTTTGGCGACTCCACTTAGAACATGGACTCTCTTCGGCCCACCCCCTTCCTCCGCCCTCCACATCCCCCCCCCCAGGATCCCCTCTCCCCCTCAACGTTTCTGGTTCAAGTTTCTCCCCCCCCCAACACACGCAGCTCTTTGCCGAGTGAAATCGGAGTACCTGAACCACCCCTCCAGCCCTGCGCATTAAAACCACCCCCCCCCCCTTCTCGACGCCCATCTTTTTACAGACCGCCAACCCCACACCACGGCCGACGGCCATTCACCACCAATGCTAGACTCAAAGCATCTAACAGCAATTGATCCCCTTCTCTTTTTGATGTAATGCGAATGCTTCTTCTAGCTGCCTCCGAGAAAAAAATGCTGGCAGAACCTCCGGAAAAATGAAAGGCCGGGTTGCGCCCTGTATGGATCCGCCATCACTCTTCTCCTCCAATGAGCTGTATGGAGTGCAACGATTTCCACTAACAAGATTCAGCGATCTCGGATTCATCTGGGAGGTTGAATGTTTTTAAAAGACCTCTTCCCTTTTCCAGATTCCCCTCTTCCCCTCCCCCCTCCCTTTAGGTCAGAATAGCTCCAGTCCTTATACCACGCCCATGCGTTTGACGCCCCGTTTGTGTCAGATGAAGCGTATTTCTTTCCTTTCTGGTCATCCCCCCAGAAAATGATTTTTTCCCACTTCTTTGCTTTTCCTGATTTCCCCCCCCCTCTCTTTGTCTAAGGTTTCACACTCAATCTCGATGTGAGCTATTTTTGAATAGGCACAAGCAAACCAGAGAAGCAATACCCCGTTCCGGATACCCATTCGAATTCCTGTCCCCCCCGGACCAATCCCCTTTTTCCCCCCCCTTGCAGAATATCGTGGCAGCTGTCACAATACCTCAATGCCTAAGAGATCGCTTTCCTGCTGCAAGCGCTACTCATTCGTTAACCTATTGTAGTGGTTTGGCTGTCAGAGTGCACCTCCCCTTTCTAGTGATGTGCCCCCCCCCCTCTTTTTTCTCTAGAGGAGTAGCGGCGCAAGTGTCAAATTCCGCGCAAGACTAGCCCAGGCGAAGAAGAAAGCGTACTTACTCTGAGGGGATCTACCTTGTGTTTTTTTGCTGCCTCGATCCCTCTTTCCTTTAGGGACAGTGCGGAATTTGTTTTTCCGCCCCCACGGTGCCGGACGAAACACCTCTCCTCTGGAAAGAAGAATACGCGTTTTTCTCGCCCTACCCCTACACAAAACCCTTACGATTTTCACGGTGACCGGGTGAAGACACTTGTTCTTTTCTTGCGTCATTTTTCACTGTACTTTTCATTTTCTCCCTCCATGTATAGCGAACAACAGGTTTCCAGCATGTCGAATGACCTAAACGCGGTCCTCTGGACGTCCGATTCTTCTTTCCCCCTCCCGGCCTACCTTTTCGCGGACCCCCCCCTCCTCCCATCTCCTCTTCTTTCTTTTTTTTTTTTTGTTCACCCCGCTAGTAACCACACCGCGGGCGGCAGCGCAACCCCTCCAAATGAGGTCAAGATCCCTTTTTCTCTGTTTCGACTGATTTCATTCTTTCCTTATCATCCGAACCCCTGAATCGCCTCCACGCATTCGTTAGAGTGAAGCGCCGGGAGATCCCACTGCTTTTAACCCTGCTGCTTGTGGTACGCGGGCGCTTCCTTCCCTTTTAGGCGTCTCCTGTTTGCACCCCCCCCTTATCCATTTGAAAAGGCATGTAGATCTTTTTTTAGCATGGCACGGTGCTTGCCAGAGCCCCCCCCCCTCAACATTCCGACATGAGTATGCTATCATTTCGAGTTTTTTAGTCTCCCTCCCCCCCCATTTTTATTTTTTTTTTCGTCCGATTGTCCATTTCGGACTGGAGGACCATAGTCTTCAGTTGAGGTCAGTTTCCTTTCCCTTCGTCTTCCATTCCTGCACCAACCTAATCAGTTATAGATGTTAAGTTTGATGCGAGCCCTGGTGGTGAATTGCCGTAACGTGTTTTTTTCTTCCCCGGTTCTGTTTTCCTTCCCTTTGATTGTAGTTTTTTCTTTTTTTTTTTTGTGTTACTGACGATCTCTCGCATGGGGAAGCCGAGTTCAGACTCGCCCAGGTGAGACATTTCTGTACCCTTTTTTCTTTTTTCTTTTTTTCTAACTGTGAGGCGGCGCAGGCCTTGAAGTCCGAGTTTTGCCGGCTTGCTGTTTAGCTGTTCGACCAGAACTATCGTTTTTTAAGTGATTCCCTTCCCCCACCCTTCCTTTTCCAAGACGCCACTTGGTTTGCGCATCTTCATTGACTCTCCCTTCGAGCGGAGCAAACCTCATTGAGGCGTGCCCTTTTTTCTTGTACATAGAAACGGCCCCTTTCCTTCCCTCTTTTTTCAGCCTCCGGCCAGTTTCGCAGAGCTCTCGCTAGGAATCTCAAACCCTGCACTTAGAGGGTCTCCCCCTCCTTCTAAAACAGCCGTCTCCCATTACGTATAAGACACGCGTGTTGTCATTCGGCGGCCTACCAAGTGATTGGATGCCCTGGAGTGCATATTTTTTTTTTTTTAACGCCGACAGCTTTGTTTGCGTAGCTGACGATGCCCTGCCGAGTTCTCCTCCCCCCCCTTCTAAACCCCCGCAAGTCTCCAGTGAGCTCCCTGCGTCGGTAAAAGGAAAGAGAATCCTCTTCCCTCCCCTATCCCCTCAAATCCGATCTGCAACGGCATTGCACCCGGCATGCGGAAACCTTCCTCCCGTCGAGGAGGCAAAGTTGTTTTCACCTTCATTTCTGTGATTTCAGAGCTTGATTGTCGCCCCTTGGGGTTTGCCCAGTGAGACTTTTCCCCAAACTCCCCCCCCTTTCCCGTCTCCTTCCTTTTTCCTTTTTTACTAAAAGCTTTTCAGGTTTTCGCCGGTTCAGCCCATAATTTAACCCGCATCTCCCTAGCCTCCCATCTGATTGATTCCTCAGTCGGACGCCAAACCTCACTAATCCTTTTGAAGCTGTCCCGGCTTCGGTTTCTTCCCTGGCCCCTGTTTCGCCATATTAAATCCTCTGGTTTTCCTGAGATTCCCGCAAGGATTGATCTTCTACTCCGTCACGCGATGGTCACTGTTGTCATGCTTGAGAGGATTTACCTCTTTCCGCTTGCGCGTTTTTTGTCCCCCTTTATTTTTCACCCAATATCGGCGAAGGATCGGCCGGAGGCGTCGTGTTCTCTATATCCCCCGATTTGACCTGGGATTTTTTCCCTTTATTGAGCCCTCCCCCCAATTTTCTGACAATTAGACAACACAAGCCGAACCCAGTGTCCTCACTCCCCCCCAAGTCGTGATAGGCTTGGCGAATTTAGAGTATGTCCCCTTCTTTCTTAGAACTTGAAGGGGATATAATCCGTTTCCCCCCCCCCCCCCGGTGATTCAGACGGTTAATTCGTTGACCGAGCAGGGTCCTCCACAAGGACCTGGTCCGCGTCTTCCTCTCCAGAGCCAGTCTCTCTCTCTCGTTGTGTTGTTTGGCGAGGATGGACGTCGGCGGAATGGTGTGCTCTATACACAGCTCGTTTTTTTTTTCCCCCTTTCTTGATGAGCCCTTCTTCTTCCTTTTGACTGTATCGTAGAGAAACGTCCTTTGCTACGATCCCCTCCATGGCTTAGCGGGATGGACCAGGTGGCACACACCCTTTTCTCCAATTCCCTAATAATCCCCCCCCCCCTAATTTTTTCGTCCCTTTCTTCGTTGTTTTGATTTCGTTCCGTACGGCTGATTTTTGAATCAATAGACAGATCCCGTTAGTCAAACTTATAATGGCCAGAGCCCTGGTTTCTTCCTTTTTTTCTGTATAAGTGGGTCCTTAATTCATGCCCCTTCCTCTTCGACAATATTCGCTAACACCGACTTCCAAGTGACCAGTCCGGGGACTGGACGTAGAGCTACCCGTCCCCTTTAACCGCCCCTTGACCTTATATTTTGCTGGTCCGACAACCTTTTCCAGCGGACCGACTCAGAGCCCCTTTTCTTCGTGATTTGCTTTTCGCCACGACTGGAGGGAGTCTCATTTGTCTCGAGTCAATCCGGTAACTACTATTTTTCTTCTGACCTTGTTTGAACATCTTTGGCTGTTTCTCCAGCGCCCTGCGCGCAGGATCAGGGGATCAGGTGAGTATTGAATTGTCCCCCTTCCTTGGTCTTTTTGTTCTTACTGTTAAAAAGATAATAGTCTGTAAACCACCAAATGTTTACGTGGCGAAAAATTTTGGGAGAAGCTAGATTCCCTTTTCTGACTCAAAAGCCGTTCGCTAGATGCGCCGTTATACGGATTCCCTGACGTCGGATCCCTTTGAATTCCTGTTCCCCAAGCCTCCCCCCCCCCCCAGTTTCCCCGAGCACTCCTTCTTTTTAGGTTGTGGTCGTATAATCGGCTGTCGTCTATTTTTCCAGCGAAAGCCAATTTAGGGCGCTCCACCCCAAATGACCCCCAATCTTTCCCTCCTGCCTTTCAGAAATTCCAGCGCGCGTTGGAGCGTCTGGGGCCAGCGGAAGAGTTCTTTTAACCTCACCCTCAATTTTCCTGCCACTCATGCCCCCCTCCTTTTTGAGTTCCTAACTCTTTCTTTGACTTGAACGGCAGTTCGATTTGTGATGACTCTAATCTCTCATGATGTTTGCCCCGAGGCGAGCCAAGTCGGTTTCACAGATCTCCTACCGCCGACTACGTTTAGCTTGTCTGAAAGACGGGTCCGCGCACGTCCAAGTTTCCCCTTTCTTTCAGTCCAAACTCATTACCACCGGCTTAACCTTTTCGTCGACTTTTCCGTCCCCCGCGCTTAGAATGGCAAAAACCAAACCCCCGAAGTTTCGACCTGGATAGTCTTGAAACCTTGTTCCCTCACCGCTATACTTTGCCAAAAAAAGCTCCCTCCGCCTGGAGCACGAACCCATGCAAACCACCACCAGGCGTGCAAATTTCCCCCCCCCCAATATTCCTACATATCTTCCACCCTTCCACTTCATGAGGAGCCCTTGACTTTCCATCAATACCAGCGAATTTGGGAGTACATAACACACTCCTCGCCCGAAACTTGGCCTGACCCCCCACGCATCAGGATGGACACACAACCCAGGAAGGTGCGACGTTGGTCTTTTTCCAGCCCTTCTATGCACCCGGTTCCCTATACTTTGCTTGTGCGTACGTTGCCCACGCAGTCCGATGCATGCTAAATTCTGTTTTCGATTCCGCCGTTCCCTTTTCTTCCTGTTTCCCCCAACTACGTGACCGAGTCAAACCCTATAATGAGACGACATTCCCCCAGTGCTCATTGTCCGTTTTTCTTCCCGTAACCCCCTTTTTCTGATTCAAGCTCTCCCCTTCCCCTTACTTGCAACTCTTTCTTCACCAGAGCTTTGACCGGGATTTCCGCTCGCGCGTTGTGGATGGATCCCCCCCCTCCCCTTGAAATCCCCTTGTTCTTATTGCTATCCCTTCCCCTCAACACATTCAGTCTCCCCCCCCACACCTCCGATACGCAATTTGGTCTCACTTGACTGCGCCCCCGGAAACATCAGGTTTTTCTGGCGCTCCGAAATGTCGTGTCTCCCTTCCCTCCATTCCTCCTTCGCCCCTCTCCTCTGGAAGCGTTTTTTTTTCCCCTTTCCCTCTCTCCCCCCCGGTGACTCGATGTTGTTTTTTTTTATTGGCGGTGGGGTCCGCTCTTCCAGCAACGCGATGGCACCAAGGTCAGGAGATTACTTTTTTTTTCCTTCCTGACCCTTTTTTTCTCCGCACAAATTCGCGTCCCCCTTCCTTCTTGAGGCCCCCCCTCCGATCCATTAATTCTCATTGTTGTTTTTAGAGGGCGAGAGAAGGCGCCGATTTATTGAATCGGTCGTGCACAGTTCCTCTGTAGAGCACTTTCCCCTCTCTGTCAAAAGAGCCCTGCTTGTTTTCTATAATGGTGCTTGAAACAGACCACCCCCCCCTAAACCCGGAAAACACCCCCCCCGATGGACCTTCTTCCCCCTATCGTTGCAGGTCATTGAATTTACTTTGCATGGATTTATTAGTCCACCCAAACGAATTTTTAGGAGATAGTCCCCTTCCCCCAAAGATGTATATAACTCGCAAGTAGATTGAGAAACGAACAGATGTTTCAATGGATAGAATTGCTTTTGTTTATCCCCTGTGTTTTCCCCCCCACTCTCAACTTACTCAACGATTCTCTCTCTTGTAGGGATTGATAGTCCCCAAACCCCAATCCGAGCAAAGAAAACACGAGGTCACCTTTTCAATGGTTCTCTTTGTCCTTCCTTAGTAGCCGGCTTTCTCAAGGTTGTGCGCAGCATTCGTTTTATCCCAGGGTACTTTCTTTTTTAGCGACATTCTTTTTCTGAGCGGTCTATTTTTCCGAGTTAAAAGCTCATGGTCCCCCTTGATTAATTTAGCCTCGCTGATGAACTTTCCGCATTTCTCTTCGTTGCAAGTAGGCCCCCAAGCGAGTACAAGTGAAGTTCCCCGAGGCGAGCAAACTAACCACTTCTTCCCCGGCCAATTGTTTTTTTTTGCCTCCTTACGTTTTTCTTACTACGAGTCAGCTTCTTATTTTAATCTATGCGGACCCGGAACCTTTTTTTCGGTTCGTCAGATAGGTGATAGATGCTTTTTTTTGCATTTGCGTGGCCTTTTTTTTTTGTTTTTTTTGACTTGTAATTCTCCTTTTCCGGTTTTTCTAAAAAGTGCTGCACCCTAGTAGATTCGGTTGGTTTGGTATCCCTTCTCTTCCGCTTCCCCTTTTCTCTTGGCAGACCTCTTCCAGGTATATGGTGTTTTGTTTTTTTGCCTGTGCATTCGGATTGACCAGGCGCTGGCTTTGAAGGCGGGGAAGGTTTGAGTGCTCAGAATTTTTTTATTAGTTTTTATTCACTTTGTAGGGTTGCGCTTAGGCAAGGTCCCAAATCCGCTCCGTCATCCACGGCCCCTTTCTATACGGCGAAAACCCATCTGGAGTTTCAACCATAATGACAGGATGGATTTTTCTACTCACTCGTACCCCCAGCCCCATGCCTTTCCCCTTACCTCCTTTTTTTTGTTTTTGGGGATAGACCGAACTTTTTTTCTATTTCTCTCTAGGCCCGCCATAGTGCGTTTTTTTGCTGAAGAGCGTTCTTAGCGGTAATTCCTCGTGTTTGCCTTTTTACCCATCGTTGTGGGGGCTGATGTTTTGCCGCTTTTCCCCCCTTAGCACGTAAGCCCCCCCCTTCCGGTGTTTCCTACCCCTCACCCAAAAAGACCACTCGGTGCTTTGCTCTTCACGCAAAAGGACAAATTGGAACTCATTATGAGTACACATCCGGGTATCCCATAGAACCTCTCTAAGGTTGCTTCCCCACTGCTTTTCAGTTCCCAATGGTTTTGCGAACCCGTCCCCCCATGGATGTGATAGTTTAAAGATTGTTGATTGATCCGGTTTTTCCGTTCCCAAAAGTTTACAGATTCCTCTCCACTAAGCCGGCAACACTCGTCGCATTGAAGTTCAGAGAGGGATATTAACTTTCCCTCCGACCCCCTTCTAGCTTTTTCCTGTGGTAATCGTTTTTTTCTCCTCCAAACACATAATATTGAAATATCTTAGAGCCATTCTTTCTAACCCCTCTCCCCTAGTTGGCCGCTCCCCTCCTACTCCACTGGTTCGGGCTACCCTTCCTTCAGCCCGTCTGGTATTCGGAAGCGTCTTTCAAGATATGGATTTGGAACATGAGACTCCACCCCTTAAGCCCTTCTTGTCTCCTCCTACCAGTCCCCCTTTCATGGATTCTTCTAATGTAAGGTTTTATGATTTGATAGGATATTCTTTCGTTCGACGAGATGGTTTCCGCAGGAATTTCCCCCCTTTATCTCGCGCTTCCCTGTATCCCAACAAACTTTGCCTTGCTCCGCGTTATTCGGTGGGTTTTCTTTCAGCAGGCTCTTTGTCGCCGCTATAAGCTTTGAGGAAATCCAACCCCCTGACTCAAATTTCACGTTGACACCTTCCCCCCCCTTCTTCATTTTTTTTTTCCCCAGTTTAAGGACAAGCCGCTTTTTTCCCTGACTGGGATCCGTATAATGTCCAGTCGGTGAACGGGGAATTCAGACCCAAGATATTATCATATGAATTCTACCTCCCCGAACTTTTTTCCCCCCGGTGTTAGTGAGCTGGACCCCCCCAACAAACCCACCCACCCACCCCCCCCCTTGCCAGATTTTGTTCCGATACTCTTGGAGAGTTATGGAGTTTCTTTTTCTTCTCGTGTCTAGAACCGAGACGCTTCGCCGTATTGAGGGCTCCTCGTGAGAAGGTCTCGTTTCCTGTCCCCAAATTAACCTTATTTCCCAGACTTTCACGTCCTCCTTTTTGAATTCCCTTTTACATAGCCCCATTTCATAAAGAAGAACTTCAGACCGAGAGAATGGTCTTTTGCTGCCCCCCTTGCTCAGCCCCTTTTTCCTTATCGATCACATTTACTTTTTTTGTTGAGGGTCCTACGTCTTGCGCCCCTCTCCCCCCATTGTTTCATAACGTTCGCTCCCGAATAAGGATTCTCCCCCCCTCTTCAAACTCCCGCTCGTCCCTATATCATCCCCCCCCCCCCCTTTTACCTCTGCCGTTTCCTTTTAGATCCTTTTTTTAGGGTAGTCTCTCCCTTCCCCGGTCATATCGGCAAATCGGCCGCAATACACGATAAAGCGACAGTCCTTTTCCCCCACTTTTTCAGGCTGTGCTTGGTTTCTTCCCCCCCCGACTTGCACGTAACCTTTTCAAGGAGATTCTTTTTTCCCCCCCCTTCCCTTCTGTTGTGAGGCGCACCGGCTACCTCCGTCTTGCCCTCTTTCATTCATCCTCGACTTCTCTGGATTTGAATTCTTCCGGATCCCGGCTGACTTTCCATAACCGGTTGAGCTCCCACATCATCGAGCTCTGGTCAACATTTCCCCCTCCGTTAGGTTGAGCCAAACAACTTTGGCAGCTTCTTCTGAATCTTCCCCATTCCATTTCGCAGATGGTTTCTATTATTTTTTGCGCGCTTAGGCAAGCTGATTATTGTCCCCCTGTTTTCCCACCTCCCCGTGCCTCCCCGTCCCTCTGGCTTTTTTTCATAACGTTCTTCGTAGCAACTCATTGTGTCTCGTTCCCTTTCCCCATTTCACCAAATAGGTTCGAGCGCTACCAAAAAACCACCCATGCCCCCCCCTTCCCCAGCCCCCCCTGCATCACCCCTCCTTTCTTTTCCAAACAGTCTAGTTCTATCCTGGTAAGGACCTTCTTCCTCTCTACAACCCTTGCACTTACTGCTGTCAGTTTTGCCCGAGAATATACTCTTCCCCTAACACCGTTTTCCTCTAAAGTTCCCCCCCGTCTCCGATGGGGTTTCGATCCTTACCCCATCCGCTTTTAAATGGACGTCCCCCCCTCTACATGGTTTAGTCGTCGGCGCCCCTTCCTTCGCCCCGACTTTTTTTTCAGTTTTTTCTATACAGCGCCTCCCCCTTTTCCCTTTCAAGACATCTCAGCATCCCTTTGCTTCACTTTTACGACGCCTCCGTCTCAGCAAAGTCTCCTTTCAGCTCATTTCCTCCTGTCCCCCTTCCACTCCAAACTTCCCCTTTTGGTTCTAACTTTTTTCACGGTTCCATTTTAACATTTTCTTTTTTTTCTCACAAACAAATAATCTCTACGATCGCCGCATGCCGAACCAATGCCACTTGACGAACGAATCCCACCCCCCCACTCGAAGCCCCAGATACTTTTTTTTTTTTTGACTGACCCTTCTCCTTAGGTTGACCCCCGACGCGCATTTCATTGCTTGACATGACCGCTTCCCTTAAACTCCTACTTTCTTTCCTCCCAATCGCGCAATCAACAGGCCGGGTTCCGCCTTTTCGTCCCTCCTCGAACTGCAATTTTTTTTCCAGCAATCTAATGGTTTACGTGTTTTTTTTTCCCTTCATTCCGTTTCATGCCACCCCTATACAGCAGCTTTCTTCCGCCTTTACATGGGCGGGCACAACAGCCGGCCGGGGACAATCAGCCGCCTCTACACAAGCTTACGGTCTGTCTTTTTTGTGTCCCTTTCCGCGTTTTCTGCCCCCCCCCCCTTTTTCGCTCTTTAAGCCTTCAAATTGCCTTGAACAGACCCTTCGCTTGACTGTTTTTTTTTTCCTTTTTCTGCGTGTGGCCGATCTGCAACCACGACTGTCACATCAATTTCTTCCTTTCCTTTTTTCTTTTTTTTTTCTCATCCTCGGAAGCAAAGGCGTAAAGCATAAAATCGAACCATCGTCCCAAAACTCTTGCGGTCCTATTCACTTGCTGAACCGGTTTTTTTTTTTTTCCTAATGTATTCTTAATGTTTTTTTTCCCAATGGAATAAAATGTCCTAACCCCTTCTCCATGGTCAAGAATTTGCAAGGCGAGTGTCCCATCAGATACATGTTTTTTGTTTCTTTTATGTGGTTTGAGGTTCTTTTCTACCTGACTGATTAAACTTTTTCGGCTATCCTTTTTGAGTTTTTTAACCCTGTGAGACGAACCTTTCGAGAAAATGAGGAGAATAAATGACGAGCTCCTTCTATATCTTTTTCATCTACTTTTTTGTTCTTTTTCTTTTACTTGTGGCCTTTTATTTCCTCCCTTGTAAGGAATGCTCCCAGGCTTGTCGGGCAAGGGCAACGACCACCCCGTACATAAGCGAGCTAGTGCTTTTTGGGTCCCGACTATTTCTTCGCTCCACCACCCCCCCAATAAAGCCCCCCAACTCTCTGTCCTTCTTCCCCCCCAGACCCCACTCTTTTTTATTCTTCGCCTTGGTAATTTTTTTTTTTGCCCTCACCTTTTTTTTCCCCCTCGGCACCACGAGTTTCCGGTTCCTATTTCATTCTCCCTGTTAGATTTTTTTCGGTTTCCTTTATTGTTTTTTAGTCTGTCCCTGTACCCCCCCTAGCTCACATATACGCTTTTTACCGGGTACGTTGGCATCCATCTCTCCACAATCAGTTCAGCGTCCCTGCATCCCCCCCCCCCGCTTTTAAAGCTCTTTCAGATGTTTAGTTACCCTTCATAGCGAAACTTGAAAATTTTCACTCTCCTTGCGTCCGACGCTTTCCTCCCCGGCTCTTTCTTTTTGTCTTGCCTCTTTCCTCTCTTCCCGTTCGAGTCGATGTTCCCCACTAAGAAAATGGAACCTGCGTTCTAAGAGTTGAATCTTTTTGCAGCGCTCCTGCCACTTATCCACCTGCTTCCGATTATTACCTCATGCCTATGTTTCCCTTCGCATACCAATCTGCCCGGGCCTTTTTTTCGCGATGTCTCCATACATTTGTTCGGCCTATTGGCAGTGTTCTTTTCCCTCCCCATTTGCGGATTTTCCAGGAAGTCGCTGCTCCGTAGTGCCAGGTTTTACTTCTACGTGGTCCGCCCTAATTTTTTTCCTTTTCCCATTCGGACTTGTGTTTGCATTAGGCCTGGAGGCGCATTTCGCTTCGGCGCTTTTTTTGTTTGTGGAAGCGCGCGCTGGGACCACGCGCGTTTTTTCAAGGTTTTTTCTCTTTCCTGTTTTGGAGTGGTCATTACGAAGCGCTGACCCCTGTCTCCTTTGATTGACGCCCGAGACTTCGTTCAATAGTGAAGATTGTCTTTTTTCCTTCCGATGGTCTGTCTTGTCCCCGTTTTGGATTCGGCCAACAATCGAGCCATGTTTATGTCGAGACTTTGCCAGCTTTTCCACATGCCCCCTCTCTTCTTTCCCTCCTTTCCTTTCCAATCGGACCCTTGGGCACGTCCCCGCTTTCCGGGCGCAACGCACGTGCCATGAGTTTTTCGGCTCTTCCCACGCTGTTTTTCTCTATTCTCCTCCCCCATCTTCCCTCTCTTCTATGAACGCGCTGTTGCGGGATTGACAGTGCTGGTGGCGTTGGGTGTCCCATGGTGAAGTTATGTGTTTTTTTTAGGTTAGATCGCCCCTATGTGCTTTCCCCTTGGCCACGCGACCCTGAGGTACGACCTTTCTACCACAAGCTTTCGGAGCGTCTCTCCTTTTTTTTGGACACTTCCCCTTTTTCCCCCCCACCGGGTTGTCCTCCCCCTTCTCCGTCAAAATCGCAGCAAACGTTCGCGCGTTTTTGATCCCTTAGCTTTCTCCTGTTGGCCCTTCTTAACCCCTTGATTTTTTCTAGCCCCCCCGATGATCATTGCGTAAAACGCAAGCTCCGGAGCATCTTTCAAACTCGTAGTATCACAGGATCATTTTTTACTTTCCTTCCCCTCCTTTACTCTTCCTTCCTGTTCCGAGGTAAGAATACAACCCATTCTTACCGAAATCATTGCAGCCGTTTTTGCCTTCGAACTAGTTGGAGCCCCCCTTCATACCCTCCCCCCTCTCCCACACCATCTCCTTCCTTTTCGCAGTTCCGCAGCAGTTCATTCAGGCCGCTTTACCGATTGCTTTGCTGTGAACAGTCCGAGCCCCCTCTTTTTTCCCCGGGTCTCCCCCTTTCCCCCCCCCCAACCCCCCCACAAAAACAACCCTTTTCCCCTGTCTTTCCCCCTGTGGACTCGAGCAGCTTCTCTCTGGTGGTGACTGAACCCATTAGTTTGCGTTCTGTCCCCCTCTCTTTTCTTTTCTCCCCCTTCTTCAGCGTCTTCTAGCCCCCTCAGTTTGACGGGGATCTGCAGTCTATTAGCCGTATAAGCTGCGTGACCGAATCCAATTTAATTCTTCCCGTCTTTCCCCTCGTGCTTATGTCTTGGAGAATCCGTGCCCATGGTCAATTCCGCTGCTGCCATGGAGGGCTTTATGCGTCGTTGACATTCATTGTCGTTTTTTTCCTTCTATCTTGACCTTTCTCATCTCTTCCCTTTTCCCCCCAAGTAAGACCGGGGTTAGAGAGTTAGCACGCGCATTAGAGCGCCCCCTCCATTCTATTGCTGTTTTTTGTTTGAGCGCGTCTCGGCCTTCCCCTTTTCCCCCCCCGCGTGACGAGTTTGCACATTTTTTTTTTCTTTTGGCTCCGGAATCGTGGCATTCTGTCGTCGGCGACACTGATTGAGTCCGACGCGTCGGATATTCCCGCCTTTCCTCTGCAGTGGACTTGGCCCCCCTTTCTACCTTTCGACCTCCGTCCGTTCCCTCTTCCCCTTGGCTTCCCTTTTTTTTTTCCTCTTTTCCTTTTCCCTCGTCTCGAGCATAAACTTCCCGATTCAAACACCCGGCGGTAAACTGAGGGCCCTACTAAGCTGGAGAATCCACTCTATTCCCGCTCCTCCTCTTCTCTCCGTGGTTCACCTTTCCTTCCCCCCCTTTTTTAGCTCCCAAGAACTCTAGCCCCTACTAATACAAGAACAGGCCAAAGCGCCTTGGCCTGGAGTGTTTTCCCCCTTGTCGGGAGGATAATTCCAGCCCCCCTCCCCTTTTTCCCCTTTTTTTACCCTCGGTCTCACCCCCCCCCCTCTTCAAATAATAGCTTCAACCCCCATTTCCAGGATTATTTGTTTGTCGACCAACTTCCTGGCGGGTTTTCCCAACATGGTCTGCGTAGGTCTATCTTACGGCATCTTCCACCTGACGCACACCCTTTCCCAGCTTTCTCGGAATGGGGGCGCGCGACGGATTGAAGAGGCGTATCTTGTTTGCCTGCTTATTTCCATGGTGGATGACATCATCGCCTCTCTTTTCCCCCACAGTCCCCCCCCTTTTTTCCCCTTTTTTCCCTCCCCCCAACCCCAATGGTGGAAGAAGATTCGCTTTGTGCGAAGGAACAGCGCGATGCCGCGTTGCGGAATTTTTGATTTTCGAGACTTCTGATCATTGGCGTTACTTTTAGCCTGACAGGATGGAGCTTGCTTTTTTGGATGGCCACCCTTCTTTCCTCCCTGTGACTGTAATAGTCCCCACGGACTTAGGGAGCCCTTCCCAAACAATAATCAACCATCCCCTGGTGTCATACCCTCCTCACGACCCCCCCTCTCTTTCTCCCCACCCTGCACCTGAACCAATAGCCGACTTATGGAGACGTTGTTGCGTCTCCCACGCGGCCACCCTACGGCATTGTCCGCTTTCTGACCTTCTCCTCCCCTTTGAATTTCTCCACAGGGCTGTCCTCTAAAGCTTGGAAAGGAAAGTGAGGAGTACATTTTTCACGGCTCTTTAATTCTTTGTTCTCCCCTCCTTTTTCTCAAGTAAAGGTCCCGCTGAATCGTGTCCCGTCTGCTTTTTGAAATGACTTGGCCGCCTTACAAACGCCCCTAAAAGACCCCTTCAAGCATTCCCCCCTCCCTTATCACTTTTACCCCCTCCCTTCTTTTACCCGAAGCAAGGACTGGTAGCGATGAGAATCTACAATCCCAAAACACTTCAGCTGTCCGACGGCCGGAGTCTGCCACTCGGCCGCCCTTCCCCCCCCAGTGGATCGCCGCATCCACACCCACCCCCCTCCCTCCTTTCCCTACTCCAACTTTCTACCTTTCTCCTTCTCTGCCAACACCCAGGTATCCCAACCAAAAATGCTCGCATCAACCTAATTTTATCTCCCTGCAATAGGCTTGGAAACCCGTTTGAACACTTTCCTTTCTTCGGTCCTCCCCTCCTTGATAGTCAAAACTTGATGTGGATGGCATTTACATCTCGCAAAAAACTGACATTGTCAATTTCAATTTTTGTCCTTTTTCAGACCATCTATGACTAAGGGAAGGGCAACTTTTTTGATGGGGACCGGGCATCGTCGCTGCCTGCTAACCCCAAGAGATTTCCTATGACGCTTTTTTTTGTTCAGCTCTCCTTACTTGGACCAGATCTCCTCTCCCCTTTCACCCAATCCCGGTTTCTACGAAATTCTTGGCTACAGAGATTATAAGCGTTTGTGCGATTTCACAACCTTTCGCTCTGTCATCCGCTGGTACCGGATCTCTTCTAATTTCCCCCAACTTACCCCTCGTTTGAGTTTTTCCTTTTGCACTTCTCTCCCTGTTGTTTCCGATGCTTATAAACACCCCACTCATATGTAGATGGGAGCCTTTAAGGCTCCGGACGCACAACTTTTTCCTCCACCCAATCGAACTCCTCACCGCCCCCGTTTGACTTTCTGACAATCTTTCCCTTGCCCTCCTCTTCCTCCAACATTCTTTCTCCTTTGTGACTAAAATGCAAGATTCAATAATGAAAGGTAGAACTACTCTTTGTCCATTCGCATTCAAAGGTTAACTTCTTCTTGGTTTTTTTTTTGTCTGTTTCAGAGGAAGCTCTAATTTTGATGGCAAACGCTCCACTTGCTCTTTTTCCTCAGGAGTGGCAACCCCGGGAAAAAAAAACGCCGCCCCTTCCTTCTTCCCCGAGGCTAATGTCCCAGACGCAGATTGTCATACTCCTCCTAATTGTTGTTAGATTCTCTTAAAGCGCGGCTGGCGCAGTCCGTCAATCTTTTTGGGCATTTTTGTTCTAAAAGGTCAGGTCAGAGCCTCATGTCCCGCTGGGTTTTAAATCCTATAACTCGGTTTTTTTTCAACCCCTCCCCAAACCCACCACCCAACTGGACAACCGTTCCTTCGCCTTTCCCCCAAACGTCGGTCTTGACAGAATTTCCGGCTTACTTCCACTGTTATTGCCTTTTTTTGAAGAAATGGTTAGTGCAATTGGCCACGGTCCACCCCCTTATTTTTTTCCCCTTTTCCAGCACGAGAAACCAACTCCCCTTGAGTTATTTGCTTTATCCTTTGTGTTTCGTCCGATTAGCAAACTATGCTCCTAACAGATTGATTGTGCGTTGTCCCCCTCCCCCTCCTCGTCCCCCCCCTCGCTCTCCTACAAGCTGTCACTATTCCATTTTTAGTTTTCTCATATTCCCTCCGTCTTAGACTCCTTGCATCCGACACAGATGTGACGACTCAAACGAATTTTTGAGACCTCCCGCCGGGAGAGATTTTCCCTTGCCATCGTCGACCTTCTGCTTTTAGTAAGAGCAGATCGTAAATACGCTGATGTTGATTCCCAGGCCGCCATGTGAACCGGCTACCCTTGTTAATTTTGTGTTTTTCAGCAGGTAATTTTGACCACAGTCGGCCACCTTACTTTCAGCGTAATTGCATGCCTGTATGGGTTCGCATACCAATTTTTCAACAGGCCCATTTTCTGTCTTTCTGAAATCCCTCCCTTAGTTTTTCTTTAGTAAAGAGATCATTAGACTCCTTTTTACTTCCGATTTCGCGGGTTCTACTGATTAAGCCCTCTCAGGGGTTTCTGACTCCTCATTCGGCAGCTTTTTTTGGTGCCCTTCCTTATTTGGCCATTGCGGTCGTGCTCCCATTTGGATTCGTTTTTTTTCGTTTCGTTGTTGTTAATGCGGCAGATCCGAGGCACTGTTTGTCTTTGGACGCCCTCGTCCGTAGCTCTTCCTTTGCCTGCAGTGTTTTGGAGTGTATTTTCGCCATTCCCAAGCGCTCCCGAGCCTGGATTCTAATTAGGATTGTATGATTTTCCCATCCCTTGTGTGTGGATCTTCTATCTTTGTCCCGACGCACTCGAAGCGACAGGGATGTCTTACTTTCTTTCAAGACGATATTCATTAAACAGGAGCCGACGTTACTTGAAGGCCAGCTAGAGAGCACCTCCTGATTTCTTTTGGAGGTGCACATTTTCGCCCTCTTACTCGTAATCCCTCCAAATTTTTTGCCACCGCTTCCCCGGCCAAGCTTTTCGGGAATGTGCTGGTTCACATTCACAAATTTTCCCCCCCCTCCCCCCTCTTTCCCCTAGTCCGCAAGAGACAATCACAAGCGATCGAACGGATGGCCAGTATTCTTTGCGTCCAAGTTCTGGCGTCCTCGTTCATCGGTAGTAAGGATGTTGTTTGGTTGTGACTCCCGGGTCTCAAGTGTTGTTTCTACCTAGTTCACTCTCCTTCTGAGTTATAACCTGCGTATCCAACGAACGATACCTCGTTCGAGAGCATCTTCTTTCCGATTTTGCAAACAGGCCAAGGTTTCATCAGCCTCTTATCGCCGCAATTTCTGCCAACCTCCACAACTCGCTCTTTCCGTCTTGAGGCTCCAACCCTTTCTCCGATCTCCCCCTTTTTTTTTCGTTAAAACAGGTGGGCTGGTGTCACAAGTCTTCGTCCGGTTTTCCTTCCCCCCCTTTGCCCGCTTCCGAGACCCAGACTTCAAACTATTCGAGACTTCACCTTCGCAGTTTCCCTTTTTTATAGCGTCAAGAATCCCGTTCCTCGCGTGTTCCCTTCACAACACACTTCCCTTTAAAGAAATCATTAGCCCCCCTGGATTCCTCTAGCCATCCTTTTCTCCCCGAAAGCACTCACAATAACTTTCCCTTTTTTGAAGCGGGCGATAGTAGCTTTAGAGGTTTTGGCTTCTGCCCTCTTTCTTGAACCATGAGCGAGTCCTTTCCCGAAAAGGAGTATCCTAACGGTATCTTCGTAGGGGTCCTGCTTGTAATCCTTTTTGCTACTGGACGAGCAGGTCGTTCCACGGTTTTTCATGTCCTGAAAAACTTATCCCCTCCTAGGAGAAAGGGAGCAACAATGTGGTGACAGGCGTCCAGCTTTTCTTCCGAGAACTCAGTTTTGACTTGACTGGGTATTGCGAACCTTTTTCCCCCTCCCTCTGCCCCCCCAACCCTAGCCATTCCCCGCTGAAAAACAACCACGCTTCGGACGTCTCTTATGATTTTTTTCCCTCCTTTTCTTCACCCTGCGTAACCCCTTCCGACATGGAAGGGGTTATCCCGATCCGCGTCTTTTTGCATACGTGTTCATTGTCGCCGACTCCGAGTCCTCAAGAGATCGCTCCCAATCAGCCTGTCGAACCCTTTTTTCCCTGGTTATATCTCCCCCTGCCTGTCCCCTTTGCAATAGAAGCGCAAACACGTCTCATAAGAATACTAATTGTTGGATCCTCTTTCCGTGCGGTGTTCCTGCCTTCTTCGTGCTCTATACTTCCGCGTTCGACCCGGTCTGATGGAGCTACTGTCCTTGGACTTGTCTTCTTATTTTTCCCTGCCCTTCTTCCGTCACCGTCCTGTTTCCCTTCCAGTAAATGGAGAGCTTTTGGGTCCTGGAAAGGTGGCCACTTCTGCAGAACCTCATACGGCCTGA
>Ga0179591_1343174_pt1 | contig 19897 bp, 30 predicted proteins | sample CZOMad2_1_08_16f_FD_182891 | JGI IMG/M metagenome (GOLD analysis project Ga0179591, IMG submission 182891) | Vadose zone soil fungal communities from Angelo Coast Range Reserve, California, USA - CZOMad2_1_08_16fungal (PacBio error correction) | ecosystem: Environmental > Terrestrial > Soil >... | reverse complement strand
GATGTTACCCCATCCTTCTTTCACCCTTATGCGGCTTCTTAGCTTTTAATAAAGTTAATCCCCCCCTTCCCTTGACACTTGTGCAAAAAATTTTCCTCGGGTGCCTGTCTCCGACTACCTGTGTGGAAATGTTTTGTTCCCTTTCCAAAAACCCCTTTTCCGAATTACTCCCCTGTGGCCACCGTGTTTCGAGATGTCTTTTTCCGGTATTCATAACCCTTTATCCGCATCCTGGTCCCCTTTTTACTTTCCACAACGACACGCCGACACCCGCCTCCCCGTCAAACCTTTTTTTCGACCCCATCTTCTCTCATTTTTTGTTTCGAGATATTTTATTCTAATTTATCGTTTCGGTTCGTTGGTGTCGTCGTTTTATTTTTGGTTTTTTGAGAATGGACCCCAGGAGCCCCTTCTCCCTTTATGATACTTTCCACCAGTTAAAACCCTGAAATCCCACTTTTTTTTTCCATCTGTTCCTCGGAACGACTGATGGGGTACACAATGATTCGCAATCCCTTTGGGGAGTCGTCGGAGGATGGAGGTTCCTGCTTTGGACATTCTGAGGATGTAAATGTCCCTGACCCCCAGATCATAGCGCAAGCCCTTTTTCAAAGTTCTTGAGAAAAAGCGTCCCCCTCTTTAACTTTTTGCGCCCAATAATATTTTTTATCTTTTTTCCATCGTAAATTTTATAACCGGGTAAATCAAGCTCACCAGCTCCCTTAGAAGACTCTCCCTCTCCTTCCAGGTGAGTCGTCTGTACGGGCGTGTGAACCAATTAAGGGGTCCTTCCTTCTTTTTTTAGAAAAGTTATTGCCAGTATCCTTTTGAGTTCCCAATCACTGTGGTCCAGAAACCAACTACCCTTTCCCTTAACTCAACTTTCACATCTTCTTAAACGGCCCTGCTTTTTTTTTGTAATCCTCCGTCTCAATACCCGCTCCTGATCTTCCCCACCACCCACCTTCCTGCTCCCTTTACCCTTGATTTTTTAGTCTTTTTTAGTGTGAAACCAAGGATATCTCTAATGCCCGTCACTGGACTGAAGAATCTATATTCCCTAGATTTGCTCGGAGATTTTGCTTTGAATCACCACGTGGGTTTTGCCCCCAACCCACTCACTTGACTCCCATGGTATTGTCCCCCTCTCTCCTGTACTTCCCTCCCCTATATATCCCGTACCTTGAGTAGCCCGCGACTTTCCTCCTACTTAGCCTTTATCCTTTTCCCCTCCCCTTCCCCTATCCCTCCCTTCTTTTTTCTTAGGTACTAGATTACACTTCCTTCGTTCCTGCAAAGTATCAACGGGTCCTCAGTTTAATTAGGATTCCCCATTAGCTATGGTTCTCCGTCTTCATCCTCCCTTCTTCAGTAACTATGCGTCCTATGATCACCTGTCCTCTCCCCTCATATTGCGGTTGTCCCCCAAACATGCCCCAAAAAAGATCTGCCATCCTGTCTCAGTGCACCCTATCTCTCTTCCCCTTTACCCTGATTCTCCCTTATGGATTGTGATCGCAGACCTGGTGTTTTGCTGGTCACGCCCTAGTTTTGAAGCGTATCCCCGGTTTTTTTTTCCCTGACTTCGTACAGCCCCAAAAATGGATCTCTTTGGCACCTTTTTTATCGTTCCCCGGTTATTCCTCTGGTCTCATTCCCCTCCGCGAGGGACCATCTTCCCTATTCCCCTCCATCCGCCCCGCTTCGGATGCGGTCGGTTTTTGAGGTGATGCCGTCCGTTGAAAAAAGAAACTGAAAAGTTTTTGTCGCTGCATAGTCCTTTTTTTGTTTTGAATTTTTTCACTCAACAGCAAAGGCAGGTTCGTACCTGTTTTCTCCTATTTTTCTTGATGATGCGTTCACAACCTTGCTTTTTCAATGACCCTTCCTGTCTTCAACTTCGTACCACAATCCCCCTTTTCCCGGCTGCGATTTTTTCGGAATGTATAGTACCTTTGACGTAAAATGCGAGTCTTTTTTTCCCCCCGATACCTTTTCCGTTTGCTTTGTTTCGGCCGAACCCTGCTTTGCCTTTTCTCATTGGAGTGCGCATGGCGGGCTGTCATTTAGGGTTCAGAACTATTCCTTTTCCATGCTCCTGGTTGTTTGGCAGTCGTTGCATAGCGTTTCTTCCCTAGAACCCAAAATTTACTTAATGTTCAAACCGCTTTTACCTATTTGCAGAATACTCAAATTGGGGCCTTGTAAAAATCCCTGCTGAACGTTATTGAATTTGTATTACCTCTTTTTTTTACGTCCTCCCCTCCTCCCTAATTGCAATTTTCCACTGGGCCCAGTCGCAGTCCCTTTTGCCCGGTCTGTTCTGGTTACTTGTCCCCTATACTTTTTTTCAATATTACTTTTATATTAAGAAAAACCCATTTTACTCCCTTTTCTGGAGTCACTTTGTACTACCTTTCATTCCTTTGTTCATTTTCCCCTTTTTTTGTCCTGTTATAAAAATCTCTCCTCTTTTCCCGTTTGTTGTGTTGGCTGCGCTCTTCTCTACCCAGGACACACTTGGACCACACCACCACTGATCTGCCATCAAAGGTTTAGTTTTTTCGGTGGAAAGCCACAGTCTATTTGTCATACCCTTCTTAGGTATTCCCCCGCCCGGTGAGGGTGTCCGCATCCCCTTGCCCCTTTACCATGTGCGAACAATTCCCAAAATTGCCCCTGTCCCCAGGAGGGTGCTCACTTTTGAAATTCTCCCCCAACACCTCTTATACCTCAGATGTTAGTATCGTTTAGCCTGCTTTCAAGGCCACACTTTTCCGCAATGTTCAGTCCCTGTTTGTTTTTTTCCCGCTTAAGGCCTTTTAATTGTTTTCTTCTTTTTTTTTTTTTTTTTATAACATTTTTCTCCGGTAAGACCCTGCCCCCCCCCACCTTTACCTGTTGATGCATTACCCACTGAGACTTACCCCAGTATTCCCCCCCTCCGGACGGCGTCCCTAATTGCTTGCCGCCGTCCCTGCCCTTTGTTGCTTTTTCCCCACCGAACTTATTCATTTTCCTTCCCCCTTTCTTGCTTCGGCCCCCCTCTCTCCTTTCGCAACCCGTGGATTCTCATATTCTTGACCCCGTATCAGAGTCCCTTTCGGTAAGAACGGTTGTCCCCTGTCCGCATTTGAACAATCCCTTTTTTAATTTCGCTCAGCCCCTTCCCCCCACCTACGCACCGCTTCGTTCTGCCCCTCTACGGCCACACAAAGACCTGCTCCTCCCACAGAACCTGGTGGTCTTTTTTTTTCCTACGGACCATGCCCCATAAAAAAGACAATACGGATGTGTTTATCGTTCCCTTTGATTTCAATATTATGTGAAGATTTAGACCTTGAATGGCTTTCCTTTTTACCTTCGTCAATGCTGGCCCCTCCCAGGTCACTGAATATCCGGTTGTTTTGTTTTATGCTTTTCTCAACAATTGCCGTGTATTTGTGGGGTCAACTGGCGGCTCACCCTCCCTTTGATAAAATTTCCACCTTGTGTTCCTTTTCCCCGCCTCTTTTTTCCTCCTCCTGTGCATAAATTTTGTTTTGGACTTCTTTTGACTTCCCAAGGCACAATAGAAGAGCTTGCCGTGACGCCATTTTGAAGTACCCTTCCTTCAGAGGTCTAACCTGCTTCTGTTGACCTTTTTTTAAGTTCATCTTCCTGCTCAAAACTTTGATTTCCCCTTTCTCTTTTTTTCCATGAGTTTACCTTCGATTTAATCAACTTAATGTGAACTTAGTTCATTTAACCAGCCGGTTTTTTCTTTTTACCCAGTTGACTTGCACGTTTCCCCTTACGTGCTTAATTGTTCCGCTCTGTTTTCCATCCGATGTAAAGCCCTTGCCGGCCTTTTTGATTTTGAATTTTGGCGAGTTCTCCTTTCGAATTTCGTTCATACCGCATAGTGACTCTTTCTCTGCCTTTTTTTGTGAGTCCATTGACGGGCATTCTGATTTGTTTTCCACGACCCCCTGATTCAATGTCCTTAAAGGTGTTTTTGCTGGATTTTCCTTTTGACTTTTTCCTTCCAAACATTTATCTTTTCTTTAACAGGCTTTTTTCCGGGACACAAAAACGCCAGGGTTTCCTTTTTCCCAGATAGGCGGACATTTTGTTTACATATTCCCTCCTTTTTTCTTGCCTATTACCCTTCTACTTGTCAAGAGAGCAATTTTTCAACCAGAATTCGGTCCCCCTTTTCCTGGTTGATCTCCCCCTTTAGCCTCATGACTCAATTCCATCTTCTACATATTCTACAGTACTTTCGACCTCCTGAATTTTACTCAAATTTACTTTTGGTTGGTTAACTAGTGACACTCTTTTTTCTCCAACCCTTTCTCTGGACCATTTTCTCCATTCAAAGCCCCCCTGTTTTTACTTGGTATATTTATTCAAGAATAAGTCATTTGCCAACTGTCCCCCCAGCACTTCGTGCGACCTGGGCCCCTGGTCCTTGTTCCCCCCAACTATTCGTCTCCTTCACCAGGGGCCACCTTTTGATTCTTGCCTCGGTTAATGTGTCCTTCTTTCAAAATGTCCCTGGCATCCGGTGCCATTTTTCCTCCCGGTAAAACAGTGCAACGACTCCAACCCTACAAGTCCCCCTCCCGACCCCTCCCCTCCCTCTCTCTTTCCTCCTCCCGTGTTTTTTTTTTTGTAGATCCGATTGATCGAAGATGATCTCCGGGTGTTCTTGGGTGTCGTGACGTTGTTTTCCCCTTCTTTTTTACCGGTGTCTCCTTTCCCCCCTTATTTGGAATACAGTTTCTGACTACTTTCCCCCCCCACCAGTCCAGAATCTACCCGTTGTCCCAATCTCTTAATTTTTCCGCCAGATTTGTACACCAGCTTCGCAATCCCTCCATTTTCTTTGTCCGAAGCCTCTCCCCTTTGCATTGAGTTTTGAAAGTTGGTCTTACCTGCTTCTCCACCCTTTCTTTTAGCGCACCGCCCCTTCTTTCTGCCAAATTAGGCGAAGTGGAGTGAAGAAAATCGGGTTTTCCTTCAATTTTTGAGAACCTATCCCTTTTCCCCCAGACCACACACCCCCTTTCCCCAAGTGAAACGATAAAACCAGTTTTCATGACCTAGGTACATATCCCTCTTCTGAATTTTCTTCGGCAGCTAAGTTCCGTCGAACACCTTAACAGGTCCGACTTTTTTGGTGTTGTCTTTTTCCTAATGTATGGAATGGTAAGCAACCACCTTTCTTAACCTGTTCCCCCTTCTTCTTCCTGACCTGCCCCGAAAACTTGGTCGTTTTGTGCCCTTGCCTGACCGGTTCCCAAAAAATGGTTGAACTCCTTCAACACTATTCACTTTTTTTGAATTACTTGGGTATTTTCTTTCCCCGGACTGAGCCCTGTCCTTTCCCTGTCCTTGGCCTCCACTTCTCTATATATCACAGGAGCCTTATGCTCGTTCCTCTCTTTCGCCCTGGCGATCCTCCCTCCCCCCCCGAAAGGTCCCAAACCCATCTTATGTAGTAATATCTCACTCATCTCACCTGACCTTCTTTCCGCCCAACTTTTCCTCATCGTTCCGGGCTTTCTCCCTTTCCATGAATCCCTCTCTTGTTGTTATTTCCTCTGAATTAACTTTTCCGAGTATTTCCAGGGCACGTTGTTCCCCTTCTCTTCCTAGGACTCCCCCCCTCTTGGTCCCCTCTCAGATTGATTTCTCATCACTATTAATACAGCTCCCAATGTGCTTCCTCATTATATTTCCAAGGCGCTTTCCTTTAATAATCCTTTTTGGCCACTTCAAATACCCCCCCCCAAACCTCCCCTTATCCCTTTTCCTTCTTCTTCCAACCCCCCTATGAAATGGACGTCTCCCAACCTTTTGGGGAATTGCTTGATCGTTATCCCTTTTGTTTTCTTCTGCATGATCCTGTTCCTTTGTTTTTTTCCGCTTGACTTCTAACCCCCAAACCAAGCTCTTTTTGCCCTGTCGTACAGACTTATCGGCCCCCTCCCTAGTTCCCTTGTTCCCTCTGGCTTACATAGTACCTTCACCTAAGTGCAAGATCTTTTCCACCCAATCCCTGATGATTTATTTTTGTTGCATTCTTCAGTTCGTTCCCAAGCACAGACAACTGTTGTAGATGGCAGGTATTTTTTTGGCGTAGGATTTCACCCAGCATTATTCTTCGTTTTTTCTTGGAGCCTGCTTTTCTCGTGAGCGATTCCTTAACAAGTGAACTTTTTTTTTCACTCGTCACTGAACCCCTTTGGCGAACAACCTTCGGACCAACCCATACATTTACCTTTTTCTCCTTGGTGCACTTCTTTTCTCTTTTCCTGGAACGGGCGCCGGGTTTTTAGTCACACTCTTCCTCCATTTGACCCTCATGGTCAGCGTTTGAGGTTTTGGTTTCCCCTTTTTTTCACAGGAGTAAGGCGTCCGATTCTGCGCCCCTGCCAGGGCTTGTCAGTTTCTCCCCTCATTCTCTTATACCATGCATCATTTGTCCAATTTTGGTGTTCTCTACGGGAAAGAGGTCACGTTCTATAATATACCCATAAAACATTCTAAATCGGCCCCATCACCTTCAGGAATCCCCCCCCCGTGCTACCTCCCCTTGACCTCTTTCCTTGACTTTCTATTTTTTTTGTACTCATCCTTTCTTCAACAATTTTTTTCCCTCTTTGGTTATGGGTCGCCGAATTTTACCTTGTTGTTTTTTGACGTTGCCACAGCTTTTCTCATATAATTCCTCCCAAAGAATTTTATATTACCAGGCCTGGTGCCCCGCCTCTCTGGTCCTCCAACGGTCTCGATTTTTTGTGTTTCTTTCCCCTGTTGTCCTAGGACCCCTCAGTTTGGTGTTGTTGACCTTTTTCTCCTTCCTTTCCGGGAACCTGCCCAACCCCCAGATTCCTCCTTTTTAGAAATTGAAGGTTCGGTCCAAGCTTTTCTTGTCAAATTTATAGTCGATGACCTAGTTTTCCTTTTTTCCCCATTTGAGTTCTCCCCCCCAGACCACCTTGACCGGGAACTCTTTTCGACACCATATTCCAACCCTTCTTCCATTGAACCCTCCTGTAGGGATTGGGTGTAAATGTTACCAACCCATAAACCCCCCTTCCCTTTTGACAGTAGTATTAGACTTTTTCACGCACCCCATTGATTCCCAAATTCTGCCGTGTTTCCCCCCTCTTTCTCCCTCTTTTATATTTAGCCCACCCTTTGTACACCTTCCTGTACGACTTCCCCCACCAACACCTGCGATGATGAATGGAACCTTTCAGAGACTAAAAGGCCGAATCCTGCCTTCATGATGACGCCGTCCCTCCGTTGCTGCCGCCCCCCCCCCCCCTACCCTTGTGAATCGCCAGGTGATCTATTGTACTGGCGGACAACTTTTAGCGCCTTTTCGACATTTGAACGATCCCTTTCTTGCCCACCGGAGACTCCGGGACAAAGGTCGTTTATTCTTGTTCGTTCCCGAGCCGTCATTTTTCAACCATTTTTTCTTCCTTGGTTGCCCCTTCATCATCGTTCCTCTCCCCAAAGCAGGGCTGATGTGTGAACCCCCTTCCCCTGGTTAAACCTTGTTCCTCCCCCCCCTTTTGTCTGGTTGTTTCACGACGGCATCCCTGCCCACGACTCCTCCGTCTTTTTGTTCTCTCGGCCCTGGGATGGTAGAAATCGTAGGAGCTTTCTTGACTCTTAGTTCTTTGGGTCCCTGGACCATCCCTCTCAGCTTTGGGTCCCCCTCTTTTCCCCGGGCCCGAGTCATCTCCCTTTTTTTTTTTTGGGTTTTTTTCCGCGAAGACCGTTCCCTGTGCCCTCTGTGCTTGTCCCACTGTTTTTTCCAGCACTCCACCATTTATATCTATGTCCCCCCGGTATCCGTTTCCCTGGGAATTCTAAGAGTTGTTCCCCCGTCCTTTTCCATGTTTTTTTTTGGATATTGAAGTTTACAAACCGGCTTATTCCACCTTTTCTCTTTTCCTTTTGTTCGTCCCTTTACTTTTTCTAGTTATCCAGAATTCTTTGCTGACCCCCAAGGATCTGTTGTTATCCTTCGCTACTTCCCAACTCTCCCCTTATAATTTCGAGGAATACGCGGACTTTCATCTAGATTAACCCCCCAAAACTGAGTTTCTGAGGCACCCTTTTCGAAAGCCGTAGCCCAGTTGGTTCCTGGCGCTCTGTCCATTTTTTTCGCTATTTTTAGGTGAACATGCTATTCTGTCCCCCCCCCCCCTCACTTAAGGCAGGGGATTGGGGTTTTTTTTTTTCTATGTACCTTTGCGACAGCTCGAGAGCCCCGCTTAGTGAAGATCTCTAGTGCTTTGCTGCAACTCATTGACTTTGCCTTCGATGCTCTCGGTTGGAACACCTTTCCCTTCCCATGCCTTGGAACTTCATTCCTTTCCTGGAATTTTTTTTTTCTTACTTCTTTTTTCTTTTCCCCCAAAAAACCCGCCCCCTTTTTTTTCGGCTCTCCCAGATTCTTTTCCGGAGTTCTTTTTATTTGGTTACCTTTTTCCGCCCCTCCACGTGGAGCAATTGAAAGAGAGTTCAATGTCCCGTTCGAAGTCAATGGAATTCCGAAGGGCTCTTTCTTCCTTAATTAATAGTTTTTTCTTTCCTTAACACTACCTCTGTTTACTGAAACAGGTATCCATGCTTTTTCGTTTTCCCCCCCCCTGAAGTAGCCCCCCAAGGGAAAATGGGCCCCTTGGATTTTAGACCTGCCAACCAATTTCTGTACACTTGTGTTAGTATTTTACCCCTCTTTGTTTCTTTACGCTTCATCACCCCCCTTTTAATCTTCGCCTCTGACGATCGGTGCCCTTTGTCCTTATCTTGGTCCCTTCGATCCGAATAAGCCTTTCCCCTTTGCTTTCATAAGGTAACTTGGTTGGTAATAAATGACAATCCCTTTCCCCTCCCGTTTCTTCCCCCCTTTCCCCTTCGCAAATCCCGGACACCACTACCAAGGATCCCGATACCCTGTAGATAAACATCCTATATTCCTCATCCCTCGTTTTTGTTGTTCGCGTTGTATAGCTGTTGTTATCCTTTTTCTTTGCTGCTGTTTTTTCCTATTTTCCCGGCTCATGGTCAAAACAGGATCGGGCAGTTTCCCTTATGACTCCTTTTTCCCCTTGGTAGCCCTATGCATACCCACGCTTTTTCCCCCCCATCCCTTTGCTTTCTTTTCGGCCCCAAAGTTGGACCCCCTGTGAGCAAGTAATTTGCCCAGGGGCTTTTAGATTGTTTGCGGTTTCGGTTTTTCAATGCTTAGGATCCTTCACAGTACTCGCCTCAATCCTTTGACCCAAACGGGCCTTTCTTGTGAGTACAAAATCGTTCAAATTTACCTTTTGAGAACTACGTCTCTTTTCTCCCAAGCAACCCAAGGACATTAGCCTTTCCCCGGAAAAAACAGAAAACTCCTCCTGTAGAATCTTTAAGATGACTGAAGGGAGGATCTCCCTTTTTCCCCGTCAAACTATTCAGGGTAATCCCTCTTTGCAAATTTGCCCTCTCTCCAATGTCTTCGTAAGTTCCCCAACCAAACCCGGGACAACCTTTTTCCCCCCCCCCGTCCCCCTATATATTAGTCGCCGAAAACCCATGGCTGTTTTTTGCCGGAGTCCGGCGTTTCCTACAATAACATGTTTCAATGATCCAACAATATTCAGGTCCGCCCTTCATTTATCGATCGTCTTTTAGTTTCTTCGAATCCTCGCAGTCCCCTTTATTTTAGCTTTCCTCAATATATTTTTCAATTCTTTTTCCCTCTTCGTTGCAGCCTTTTAGAAATGGTGAGCCCCTCCTTTCCTTCCCCAACTCACCCTTCCTCCAATGGTCTGGCCAGAATATCCTACACCGTCCCCTCTACTTTCCTCCTCCTCAATGAACCTCTCCTTCCCGAGCCCATTTCCTCCTCGGGCCCGAGTTTTGCTATTCCCATCCACCGCCCCTTTTTTTTGTCTAGTTAATCGCAAACCTTCCTCTTATTCCTGCCGGACCCCCCTGATTTCCCAAGTTGGCCCATAACGACTCTTCCCCTTTCCACCCATCCCCCCTTTTTGAGTCGCTGCTGGATCAGCTCTGCAGTAAAATGCCTTTGATCAAGATCACTTGCAGTGTCTCGATAGTTGAACCCCCCCGCAGTTGCACCCCTTTCAAAGCCCATTTTGCCATCGGTAGCCCCCTTTTCTCATGCCCATTGTCACGTAGTACGGCGGTGACATTATGATTCGTACTTTTTAGTGTCTGCACGAATTTCCCAGCATCCACTCCCTTTTTCTTCTGACAGAATGCCCCACAAACCAGGGATTTCCCTGTAGGCATTTTTAATCTAGAATCATATATCTCTTTTCTCCAAGTTCTGCAGATCTCTTTCCGGTCCCCGAAATAACTCAATCCCTTTCCCCTTCCTTCAACCCCCTTCTCTTTATTTTTTTCTGGCAGGGACTTTCCTCTTTTGACCCCTCCCTACACCCCCTTTTGGGAGCATATTTTTTTGCCGTTTTTTTTTTTTTTTTTTTTTGTCTTTTTCAAGCTGTAGTTTCTAACTTGGCTCGTGAAGCTTTCTTTTCCCTCCACCAAGGGACGCTTTTCCTTAGCTTCCCCCCTCGGTTGGTCCAAATTTAGTCAATCCATTTTACCGGTTCTGTTTTTCTGAGCCCCTTTATCGTATAAACGGTGATGGAGACAAGGCCCCTTGCGCTTTTTCCCCCCCAGGAACCCTCGATCACCTGGCGCGTCCCTTTTCTGGGTTTTTCTGAATCACAAAAGCTGTGACTATTCTCAGTTCTTTTTTTCCGGCCCAAGGGATGTAGGAATTTTTTCATCCAGTCTCTGCTTTACCCTTTTCCCCTTTTTTAGGTCGTTTCTGTATGTTCCTTTGACCCCTTACAAACTTTCCTTAAATCGGTTTCCACCCGTGGGGACCTATTCTTCATAACTGACCTTCCTTGACTCTTCGCAACATCAGACATGATCCCGTTTTTTGTTCCCGAATTTATTTCTTCACCTCCCTTTTTCTGGGCCTCTTTTTTCCTATTCGCTGCATTTTCCGGTCCTGTTTTTCTTGAAGTTTGTCCCCCGGCCCCTTTCCCTATATCGCGTTCCTCCCAGAACAGTTTTTTTCCCTCTTCCCTAGCCTGGGTTCCCGGACCATTTCTCTGTTTCACATTTTCTTCTATATTGCTGGTTCAATCCCCTGTTTTTTTTTTTATTTTACAAGATCTCTCTAATCCTCCTCCCTTTTGAGGATTCCCCCTTCGGCCCCCCTTATTCAACCCCCCAGCTTCCTTCCCACAGTGTCTCCCTGAGAAAGTGGTCCATCCCCTGCCTCTGGTCCCTAGTAACTTCTTTTTAGGCTAGTACAAGTCGTTTGCTTTTTCCCCCCAGACTAATCCCCCTTCCCTTCCCTGCGACCACCCCATATCCCCATTTCAAGAAAATGAGTGATCCAGGTCCCCGTCAACCCCCCTCTTTTTCTTTTTCCAAACCGTTATTCATCGTTTTTCGGCATTCTCCCGGAAAAACTTTATTTTACTGTCCAATTATTCGAATTCCCTTTTCTCAATTTATGGGTATATAGTCATAAAGTTTCTTCCGGTAAGACTGCCCCAAAACAACTTCCATGCTGATTTAAAACTCCCTTTCCTTCCTGAACTTTAACTTTTCCGGTCCGTTGCTTCTGAACCCCCCCCCCTATACCCCTTCTGCCAGGTTATCTATTTGAGACACCCTCGCGTCGACCCCCCCCCCCGTTGTGTCTACAGAGTATTCACCCTTAGCAGCCCGTGTACCAAAAATTGATTGTAAGTATGTTTCCGCAAACGAGGCGTCCATTGAACAGCCAATCCCGTTTCCTTCTCCTCTTTCCGATCCTCTTCTTCTACACCCGAGAAACGGACGGCTGGGGTCTCCCCCGTCCTATGCACAAACCCGACTGGAGAAAATTCCCTTTTATGCGTTCCCTCAGGCCATTAACCCTAGGAAGATTTTGTCATAGTGCATTTTCTGCGCTCCCCCTTATGTTTCCAATTTCTTGCGGGGCCACCCTTGAGACCAGGGATATCGTGTCCCGATCCCAGTTTCCTCATACTCTTTTTTGGGTCATCTCGTAGGACCTCCCCTTCTTTCCGGTGGCACATGGTGCAAGAACCCTGGTTGAAACCCTCCCCCCGTTTGATCTTAAAATGTTTATAGCTCAAGAACGTTTCCCCCCCTACTCCTGATTCCCCTGGCTTGGCATTATTATGCCTTTTCCCCCCCCAACGGCTTTTTTCTCAATATCGAATACTTGAAGTTTGACTTCTGACGATCTGCATTTTACTCTTGAATGAGTATGCGCCTCTTCGCTTTGGTTTCCCCCCTGATGGGGTTAATCGCTTCGCAAGGTCACCCCCTCTTTGATGAAAAACTTCTCATGGAGGCCTCCGAGGGTTAACCCCGTTAACACCCCCAAAATGAGGAGGCTTGGTCCTTGCCCCTTCCCCTTCCAGGTCGCCGTTAGGAGTTCGCTTTGCCGGCTCCTGTGCTTTACGGGCTGCTATCTGGGTGACGGTGGCCCCCCCTTCATTATTCCACCTTAAGGGCATGGTCTTGGGGTGCCCTTAACTTTTTTTTCCCCTGGCCTCCAGCTCGACGTCCTCCCGGTTGAATGATCCTTTCTTGAGACTGCTGCAAGTCCGGAAGGGGCGCTCTCGTTGTGCACACTTACACCCGCCTCCTTCCCTGAATAACTTCTATTTTGCCTATCCGGCCCTTTTTATTTGAACGTGTCGTGGGCAAACCCCAACCCCCCCCGCCAGTGTTTTCGTCTCTGAAGATGTCCTTTTCGCTTCCCTAGGCAGTTTCTTTTTTCCCTTTACCTCTTGATGAACTCCCCGGTCCTTTCCAGAGATTCCCCTTTTTTCTCCCCCCCTTTACGAATGAAATTCCTCTTTTTTCTCCGACTTTTCCCTCTTTAAACGACGTCCCACATTTCCAGTCTTCCAACCCACTGGTGTAGACATGTTCACTATCAAAAATTACGATTTTTTTATGGTTCTTCCCCTTTTGACGTATTTTTTTCCTCGAAAATTTAAAGAGCCCCCCGGCTTTTTTCCCCCCCTACAGCTCTTTATAGTTTCTTTGTATCAGCAGTTCCCGGCCTCCCCCCTCCTTGAAACGCCTTTTTCTACTCTCCCTCAAGAGTTACCCTTTCTTTCCGATCATTCCTCTTCCAAGTGTGATTCATAGGTCCCTTGTTAAGGTATGACTCCTTCCCCTGTCCTCCTTTGCCCCAATTCTCCCCCCCCCGGGTACCCCTCGCAAACGCCCCAGTTTCCCTCCACCTTCTCCCCGTCCATATTTATCACTTCTGGAAAACCGTGTTGTGGGGAGAGATCTCGACTTCTTATTTGCTTCTTCTCGGGTCTTGGTTTCCCCTTGCCCCCGTTGGCGCTTTTTTTTTTTCACGTTTGAGGCAACGGAAATACCTACATCCTAATCCGGGACCCCCCCTCCCCTATGAACCACGGTGTCCATCTGGCTCTTCCGAAGCCAGAGGTGGACACACTGATTTTTTTTCCACCATTTTTCCCCCCCTTTTTAAGTCGCGGCGAAAGATGCGTGCATTTTCTGTGGATCGAACACTCCTCTCCCTCAATCACGTTAAATCCCCTTTTTTCCTGCTCAAATCGGGCCACTTAATTTTTTTCGTTTTTTCCCCCTACAGTCCATTTGAAATACACCTCCTTAAATTTGATATTCAAGAGCCCCCCCCATGGATGGAACTAAATTAATATTCACTCCTTTATTTCTTCCATCTTCACTTGCAATTCGGACTCCCCCGTTTCTTGACTTCGTCGTTAGAAAATTGACTCTTTTGCCACCTGTCCGTTGGGGACTACTAAGGTCACGAACAACCCAAAAACGGGGAATATTTCCGTACCATTCTTTATGAGTTCCCTGCCCTCCCCTTGGCGGTTTGTTTTCTCCGGACGGCCCGTTCCCTTTTACAAATGTTTCCCCTTCCCCAACCCCTCCTTTCCAAGGTCCTCCTTGAATCCTGATCTTTCCCCTGGGTTTCGTTCCAGGCGATCTCCTCCTTCCGAATCTTTCAGCCTCTCATATAATCCTTCAAGACCTTATGTCTTTTTCGATGATTTCCCTGGAGCTCCCTCGACCGTTTTGACAGGAACCCAAGGTAAATCCCCATGGTCCTTTCCCCAAAATCCTTGAGCCACCGTCCTGAGTGATCTCCGTCACTTCCCGTCGAGGCAGCGCCCCACAAATTGACTTCTTTTCTTCTGCAGGTTTAACTTTCCCGAACTCCGCCTCTTTGTATTACGAAATTTTAAATTCTGCGTATTCTGGAGAAAAGTTTTTCCCTCCAAGTTTGTCCCTTAGCGACTCCTTAGTAAACTATATTATGTGCTGCTCCCGATTGCTGGCAGTCCCCTTCCACCCTTTCCCATGCTTCGTCCGAATGATCACCCCTAGCTCTTCGTAGTTGAATCCTTTTTTTTCGCCCACTTATAATAATTGCCCCACCCCGCCATTTATTCCACTTCTAGGTCCCTTAGGATATGCACATTTTTTTGTATCTTCCCCTAGGCACTTTCTTCAGCTGGTGTCTTTGGCTGACAGTCGTGACCTCACTTTCTTTAGATCCATAATGCCCCCCCCCACACCTTTTTCCTTGGATTTCCTTTTTCATAGTTCTATTCGCTGCCCCCCAGTTACCGCAGAAGGAAAGCGGGCCCCTACCATCCCAGGGCATCGTACAACCCCACGGATGAGTTTTTGGTTATGGCCATGTTAGCCAGGTTGAACAAATCCCCAACTTTCTGTTTCTTCCTCTTCCGGCTTTTTTTTCATTCCCTTTTCAGTTCCCTCCAATTTTCCTTTCGGTCGGTAGTGTAGAAAAGTAGGCTCGTTTAGTTCTTGATGACTTTTCCCCCCCCAGTGAAATGGCTTTTAATGACGTCCCTCTTTTTCTTTCACTGATAAGTAAAGGCTTGGGTCTTCCTTACCCTAGCGTCTTCCGGCCTTTCCTTATCTGGTTGTTTTAGTCGCTAACCCACACCCCTTTGAATAACTGGCGCCTGGTAGACGTTTTTCCGGGGTTTAGGACCTCCCTGGAGTCGGATCCGCTTCGCATCAGCCTTTCCTTCCTGTTTTTCCGGCATTTTTCCCCTTCTGTACCCTTTTTGTTTGGGGTTCCCTTTGAAGAGAGTCCGTTCTTCACTATCAAATAAAATGTAATTACCTTCGAGGAGCCATTGCTTCCCTAACCAATTGTTGTCATTTCCCCTGCTAACACATACGACTGCTTCTGTCTTTATATAGTTTTTTTTGTTTCCGTTTTTGTCCTCCCCCTGCTTAACCTTTCTTGGTCTCTTTTTTCCTTGGAGCGCCGGGTTCTTTTTAGAATTTCCCCCCTTTCACCTATTCCCCCTCCTCCGAAAAATGCTTTACTACCCTAGCCTTGGGCTTCCTTTCCCTTCTAGGTTAACTTTCCTTTCTACTTTGTTTTTTTCCTTTTTCCATACTCGAATCCGTTGTTTTGGGTGTCTCTATTTTATTAAATCTGGACAACAGGGACCCTCCCCCGCGCATGACCATTTTATTTACCCCACTGTGGAAAGCCCCAGGTCTTTTTTACTAGTACCCTTCTCCCCCTTCTCTTCGAGAGTCTTTCACACAAGGAGCTTGGTGGACCCTCCAAAGAACCTGTCCATTTGCCTCCCCCTTCCCAAATCTTTCTCCCCATGGTCAGGGTCTCAGGAAATCCGGTACCAAAAAATTTCTTATTAAAAGTTCAGCCCCTCTTGTTTCGTTTTTCTAGCTTTTAAAAGCCCCCCCCTTTATTACTGACACTTTCCCCCCTGGGTAAGATTTTATACTTTCGGTTAATTAGTCTGCGGGACCTCCCACAACCACTTGACGTTCTTTCCCAGAAGAGAACCATTGCTACCCCCCCTACCTCTACCGGGGAGAATATTTTCTCTGAACTCTTTCCTCCCTTTTCTTCGAAACCCTTTCCCCCGCTGACATTTTGGCCCGGTTGCTCCCTGATTTTATGGCGGCCCAGGTTCTTCCCCTCCGCAAACTGTTCTTTTCCCTTCTCGGCACCACGTAGCTTTACCAAGTCGTTACAGAAGATTTTCTCAAACCTCGTCCGTCCTTGACCAAAAGCAATTCCCTTTTTTTTCCTTCATACGCTCACTAGCCTCCTTTCTAAATCCCCGACGACTTCTTTTTTTTTGACTTCTTCACCAAAAAAGCCCCAAAATACCCAATGGTTTGTCTGGAGTTCCTTTTGAATAACTTCATTCTCCGCGTTTTTCCCTTCCCCCCCCTCTAACGGGTTACCTTCCTCTAGACGCTTCCCCCCTACCCTGATGGGGAACATGTTGAGTCCTCCGCCTATTTCTCCCTCTTGAGCCTGATCCCCCGGAAGCCCTCTCCCAGGTTTTTTTGGGGGACTTTCTCTCCTAAACCCCGGATGGTTTTTGGGCTGCTCCCCCCTCCCAGGGAACGTCTTTTTCCTCACTGATATCCCGTTCCAGGTAGAGACTCGTTGTTCCCAATCCTCTTGATAAATGGCTTTTGGGCAGTTCTTTCCTTCCCCAAACGGATTTAACACTCTCCTCTGATTCATTCTGAGCTAGCATTTTTCTTCTTCAACTAGTATGCATTTTCTTTTTTTGATGTGACCAATAAGGCTATTTTAATTCCCCAGCTCCTTCCCAAATTGATCCCCCAGGTATCTGGAGTTTTCTCTCTGTCCTTGATTCTCTTAAATCCAATTTTCGTTTTCCCCGCTTTAAGGAAGAGCCGGGCCGCCGATTTTCTTCCCCGTGTTAGAGGCTTCTCCGGGCATTTATTGCTGATATAGCAGTTTAACTGGTATGCCCCACAAATTGCTTCCCCTTTCGTTGGTTTATTTAGCTGATGAGTTCCCAGATCGTACGAGTGACCCTGTTGATGATAGATGATTTTTCTTTTAATTCCCCCTTTCCTTTCCATTTTTCGCTTAGAGCTCTTTCCAAACGACCCACTATGCATCCCTCTTTTAAGTTGATTTCATGCCACATTTTATTATGACCTGCTTTCAACCAAACCGCCTTTCTTTTTTCTTTGTTTTCTAGCTAGGTTACAGGGCTTGACAACGAGTCCCGTATTTTTTTTTCTTTACCTTATTATCCTCCCCTTCCTTTAAGAGCGGAAAGTTTTAATCGCCTCCCCTTTTAATAGTTTTCTGCAGTAAGATGTCCCTCCTTTTTTAACTATTCTTACAGTATTTCTCACATTTCTCTCTTGAAACGTCCCCCATTCCTTTTTTTTGGTTGTCTCACCCGAGGAAAGTTTCCCCCCGTGTTCCAGTATGGCGAGTCTCCATGCCCCCCGCGGATTTTTTTTCTTCGTAGATTTTCTTCCGCCAGTTCATACTCGACCTTCCCATTCCCGCATTCGCCTCCTCCGACTCCCTGCGGACAAAGGGATTTCCCCCTTTTTCCCCCTAGGAGTCAGAATCCTCCCAGTATTTCAACCCCGTGTGATCAGATTCAATGTGTTTCCCTTATCCACCTTCCCCTTCATTTGCCTTTCGGTTGCCTTTAAAGGGTTCAACCCTCCCCCCCTACCAGAAACCGACTACCCCCGGATAACGCCCCCTGCCTGAGCACTTCTTTTCTATTCTACCTCCCTTTTTTGTGGATTAGCTTTTCCGATCAGGGATTTTTATCCGGGAGCTGCTTTTTTTCTGAATCTTCGTAGTTTTCCTCTTTTTTCCGGGGATAAGCCCCCCGGATGCCTTTCAGTCTTTCATCGGGACACCCCCTAACCTCTCACGTTCCTCGGAATGGACGAAGCTTTGTTTCAAACAATCTAGCATCCCCCCCTTTTGCCAAAATTCGTCTTAGCTTTACGACCTATGCGGTTGGGGAAATTGCCTTAGTATGTACTCACAGTACAGAGCCCCCCCCTTTTTTCACATTCCTGGCTGTGCACCACCCCCCTGGCTCCCCTCCGCATCTTCTCCCCTTTTTGTGATCCCTCCGTCCCCCTTAAAAGAACCCCTGAAACCCCCCACCTCTTCCTTTGCTAATTTTCCGTCCCTACAGTGTTCTTACTTAATGTAAAGATGGACTTCCTTGAGGTCCGCAGCCTCCTTTCTTAGTGACAAACCTCCCCGGGCCTCCTTCTTGTTGATCACCTCCTCCTCTTCCCACGTTGATTTCTGAAATTTTCAATTTTCAAGAAAATATCCCCTTTTTAATCCTTTTCCCCTTTTCCCGTCCCCAGGGTTAGCCAGCCCACCCCCCGTTCTTTTGTGTGGGCCCTGGAGAATGGTTTCTCCCTCCCTTTTTTTTAGATCCCCCCCCCTTCTTCCCGGTCCTTTAATATCATAGGAGTGTCGTTTCACAAAAATTTTCGGAGACTCCTGCCCTTATTGTGCACTTTCATATTTCCTTTTCCCCCACCTTCGCTTTGCTCTCGTCTTTTCTCCTGGAGCTCTGCCCCAACCCCCCCCTACACAGAGAAACCACCCAAACATTTTCCTTACCACCTTGGTAGACCCTCCTTATGTTCCAAGTAAACCGATAGCAGCCAAGCCCTCAAGTATCCCTTTTTTCCCTCCCATAATATCCCCAGTCTGCCCTGCTTTCTGACGTCCCTCCGAATCCTCGCCTTCTTTTTTACTAGTAAGAGTAATTACACGTATTCCTTCCGACAATCCCCCCCCTGTTTCCACAGTTTTACGTCTCTCATAGGACCCCCTATGCTTTTTCGCCAGCTCATTGCTTTTTTATCGCTCGATTAGAATGTACCCCCTTTTCCTATTAGTTCCTGTAACACCTTCCTTACTCTTATTTCCACTGTTTCCCCAATCACTTTCAAAAACCATCTGAATAGGATTCTGCCAACTTTATTCCTATGACCCTCTTCACTTATCTTGGGTACTGATTACTTTTTTCTTTTTGCTTCTCATAAGTTTTCCAGACCTTCTACCTGTTCTTATGACATCATGACCCCCCCCAAAACCCCCCCTGGATATATTGGCCATGTCCTTTATGTTTATCTTTTCTCCCCCTGTTAAGTCTTCTCCGGAGGGACCCTCGTTCTTTTCACCCATCCCCCCTTTGAGATTCCCCCCCGGATGATTTGGTTTTATGGGCCCATGAATTCGTGACCAACTCATGACAAATGTTTCGTGTTTTTTTGTGACCCCTATTCCTGGTTTTCACCACAGCAAGTACAGTTCTTCCTGTTTTTTTTTGTCTCCTCTTGATGGGAGCGATGATGAATCACCCTTCCTTTTTCAATTAAGGACTGTCACCCTTTTTTCTCACCCCTTCCCTTACCTTTGTTTTTTTTCTCTTCCCCACGTTTTTCCTAAATGGCGCGCCCTTTGTCTTCCCTCTTCCAACACTATCTTTTAATTTAGTCCTTGTTTTTTGTTTGTTTGGAGTGCAAGCGTGACGGGCATTTTTTTTTTCTACGGCTTTCCTTCCTTCCTTGCACTGAAATTTCTTCTTTTCCCTGTCCCCTCGTTACCATTTTGTGGTGGGAGGTAGTTCCGGCATAGGTCACGTTTAGACTATACCCCCCCCAGATCGATTAAACCCTTCCTTTCCTATTCCCTCCTCCATAAATTTGGCTTTAACATCCTTTGTACCGAAAAACGACTGCTGCTTCTTGTTCTCCTTTTTTTTGGACACCATGTCCTTATCACACCCTACCCTTTTCCTTTACCGTTTGTCAATATGTTTAGCATCACTTTTCCCCCTTGTTTTGCTGATTTTTACAAACCCCCTTTCCCTCGTTACCTCCTAATATATCACCCTCATTATCTCTGGGGATTACCAGATTTTTTTCTCTTTTCCCTCCCTGTATCGATGGGTTGTCTGTACTTTGCTAC